>Ga0335079_10008808_pt1 | contig 11496 bp, 9 predicted proteins | sample Lox_Sample_33_FD_206719 | JGI IMG/M metagenome (GOLD analysis project Ga0335079, IMG submission 206719) | Soil microbial communities from Loxahatchee National Wildlife Refuge, Florida, United States - Lox_Sample_3.3 | ecosystem: Environmental > Terrestrial > Soil > Wetlands | place: USA: Florida... | reverse complement strand
TTCTCGTTTTAGTCGCTCTGGCCTGGACGGGGTGCGGAGGTGGAAATCTCTCACCTTCCTCATCATCGCAGGAGTCCGGATCACCTGCGATTGCGTCGATCGCGCTGTCTCCGCAAGCGGCATCGGTGACAGTTGGGGCAACGCAGAAATTCACGGCTGCAGCAAAGGATCAGCATGGAAACACAATCACGGGGAGTGCGCTGACATTCGCCAGCAGCCATCCCGAGATCGCTACGATCGATGTTCACGGGATGGCGACAGGAATTGCGCCCGGGACTTCGGAAATCACGGTTAGTGCGGAAGGCATCAGTACCTCCGCGCCGGTTACCGTTACACCAAGACCCAGTTTCACACTGTCTGCCGAGCCGGCAGCGGTTACCGTAGCGCAGGGGCAAAGCGTTCAAAGCACACTCGTGATAGATCCCGCGAACGGCTTTGCAGGACAAGTAAGTCTCTTGGCCTCAGGTCTGCCCAGCGGAATCAGCGCCTCATTCAGTTCGATATCGACAACTGAAGTTACGCTTACCTTGTCAGCAAACGGTTCGGCAGCGGTGGGCACGGCGACGGTTGTTATTACGGCAAGCTCAGGAAGCTTAACAGCCCAGACGGGCCTGAGCGTTGTTGTTGCGCCTGCTCCATCGGTTTTGACAAAGATCAGTGTTTCGCCCGCCTCGGCGTCTATTCAAGTTGGGGCCCAGGAAGTTTTTACTGCCGTAGGTCTTGATCAGTACAACAAGCCGATGTCCGGCATCAGCTTCGGCTGGGCAACGAATAGCAACTGCATTAGCCTGAATGCCGGATCGGCAACAGGTCTCTGTCAGGGGACAGGATCGGTCTTCGCATCCGCTCAGGGGGTGAGTAGCGCGCCGGCGCTATTGACCGTACTCCCGCCACCACCTGCACTTACGACCATAGTTTTGACGCCGACGAATCCTTCGATCCTCACCACCGGCTCGCAACAATTTGCTGCAACCGGCATAGATCAGTACGGCAACCCCATGAGCGGGATTATGTTCACATATTCGAGTAGCAGCCCGAATGTGGCGGCGATCAGCTCCAATGGTTTGGCAAGCGGTGCTGGAGGGCCAAATGGCGGAAGCACCCTGATCACAGCTGCGTCGCAAGGAGTTTCCGCCAGTACGACGCTGATCACGACCCGACCAACAGCCATCTTGACAACGATCGGGGTGACGCCATCGACGGCGACGGTGCAGGCGGGCAGTTCGACGTCATTTTCCGTGACTGGCTTAGACCAGTTTGGGCTGCCAATGCCGGGACTAACATTCACCTGGTTGAGTTCGGATCCAACCGTTGCAACCGTAAATGCGATTAACAGCGAGGGTCAGAATGGTGCGATCGCAACTGGTGTTGCACAGGGCGGCGGCTCGGTAACTCTCACCGCCAGCAACCAGGGAATTACCTCAGCGCCGGTGCACCTCACCGTGACTCCTGCTCCTCCTGCGCTCACGACCATCAGCATCTCGCCGACAAATGCTTCCATCAACGTTGGCGACACGCAAGCATTTACTGCGTCCGGCACGGATCAGTTTGGCGCACCCTTTCCCCTTTCGACGGTGCAATTCAGCAGCGAGAATCAGGATATCGCATCCGTGAATGGCAACGTTGCCACAGGCATTGCCGCTGGCACTGCGCAAATCACCGCGACGTCGGGATCAGTGACAGGTCAAGTGTTTCTGACCGTGACAACGCCGCCGCCACCTCCGCCAATGCCTCCTGTGATCACTCGTTTATCGCCCCCATTGGCTCTGACGGGCAGTGCCGAAATGACTTATCTGACCATCATGGGTAGCAATTTCGCGACTGGGGCAACCGTGAATTTTGGATCTAACATTCTGATCCCCGCTTCCATCACCGCGACCACGATAACGGTCACCATCCCGGCCGCAGAGTTGAAATCGGCTGCGACAGTGGCGGTTTCAGTTTCCAATCCAGCCCCGCAGGCAGCAACCTCGACAACCCTGCCGTTTCTTATTACGAGTAGCGGATTTGTCTCGATTGATTTCGATGATGGTTACCAATCGATGTATGACAACGGACTGCCTATTTTTGACGCCGCGGGAATAAGGACTACCCAGTACATCATCACGGGCAACACACTCGATGGTACGATCGTGAATCCTAGCCTTGGACCGGTTGGCGTCGGAAATGTCGGCTTTGTCACATGGGATGAAGTACAGACCATGGCGGCAAATGGGCATGAAATTGGTGCGCATACTCGGACACATCAATCTTTGTCGACGCTATGCCAGGTGCCAGATTGCGCAGTAGCTGACACCCTGACCAACGAGATTAATGGATCCAAGGCCGATCTGATTGCGCAAGGAATCAATCCGCTAACCTTTGCGTATCCCTACGGAGATTATGGATATCCGAATAGCACGATCGGATTAGCGGTGCAAAACGCCGGATTTCTTGGCGCGCGGGATTCAGACTCGGGTTACAACGGACGCCATTCCGGCCACGGTCAAATTATGCCGTATTACTTGTGGTCGGAAGCCGGAGAAACGGATCTGAATACTACGCTTGCGAACTTGACGGGCTATATTGACTACGCCGTTGCCAATAAGCTATGGCTGATTCTACTGTTTCACCGTGTGGACGATAACTCACCCGACGATGTCTCCATCAGTATCAGTTCGACCATACTTCAGGGCATGGTTGACCATATTGTGCAGAATAATGTCAATGTAGTTACCAACTCTGAGGGGTTGGTGATAGAAAATCTGAACGGCCAGACCGAGGCCTTTGTATTTCCTGATTGAAACAGGACTGCACCGGAGCTTAAGCTCCTAAACAGCTAACTGCGAACACTGATCCAGTTGCTGTCCGAGACTCGCCAAGCCTGAAGCTAGACACTTCTTCATCGTTTCCTAGCTGTTCGTGTCCTTCCGTAACTCGCGATCCACTAAGCATGTTGATAACTTCAACTTACCTGCTGAAATCAGGACACGACCGTGCACACACGCTGCAGCAGCCGGAATTTCCATTACCGGTTCACACTATCGCTATTTTTTGCGCTCCTCGCCAGCCTTTTTTTAGTAGGTTGCGGCGGCGGTGGTATTTCACCGAGTAACTCGTCATCACCTGACAGTTCGCCTTCCAACTCCAATCCGAGTCCTATCCCTCCTGGCTCTGGGCCCAACGAATTTAGCTTCGCCGGCTACACATGGGAGAAGGACAGCGGCACCGCTCCACCGGTAGGCAACGTGAACGGCAATGGCGGGACATTCTCTCCATCTAACGTGAGTGTTGGTTCTGAGCTGATCTTGACGCTTAGTCAAAAGCAGCAAGGAAGCGGGATTGTGTCAGCAGGAGCAGAGGTCCACACGAAGCAGCCTTTCAGTTATGGAACCTTCGAGTTCACTTCCTGGGTATCTGCGGCAGTGTCAGGCACCACGGCGTCGGGGTTTTTGTTCACCAACAACTCTCAAACCGAGATCGACATGGAACAAACAGGCGATCGGCCTTACGCCGTTGATTGCACCAACTGGTCAGGATTGTCTAATTACCAGGATACGGAAGTTACAGGTTTTGATCAGTTGCTGCCGCATGATTTCAAAATCGTTTGGCAACCCAATGAAGTAGATTGGTATGTGGACGGCCAACTCGTGGTTGCCCACACGGACTCAGTTCCTTCGGCACCAGCGCCCTTCCTCTTTAATATGTGGGGCACAAACAACTCAGCCTGGGGAGGCTGGGCCACACCCGGAACCACCCGCTACATGCACATCACGAGCTTCCGCTATACGCCGCTCGCCTCTTAGTCCCTTTCCCAGAGTACACAGCTAGTCACAGAAATGTTGGTTATGCGCCGGGCGTTGGTTTGGGACGCCAGCCAGAGCTGGCGTATAATCCCGCCCGAGCATTTTGCCAACCATCACCAACACACAAAATCAACCTTCAACGTGGCACAACTGGAGGTCACATGTGCGATGTCAATAGGCGCCAGTTTTTAGCAGCAGGAGGTGCTTTTCTAAGCCTGGCAGCGGAAGCAGAGCTTTTGGCGAAACCCCTGCCGGCAGCACCGATCGCTGAAGCTGCCAAGGAGGACGCCCTCGCTACCGATACTTACTTCCACGAGGGGAACGTGTCCGATAGTGCCGATGCGGTGTGCAACAACGGCTGGATCATCTTCGAAGACTACGTTCTTGTGATCGATGCAAATTTTCCCGCAGGGGCAAAGCTGATCATCAGCAAAATTCGCGCTTTGACCGACAAACCTATTCGGTTCGCATTCGATACTCACCACCACGGCGACCATGCTTACGGGAATCAGATCTTTGTGGACAACGGTGGTGTACCCGTTGCACATACCGGGGTCGTAGAGGAGATGAAGAAGTATGAAACCGGCTACTACGGAAATACACCGGGCAGATGGGAGGGGGCACTGAAGGAGCGCCCCGACCTAAAGACGACCAAACTTAAGCCGCCTTCGGTTCTCTTTTCGAAGGATTTAGTTTTCGACGACGGCAAACATCGGGTCGAGCTGCTGCACCTGGGAGTAGCGCATACGCGTGGGGACGCTGTGGCTTGGCTGCCGAAAGAGCGAATTCTTTTCACCGGCGACATGTGTGTGAACGGACCCTACAATTTCGTCGGAGATGGAGATACAGGCAAGTGGATCACAACGCTAGACGAGGCCAGGAAACTGGACGCGAGGATAGTATGCACCGGTCACGGCCCACGGTCCATTGGGGCGGTTTTGGACGATCAACAAGCATTCTTTAAGGCACTTCGCGAACAGGTCGAGGCGGTCGTGGTCCAAGCCTCGCCGGGAGATACTAAGGTCAGGATCGAATCAATTCGATCGACGCTGAAATCCAACCAGCAGATCGCCCGGTTTGTCAGCAACTCTACTGCAGGATCGGAGGACGGATTTCCTTCGCAGGTCGCCAAAGTTTACGAGGAACTTACAGGCAACAAACTGGCTGCGATTGCGCACGAGCACCATCTCGCACGCCATGCCCACGCTCGCTCCCACGGACTCACGTCAGTGTGATGGGTTTGAATAGGTTCCCAATTAGTGCTGGTTCAAAAACCGCGGCCGCGTGGGTGTTCGTGCGCCATAGGCTGAAGCAGTACCAACAGCTTGTTCTCCTCCAGGTTAATTAAAAATGATTCTTGACTTAGGTCTGCGCAATTACGATCTTCCAAGTCTGCCCGGCTACGCACGCATCGCCGAGAAAACTGGATACGGGTGTTTGTGGACCTCTGAAACCCAGCACGACCCGTTCCTGCCTCTAGCTGTGGCAGCGACAGCCACCACTTCTATTAAGCTTGGTACCTCGATCGCAGTCACGTTTCCACGCAGTCCGATGATTCTTGCTTATACGGCGTGGGACATACAAAAAGCTTCGAACGGCAGATTTATTCTCGGCCTGGGCTCCCAGGTGAGGGCACACAACGAGCGCCGTTTTTCAGTGAAGTTTGAGTCGCCCGGGCCGAAGCTGCGCGAAGTAGTTCTGGCATTGCGTGCCATTTGGGATTGTTGGCAGAAGGGAACTGCCCTCCGGTTCAAGGGGGAGTTTTACCATTTTGATCTGATGACTCCATTCTTCAACCCTGGCCCAATCAGTCATCCGGAAATTCCAATCTTTATTGCTGGGGTGAACCAGTATATGTGCCGCATGGCGGGAGAGGTTTGCGATGGTTTGCACGTGCATCCCTTCCATACTGCAAAGTACCTGCGCGACTATGTGCAACCGGCCGTCGCGGAAGGACTGCGGCAACCGGGCCGCTCACGGGGGGATTTCACCTATGTTACCGCGGCTTTCGCAGTTATTGGAGAAGACGAAGCTGAACGTGCGAAAAACCGCGAGGCTGTGAGGCAGCAAGTGGCGTTTTATGCGTCCACGAGAACGTATGCACCGGTTCTTGAGGCGCATGGATGGGATGGAATTAGCGCTGAACTACACCAGAGATCACTAGAGGGCGATTGGCGTGGGATGGCACGCCTTATTACGGACGAGATGCTGGCCGACATCGCTGTCACGGGAACATCTTCTGAGATCGGAAGAAAGTTACGGGATCGCTATGCCGGCCTTCTGGATCGCATCTCATTGTATCTGCCCTATGAATGGCCAGTAGACGAGGCAATACAAACCAATCTGATTGCTCAGTTAAGCCATTGAATTGTGAAGCTGTAGCAATGGACGCGATCAATCCTGATCGTTGTGATCCAGCCGCTTGTTATGCGGCTTTCTTAATCTTTGCCCATCTGGCTCGCTGCGCGGCGGCAATCTTCCTTCGGGCCGCTATTGACAGTCTCCGCGGTCCAGTGTTGCCTTGCCGTTTGTGGTTGGTCCCAGATAAGGCAGAAAGCGCCGCGTCGATACGTTGAACCTCTTGTTGAGCCCGCTGCCGCTCGTTCCTAAGTTGACGTAACACACCAGTTAAGGTCGTCATGAGTTCCTCTCAGTTAGGAATATAGCAGCATTGTCAACAAACGAGTTAGTACAACCTGCTCCGGCATAGCAATCCACCTCTATGGCTGTACTTTAGGACATGGTCGCGGCGATACTTCCGACTTGTTTCCGAGCCACCCACTTAGAGTTATGTTTGGCATTACGTGGTGCTGGGCAGCACAGCCGAACATCACCTACTCCTGGCAGCAAAGGCAAAATACATGCAAACTGCAACGATCCCCACAACTCCGAGGCGAAGCTCGAGAATCCCCACTGCGGTGCCAATTCTTGTCACCAGCTTGAACGGGAAGCACTTTTCCGAAGTGTGTGAAACCTTAGTTGTCAATGCACATGGCTGCGCCATGTTATCGCCGATAAAGCTCGACGCCGGCATGCCCCTTCATTTTCATAGCAAAGACGGTCGTGAGGCAACCGCTCACGTGGTTTCGTGTCAGCCGGTCGGATCGGACAATCGGACATGGAGATTGGGAACGAAACTCGACCGCCCAGAAAATTTCTGGGGCTTGAGCGAATATCCAAATGACTGGCCAATTTCGACCCAAGTGGCGAAAAACATGCCCGGTTCGGGCTTTCAAGCCGACATGAGCCAGCCGCCCAAAGCCGTGGTCGATCGCCTGGTTCGGCAATTAGAAGCACAGGTAAAAAGAACGATTGCCGATTCCGTTCGCCCGCTGCAAGAAGAGCTGACAGGCATCAAAGAAAAGCTTGCCCGCCGGGAAGGGAACTCGAGCCGCTTTGAAGTGTCGCTCTCAAGCATTCCGCCCGAACTCGAACAGCAGCTTGGATCACGCCTTGAAAGCAATTTGGGGCCTCGCGTGCTGGAAGAAGCCCGCCAGCAGTCTGCGCATTTGCTTGCAGCCGCAAACGCAGCAATCACCCAGAAAACCTCTGAAGGATATGACAACTTCGTCCGCCGTGTGGCCGAGGAATTGAAGGTTGTGGAAAAGCGAGCGCGCGAGACCTCGGCATACATATCTGAGAGTGCCCAGGAACAACTACGCCGAGGTGTAGAGGACTATCAATCGAAGTTACTGGAGGGTGGTGACTCCCTTAAGCGGCTAAGTGAAGAACTTATTCAGTACTTGAGGGACAATCTCGATGAAGAACACAATGCTCGGCGTGTGGACCTGGAACAACTACGTTCCTCCTTTGAGTCGCAGTCTGCACGTCTGCAAGAAGGTATTACAACCCTGAATGGTCGTTTCACGGAATTAGATAATTCCATACGCTCGTTGGAGTCGGGCCTGGATCTCCGTCTGAGCCAGATGGCCAGCAACACCGTCAAAGATGTCCGCAGCGAACTTGAGGCAATCGCAAACAGTATCCGCGAAGAATTGACGGCCAAGAGCGTGAAGGTACTTGCCGCGCAGCTGGACGAAGCAAGCGGCAACATGAAGACCGTCCAGAAGGGAATTCTGGCATCTGTTTCCGAGTCGCTCAGAACTCAGGCAGCCGATGCCTTGCAGGTATTCGAACGTGCGGCAGATGAGGTGGCAAAGGTCTCGGTTGAGCACTGCCGGCATAATCTGACCCGTGCCTTGAATGCCGCGATGAAAAGCATTGGAGAGGAGTTACAGTCGGCGGAAGAAGTAGGTTAACAATCAGGAAAGTCGTAGTGGATTTTAATGTGCGGGCTGTTCTTTGGAACGGTAAGTACAGGTAGAGAAGAATCGCTACTTACTCTTGAGCAGCAGGGTGACTATCAAATTCCGGGCGGTCGTTCAGGACCGAGGCCAATCGTCGGGTACGGCGCATTGTGCGCCAGTCATACTCATAAGCACTTCCACAGATAACACACACTTGGTAATCCCGTCCGTCAATACTGCTATGCGGCCATGAAAAACTATGACGACAAAGCATCTGCATGAAATGTGTTACCAAGGTTTCTACCATAACTGCCTCTTGATTCTTGAGTCGAGCTGGATCTGGAGGTGCCTTACTCGCGCAAATTGCATGAAATCTGACCATAGCACAACTTATTCAGGGAAGCGTTACCCGTCGGTTCAGTTGACCGCGAGATGAAGGTCAATTCACAGCCTTGTACTTATCCAATTTGCTGGTCGTCTCGATTCCGATAGAGCAAAGCAAAGGCATTTAAAGCCTTGGTGGTGGCGCGATTTGGCGTTCTGTAGTGAAAGGGCATCGCGGTAAGGTATAGCTTGTCAGCGCGGCATATCGGGCTATGCGGGATGCCGGACGTGGTGTGCTAAACCGACTACGTGCGCCGTCCTGTAATTCCTCTGGTAAGGTTCCAGTTCGCCCTTTAGTACCAGCATCGCACCAGGTCAGGAATTTCCCGGTGAAAGTTGAGAAGGCGACATTTCAGGCAAAAGACTTGACCGCTGCCTCGTCATCATCAAAGCTTTGAAACAAATTCAGAACTCCGACAAGTCGCAACGTTTGCACGGCAAACTTCGAAGGCTGCACCAGCTTGATAGTTCCGCCTCGCTGTTTGGTGGAGGCTAGAAACCGGACAATCAGGCCGATTCCGCTGGAATCAATCATCGGCACTTCGGCGAGATTCAAAGCCATCCGTGCCTCTCCATTGGCGAGAAGTTCCTCCAGGGTTTTTCTCAGATCGTCCACTGCCGGCCCCATTCGTAGCGCTCCACGAAGACGAATCAGTTGCACAGGACCGCGCTTAGTGACATTGATATCCACGCTTTTTCTCCGTTCTGTACGGTTGCGGGGGAAACTGAGGCCGCGAGTTAGGTTACGTAAGGGCGGGAGATTTTGCAAGCCAGCGATCGCCGGAAGTTATTGAATCTACGAATCCCGCACTGGCTCGAGGTGCAAAGAATTCGCGCCTGCCACGACGACCAAGTAAGAAAAATTCATACCCAGGAGTCAAAATTTTGTATAATGCTCGACCGCCCGGGAGCGTGCATGCATAGCGCCACTGCTCGCAGTCAGCTTTCTCGTTACAGAGTTTTTATAGTCACGAACGACGAAAAGGTTCCTCCGGAAGCCGAGGCATGCCTCACTCCGGACTACGAGGTCGAGCTATTTCAGACCTGGAACGACTTCCTCGCCGGATACAAGAAAGACTCCGCCGACGCCATCCTCATTGACATAGATACAGTCGGCGAGCGCAGCGATGATGGGTTGGCTGCCATTTCCGAACTACGTGCCAGCGCCCCTGATTCCGTTCTTGTCGCGTTGACCCGCTCGAACAGTCGGCGCATGCGGCACAAGGCCATAGCCGCCTCAGTGGACGAATACTTCGTCGCGCCTATTTCTTTCCAGGAAGTAAATATCGTGCTCAGCCGCGCTCTCGAGAAGCGTGCGGCAGAGATTGAATACCGAAAAGAACAGAGGAACGAGGCTGAGCGGCAATCGTTTCAAGGGCTGATCGGGGCCAGCGAAGTCATGCAGCGGGTGTACGAGGCCATCACGCGCCTGGCTCACAGTAACAGCACAGTCTTAATTCGCGGCGAGAGTGGCAGTGGCAAGGAGCTAGTGGCGCGTGCCATTGTTGCGGCAGGGGCTCGATCAGAGAAGCCGTTCATCAGTATCAATTGTGCAGCGCTGCCTGAAAATCTCATCGAAACTGAACTGTTCGGCCACGAAAAAGGCGCGTTCACAGATGCCCAGATGGCCCGTCCAGGCCACATCGAGCTGGCGCATGCGGGCACATTGTTTATGGACGAGATCGCCACGCTCGGGTTGGCATTGCAATCCAAGCTCCTGCGTGTCTTGGAAGACCGTGTAGTTACCCGGATTGGCGGCAAGACGCCCAAGAAGATCGATTTTCGGTTGATTACGGCTACCAATGAAGATCTCGAAGAAATGGTGCGGGCGGGACGTTTCCGCGAGGACCTCTATTACCGCATCAATGTAGTTCCAATTGATTTGCCTCCTCTGCGCGAGCGGGCCGGCGATATTCCCCTGCTGCTGAATCATTTCTCGCGGCTGTACTCCGATATGAATCGAGTGCCGGTCAAACAAATGGATCCGGAGGTCATCGAGATCCTTGAAGAATATTCCTGGCCCGGCAACATTCGCGAGCTGGAGAATCTCACCCAGCGGCTCGTTCTAATGGTGGATGGGCCAGTGATCCTGCCCAAGCATTTGCCGCAACAAATCCTGGTAACGACGACAAGCAGCCAGGAAGCCATGCTTATCCCGGAAGAAGGCGTCAATTTCGACGAAGAGATGGCGAGGATTGAGGCTGCATACGTTGGGGCCGCATTGCGGCGCTCGGGCGGGAGCAAGGTGGGTGCGGCCCGACTGCTGCACATGGACAAGCAAAAGATGCATTATCTCTGCCGAAAACATGGGATTGGCCGCGATTAAGCCGCCGGTCGCATGAAAAATTAATCTGCGGAAAGATGAATTTTTAATGCTGTCGGATTCTTGATCTGCTTTCATGGGCGTGAATCAATGCGCCACCAAGTAACCAACAGTATGAAAAAGCAGGTGTTATGTTGAGCGGAAGCCATTATTCATAGTTTGGCACGGGGTGTGCTAATAGGCATAACGTGTGGGGATGGTCATAAAGAAATCCCAGAATTCAAAGCGCTTGAGGCGCACGAAGGAGAAACACCATGGCGATCCAGAAAAAGTCATTGATCAGCAGCCGGACGATCGAAAAGAAACCCGCAACTACTCCAGATCAACAGGTTTCCGTAGGTGAGCCGAAGAGTCTCTCGGCTAAGGCGCTGGCTGGCCGTCGTTTCACGAAAACCGCAAAGCGCACGGCAATAGCAGCGCGAACGACATTCAAAAAGTGAGCGAAAGCGATCGTACACGGGTTCTGTAGTTTGAAAACTCACTCTGCTAGCGCATAGCGCGGAAAGGTAACAAAATGTCCGTTCAGAAGAAATCGTTGATCAGCAATCGCGTTGCGGTAAAGAAGGCATTGATCGCCAGCCAGCCCACCGAGTCGGAGCAGGAGAATCCGTTGAAAGCCAACTCGCTAACCGCTCAGTCGATGAAGCGCAGAAGGCTCAGCATTGCCACTCTCAAAAGCCACGCTCCGAGGCTGACCATGAAGAATTTCAAGGCTGCTAACGCTAAGCTTGTCCAATAGCGGCTCTTAGTGGACTTC
>Ga0335079_10008806_pt1 | contig 11496 bp, 6 predicted proteins | sample Lox_Sample_33_FD_206719 | JGI IMG/M metagenome (GOLD analysis project Ga0335079, IMG submission 206719) | Soil microbial communities from Loxahatchee National Wildlife Refuge, Florida, United States - Lox_Sample_3.3 | ecosystem: Environmental > Terrestrial > Soil > Wetlands | place: USA: Florida... | reverse complement strand
CGAGTTCCAACTCGGGGATGGCTTTGTTCACTTCGTCGCGATTAAGGTAGGCCTTGCCGAGAATGAGGTGAAATTCAGGGCTATCGCCACCAACTTCGAGGAGCCGGTTGATGGCTTTTTCATCGAGATCATTGTTTTGCGCGTTGTGCGCGGCGATGCTCAGCACGTAGAGGTAAGTGAAATCACCGGACATCTGAGGCCAGAGCGCCTCGAGCACCGTGACAGCGTCGGCGTAGTGCTCGGTGAAGATATTGCAGAGCCCCAGAAGATACCGGGCCTGCTGGGAGTCGGGCTGGTCATGGACGACACTCGAGAGGGGCGCGATGGCTCCTGCGTAGTCGCCGCGGCGATAGTTCACCAGGCCAATGTTGAGCCGGATGCCCGCCATTTTGGGTTCGAGCTTTTCGGCTTTCTGCAACAGCGAGAGTGCATGATCCCATTGTTGACGGCGCATGGCGATGACGCCAAGGTTGGCGTAGGCGGCGCCGGATTGCGGGTCGACAGATAGAACGCGACGGAAGGCGGCTTCCGCCGCGGCAAGATCGTTGGAACGCAGCGCGGCTTGGCCCTGGGCGAACCAGGCTTGTGGGTCAGGATGAGTGACAGCAACCGCGGGTGCGTTTTGTTTTGCAGGTCTCTTTGCAGCTCCGGGGATGGAGATGAGCGATCCGGGCGCCGACAGGAGTGTGAGGGACAAGATGAGGAAGCGAATCGAAGAGACGAGGGAATGACGGCCATTAGACATCGCTCGGTAGTGTCCAGCAGGGGAAAACGGAATTCAAGAACGGTTTCCGCCGGGCACAGCGGAAGAAATAGCGGACGAAGCGGGAACGCCCACAGAATCTGCCAGTATTTTGCGCTTGACAGGTTCACAGCGATACCGTATTAATCCGATTTAATAAGTCAGATTGGGTGCGTTTCCGATCGTCGAGTGGTGGGGGTGTCGCGCATGCGCGGACCGCTTAGCGGCGCAAAATGGGGTGCCCGCCGAAGCCCGTGCAAAGTGCCCAGATTGGCTTCCGTTGCGAAAAACTTCCGGGAGGTAGCAAAGTGAAGGAACAGTATAGTCCTTTTCTTTTTTGTGGCATTTGGAAGAGCCTGCCAGGAGCGGCGCGGGCCCTGCTGTGCGGCCTGCTCGTCTTGCTGGGTGCGGCGTTCGCCGCGAAGGCTCAAGATACAGGGTATATCGGGGGGACGGTGACGGACAAAACAGGCGCCGCGATCGTAGGCGCCGAAGTAACGATTACGGACGCTACTGGAGCACTGACGCGCACCACGATGACGAATGACGCGGGCGCTTATGTTATCGCCGGGCTGGCAGGCGGCAAATACAACCTGACCGTAACCATGAAGGGCTTCCAGAAGTACGAGGCGCAAAATGTGGTTCTGGACGTGGCGCAAAAGGCGCGCATAGACGTGCAGTTGACCGTGGGCGCAGTTACCGAAGAAGTGGTTGTGAGCGGGGAGAGCGTGGCGCAGGTGGAAACGCAATCGTCGGACCTCTCCGACACGATCACCGGCAAGCAAGTAAACCAGTTGGAACTGAACGGCCGCAACTTCACGCAGCTTGTCACGTTAACGCCGGGGGTTGTGAGCCAAACGGGGTCGGACTCGGTGAAAGTGGGCGTTTACGGCAACGTTGCGTACAGCATGAATGGCGGCCGCACGGAGTACAACAACTGGGAACTGGACGGCGGCGACAACATGGACAATGGCAGCAACTCTACGCTGAACGTTTATCCCAACATCGAGGCCATTGCGGAGTTCAAGGTGCTGACTTCCAACTACGGCGCGCAGTATGGCCGCAACGGGTCAGGCACAGTGGAAGTGGAGACCAAAGGCGGGGGCAGCACTTTCCACGGGAGCGCTTTCGAGTACCTGCGCAACGACATGTTCAATGCCCGGCCGTGGACCTCTGGAAACATTCCTGGAGATCCGAATCCGTCGTATAAAAAGCACGACTTTGGCTATACCGTGGGCGGGCCCGTTTATATTCCGAACCACTACAATAGCGACAAGAAGAAGACGTTTTTCTTCTGGTCGCAGGAATGGCGGCGAGAGAGAAATCCGTCGTCGATCGACCAGAACGTGCCCTCCCTGGCGGAGCGGAGCGGCGATTTCTCGACGCTGTGCGCGCACGATCCCGCGGATTGCCCGAATGCAGGGGCGAATCCCGTCGCCAACGTGGCGGCAGTGCCAATCAGCCCGGTCGGCCAAGCTTTAATGGCTTTGATACCCAAGCCAAACACGACTCTGGGCACCTATCCGGACGGCACACCGGATCCGGCCTTTGCGCAGACCGTTTCTACGCCAACCACGTGGCGCGAGGAATTGATTCGTGTGGACCACAATTTTTCCGACAAGTATCGGGTTACCTTCCGCTATATTCATGACTCGTGGTCCACGATTGTGCCGAACCCCTTGTGGGGCGTGGGCACTTCGGACTTTCAGGACATCCAGACCAACTTTGTCGGGCCGGGAACAAGCTTCGTGGCGCGGTTGAACGCCAACTTTTCCCCGACGCTGCTGAACGAATTCGTGGCCAGCTATACGGCAGACCACATCTTTTTGAATGCTCTCAACAACCCGTCCTTGCCCTCCGGTTTCGCGATGGGCGCGCTATTCAATAATGGTTTCGGCGGCAAACTGCCCTCGATCGAACTCGACAACAACGGTGCCTACAATGGCGGCGCCAACGGAACTCTCGCCCAAGACACCGGCTATTTTCCGTGGAACAACGCCAATCCCGTTTACACCTACCGCGACAACGTCACCAAGATCATGGGCATGCACACCTTGCAGTTTGGAGCGTATGCGGCATTCGCGCAGAAGAACGAGGACAACTCGCCGGACGTCCAAGGAATTCTGACATTTGACGCGGGTTCATCGGTGGGCACGGGAAATTCCTTTGCCGACCTGCTCATGGGGAACATCTCAAGTTATAAGCAGTGGAATCTCGAGCAGAAGTATTACGACCGGTACAAAATCGTCGAGCCTTACTTCCAGGACGACTGGCGCGTGACGAAGCGCCTTACGTTGAATTTGGGTCTGCGCGTCAGCCTGTTTGGAACGTACCGGCAGCGGTATGGGCAGGCGTTTAACCTCAATCCCGCGGCGTTCGTGGCAGGGGGCTCGCCGGCAATCGATTCCACAACGGGGGCCTTTACGGCGGGCTCCGGCAATCCTTTCAATGGGTTGGTCCAATGCGGCGGCAGTGGTGGAACCGGTGATATCCCGTCAAACATTCTCACGGCATTTCCGGGCGCAGCGGTGGGTCCGAGCAAATTCGCCGGATGCATGCAGGGGCATCTGTTCAATCCCGGGCCGCGACTAGGCTTTGCTTGGGACCCGAAAGGCGACGGGAAGATGGCCATTCGCGGCGGCTACGGCATCTTCTTCGAACATACGAACGGCAACGAGGGGAACACGGAGTCGCTTGAGGGTTCTGCTCCTTTGGTTCTCACTGCATCACAGTTCAATATTGCGCCAGGGTCTTCCGCGGCGTGTCCGGCCACGGCGCCCGACGGATATTCCTGCGTCGGAGCAGGCGGTGGGTTGCTCTTCCCGCTGGCAGTGACCTCGATTCCAAACCGCGTACAGTGGCCGTACGTGCAGCAATGGAACCTCAACGTTCAGAGAGAACTGCCTGGGAATTTTGTGGTTTCAGCCGCTTACGTAGGCAGCAAGGGCACGCACCTGACGCTGCTGACAGACGCGAACCAGATCGTGCCTGTGTCGGCCTCGGCCAATCCATACGTAGCTGCGGGAGCGCCAATTACGCCGCCCGGCAACGGCTATGCGGGAGATTGTTCCACCTTCACGGTGGGTCCCGGTGGACCGGCAGTCACCGGCCAAGCGGCCATCAATCTGAATGTGGCGTGTGGCAATTTCGTGACGCCGGATTTGGTGCGCACGGCCTTCCCGGGGTACGGCGACATTTCCGGGCTATCCGATGCCGCCAACTCCGTCTATCACGCCCTTCAACTCACCGCCCGGAAGACGGTGGGCGACCTTCAGTTAAGTCTTTCGTATACGTATAGCCACTCCATCGACGATTCTTCAGATCGGTTCGATACGGCTTTCGTGAATTCTTACGACATTGCCGCAAATCGAGCCAGTTCGAGCTTCGATATGAGGCATAACCTGGCGATCAGCTACGTGTACGCTCTGCCGTTTTTCAAAGCGGCAGGCTTTACACATTTGCTGTTCGGCGGCTGGCAAATCTCCGGAATCACCGTGGCGCAAACGGGCACGCCCTTTAGCGTGACCAACGGAACCACGTATGGCGACAATGCCGGCGTCGCCAATGGCCAGGGCACCGGTTCGCGCCCGGACCTCATCGGCAACCCCTTCACGGTCACTGCGGCGCAAAAAGCCGCCGAGGCCGGAACCTTCGGGCCGCTCCACTACAACGACGCAGCTTTCGGCGTTCCGGTAGGGCTGACGTTCGGCAATGTCGGCCGCGACACGCTCTACTTGCCTGGGCGCCTGAATTTTGACTTCGGCCTGTTTAAGGAATTTCCCATCAACGAACGATCAGGATTTGATTTCCGCTGGGAAAATTTCAACTTCTTTAACCACACGCAGTTTAACGCTGTTAGCTCGAGCCTTGGCGCGTCGGACTTCCTGCACCTGAATGGCACGCACGATCCACGCATCATGCAGTTTGGCTTGCGTTTCTACTTCTAACTCGGTCCGGGAATAGCAGGGCGGCGCTTTTTTCCTGAGCGCCGCCCTCACTTTTCTGTATACTCGCTCCGCCTGCCAGGGAGGAGCGCAACTACGTCATGAAACGCAGAACATTTATCGGGACTTCGGTGGCCGCGGCGGCGTTTGCCGCGGGGCCGGAATGGAGTTGGGCGGCCGGACCTGTGCCTACGCACGAGATCAAGCGCGTCGGTTTGCAGTTGTATACCGTTCGCGGAGAGCTCAAGAAGGACTTCGACGGCACCATCGCGAAAGTTGCTGCGACCGGCTACAAAGAGGTTGAGTTTGCGGACGACTATGGCGGCCACTCGCCGAAAGAGGTTCGCGTACTACTCGACAACCATGGTCTTGCTTCGCCTTCAGCGCACATTCGCTACGATCTGATCGAGAACAAGTGGCCTGAGACGCTGGATGCGGCCCACGTCATGGGGCAGACCTACCTCGTGTGCCCCTGGATCGACGAAAAGCAGCGCAACGCAGATGGTTGGAAGCGCGTTGCGGAACTGTTCAATAAGGCGGGAGAAGCCAGCCAGAAGGCGGGAATCCAGTTTGCCTATCACAACCACTCCTTCGAGTTCGCGCCCGTCGAAGGCTTGGGCGGAAAACTCGCGTACGACTATCTGCTGGCCGAAACGGATCCCAAGCTCGTGAAAATGGAGATGGATTTGTGCTGGATCAGCGTGGCACAAAAAGATCCCGTGAGCTACTTCGACAAGTATCCAGGCCGCTTCCCGATGGTTCACGTCAAGGATTTCGTCAACGATCCCAACTCGACGAGCAGCTACGCCGGCGCAACGGGTTCTGTTGCGTTCAAAGGCCGGCTAGCCGACGTCGGCAAAGGCCAGATTGATTGGAAGCGCATTTTCGCGCATTCGGATAAAGCCGGCATCAAGCACTATTTTGTCGAGAACGACGATGCCAAAACGCCGTTCGACGACATCAAGATCAGCTACGACTATCTTGCGGCATTGCGTTTCTAACCCGCCCGCGGCGGTATGAGGTGCGCTTCGTTTCGTGGGTGGCGCTTGGCAGGGGCACGCGATGTCGTGGAAGCTGGCGCAGGGCGGAAGGCGAGCGCTAAACTCAATTCCATACAAATTGGATTCGGGAGGTTCTATGAGCAAAGACAGTTTTTCTCGCCGTGAGTTTTTGCAGCGCACAGTCGGCGCCACGACCGCGCTGGCCGCGGCTCCGAGCATCTTTCTGAAGCCGGAATACGTCCCTTCGGCGCTGGAACGAGTCGCGCCCAGCGATCGCCTGCGTTTCGGCATCATCGGCATTGGCATGCAAGGTTCGGGCTTGCTGACCACCGCGATCCAACTGCCCGGCGTAGAGTGCGTAGCGGCCTGCGACCTTTACGACGGACGCCACACGCTGGCCCGGGAGATTGTCGGCAAAAGCATTCCCACCACGCGGCGCTATCAGGAACTGCTCGATAACAAGGAAATCGACTGCATCGTCGCCGCGGTTCCCGACCATTGGCACAAGCAGGTAGTGGTGGACGCCGTGAGCGCGGGCAAGGACATTTATTGCGAAAAGCCCATGTCGCATTCGCCTGCCGATGGCATCGCCATGGTGGCCGCGGCCCAGAAGACCGGCCGCGTCGTGCAAATTGGTTCGCAGCGCGTCAGCTCCGTGATTTGCGCGAAAGCCAAGGACCTTCTGGCGCAGGGAATGATTGGCACGCTAACTCTGGTGGAAGGCTCGCTTGGCCGCAATGATCCGACTGGCGCGTGGGAGTACCCGCCACCGCCCGATCTCTCGCCGGCGAATCTCGATTGGGATACCTGGCAGGGCACAGTGCCGAAAGTACCGTTCAATCCCAATATTTTTGCCCGCTGGCGCTGCTGGAAGGAGTACGGCACCGGACTCGCCGGCGATTTGCTGGTGCATCTGGTCAGCGGCATGAATTTCATGCTCGGATGGAATGCGCCGCCGAAGAAAGCCATGTCACTTGGCGCGATTTTGCGTTTTCCGGACGGGCGTAACATGCCGGATGTGCATGCCACGCTGTTCGATTACGGAAGCGCCCCCATTTACCTGCGGCTCAATCTCGGTTGCGAAACGCCGGAGATTTATCGCTTCCAGGGCTCCAAGGGAATCCTGGAGGTCACGGAATTTGCCATCAACTACTATCCCCAGACCGGCGAGGATTCAGGGCCGAGTTATTACACGTCGGGCTACCCGCAGAAAATGCGCGAGGCATACGTCGCGAAATGGCACGAGGAACACGATCCCGCTCCGGGAAAAGAACCGACGCTGGAAGGGTTCAGCTACCGCGGAGACTCCTGGGACGACGAGCGGCCGCATTTGTGGAGATACTTCCAGGCGGTGAAGACGCGGCAGCCGGTCACTGAAGATGCGGTGTTCGGGCACAATGCGGCGCTCGCGTGCCACATGTCGAATGAATCGTACTTCCGCAAGAGTGCCGTCACCTGGGATGCGGCGTCGGGCACTATCAAGACTGCATAAGACAGCCGAGAGACGCAAAGTGGCGCAGGCCTGACGAATGTAGCTGGAAGCCTGACTGAAAATGTGTCTCGCCAGGCCCGCGATGCGCCCTTGTTCTCCGCCTCGACCTCGCCGACGTGTAACTGGCCTTCGGGCCGGGTTATCTCTCGGCCACACCGCAACTTCTGCTCCGGAGAAGGGTTCTAGAATAAAGTGGTGTTTCGAGGAGTGTCGTTCATGCGAAAACTGCAACTGTTTGGTTTGCTCTTGCTGGCGATAGCGCTGTTGGCCATGCCATCCGGGGCCTCCGCGCAAATTAGCGTGGGAGTTTCGGTGCACATCGGCCCGCCGGCGTTGCCGGTTTATGCGCAGCCGATTTGCCCAGGCCCGGGATATTTGTGGACGCCTGGCTATTGGGCTTATGGTCCGGATGGATATTACTGGGTTCCAGGTACGTGGGTTATGGCGCCCGCCGTTGGATTGCTTTGGACCCCCGGTTACTGGGGCTGGGGCGGCGGCGTGTACGTTTGGCACGCAGGGTATTGGGGGCCACACGTCGGTTTCTATGGCGGCATTAATTATGGTTTTGGCTATGGCGGCGTCGGTTTTGTCGGCGGACGCTGGAATCGCGGAGTATTCGCGTACAACACGGCGGTGATGCACGTCGACACCACGGTGATTCGCACTACCTATGTGGATCGGACCGTCATCAACAACGTGACCGTGAACCACGTGAGCTACAACGGCGGGACCGGCGGCATCACGGCGCGCCCGACTTCTGCGGAGCTCGCCGCGGAGCACGAGCATCACATCGCCCCAACATCGGTGCAAACGCAACACGAGCACACGGCCAGCAACAACCGCGCGTTGCTCGCGTCCGAGAATCATGGCCGGCCCGCGATCGCCGCAACAGCGAAGCCGGGACAGTTCACGGGGCACGGCGTCGTGGCTGCCTCGGCTGCCTCCCACAGCGCTTCGTTGAACAGCAACCGGCCGCCCAACAATGCTGCCGACTTGCACAAGACGGACCGTCCTCCGTCGCACAACAGCGGTACGGGATCGAACAGCTATCATGCGAACAATTCGCCAGCGAAGACCGAACACGTAAATAATCCATCGAAGAACCAACCGCACTCGGAAGAAAAACCTCGCGGTGAAGGTAAACCGCACGAAGGCGGCAAGCCCCACTACCGCTAAAGCAAATCGAGAAAAGCCAGGACTTCGGCGCGGCGTATCAGCCGCGCCGATCCTTTTATGGTTCGAGTTTTATGCTTCCGGTAGCGGCGGACAGCCGGGAAATTCGCGCAGGGTCGTATTGCCGATGTATTGCAGGTCCGCGATGCCGATTTTGCTGGTGTAAAAGCCGTCACAGGTGAACTTCCGCAGGAATGCGAAGAACGCCACGCCCTGGCTGAGCAACGGATCCTGTTTCGCGTTTTTGCGGAACGCGATAAGGTCAAGAATTTCTTTGCGCTGCTCGGGGGTGCCCTCGAGAAAAGAGGCGGAGTAACGGTCCGCGCAGGTGGCATCCAGCCACATCAGCCCTCCGCCGAGAATCAACTGAAACTCCTCATTCTCGCTGGTGAGCAGGTCAATGAATTCCGGCGCCCCGGCTTCGACCGCGCCTCCCGATTTATCGTCCTTAGGAATAATCGTGTCGCAGAGGTCCGTCAGCATTTCGTACTGGTGTGCCGAGAAATATTTCGGGGCGTACTTGCCGGTGGGAGACGAGGACTTTTCGCTGTGAACGGCCTGATGCGCAAATTCCGCGGCTTTGGCCGGAATCACCTGCAGAACGGAGCCGCCTGCTGCACCGACCGCCAGCGTCTTCAGGATGTCGCGGCGCGATACCGAATGTGTACTCATGGCTACCCTCCTCGCGGCCCGGCCGTCACGCCAGGTTGCCTTTCTGCGCCTCGCTCAGCAGATATTCCGACGCGCGCCAGGACAGCGCCATGATGGTCAGCGTCGGGTTTTTGTCGGGATTTGTCACCAGCGGTGCGCCGTCTACGACGAAAAGATTCTTCACGTCATGCGCTTGGCAATACGCGTTCAGCACCGAAGACTTCGGATCGGCGCCCATGCGCGCGGTGCCGACTTCGTGGATGATTTTCCCGCCTTCCGTGATGCCGAACGGATACTGGCCGTCGATGGCTGTTTTAGTTTTGTATTCGCCCCCCGCCGCTTCGATAATGGCGCGGAAGGTCTCCTGCATGTCTTGCGCCTGGCGCAATTCGTAATCGCTCCACTTGAAGTGGAAGCGCAGCACCGGAATGCCCCACTTGTCCACGACGTTCGGGTCGATCTCGCAATACGTATCCCAGTTGGGGATCATCTCGCCGCGTCCCGAAAGGCCGATACCTGTCCCGTAGGTTTGCCGGCAACGCTGCTTCAGGCTCAGGCCGTATCCCTCTTCTTCCTCGCACAAGTCATCGAACATGCCGACGCCGGGCAACTCGCGCCCGCCGCCGAATTCGATGTGGTAGCCGCGGGGAAAATCATTTTTGCGGTCGAACTTCCACCACGGGATGTACATGTGCATGCCGCCGACGCCATCGTGATTGTGCGGAGGCATTTTTTCGAGCGCCGGCACGATGCCCCAGCCATCGCTGCCGACCGAATCGGTGAGGTAGCGGCCCACAGTACCGGAAGAATTGGCCAGACCGTTGGGAAATTGCGAAGATTTGGAGTTCAGGAGTAGGCGCGCGGATTCGCAGGCGCTCGCCGCGAGCACGACCGCGCGCGCATTCACGCGCTTTTCGGTACGTGTCGCTTTATCAATGTAAGACACTCCTGTAGCTTTGCCGTCTTTGCTCAGCAGAACTTCGCGCGCCATTGCGCCGGTGATCATCGTCAATTTGCCGGTCTTCATCGCCGGCGGAATCATCACCTGACTCGAGCTGAAGTTCGATGCGGTGACGCAGCCGCGGCCGCACTGCCCGCAATAGTGGCAGGGAAGCCGGCCGTTTACGGAACGCGTGAGAATGGCCAGGCGCGACGGAATGCAGGTAATGCCCAACTTGTCGCAGGCCCTTTTGACGACCAGGTCGGAGCAGCGCGGTTTTGGTGGTGGCAAAAAGATGCCGTCCGGCGCACTCGAAACATTTTCGCGCGTACCGAACACGCCGATATAGGACTCCGCCTTATCGTAGTAGGGAGCAAGGTCGTCGTAGCTGATCGGCCAATCGTCGCCTAGGCCGTCGCGCGTTTTCGATCGGAAGTCGATGGGCGCAAAGCGCAGCGCGATACGCCCCCAGTGATTCGTGCGCCCGCCCACGATGCGCGAGCGAAACCATTTAAAATTCGCGCCCGGCGCGGACGTGTACGGCTCGCCTTCGATATCCCACGAACCGTTCGGGGCCAGGAATTCGCCAAAATCCCGCGCCTGCCGGCCGCCAACCCCAACACCGCGATGCGGCAATTCGTACGGCCACATCAGCATCTTGAAGTCTTTATCCGGGTTCACCGGCGGACCGGCTTCCAGCAGCGCGACGTTCAGGCCGCCTTCCGTCAGAATTTTCGCTGCCGTGCCGCCGCCCGCTCCCGAGCCGACAATACACACGTCATACATCTTCGGTGAACGAATGACTTGAAGCATTTCGTCAACCTCGGTCTACTGCCCGTTTGATTACAGTTCGTTCTTCTTCATCTGCGAAACAGCATAGTCGCAAGCCCGCGCCGTTAATGCCATGTAGGTCAGCGAGGGATTCACGCAGGCGCTGGAGGTCATGCACGCCCCGTCGGTCATGAACAGATTTTTGATATCGTGCGTCTGGTTGTGTTCGTTGAGCACCGACGTCTTCGCATCGCGCCCCATACGCGCTGTGCCCATCTCGTGGATGCCCAGTCCCGGCGAGGAAATTTCCTGCTGCACCGTAATATTCTTCGCGCCGGCCGCTGCCAGCATTTCCGCCGCTTGCACCGCAATGTCCTTGTGCATGGCCAATTCGTTTTCGCCCCAGGCGCAGTGAATCTTCAACGTCGGCACGCCCCAGGCGTCCACTTTTTCTTTGTCAATCTCCACCCAGTTGTTGTGGTTCGGCAGGCACTCCCCGAAGCCGTGTATGCCCATGCGCCAGGACCCTGGCTTGCGCAGCGCGTTCTTGAAGTCCACGCCGAAACCCGCCATCGCAACGCCACGCGTCCAGTTATCGCGGCTCCCGCTGCCTTGGTACCCGTAGCCTCGAATAAATTCCCGTTGCTTCGTCTTGGCATCCACGTTGCGGAAGCGCGGGATGTAAATGCCATTGGGGCGGTTGCCAAACGGCATCTTGTCCTCATGCCCGGGCATGGTGCCGCTGGCTCCGGCGCCCATGTGGTGGTCCATCAAGTTGTGTC
>Ga0335079_10008802_pt1 | contig 11500 bp, 5 predicted proteins | sample Lox_Sample_33_FD_206719 | JGI IMG/M metagenome (GOLD analysis project Ga0335079, IMG submission 206719) | Soil microbial communities from Loxahatchee National Wildlife Refuge, Florida, United States - Lox_Sample_3.3 | ecosystem: Environmental > Terrestrial > Soil > Wetlands | place: USA: Florida... | reverse complement strand
ACTCGATGTGACGGCCGAACCGCGCCACGTTCAGTTCATCGGGGCGTTCCTCGCGCGCAGGTGGAGCGGAACGCAACCCGCTCCGCCGGTGCTCGGGCTCAGTCACTACGCCTGGGGCGGCGAGCGCATCCAGATCGAGCACCTCCACGTTCCGCGCGCGCTCGAGGGCGTGCCGCTCGTGCTCATCGCCGGGAACGGCACCTCCTACCAGCTCGCCGATTCCGAGGGCAAGGTGCTGCTCAAGGGCAAGGTGGGCCGGACCGCCATGCTCCAGCCGCCATCGTCGCCCGACGAGACTCCCGAGGAGCCGCTCGAGATCCTGGTGCGCACGTTGAGAGCGCGGCCGGGCACCGAGTTCGTCGTCTCGAGGAGGCCGCGCACGCAGGTCATCGCGGAGCTGCAGGGCGGCCTCGAGATCCTCGAGCGCGGCAAGACCAAGACCGGGGTCCTCCAGATCTCGCTCTCCGGGGGCGACCCCCGCACGGTGGCGCGCACGGTGGACGCCGTGGCGGAGAACTATCTGCGCATGAACGTGGAGCGCCGCTCGGCCGAGGCGGAACGGAAGCTCGAGTTCCTCAACACCCAGCTGCCCGTGCTGAAGGCCAACCTCGACAAGGCCGAGGCCGCGCTCAACACGTATCGCTCCTCGAGCGGGAAGGTGGACGTGAGCGCCGAGACCGCGGGCACGCTGGAGCGCGCGGGGGAGCTGGAGAAGGAGATTCAGGACCTCGAGATGCAGCGCTCGGAGATGGGGCAGCGCTTCATGGAGACCCACCCCTCGATGGTCTCCCTGCAGCGGAAGATGAAGCAGCTCAAGGCGGAGCAAGGCACCATCGACACGCGAATCAAGCGACTTCCCGAGGCCGAGCTCAAGTCGGCGCGGCTCACCCGCGACGTCCAGGTGGCCCACCAGCTGTACATGGTCCTGCTCAACAAGGCGCAGGAGCTCCGGGTCGTGAAGTCGGGCACCATCGGCAACGTGCGGATCCTCGATCAGGCCGTGGTCAACGACGTGCCAGTGGGTCCCAAGCGCGGCCAGATCATGGGGCTCGGCACGAGCGTGGGCATCATCCTGGGCGTCGGAATCGCGATCAGCCGGAAGAAGCTCCGCAGCGGCGTCGAGGATCCCGAGCTGGTCGAGCAGGTGACCGGCCTGCCGGTCTACGGGAGCGTGCCCTACAGCGGGTTGCAGTCGGACTGGTCGCGCTCGCGGCGCAAGAAGGGGCAGCCCGCGCTCATCCTCGCGGCCGACGCTCCCAACGAGATGGCCGTGGAGAGCTTGCGCAGCCTGCGGACGAGCTTGCAGTTCAGCCTCACGGAGGCCACCAACTCGATCATCGCCATCACGGGTTCGAGACCCGGTATCGGCAAGTCCTTCGTGGCCATGAACCTGGCGCACGTCCTCGCGGAAACAGGGCGGCGCGTTCTGTTGGTGGACGGCGACCTGCGGAAGGGAACGCTGCACCGCTATTTCGGGACCGAGCCCTCGCCCGGGCTCTCCGAGGTGATCGCGGGCGCGCTGCCCTTCACCGAGGCGGTGCGACTGAGCCTGGTGAGCAAGGTGCAGCTCCTCCCCAGGGGCCGCGTTCCGCCCAACCCCGCGGAGCTCCTCGCCGGCGAGCACTTCCGGCGCCTGGTCGAGGAGTTCGCCAGCCGCTACGACCTCGTGCTCATTGACTCTCCGCCCGTGCTGGCGGTCACCGACGCGGCGCTCATCGGGCGCACGGCTGGCATCAACATGGTCGTCATGCGAGCGGGCTACCACGCCGTCCGCGAGATCACCCAGACCGTGAAGACACTGTCGCAGAACGGGGTGCGGGTGAACGGATTCATCCTGAACGGCGTGAACCCGAGCATCGGCAGCTACACCGGGGTCTATCACTACGAGTATAAATAGGCTGTCCTGGGCAGCGGCTCCTTCGTGCGCCACCCGGGACCGCTGCTTCCCCCGCGCGCCGCAGGGTCTCTGCAGCTGGTGCAGGAGACCTGCGCGGGCGAGAGCGTCTTGCGCGGGCGCGCAGCATCCGGAGGAAGGGTCCGCCTCCTTAATCCGGTAAGGGCGGGCATGCTCCTCGCCCGAGCCGCGCCCTCAACCGATGCGCGCCGCGCCCGGGGATGCGGGCTGCACGCGACGGGGTCGGGTCGTCCTCGCCCCGGTTCGCGAGGGGTGCCGCTCGATACGGCGTGCGCGAGCCCGCGTCGATGTCGCGACGTCGAGTCATTTCCATCGCGGCGGGGCCGCTACCATCTGGTGCGCACCTTCCGTCAGGTGGACGAGGAGCACGGCCCACCACGACAGAACTGCGGTGCTGCGTGCGCCACCAGTGGACCTGACCCGATGGTGTCCGAGTCCATACAAGTTCGGAAGGTGTCGCGTCTGACCGAGATGCGAGAAAGACCTGTCGCGCAGCGATTTGCGCGCACCGATCGAGTCCAACCGCCGGGCAGGGTATTGCGATCGCGCCGAAGGCCATCTTTGTTGCGTTCTGCGGGATCCCAATGGGGCAGTAAGGAGAGGAGTCGGGGATGGGATCAGCGGAACGATCGAATCCCGAAGGGCATGTGCACGATTTGTATCACGCGTGTCCGACACTGCTCGTGTAGCATGGGACCCCCCGAAGGACGGGCGAATATCCTGAAGCAGGCAACACTCCCGAACTCGTACCAAAGTCCGAGTTCGGGCACTTTCGGAAGGTGTTGCAGCGGTGGGGACGGGAGCGCCCAGCGTCGTACTTCTTCCGGGGGGGCTTCAAGGGGCCAACGCTCCTCTGACTCCATGGCCGGGACGCGCTTCGCGCGGGCATTTTCGCACTGGCCCTCACATGAAGAGGCCATGCCCATCCACGCGGATTCGCTCATCGTCTTCGTCTCGGCCGTGCTGCCGGTCACTGCCGCGCTCGCCGCCTGTCATGTCCAGCTCCCGGCCACCTCCGACCTCGCCGCCGTCTGGCCGGAGAAGACTTACTACCGCACCGTAGAGGTGCGCGGGCACCGCATCTTTTACCGTGAGGCCGGCGCGCGCGACCGGCCGACGCTGCTCCTGCTCCACGGCTACCCCTCGTCGTCGCACTCGTACCGCGAGCTGATCCCGCTCCTGTCGGGGCGGTATCACGTCGTCGCGCCCGACAACCTCGGCTCCGGCTTCAGCGACCACCCAAGCACGAGCGAAATGACCTACACGTTCGACCTCCTCGCCGAATACGTCACCGGGTTCGTCGAAGCGATCGGCATCGAGCGCTACGTCCTCTACATGCAGGACTTCGGTGCGCCGGTCGGTTTCCGCGTCGCGATCAGGCACCCCGAGCGTTTGCGTGGGCTTATCGTGCAGAACGCGAACGCCTACCTGGAGGGCGTCGCCGAGGGCCGCCGGGTCTTCTTCCGGCACGCGCACGAAGACCGTTCGGAGGCCGGCATCGCAGCGGTCGCGAAGGCCGTCAGCGATGAGGCTATTCGCGATCGCCAGTACCTGCGCGACGTCCCCGGCGAGAAGCAGGCGCGCATGAGCCCGGACACCTGGACGCACGACATCGCGCGCCTCCAGACGCCCGACGATCGTCGGATCCAGGTGCAGCTCTTCCAGGACTACCAGACGAACCTGGACTCCTATCCCCGCTGGCAGGAGTTCCTGCGCGCCCGCCAGCCGCCCACGCTCATCGTATGGGGCGAGCACGATCCGGTCTTCACTGCGGCGGGCGCTCGCGCGTATCTTCGAGACGTTCCGAACGCCGAGATCCACTTCCTCGACGCCGGCCACTTCGCGGTGGAAGAGAAGGCCGTCGAGATAGCGCAGTTCAGCCTGCGGTTCATGGACCGCTTGCAGGAGGCGAGCGCTCGTTAGGAGGACGGTGACGTGGCAGCAGCCTACGTGCCGCTCGCAGCGGCCACACGAAGACGGAAGGATGTTCTGAATCAGGCGACACTCCCGAACCTGTACCAAGTCCGAGTTTGGGCGCTTTCGGGAGCTGTTGCGTTTCCGCGGCAACGCAAATTCGTGCGTCGTATCAGCGGATTGCCGCGGGCAAGGTGACGACAAGGTTTATCCTGCCGTTGCCGATTCCAGAGCTCGCGCTGGGCAGCCTTGGACAGATTCCGCGGGAGCAAGCGGAACGCCCTGTTCACTTGGCGTTTCGAGAGCGGCTTCTGTTTCTGTGAGTAGAAGAGGCCGGTTCGCCGAGCACGTCTCACCGCGCTCGCGTCCGTCCCGGCGAGCTCGAGACGCGCCACATCGGACGCACGCTCGGCCGTGGGGCGAGACACCGGCTCGATCAGGATCCAGGTTCTTGTCGGCAGCTTTGGCGCGGTGCTTACGTCGCTGGCGGGCACATGGCGGACGATCGAAATCCTCAAATGGCGGCTGGTGACGCTACTGTTGAACATGGACGAGAGACTGGACCTCCAGGGCTCATGATGGAAGGAGTGGTTGCGCTTTCGCCGCGGCCAGGTGAGAGCCTCCCGCTACTGAAGTGGCCCCCTAACCCTCCAATGAGGGGAAAATTGGCCCAAAGATGACCAAAACGCACGCCTTCGTGGTCACTGGGCCAAGATGGCTGCCCAGTACCCGGTGTGAAGGGAACGATTGCCCAGCGGCGTGAGATCGCCCGCACCTCATCCAGGTATGGACGCTCAAGTTGGCGGCGAGCCGCCAAGAGCGGGTCGCCGGTCGCAACGGGCGTGAGGCTCTGGTTCACGACCCAGGCGTACGGTGTAATCCGGGCCCGCACCAAGTCGCCCTGGAGGGCTCGCGCCTCGTGGACAGGCGTCGCATTCGGAGGTCGGCGAAGCGCGAGGCTTCAGGATGACGGAAGGGCCGTTTCGCGAGTGCGGGGGGGGCTTGCCTGCCGGGAGAGAGCACGCACCTTGGCGGCAACCGCGAAGGACAGCACCAGAACCCCGCAGGCCCAGGCGGCCGCGGTCGCGGACCACGACGTGGGCGGCAGGTACTCGCGCAGCTTCCAGAAGAAGAAGTTCGGCCTGAGCTCGGCTGCCGGACCGCCCGGGTCGAGGCCCCAGGCTCGGAACCGCGTCGAGACGAGGGCAGCGATGTTGATCGCGCGTTGAACCACGGTGAACCGCGTCCCGAGGCCCTGAGCGTGCTGGGTTTCCTCGAGGAGGTACCAGAAGGCGAGCGATTCCAGCTGGATGAAGACCGCCAGCGCGAGCACGGCGATCGAAAGCGCCGCGAGAAGGCGGGAAAGCTCTCGCCCGTGCCGGGCGAGCAAGGCGATGGCGATGAGCGCGATGAGCTCCGTCGGTCCGGTGAGGAACCGATCGCCCCACGACGATGCGCCCGACCAGTCGAACCAGCGGCCGTAGAAGCAGACGTATCCGCCCAAGAGCAGGGTGGCGGTGCCGACGACCGCCTGCACGGGACGCGAGATGCGTCCGCGCAGGAGGATGAGCAAGAGCGGTGTCAGCACGAGAAGGGGCTCGAAGAGGAAGACCGATCGTTCCGGCGAGAAGAGCGCGCCCCACGCGCCCACGGACAGGGGCGTGCTGAACGGGAAGTTCGCCGGCAGATCGGGACGGGTGGCCCGAAGCTGCTGTGCCCACAGATGCTGGTAGGTGCTGAAGACGGTGCCGAAGCGGATCCACTGGTACCACCGGTCGATGGCGAGAAAGACCGCGTAGATGCTTGCGCTGACCAGCAGATAGCGGCCGAGCTGGGCGCCGCGGTTCGGCTGGCCACCCGCCAGGACCCCGCAGGACGAGCTCGCCATCAGGGCGCAGGCGGCCACCGCGGCGATGTCCAGGACGGTCGGGATCCGGATGAGGAGCGCGAACCCCAGGGCAAGACTGCCGAGAACCGCGTGCGCGAGGCGACCGGTGGAGGCCCAGCGCAGGTGGCCCGCATAGCCGAGAAGCAGGGCGAGCAGGAGCAGGCTGTTCTCCTGGGTCACCTGGGTGTAGGGCAGGAGCGTCGTCGCGAACTGCAGCCCGAGGGCTCCCAGGACCGATTCCCGCTCGTCGAATCCCAGGCTGACGAGGAGGGCCGCGGCAGCGACCAGGATGAGCGCCGAGAGGACGGGGAAGGTGGTGAGCATCACCAGCGCCAGGCGAGCGCGTTCCCGGACCGGGCCGCGCAGCGACGCCGTCGCCTTGGTCGCGACGAGGTCGGCCGGGAGCATGACGAGGCTCTGGCCGATGCCGAACCAGGCGTGCACGGTTCCCCCGCGGCCAACTACCCCGAAGTAGGCGCGCTCGTTCTCGGGGACCGGGGGTTCCCCCGTGAAGAGGGAGTGCGCGACCTGCAGTCGGTGCTTGGTGTCGAGGCCGGGCTCGCCCGTGCTCACCAGGAACGCGGTGGCGAAACCAACGGCGGCGAGGAACAATACGGAACGCCTGGACAGGCCGGTCCTGCTGGTCGCGCCGAAAAGGTCCATGTGATCACCTGGCATCGCTGTCCGCTCGCATGTCCGGGGAAGCACGCCGCACGGTCTGCACGGCCAGGGCGACGAGCAACACCACCGCTGCGACCCAGGCGACCTGTGCCGCCCTCGCCACGGTCGGGGAGACGTACTCGCGAAACAGGAAGGGCACGAAGTTCAAGGTCCCGTAGCGGCGGCTGAAGGCTGGAAAGGAAAACCCCCACGCTTCGAACTTGCCGAGCGCGAGCGCGGTGACGTTCAGGAATCGCTGCCAGATGACGACGACATCGCGCTTCCAGTAGACCATCTGGCCGTCCTCGACGGCTCGCCACAGGAGGATCGACTGGAGCTGCACGAGCAGGGCGAAGCTGGTCGCGGTCGCCAGCGCGAAGCGCGCCCATGTCCTCAGCTCGTTCCACAGCCGCATGACGAGCGGCAATGCCAGCAGGCCCAGCATCTGCACCGGGAGAAGCACGTAGCGGAATCCCCACGACGCGCCGACGGTCGCCCAATCATAGAGCGGCGCATGCACGAGGAGGTAGCCGGCGAGCAAGAGAAAGAGTGCCGCCAGGGCCACCTTGGCCCGTCGCCAGAGCCGCGACCAGCCGAGGATGGCCACCCCGATCGTCACGATGAGGAGTGGGTCGAACAGGAAGATGGAGCGATGCGGCTCGGTGAGCGTTCGCCATATCCCCGAGGCGATCGGTGTCGTGGCAGGGTAGGCTGCCGGCAGCTCGGGGTGGAGCCTCCTCGTGTGATCCATCGCGAGGCCGAAATAGGTCGTCCACACCGACCCGAACCGGATCCACTGGTAGAGTCGGTCCAGCGCGAGGAACAGAAGCGTCACCGGGACCATCACGGCCGCGTAGCGAAGGACCCTGGCCCGGAACTGCGGATCCCGGATGCCCTTCTGACCCCACGAGAGGGCCAGCACCATTCCCCCCACCGTGGCGAGGTCGAGGGCGCACGTCAGGCGCACCAGCAGGGCGAACCCGAGGGCGGCCGCGCCGGCGAGCAGCGAGCGTCGCCGGTTCCGCTCCAGCCAGTCCAGATGGCATGCCATGCCGAAGAGGAGAAGGAGCAAGGAGAGGCTGTTCTCCTGGTTGTACTGGGTATAGGTGAGGGCGGTGGTCGCGAACTGCAGCCCGAGGGCTCCCACCACCGACTCGCGTTCGGAGAACCCGAGCAGCCGCAGGAGCCACAGCGCCGAGCTCAAGATGCCGGCGGCGATGAGGCCAAAGGTGAGGCACGTGATGAGCGCCGTTCGCAGACGCGCGCTCGGCGCGGGGGCAAGGTGCAGCGCGTTCACGGCCTTGGTCGCGAGGATGTCGAAGGGCAAGAGCACCAGGACCTGGCCGGCCCCCCAGGTCAGGTGCAGCTCGCCATGCCGGCCAGGAACGAAGCATTCCTCCCACTCTGTCAGTCCCGGAGGCATCACCGGCTGGCCGGTCCAGATGCGGTGCGCAAAGGCAAGCCGGTACCCCGTGTCCTTGCCCGGTTCGCCGGAGGTCACGGCGATCGCGGTCCACAGGCCGATCAGGGCGAGGCGCCGGTGCGATCCGCGCCAGGATGCCCGCGCTCGGGGTGTTCCACCCCGCTCGAAGCCCGATCCCTGCTGCGGCGCGATGGCCGTCGCGCCGGCCCTCCCTGGTTCCATGCGGTATCCCTCTGCGTCGCAACGTCAGCTGCGGTCGAGCGAGAAGCGGCCCGGGCCGCAGCTGGCGAGGAGCAGCATGCCGCCGCCGATTCCCGCGTTCTTGAGCGGGTGCGGCGCCTGACCGTGGTCCCCACGCATGGTGGGGTGGAAGACAGAGGACACGACGGCCAGGTATCCGAAGGCCGCCAGCGCCACCCCGTGCGCCCTGAGGCCGAGCCCGAGACACAGTGCGACGGCTCCCGCGGCGTAGGCAAGAAGAGCCGCCAGGGGCAGGCCGTGGCCGATGGTCGAGGCTGCACGGGCCGGCGCCGCGAGCTTCTGGTACCCGGAGTAGAGGAAGATCGCCGAAAGCAGGAGCTTGCCCGTGAGTGGTCCCAGCGCAGCGAACGCTGGCACCTTAGCTGCCCTCCGCGGCCCGCTCGCGGCGCTCGTCCGATGGGGAAGGAGCGTTTCCCTGGGCGGCCGACCCCTCGGACTGGTGGAGGACCGCGATGAGCGAGAGCGGCGCGAAGGGGAGCGAGGTGTCGAGCCGCCGGAAGATGGGGGTGAGCATGTTCAGCGCCAGAACCTGGAACAGGCCAAAGGTCCGCCTCTTGAAGAGTTTACCGTTGACCCACCAGACGGGGGTGCCGATGCGATTGAAGCGGATGATCTCGTGGACCGTGAACCCGGCCTCCGCCGCGAGCCGGCGCAGCGCCGCTTCGGAGTAGCGACGCTTGTGCCCAAGAACCTCGTCGAGCGAGCCGAACAGCTCCGCCCCCTGCGGCACGAGCACGATGGCCCGGCCGCCCGGGGCCAGGATGGAACGGATGTTGACGAGGGCCTCGCGATCGCGTTCCACGTGCTCGATGACGTTGAGCGCGATCACCGTATCGAACCGCTCCTCGCCGCGCGGGTAGGTCTCGAGATCGGTGATATCGCAGAACTGCGCGTCGAGGTACGGCCTGTCGCTCCGAAGCGCCCGCAGCGTGGCGAGGTGTAGCGGATTGACGTCGGTGGCCACGTAGCGCCTTCGCGGGACGAGCTGGCGCGTGATGGCCCCGGTACCGCTGCCGATCTCGAGCACGCGCGTGCCGCAGTGGGGACGGATGAGGTCGGCCATCCAGGAGTTGAAGCGCGGCGCGCGCTTCAGGCGGCCCATGATCTGGGTGCCGTGCTCGTCGCGCACGTAGATGTCGTCCGAGAGCGCAAAGCGGGTGATGGCCCCGAGCGCTCGCATGCCGTCCCTCCAGTTGATCTTCTTCCCCTCCTGGTAGGTGCGCCCCGAGTAGCTGATGGGCACCTCGAAGATGCGCGCCTCGCGCTTGGCCAGCTTGATCGCGAGCTCCGGTTCGAGCCGGAAATCGTTGGACACGATCGGGATCGACTTGAGGAGCTCCGTCCGCACGGCCTTGTAGCAGGTCTCCATGTCGGTGAGGTTCAGGTTGGTGGCCAGGTTGGTGAGGAGGGTGAGGAGGCGGTTGCCCAGCTCGTGCCAGAAGAAGAGTACGCGCCGCGACTCGCCCCCGGCGAAGCGCGACCCGAACACGGCATCGGCTGCCTCCTCCTCGAAGACGCGAACGATGCTGAGCAGATCCTTGGGCTGGTACTCGAGGTCGGCATCGTGGATGACCGACAACTCGCAGTCCGCGCGCGCGAGGGCGGTCTGGATGGCCTTTCCCTTCCCTGCATTCTGCTCGTGGCGGAGAAAGACCCATTCCATCTTGGGACTGTGGCGCCGGGCCAGCTCGGCCTGAAGCGCGCCCAGGACTTGGGCCGTACCATCGCGCGAGCAATCATCCACCACGACGACCTGCACGCGCGAGAGGAGCGGACTCGATGCGAGCACCTCCAGTCGCGCCAGTGAGGTCGCGACGAGGTGCTCCTCATTGTACACCGGAACCAGAACGGACAGAGAGGTCATGGGCGAATCCAATGTCGGGTGGCATGCTCTCGCCATTCGGCGAGCGACATGCGCACAGCACTCTACTACCGCATGGTGCGGCGCCCCGCCTGCCCGGCAGGGGTGGGTCCCCTATCCCGCCAGGGGCCCCGCAGAAGTGCTTCGGGAGCTGCGCGGGCAAAGGGCGCGGACCTTGGCAACGACCACGCAGGCAAGCGCAATTGCTGCGCAAGCCCAGGCGGCCGTCGCGAAGGGGCGCACCGAAGCGGGGAAGTAAGCCCTCCATCGAAAAACGAGGAAATGAGGTTCCAGAAGCTGCGGGGTGGACCCCTCGGGAACGAGCTGCCAGGTCCTGAACCGTCCCAGGATCCCGGCCGCGATGTTCACGGCCCGCTGTGCCACCGTGAATCGGGTACCCAGGCCGTGGGCGTGCTGGCTCTCCTCGAGAAGATACCAGAACACCACCGACCCGAGCTGGATGACGACCGCGACGAGTCCCGCCGCAGCCGCTCGGAGCGGGCGTCCGAGGTCCCTGGCGTGCCGAGCGAGCACCGCCAGCGCGAGGAGCGCGACGAGTTGCGTCGGAACGGTCAGGTACCGATCCCCCCACGCCGACGCCCCGTGCCAGGCCCAGTAGCGCGCGTAGAAGAACACGTAGACCGCCAGAAGCCCGGTCGCTGTTGCCAGGACCGCGCGAACCAGGAGCGACAGGCGGGGCCACAGCGCGACGGCGAGCCCGAGCGCCAGGATGAGCAGCGGCTCGAACAGGAAGATGGAACGTTCCGGGGAGAACAGGGCGCCGCGCACGCCCACGAGCAGCGGCGTGCTGAAGGGGAACGAGGGCGGAAGCTCGGGGTGGATCGCCCGGAGCTGCTCGCCCATGATGTGCTGGTAGGTGCCGAGCCATCGCCCGAAGCGATGGAAATGGTACATGCGGTCCATGGCCAGGAACGCGGCGTAGATGGCGCCGCATGCGGCGAGGTAAGCGAAGAGCGCCCGCCGCCACGCGGGGCCGCGGGACGTTCGGCCGATTCCGACGGAGGCGGCGACGAAGAGGGTGCACCCGGTCACGGCCGCGATGTCCATCGCGGCCGTGATGCGCACGAGCAGCGCGAAGCCGAGCGCCAGGATCCCCGCGACGGCCGCCGAGAGCCGGCCCGTCAACGCCCAGCGCAGCTGTCCGCCGAGGCCGACCAGGGCAGTGAGGAGCAAGAAGCTGTTCTCCTGGTTCACCTGCGTGTAGTTGAGCAGCGTGGTCGCGAACTGCAGGCCGATGGCTGCCAGGACCGCCTCCCTCTCGCTGAACCCGAGAACGACGAGGAACCAGGCAGCCGCCACCAGGATGAGTGCCGACACGAGGGGGAAGGTCGCGAGCAGGACGAGCGCGACGCGAAGGCGGTCGCGGACGGCCGCCGGAACGCGGGCCGTGGCACGCGTCGCGAGGACATCGGCCGGAAGCATGATGAGGCTGTGCCCGATCCCGTAGATCGCGTGCACCTTCCCACCCAGTCCGATGACGCCGTAGTTATCCGCGCGGTCCTTTGCCGTGACGGGCGGGCTATCCGTCCATAGCGAGTGCGTCACCTGCAGCCGGCG
>Ga0335079_10008799_pt1 | contig 11501 bp, 12 predicted proteins | sample Lox_Sample_33_FD_206719 | JGI IMG/M metagenome (GOLD analysis project Ga0335079, IMG submission 206719) | Soil microbial communities from Loxahatchee National Wildlife Refuge, Florida, United States - Lox_Sample_3.3 | ecosystem: Environmental > Terrestrial > Soil > Wetlands | place: USA... | reverse complement strand
TCACCAGTCTCTCCAACGCCCGCTTCCTCATGGGCGAGCTCAAGCAGCGCGGCTGCAGGTTCTCGCTCGATGACTTCGGTACCGGAGTGTCGTCCTTCGTGTATCTGAAGAGCCTGCCCGTGGATTTCCTCAAGATCGACGGCCAGTTCATCAGCCACGTCGCCCACGACCCGGTCAACCGCAGCATGGTCGAGGCCATCAGCCGCGTCGGCCGCGCGCTCGGCATCGCCACCGTCGCCGAATGCGTCGAGACGCAGGCGGTGTGGGATGAGCTGAAGCGCATCGGCGTCGACTTCGCCCAGGGCTTCTATCTCGCGCGCCCGGCACCGCTCGAGGATCTGCCGAAGTAGGCTCCGCGAGATCCCGCCGCAGCGGGCAGGGCGGCCGGCCGGCTGATGTCCGCAAGATCGCCGCAGGCGATCCCGCCGATAGACTAAAATGCGCGCCTCTGCAGAGACCGAAGCGGGGCCCTCGTGTGCTACTCATCCGGCGCGCGCTGCTGCGCGGCCACATTGCTGCTGACGTTGATCGCCATTCCCGGCCTCGCCGCCGAGGGCGGCAGCCGCGACAGCGGCCCATCCGACGAGCAGGTGGCGGCGGAGCTGCGTGACACGGCACTGGCCGGCCAGAACATGGCCTGGGACTGGGTGAGTGAGCTCGCGACGCGCTTCGGGCCCCGGCCGGCGGGCTCCGACAACGAGCGCCAGGCGGCCGTGTGGGCCGCGGGGCGCCTCAAGGCCCTGGGCTTCGCCAACGTGCACATCGAGAGCTTCCCCATCACCGCCTGGGTGCGCGGCACTGAGTCGGCGCAGATCGTCGCCCCGGTCGCGCAGCCGCTGGTGGCCGCGGCGCTCGGGGAATCCCCGCCGACGCCCGCCGGCGGAGTCGAGGCCGAAGTGGTGATCTTCCCCACCCTGGATGATCTCAAGAACGCCCCGGCCGGCTCGCTCACCGGCAAGATCGCCTTCGTCTCCGAGCGCATGGTGCGCACGCAGGACGGCGCGGGTTACGGCGTCGCGGTTGCAGCGCGTGCCAACGGGCCGGCGGAAGCGGCCAGGCGCGGGGCCGTCGCCTTCGTGCTGCGCTCGGTCGGCACCGACAGCAACCGCATTGCCCATACCGGCACGACGCTGTACGCCGATGGCCGCGTGGCGGTGCCGGCCTTCGCGCTCTCGGGGCCCGATGCCGATCAGATCGAGCGCCTCGCGGCGCTCGGCGAGAAGGTGCGCATACGCCTCTTCTCGACCGCCTCCTATGTGAAGGATGCGCACTCGCAGAACGTCATCGCCGATGTTCCGGGCCGCTCTCATCCGCAGGAGGTGGTGCTGCTCGGAGCGCATCTCGACAGCTGGGATCAGGGGACCGGCGCGATCGACGACGGTACCGGCACCGCAATCATCACGGCGGCGGCCGAGCTCATCCGGGAGATTCCGCGCCATCCGCCGCGGCGCACGGTGCGCGTGGTGCTGTTCGGATCCGAGGAGGTGGCGCAGCCGGTGGCCCCCTTCGGCGCCTTCGGCGGCCACTCCTACGTGGACAACCACAAGGCGGAGCTCGCGAGCCATGTGCTGACAGGGGAGAGCGATTTCGGCACCGACCGCATCTACCGCCTGGCGCTGCCCGCGGGCGTCATGAAGAGCCCCTTCGCGACCACGGCGATGCGTGTGCTGCAGCCGATCGGCGTGCTGCCCTCGCAGGCGCCGGCGGGTGAGGGCGGTACCGACATCGGTCCGTCGGCCGAGGCGGGGGTGCCGGTGTTCGAGCTGTTCCAGGACGGCAGCCGCTACTTCGACATTCATCACACCGCCGACGACACCCTCGACAAGATCGATCGCGAGCAGCTCGACCAGAACGTCGCCGCCTGGGCGGCGCTCGTGTGGCTCGCGGCCGACAGCGACGTCGACTTCCGCGCGCCTGCGGCGCCCCCCGCCGCGCCCGCCCCGCACTGAGGGGAGTTGCAGGCCACGGACGGCACCGGCAAGCTGCCCGCATGAGCGAGCTGATTCTGGCCGCCCGCAGCGAGGGCATTTGCGAGCTGCGCTTCAACCGCCCGGAGAAGCGCAACGCCATCACCTTCGCGATGTACGCGGCGCTCGCGCGTCATCTCCAGGATGCGCTCGCCGATTCTGCGGTGCGCGCGGTACTCCTGTCGGGCGCTGGCGCGAGCTTCACCGCCGGCAACGATCTCAACGACTTCGCAGCCGGTCCTGAGTTCACCCCCGCCCACCCGGTGATGGCGGTGCTGCGCGCGCTCGCGACCTACGAGAAGCCGCTCATCGCCGCGGTGCACGGGACGACGGTCGGCATCGGGGTGACGATGCTGCTGCATTGCGACCTGGTGGTGGCGGCGCAGGGCACACAGCTCATCATGCCGTTCGTCGCGCTCGGCCTGGTGCCGGAGGCCGGCAGCTCGCTCCTCGTGCCGCGGCTAGTCGGCCAGCAGCGCGCGGCGGAGCTGCTGCTCCTCGGGGCGCCGCTCGATGCCACGGGTGCTGAGAGGCTCGGGCTGGTCAACCGCGTAGTCGAGGAGTCGCGGCTCATGGAGGAGGCGCGCGCGCTCGCGCAGCGCCTGGCGCAGCAGCCGCCCGAGTCGCTGCGCGCCACCAAGCGGCTGTTGCGCGGCGACACGGGCGAGATCCTCGCGCGCATCGAGGCGGAGGCGCAGGTATTCGGGGCGCGGCTCAAGTCGGCGGAGTTCCGCGCGCAGGTGCGCGCCATGCTCGCCAAGGGACGTGGCTGAATGCCCGCCTACGCCTTCGAAGGCTACATCCCGGTCGTCGACCCGCGGGCCTTCGTGCACCCGCTGGCGGTGCTGATCGGGGACGTGTCTGTGGGCGCGTGCTGCTACGTGGCGCCCGGCGCATCGCTCCGGGGCGACTTCGGCCGCATCATCTTGGGGGCCGGCTCCAATGTGCAGGACAACTGCGTGCTGCACAGCTTCCCGGGGAAGGATGTGGCCCTCGAGACGGATGCGCACGTCGGCCATGGCGCGGTGCTGCACGGCTGCAGCGTGCGCCGCGGCGCGCTGATCGGCATCCACGCGGTGATCATGGACGATGTGGTGGTGGGAGAGGAGGCCATCGTCGGCGCCTCGAGCTTCGTGCGCGCCGGCTTCATCGTGCCGCCGCGTACGCTGGTCACCGGAATCCCGGCGCGCATCGTGCGCGAGCTCAAGCCCGAAGAGATCGCCTGGAAGGCGACCGGCACGCGCGAGTACCAGGAGCTCGCGGTACGCAGCCTCGCGACGTTACGCGAAGTGACGCCGCTCCCCGCACCCGAGCCGGGGCGGCCGGTGCGCCCGGCCACCGCGACCGTGCCGCTGCACACCATCGAGCGCGGCAAGTAGCCGGTTGACCGCCCGGCTGCTATTCCCTTAGGTTGTGAGCCTCCGACAGGGGATGGGGTTCCCCTCGAACCGCCCGACGGGCGACATGCCCGACAGCTGATGACCCCTACAGGTGCAGCACATGCTGCGGTAGGCAGGTCATGCCGGCGACGGGAGAGCTGCGCGCTCCTCGTTCCCGGGAGGCGGAAATATGGCTAGTGTCTGGCTCCACTCGGCCCTGTGGCTCGGGCTCGCGTTCCTTGCATCCCTGATCTCCATTCGGGTTGCGATCTCGGTGGCGCTCATCGAGATCGTGCTCGGGGCCATCGCCGGCAATCTGATCGGTCTCACCATCGCCGACTGGGTGAATTTCCTCGCCGGGTTCGGCGCTATCCTGCTCACCTTTCTCGCCGGCACCGAGATTGACCCACGCATCGTCCGCAAGCACTTCTGGTCGAGCACCACGATCGGAGTCGTGGGCTTCGTGGCGCCGTACCTCGGCGTTCTCGCCTACGCCCACTTTGGGATCGGCTGGCCCTGGCCGCAGGCGCAGATCGCGGGGATCTCGCTCTCCACCACCTCGGTGGCCGTGGTCTACGCCGTCATGATCGAGACCGGCTTCAACAAGACCGAGATCGGCAAGATCATCCTGGCGGCCTGCTTCATCAACGACCTCGGCACCGTGCTCGCACTCGGCATCGTGTTCGCGCACTACGATCTGCGGCTGCTCGGCTTCGGCGCCGTGACGGCGGCGGTGCTCATCGTCCTGGCTCGCTATGCGCCCGGGATGTTCAACTACCTCGGCGGGCGCGTGAGCGAGCCGCAGACGAAGTTCGTGGCGCTCATCCTGCTCGGCCTCGGCGGCCTGGCGAGCATCGCCGGGAGCGAAGCGGTGCTGCCCGCCTATCTGGTGGGCATGACGCTCGCGCCGACGTTTCTCCAGGTGCCCGAGCTGCCGCACCGCATGCGCATCATCGCGTTCTCGATCCTCACCCCGTTCTATTTCCTCAAGGCCGGCTCGCTGGTCGAGGCGCACGCCGTGGTAGCGGCGTTCGGACTGATCACGATATTCCTCGCCATCAAGATGGCGACCAAGTTCATCGGCATTCTGCCGCTCACCCGGTATCACGAATTCGACCGGCGCGAGGGGATGTATACGACGCTCCTGATGTCGACCGGGCTCACCTTCGGATCGATCTCGGCGCTCTTCGGGCTGACCAACGGGATTATCGATCGCGGCCAGTACACCATTCTCGTCACCGCGGTGATCGGCAGCGCCGTCGTGCCGACGCTCATCGCGCAGCGGTGGTTTCAGCCCGAGTTCAAGGCCCTCGAGGCGGAAGCTGCCGAGGCGGAGGCGGTGGCGGGTGAGGAGCCCTAGCCCCGAGAGGGCCCCGGTGCCGGCTCACGATTGCGCGGGCGGTGGGTCGCTGCGGTCGGGATTGAGGATGCCGAAGGTCGCGGGGATGCGCGCGTAGAAGAGGCGCACCGGGTGGGCCTTGAGGTGCTCGAGGAGCCTCGAGCCCTCCTCCTCGGTGACGAGAAATTCGACTTCCACGGTGAGCGTGCCCGCGAGCTCGAAGAAGTTGCTCTCGTGCAGCACGTGGTGCCGGCCGAAGCCCGCCATCGCACGAAAGGCCGAGCCGCCGCGCACGCCGAAGCGGTTGGCCTCCTCGAGCAGCCACTCCCACACCAGCCGTCCCTTGTAGCGGTGTCCCTCGTGAACGTAGAAGCGAAGGAATGAGCCCTGCATCAGCCCCTCACCCAGACGACCGTGCCGATACCGAGAAGCGTCATGAGGAGCGAGCCACCGAGGTGGGTCGCCATCGCGGCGAGCGCCCAGCTGCCGCGCCCCTGCTGCAGGAGCGTCACGACCTCGGCAGAGAAGGTCGAGAAGGTCGTGAGGCCGCCGCAGAAGCCGGTGATCACGAACAGCCGCCACTCGGGCGCGAGCGCCGAGAACGTCGCGAACAAGGCCACCGCCACGCCGACCACGTAGCCGCCGATCAGGTTGGCGGCCAGGGTGCCCGGCGGAATCGGCGGGAACTGCGCGTTGAGGCGCATGCCGAGCCACCAGCGCAGCAGCGCTCCGAGGCTCGACCCGACGCTGACGGCGGCGATCGATTTCCACATAGGGTGCGCACTTGTACCGCGGGGTGCGGGCCGCGCGCAACGTTTGCAGTATGCTGTCGCCCCCGAAAAGGGTGGCCCCGAAAGGAACGATGATGCGCGATCTGCGCCCGCCGCTCACCACGCTGCTGCTCGCGGTTTCCGGCCCGCTGCTCGCGGGTGGCTGCTCGCAGCAGAGCGCACAGCCCTCGGCCGAGGAGCGCTTCCGCGCGGTCTACGAGGCCGAATGGCGCTGGCGCAAGGAGCAGTGGCCGGGGGGCGAGGACCGCGCCGAGCCGGTCGCCGATCACCTGCCGAAGGAGGACCCCGCCACGCAGCAGCAGCGGCGCGAGTACTGGGAGCAGACGCTGGGCAGGGTGGATGCCATCCCGCGCGCGCAGCTCCCGGCCGAGACCCAGGTGAACTACGACATCTATCGCGCGCAGCTTCAGGTGCTGCTCGACGACCAGCGCTTCCGCGATTTCGAGATGCCGGCCAACTCCGATACCACCTTCTGGACCGATCTCGGTTACGCCGCCCGCCGGCCGTTCCGCACGCTCACCGATTACGAGCACTGGATCGCGCAGATGCGCGACGTGCCGCGCTATTTCCACGAGCAGATGGAGGAGATGCGCGCAGGTGTGAAGCGCGGCTTCACGCCGCCGCGGGTGACCATGGAGGGGCGCGACGGCTCGATCACGGCGGTGACGCAGGCGACTCCCGAGGCGAGCCTGTTCTACACCCCGTTCAAGGAGATGCAGGGAATTCCCGAGGCGAAGCGGGCGGCGCTGCGGGCGCAGGCGCTGGAGGTCATCAGGACCGTCGTGCAGCCGGCGTACGTGGAGCTCCTCGGCTTCATGCGCAACGAATACCTGCCGGGAATGCGCACCACGCTCGCCGCCGAGGCACTGCCCGACGGCAAGCAGTACTACCGCGCCAAGATCCGCGAATTCACCACGCTCGACACCGACCCGCAGGAGATCCACGCGTTCGGTGAATCGGAGGTCGCACGTCTGCACCAGGCGATGATCGAGCAGATGCACGCCACCGGCTTCAAGGGCGAGTTCCCCGCGTTCCTGCATTTCCTGCGCACCGATCCGCGCTTCTACGCCAAGACGCCACAGGAGCTGCTGCAGAGGGCTGCGTGGATCGCCAAGGTGTTTGACGGCAAGGCCTCCACCTACTTCGGTTACCTGCCGCGGGCGCGCTTCACCATCAAGCCGGTGCCCGATGACCTCGCGCCCTTCTACACCGCGGGGCGCGGTGGACCGGGCGTCTATCTCCTCAACACCTACGATCTGCCGAGCCGCCCGCTCTACAACCTCGCGGCCCTCACCCTGCACGAGTCGGCACCCGGCCATGCCTTTCAGATTCCGATCGCGATGGAGCACAAGAACCAGCCGGAGTTCCGCCGTCTGAGCTACATCTCCGCCTACGGCGAGGGTTGGGCGCTCTACTGCGAGCGGCTCGGGGACGAGATGGGCATGTACGAGACGCCCTACGACCGCTTCGGCATGCTCGGCTACCAGATCTGGCGCGCCGCCCGCCTCGTGGTCGACACGGGCGTGCACTCGATGGGCTGGACACGCGAGCAGGCCATCGACTACCTCAAGCAGTACACCGCGCTCCCCGAGCACGAGATCGGCACCGAGGTGGATCGTTACATCGCCTGGCCGGGCCAGGCGCTGTCCTACTACCTCGGCGAGCGCACGATCGTCGAGGGACGCGAGAAGGCGCAGCGGGCGCTCGGCGAGAAATTCAACATCCGCGCCTTCCATGATGCGGTGCTCGAGCTCGGCTCGGTGCCGCTGCCGGTGCTCAAGGACCGCATCGACCGCTTCATCGAGGGCGGCGGCAAGGGGCCCTACCCCGACATGGAGTAGGGCCCGCGCCGGTGTACCATGGCCCGCGCCTCATCGGGGCGGTACCGAAGAAACTGAGTCGACCAGGAGGAACCAGCGCATGAAACGTACGACGTGGTGGGTAACGGTAGGTGCGGCACTCGCGGTGCTGGCCGGTCAGGCGGCGTTCGCCCAGGCGGCGGGCACGGCGCCGGCGGCCAAGCCCGCCAACAGCCAGCAGGAGAAGATGAAGACCTGTAACGCGGACGCCACCTCCAAGGGGCTGAAGGGGGCCGATCGCAAGGCCTACATGAAGAGCTGCCTGTCGGATCAGCCGGCGGCGCCCGCCAAGACCAACAGTCAGCAGGAGAAGATGAAGAGCTGCAACGCGGACGCGACCGCCAAGGGACTGAAGGGGGCCGATCGCAAGAGCTTCATGAGCAGCTGCCTCAAGGGCTCCGGGTCCGACTCGGCCAAGTGATGCCACGGCGCGGGCCGCGGCACTGCGCGTTCCGCGCCGTCTCTTGTCCCCCATGAATGAAGCGATCGACACCCTGGCGACGGGCAGCTGCACCTGCCGCGCCGTGCGTTACGGCATGCAGGGCAAGCCGCTCATCGTGCACTGCTGCCACTGCCGCTGGTGCCAGCGCGAGAGCGGCGCGGCCTTCGCGCTCAATGCGCTGATCGAGGCCGATCGCGTGCTGCTCCTCGAGGGCCAGCCTGAGGTGGTGATGACGCCGAGCGCGAGCGGCAAGGGCCAGAAGGTGAGCCGCTGTCCGAGCTGCCGCATCGCCCTGTGGAGCAATTACGCGGGCGCCGGCGATGTGCTGCGCTTCGTGCGGGTCGGCACGCTCGATGACCCCGACGCCTTCCCGCCGGACATTCACATCTTCACCGAATCCAGGCAGCCCTGGGTGGTGATCCCGGCCGGCGCGCGCGCCGTCCCCCAGTACTACAAGAGCGCCGAAGTCTGGAGCGCGGAGAGCCTCGTCCGCCGTCGCGCGGTGCTCGGCCGCTAGATATAGAAGAACCGCATACCCAACGGCTAAAATACGATTATTCCTTTGTAGCGGGACTTCTCTAGAATCCGCACCCAGATGCGGAATCCGACCCCAGCGGTCCCCTATCCACTCGCCGGCCAGCAGCTGCCGTGTCTCGTCGGCGGCGAATTCATCCTCGAGGGCCGCAGCTTCCCCAACGTCAGCCCCGTGAACGGCCGCACGACCGCGACCGTTACCGAGGCGGATGCTGCGCTCGTCGATCGTGCCGTGCAGGCGGCGCGTGCGGCGCTGCGCGGTCCGTGGGGACGCCTCACGGTTCAGGAACGGTGTGCGCTCATGCGCAAGGTCGCCGAGCGCATCGAGCAGCGCTTCGATGAGTTCGTGAGCGCCGAGATCACCGACACCGGCAAGACGCTCGCGCAGGCGAGCACGCTCGATATCCCGCGGGGAGCGGCGAATTTCCGCGCCTACGCGGATCTCGCCCTGGCGCGCGCCGCCGAATGCTTCGAGACGGGGACCCCGGATGGCCGCGGCGCGCTCAACTACACCGTCCACAAGCCGGTCGGCGTGGTGGCGGTGATCGCGCCGTGGAACCTGCCGTTCCTGCTCCTCACCTGGAAGGTGGCGCCGGCGCTGGTGTGCGGCAACACCGTCATCGCCAAGCCCTCCGAGGAGACGCCATCGTCCGCGGCGCTCCTCGCGCAGGTCATGCAGGAGGTGGGCGTGCCGGCGGGCGTCTTCAACCTGGTGCACGGCTTTGGCCCCGATTCGACGGGCGAAGCGCTGGTGAGCCATCCGGACGTGAGCGCCATCGCCTTCACCGGCGAGTCGGCGACCGGGTCCGCCATCATGAGAAGCGCCGCGCCGACGGTGAAGGCGCTGTCCTTCGAGCTCGGCGGCAAGAACGCCGCGCTCATTTTCGCGGATGCCGATTTCGAGGCGGCGCTCGCCGGGACGCTGCGCTCGGTGTTCGCGAACTGCGGTCAGGTGTGCCTGTGCACGGAGCGCGTGTACGTCGAGCGCCCGATATTCGAGCGCTTCGCGGGCGCACTGGCAGCGGGCGCGAAGCGTCTCAAGGTGGGTGGCCCCTACGAGGGCGCCGACCTGGGTCCCCTCATCTCGCGCGCGCACCGTGACAAGGTGCTGTCCTATTACCGCCTGGCGCGCGAGGAGGGTGGCGAGATGCTCGCGGGGGGCGGCGTGCCGCATTTCGGCGATGAGCGCGATGCGGGCGCCTTCATCGAGCCGACGATCGTGCGCGGGCTCCCCGAGAGCGCCCGCTGCGTGCGCGAGGAGATCTTCGGGCCCATCTGTCACCTCGCGCCCTTCGACACGGAGGAGCAGGCGGTGCGGCTCGCCAACGACACGCGCTATGGACTCGCGGCGGCGGTCTGGACCTCGAACCTGCAGCGCGCCCACCGGGTGGCGCGCGCCATGGAGGTCGGCATCGCCTGGGTGAACGACTGGTTCCTGCGCGATCTGCGCACCCCCTTCGGCGGCGTGAAGCTCTCCGGGATCGGACGCGAGGGCGGGGCGCATTCGCTGGCGTTCTTCTCCGAGCCCATGAACATCTGCGTGAAGCTGTGACCCCCGGGGCAGCCAGGAGCGCCGTGATCCCCGGCAAGGCACGCCCGCGCGGCAGCTTTCCGCACTACCGGCGCGCCGGGGATTTCATCTTCGTGTCGGGAACCAGCGCGCGGCGCGCCGACGACTCGATCGCCGGCGCCACGGCGGGAGTTGCGGGCGAGGCGCGGCTCGACATCCGCGTGCAGACGCGCGCCGTCATCGAGAACATCCGCGACATACTCGCCGCGGCCGGCGCGAGCCTCGCTGACCTCGTCGAGGTGAGCGCTTTCCTCGTCAGCATGAACGACTTCGCCGGCTACAACGAGGTGTACGGCGAGTTCTTCGGCTTCGACGGCCCGGCACGCACCACGGTGGCGGTGGCGCAGCTGCCGCATCCACATCTTCTGATCGAGATCAAGGCGGTGGCCTGGCACCCGCGCACGGACGCGACGCCTTGAGGAGGCCGGTATCCATGGGCACCATCGACATCCATACGCATTTTCTGCCGCGCTCCTGGCCGGACCTCGCGGCGCGCTTCGGCACACCCGACTGGCCGTGGATGCGCCACGGTGCGGGCGGCCGCGCGATGCTCATGATGGGCGAGCGCGAGTTCCGCCCGGTGAGCGCCGCCTGCTGGGACCCGAAAGTGCGCCTCGAGCAGATGGACCGCGACGGCGTCGAGGTGCAGATCATGTGCGCGACGCCGCTGCTGTTCGCCTATCAGCGCCCGGCCGCGCACGCGCTCGAGTGCGCGCGCATCTTCAACGATGCGGCGCTCGAGATCTGCGCGCACGCGCCGCGCCGCCTGAAGGCGCTGTGCCAGGTGCCGCTGCAGGACACCGAGCTCGCCTGCCGCGAAGTGAGCCGCGCGCTGGCCGACGGTCACGTCGGTGTGCAGATCGGCAACCACGTGGGCGAGCGCGAGCTCAACGACGAGGGGATCATCACTTTCCTCGAGCACTGCGCCGCCGAGGGCGCGCCGGTATTCGTGCATCCCTGGGACATGATGGCGCAGGAGCGCATGCCGCGCTACCAGCTGCCGTGGCTGGTGGCGATGCCGGCGGAGACGCAGCTGTCGATCCTGTGGCTGATCCTGTCGGGCGCCTTCGAGCGGCTGCCGCGCTCGCTGAAGCTGTGTTTTGCGCACGGCGGCGGCAGCTTCCCCTACCTCCTCGGGCGCATCGACAACGCCTGGCGCAACCGCGACATCGTGCGCGAGGACTGTCCGCACCCGCCGTCCTCCTACCTCGACCGCTTCTCGGTCGATGCCACCGTGTTCAGCCACGACGCGCTGGAGTTCCTGGTGCGCACCATGGGCGAGGAGCGCGTGATGCTGGGCTCGGACTATCCCTTCCCGCTCGGCGAGCAGCAGGTGGGAAGCCTCATCCGCTCGCATCCAACACTCAAGCCCGCGACACGCGCCAGGCTCCTGCAGGGCAACGCGGCCGCATTCTTCGGCCTCGAGGTCGAGTCGGCGGCGCCGCGCCTGCGGCGGCCGGCGCCGCTCACCGCCTGAGGAGATGACACCGGCATCGCGCCGAGCCGTTATGATCGGCGCATGAGCTCAGCCCGGCTCGAACGCTGGATCACCCGCAAGTTCCGCCTGCGCCACGTCGAGCTGATCGCGGAGCTGTACGACTGCCGCAGCATCCTCAAGGC
>Ga0335079_10008798_pt1 | contig 11503 bp, 8 predicted proteins | sample Lox_Sample_33_FD_206719 | JGI IMG/M metagenome (GOLD analysis project Ga0335079, IMG submission 206719) | Soil microbial communities from Loxahatchee National Wildlife Refuge, Florida, United States - Lox_Sample_3.3 | ecosystem: Environmental > Terrestrial > Soil > Wetlands | place: USA: Florida... | reverse complement strand
TTGTACACTGCCCCGCCCTTCATGACGAACCCGACATGACGTAGCACCGAGATGTCGCGCGTGGGATCGCCGCTGACAGCGATCAGATCCGCGAAGGCGCCCGGTTTCACCACCCCAATATCCATGTGCAGGACGCGGCCCGCAACGGATGTGGCGGCTTTGAGCGCCGCTAACGGCTGCATCCCGTACTGCACCATCAGCTCCAGTTCGCGCGCGTTGTCGCCGTGGGGGAAAACGCCGACGTCGCTGCCGCTCAAGATGGTGACGCCGGCCTCCAGTGCAGCCTGGAAGCTGGCGCGCTTGGCGGCGATGCTCGCGGGCTCCGGCTGTTGTCCTTTTTTCCAACCAGCGTATTGAGAAGTGGCATCGCCGGCGGCGAGCGTGGGACACAACGCCACGTGGCGCTCCACCATCAGCCGGAAAACTTCGCGCGTTCCTTCATCGCCATGTTCAATGGTTTCGGCTCCAGCCAGAATGGCGCGGCGCATGCCCTCCGCGCTGGCCGCGTGAACCGCAACGGGGGCGCCGGCGCTCTTGGCGGTGGCCACCGCGAGCTTCATCTCCTCCTCGGAAAAAGTGGGATGCGCGCCGGGCTGCGGGCCCCAGCGGTAGTCGCCATAGAGCTTGACCCAATCGGCGCCGTGGCCTATCTGATCGCGCACCACGCGGATCAGGCTATCGACGCCGTCAGCTTCTTCCGCGCCTTGCGGCACGCGCCATTCGAGGGCGAAACCTTTGGGAGCGTAGGAGCCGGTGGCTACGATCGCGCGCGTCGCAACCAACATGCGCGGTCCCGGAATGATCCCTTCGTTCACGGCCTGTTTGAGCTCGACGTCGGCATACCCGGCGCCTTCCGTTCCCAGATCGCGGATGGTAGTGAAGCCCGCCATCAGCGTGGCGCGCAAATGGTTCACCGCGCGAGCCGCCCGCAATGCCAGCCCTTCGTGAGCGACCTGGTCATTCCAAGGCGTCTCGTTGTACGGGTGGAGGAGCACGTGGGAATGGCCTTCGACGAGACCGGGCAGCAGCGTCATGCCGGGAAGGTCGATCACCGTTGCGCCGGCGGTATCGACAGAAGGCCCGGCGCTTTCGATGCGGTCGCCGTTCACCCGAACCATCCAGCCCTCATGCATCGATTCGCCATCGAAGACACGAGCGGGGCGAAGGACGGTGGGCGTCTGCGCGGAAGCGTGGAGCGCGAGGAGGGCGAGGACGACGAGGGTCGCTCGGGCATGCGGGCTCCGCTTGCTGACGCGCGCGGTTCTGTGGCGCTTCACGGCTCGTCCTTATATATAGAGACCTGCGGCTTTCCGCCTTCGCTGAGCCGGGCGCGATACATCCCCGAAGTGTTGAAACTCCAGGCGACCTGTCCATCGGGGCCGAGCGCGATCACGCCACCATCTCCTTTGATGGCCACCAAACGCTTCTGCACAATCTCATCGGCCGCGGCCTGAAGCCTCAGATGCTCATATTGAACCAGCGCGCAAATCTCGCGGGCCACGGTCAGGCGGATGAAGAATTCGCCCGCGCCCGTTCCCGATACGGCGCAGGAAGAATTGGCCGCGTACGTTCCGGCGCCGATGATGGGCGAATCGCCCACGCGCCCCCAGCGCTTGCCGGTGATGCCGCCGGTGGAAGTTCCGGCCGCGAGGCTGCCCTGCTGGTCCAGTGCAACCACACCGACGGTTCCGAAGTGACCGTGCTCGGCCGCCGGCAACTGCGCGGTAGGTTGCGCCGGCTCCGGTGGCGCGCCGGAGGGCCGCGCGGGCAGGGGGCGGTCCTCTTTCTTCAGTTGGCGAATCAACTCCTGCCAGCGCCGCTCGGTGAAAAAGAAGCTCGGATCGACCTGCTCCAGGCCGGCCTCCTTCGCGAACGCATCTGCACCTGCGCCGATCAACATTACATGCGGCGATTTCTCCATCACGGCGCGCGCCAGGCTGATGGGATGCCGTGTTCGCGTCACACCTGCGGCGGAGCCTGCTCGAAGGGTTGCCCCGTCCATGATGGCGGCGTCCAGTTCGTTCTTCCCATCCGCGGTGAAAACGGCGCCGCGTCCGGCGTTGAACAGCGGATCGTCTTCCATGAAACCGATCACTTTTTCGACCGCGTCGAGTGAGGTGCCGCCTTTGGCAAGAACGTCGGCGCCCGCTTGGAGATACTTGCTGAGCGCGGTCCGATAGGCGGCCTCGTTATTAGCGTTCGGACCACGGCTCAAGGTGCCCGCCCCGCCGTGCATCACGATCGCCCATTTGTGTGGCGTCTGCGCTGGTAGCACCGATGCAAGAATGGCAAGGGCAGAAATCCAAAGGCGCGGGTGAAGCATACCTCAGTCTATCGATTTCGGCCGGAGCCGAAGTGGGGCAGGCGATCGTTTTCTGTCGCCTGCCTCCGCGTCCGTCAAGACGACAGGCCACTGAAAAACGATGGCCTGTCCCACACCGGTGTAGCATAGATGAACCAGGAGGGCCGGGATGCGTTTATTCATCGCAACATTGATTCTTGCGGCCACTATGTGGGGACAGGGCGCCGGCGGCGTGCAATTCCGCGATTGGAATGCGCCGGGGGGAACCGTCAGCGCCAAAACCGTCTGCGGCGAACTGCGGAACTTGACCGACTACGAGCTATCTGTGATCGGCGCATCGCTGATTCCCGCTGCGGGCGACGTCCCGGAACACTGCCGCGTAAGCGTGCTGATTGCGCCACAAATCAACATCGAGGTGAACCTGCCGACGGCCTGGAACGGACGTCTCTACATGTTCGGCAACGGCGGATTTGCGGGAGAATCGTTCAATGCGCCCAACCGCGTGGCTAACCGCGGCCGCGCCCTCCAGCACGGTTTCGCCACGGCCGCGACAGACACCGGCCACTCCGCGGCGACGGAGCCAGGAGCGAGCTTCGCGGTCAACGAGCAGAAGCTCGTCGATTTCGGATTCCGCTCGTTGCACCTGACCGCCGAAACCGCCAAGCGCCTGGTGCGCGCTTATTACAGCCAGGCGCCCACGAAAGCGTATTTCGATGGCTGCTCGCAAGGCGGCCGGCAGGCGCTGATCTTTGCGCAGCGGTTTCCCGCGGATTTCGACGGCATCCTGGCCGGAGCGCCGGCCCTCGACAACACCGGAACCATGCTGGCGCGCGCGTGGTGGATGCAAGGCCTCGCCAACAACCCCATTCCTGCTTCCAAGCTCAAGCTGGTTTCCGACGCCGTATACGAGAAGTGCGATGCCAAGGATGGATTGAAGGACGGGTTGATCGACGATCCGCGCCGCTGCGGATTCGAGGTGGCGCGCGATCTGCCGAAATGCGCGGCCGGCCTGGACAAGCCCGATTGCTTCACACCTGCGGAGATCGCGTCGCTCGAGCGCGTGCATAGCGACGTCGTGAGCCAAGGCAAGCGTCTGTTTCCGGGTTGGCTTTTTGGCGCGGAAATCGCCGGCCCCAACGGGCAGAGCGGCTGGATCGGCCAGGCAGTGAATGGCCCCAACGGGAGCACCTGGACGCGCTATGCGGAAACGTTCCTCCAATTCATGGCGTTTCCCGAGAAGGACCCCTACCCGCTCAGCCGCTTCGATATCGACCGCGACCCGGCCCGTATCGGAGCACTCGGCCAGATCATGAATGCGACCGACGCGGACCTCTCCGCATTTGAGCGCCACGGCGGAAAGCTCATCATGTATTTCGGCTGGGCCGATCCGCAGTTGAACCCCATGATGGGCGTCGAATACTACGAGAAAGTGGCGGAGCGGATGGGCAGCAAGACCGCGGATTTCTTCCGCCTGTTTATGGTGCCCGGCATGTTCCACTGCGGCGGCGGCGTGGGCACGAGCACCTTCGACGCGGACACGCCCCTGGTCCGCTGGGTGGAATCGGGCAGCGCTCCGGAGCAGATTGCGGCGAGCCGGATCGTGGATAACAAAGTGGTGCGCACGCGGCCGCTCTGCGTCTACCCGCAGGTGGCGCGCTACAAGGGCAGCGGCAGTATCGATGAAGCGGCCAATTTCAGTTGTGTGAAGCCTTGAGGAGTAGGTGATGAACAGGCGTCAATTCTTAAGCGCAGCCACGGCTGCGGGAGCATCTTTTCGCGTTCCGCGCTTGCTCGCGGCTGGTAAGTACGACCTGATCGTTAAGGGCGGACGCGTCATCGACCCTTCGCGCAAGCTCGACGCTATCCGCGACGTGGCGATTGCCAATGGCCGCATCGCGGCGATCGAAGCCAACATTTCCGCCGGGGCGGCCGAAATGATCGACGCGCAAGGCAAGTTGGTGGCGCCGGGACTCATCGATATCCACACGCATGCAGCCCGTATGAAAGAAGGGCCGGAGCTGTGCCTGGCCGATGGCGTGACCGGCATCATCGATGCGGGGTCGCAGGGCGCGGATCGGATCGGCGAAATCATCGCCGTGGCGAAAACGGCGCCGCAACCGTGCCGCGTGCTCATCAACATCGGACGGGCCGGGATCCTGCCGGAAGGCGACACGATGGACATCAACCGGGCCGATGTCGCCGCCGCGAAGGAAGCCATCAGCCACAACCGCGACATGATCGCCGGAGTGAAGGCGCGCCTCTCGCGCGATGTGGCCGGCGCGAATGATTTCGAGGTGCTGCGCCGTGCGCAGGAAGTAGCCTCGTCGTTCCATCTGCCGGTGATGATCCACATGGGGCAGACGATGTCGCCGATCTCCAAGCTGGTCGATCTGCTCAAATCGGGCGATGTGGTCACGCACATGTTTGCGCCGCCGCCCAACAGCATCATCGATGACTCCGGGCACATTCTGCCCGCGGTGATGGCCGCTCGCCGGCGCGGCGTGAAATTCGACCTGGGCAATGGACGCACCGGCCATTTGCGCTGGGACATGGCGGAGCAGATCCTCGCCGCCGGTTTCCTGCCGGATACGTTTTCCACCGACTGGACTCCCGAGGGCCGCACCGCGCAGGTCATCGATTTTCCAAACGTAATGTCGAAATTCCTGATGCTGGGAATGCCCCTCGACCAGGTCATTGCGTGCGCGACGGTGAATGCGTCCCGCGTCTTTCCGGTCTTCCGCGACAAAGGAACATTGAAACCCGGCGCTCCGGCAGATATCGCTGTCCTGGAGTTGCGCGAAGGGAACTTTGAGTTTGTCGACAATTACATGAACAAGCGGACGGGGCGGCAGAGACTCTTTCCGAGCGCCACGGTGCTGGCCGGCAAAAGGGTTGCACCTCACGCCTAGGCGCGCTTGCTGGGCTTCTTGCAGGGCGATCAGTTCGGCGTTATGATGATCGGCGGCCCGCTAACCGCATACACAGGGACCGTCGTGAAAGCGCCGGCATCGAATTGAAGCGCAATAATCGCGATACCGAGGCTGTCAGTAGCGAATTCTGCGAGGCCGCGTTGGTTGGCCGTGCTCGGAAATTGCGCCGGAAACGCAAACGACATGTGACCCAAGGTGGGGACTGTAATTGGAGGTAACTGGGTAACACCCCCATCGGCAGTTCGCACTCCGACAGAAACGGATTGGCTAACCACGGAATTAGAAGCATTCGCAATCGCGATTGCGGTGACGGCTCCGCCCGTGTCGTCGAAGGGCACCAGGTATCGGCCGTCAATTAAAGGTATTGCTTCAGCGGTTTCCTCTTGTGCCCCCCGACCTGGTACACGTTGCGTAAATACGGAATAGGCAAAAATCACCGCTCCAGAGCCGGTTGCCCACAATACTTCTCCCCAGCCAACGGTTGCGGAGGACGCCGTTCCCATGGTGTGTAAGAACGATGTACTCCCAGGAGGAAGGGCGAGGAACATTGGCTGCGCGGAAGCCGCTTCGACAAAGTTGAGGCTCCAGGGCCGCGTTCCGCCCCCACCTGTTTCTTCGAAGAAATACAAGGTGACCTGGATCGCGTTAGCGGTTGTGTTGGTAAGAGCTAGAGTGGTTGTCCAAGCCCCTCCGTCTACAATCTGAGGTATAACGGTGGTTTCAGAAATCCCGGATGTTTGCGTCCAACTCGCGCAGCATGCAGTTAACAGGGTGAGAAATGCCAGTCCACAAGGCCTTTTGATTTAGATTCTCCTTGCAGGACGCGATGTGCTTATTCTAGCTCAGCTGATGAGGTCCATAATACTTTGAGCAGGAGGGGTTCGGCATCCGCGGTTGCGATGCAAATCGTCTTTGCAATGAGTTCCGGCCTTGTGCCCCCATCGGGAGGGTCGGGCACGCCGCTGGAAGGGGGATCGCGGCCCTTTGCCTTGACACACGCCTAGGCGCGCTTGACAGCGCCTCTGCGCGTGGCTAACCATGGTACCCATGAAACTTCGATTAACATTGGGTGCCCTGTTTGTCACGGCCTTCGCCTGCCTGCCGGCCATCGCGCAAGATCCGGTGAAAGGCGCCGCCGATCCGGTTGCTCTCTTCAAAGACAAGAACCCCCGGCTGAACGCCATGAAGCAGGCCGCCTATCACATCGAGAAGGAACTGCTGCAGTGTAATTATTGGGATCAAGCCGATAAGTGGCTCACCGAGCGCTACATCCAACACAACCCGCTGGCAGCCTCGGGACGCGCGGGCGTGGTGAAGTTCTTCGAGAGCATGCACCGGAAACGCGAAGAGCCGTGCGGGGAGTTGCGCGCTCCCGTTGTTGCGGTCTTAGCCGATGGCGACGTGGTCACGGTGGTGACTGCTGCTGAACGGAAAGATTCGAAGGGCCAACCCTACACTACTACGTGGTTCGACATGTGGCGCATCGTCGATGGCAAGGCCGACGAGCACTGGGACCCGCAGATGAAGCCGTAGGGCAGCGATTGTCGTGGGGCAGACGATCGATGTCTGTCGTCTGCCGGCTCCGTCAGAAGAGACAGACCAGAAACAACGATGGTCTGTCCCACAAGGCCGTTACCGCGCGGCGCGCGCTGGCGCAATCGGCCCAACGCGAACCTGTTTGTCGGCCTTTTTGTCTTTGTCGTCCGGTCCGAAGTTCTTCGCCAGATAGTCGACGATCGTGTCCAGTTCTTCCTTGGTGCCGCTAGCGCCGCGCCCAACCATCGAATCGACGATCGAGGCCCAACCGTCCTTGGTAGCGCGCTGGCTGACGATGATGTCGAGGCCGTGGCAATCGGCGCAAATCTTCATTAGCAGGTCCTTGCCCTTGCCTTCCGGGAGGTCCTGCGCCTGGGCTAGAGAAATGGCGAGGAACGGGATGACGAAAGCGACTTTTCGCATCCCTTCATCATAACAACGGAGGCGGCGCGTTCCGCAGCGATCGATCGAGCAATTGAACCGTGTGAACCACCGGCACGGCATGGCCATTTCGGGCTAATGCGGCGCCAATCTGCAACATGCATCCCACGTTGCCGGTGGCCACGGCGTCGGGCCGATTCGGAGCGATGAGGCGGGCTTTGCGATCGGCCAGTTCGTCCGCAGTCTTCGGCTGCACGAGGTTATAAATTCCGGCGGAACCGCAACAGAGGGCGGCTTCGGGAATCTCAATCAGCTCGAGGCCTGGTATCGCGGCCAGCAACGCTCGCGGCTGCGTGCCCACCCTTTGCGCGTGTTGCAGGTGGCACGAGTCGTGATACACCACGCGCATCGGCAAGGGATGGCGCTCGGCGCGGGGGCCTAACTCTTCGAGCAGCTCGGTCACGTCCTTGCACTTTTCCGAAAAGCGCCGGGCGCGCTCGGCGTACTGAGGATCGTCGCGCAGCAGGTGGCCGTAGTCCTTGGCGTTCGACCCGCAGCCGCCCGCGTTGGTGACGACCGCATCGACACCGGCCTTTTCAAAGACATCGATCATCCGCCGCGCCAGCGCCAGCGCGGGCGCTTCTTCGCCGGCATGCACCAGTAACGCGCCGCAGCAGGGCTGTTCCGGCGGCGACATCACTTCGCAACCTTCCGCAGCCAGCGTGCGCGCAGTGGCGGCGTTTACCTCGGACAGAAATTCTCGCTGCACGCAACCGAGCATCAGCCCCACCCGCAATCGCTTGGCGCCCTGTGCGGGAGTGACGGGTGCGATCGGCTGCCGCGGGGCCAGCTTGGGCGCTAGCGCCTCCATAGCCCGCCAGCGTGCCGGCAGCAGTTTGAGCAGGCCCGAGCGGCGCAACAGAAACTGCGCTCCGGATTTCTGATAAGCCGCCAGCAGATACCACAGCAGCCGCAGCCGGCCGGGCTTTGGAAATAACTGAAACAGCGTCCAGCGGTGGAGCCGTTCTCCCAGCGGCCGCGGATGCACGCGCTCAATCTGCGCCCGCGTCGCTTCAATCAGCTTTCCGTAATCGACGCCTGATGGGCACACGCTCATGCAGGAGACGCAGCCAAGACAAGCGTCGATGTGCTCCACCCATTGGGGCGTGATGGCGGTTTCGCCATTGCTGGCCATGTTCATCAAATAAATTCGGCCGCGCGGCGAGTCGGCTTCCTGGCCCCACAGAACATAGGTAGGGCACGCCGGCAGGCAGAAGCCGCAATGCACGCACTGGTTGAGCAGGGCGGGGTCGGGCGGATGGTGCGAATCGAACGCGGGCTTCGGCGTTGTCAAATCCCCCCCACGAACCGGCCCGGATTCAAAGTGCCCTTGGGATCGAATTGCTGTTTCACCGCGCGCATGAGCGGCAGCGCGTCGCCGGGATCGCCCCATGCGTCCGCACGCGGCCCGCGCAGGATCGCCAGCGATCCGCCCTCATGCTCCAGTTGCGCGCGCAATTCTTCGAGCGGCCGATCGAGCGCCAGCCAGCCGATGCCGGTAGCCTGGACGACCGCGCTCCAATCCGCGCGTCCCACCCGCTCGATTGCGGCCATCGTTTTGGCGATCTGCGACGGAAGAATACTGAACTTCGCCACCGCGCCAGAGTTGGCGACCTGCTCGCGCGCTTTCCAGGCCTCCGGCGCCGCTACGGCGACCACAGCCGACCGGACCAGTTCGCGAACGCGCTCTTCCTGCGACGCGATCCCGGCCTCGGTGCCCTCGAAGAGAACATCGATCTGCGGCTCGGCGCCCGCGCGAAATCGAACTTGTAACGCAGCGTGCGCGAGCGTGGCCGACTGCAAAGTCAGCAGCAGCGCCTCCGCCGTATCCACATCACCGGCGGCGATCGTAATCGCCCTTGCATTCCGCGGCAGGGGATGCAGCCGGAACGTCGCCTGCGCGATCACCCCGAGCGTTCCCATCGCTCCGGTGGCCAGCTTGGGCAGATCATAGCCGGCAACATTCTTTACCACCTTGCCGCCGCTTCTGGCGATTGTGCCATCGGCCAGCACCAGAGTGACGCCAATAACCAAATCGCGCAATCCGCCGTAAACCAGGCGCAGCGCGCCGCTGTCGTTGGTGGAGAGAATGCCCCCGATAGTGGCCCGCTCCGGCCACAGAACATCGATGGCCAACCGCTGCCCGTGTTGCGCTAGCGTGCGTTGCAAGTCCGCGACCGTGCAGCCGGCCTCGACGGTGACCGTCAGATCGGCCCAGGCATGCTCCAGCACGCGATGGAGCTTCGCGGTGGACAAGGTAACATCGGCCCGCGAGAGTGGATTGCCCCAGTCGAGCTTCGTCCCTCCGCCGCGGGGAATCACCGCCAGGCCGTCCTGATTGGCGCAGCGCAGGGCGGTGCTCACCTCTCCTTCACTGGCGGGTTCGATTACGCGCGCGTCGCGCAAATGGTCCATGGATCAGAAACGCTCGGCCACGCCGGCGGTTTCGAGCGGGTGTGGGACATACTCACCGGGTTTTTCGCCGCACAACCGGGGCCGCGGAAAAATCTTGGTGGGGTTCGCCAGCAGCAGCGGATCGAAGGCGCAGCGCACCCGCTGCATCGTATCCAGGTCCGGCTCGGCGAACATCTTGGCCAACATATATTTCTTCTCTTCGCCGACCCCGTGCTCGCCGGTGATCGATCCGCCTTTCTCGATGCATAGCTCCAAAATGCGCAGCGAGAGTTCCTCCGCTGCCTGTTCCTGTCCGGCGATGCGGCGATCGTACATCACCAGCGGGTGCAGGTTGCCATCGCCCGCGTGGAAAACGTTGGCCACGCGCAGGCCTGATGCCTTGCCCAAAACCGCGATCTCATCCAGGATCTCCGGCAGCGCCGTGCGCGGTATCACGCCATCCTGCACGATGTAGTTGGGCGAAATGCGCCCCACCGACGCGAAGGCCGCCTTCCTTCCCTTCCAGAACAGAGCGCGCTCGGTTTCGGTTTGGGCCACGCGAATCTCGCTCGCGCCATGGCTCCGGCAAATGTCGCCCACCTGCGCCGCCAGCGTCTCGACCTCCGCTTCCGGCCCGTCCAGCTCCACCAGCAGCAGTCCGCCGCAATCCGGATAGTTGGCGTGCACCGCGGCTTCGGCAGCCTGGATTGCCAGGTTGTCCATCATCTCGATGGCCGCCGGTAGCATCCCGGCCGCAATGATGCCGCTGACTGCCGCGCCGGCTTCAGTCGTGGAGGGAAACGCCGCCAGCAGGGTTTGAATGCACTCCGGCCGTTTCACCACGCGCAGTGTAATTTTCGTGGCGATGCCCAGCGTCCCCTCCGAGCCGACGAAAACGCCGGCGAGATCGTAGCCGGGCGCGTCCAGGGTTTTCTTTCCCAAGTGAACCAGGCTGCCATCGGGAAGCACTACTTCGAGCGCCAGCACGTGTGTGGTGGTGAACCCGTACTTGAGGCAATGCGCGCCACCAGAGTTTTCGGCCACGTTGCCGCCGATGCTGCAAACCGATTGCGAGGAAGGATCGGGCGCATAGAAATAGCGCGCATGGGCCACGCGCCCGGTCACATCCAGATTAATGACGCCCGGTTCCACGACCACGCGCGCATTGGCGAGGTCCACTTCCAAAATGCGGTTCATGCGCGCCAGGCTGATGACGATTCCGTGCTCTACCGGCAGCGCGCCGCCGCTCAGACCGGTGCCCGACCCCCGCGCCACGAAGGGAATGCGCTCGCGGTGGCAGATGCGCACAATGGCCTGCACCTCTTCTGTGGAAACCGGCAACAGCACGGCGCTGGGGATCACGCGGAAATTGGTCAGGCCGTCACATTCATAAGTGCGCAGCTCGTCGGGAGCCGAGAGCAGTGCCCGCTCGCCCACCGCCGCCCGGAACTCGCGCAGAATCTCCGCGGTCATCTTGCTGCGAACGCCTCCTGGCCCGCAGTGGCCAGTACGTAGGGGCCCTCCGGAACGACGGCGATGCTCGCGCCGGGAGCGAGACCCGCCGTCAGCGCGGCCACCGCTCGGTCCATGGACGCGCACGAGCGTCCCCACAGCTTCGGATGGTATTCGGCCGGCAAGCCGGGAACGTAATAAAAGAGCTGCCGGTCCATCGTCACCAGCGCCAGCTTCTCGAGTTGCCACTGATCCACAACCACGGGTGCGGATCGAATGCGCTCCAGAAACTCGCGGTCGCCGCCTCCGTTCAGCAGCATTTCGCGGAACTCCGGCGCGCCCGCGCCTTCCTCGCAAGCGCCCACCACCAGAATGCGTCCCCCGGGTTTGACGATGTGCGCGGCGGCCGTGACGCCTTTGATGGTCTGGTAAAAGGTCATGTCCAGCG
>Ga0335079_10008797_pt1 | contig 11504 bp, 11 predicted proteins | sample Lox_Sample_33_FD_206719 | JGI IMG/M metagenome (GOLD analysis project Ga0335079, IMG submission 206719) | Soil microbial communities from Loxahatchee National Wildlife Refuge, Florida, United States - Lox_Sample_3.3 | ecosystem: Environmental > Terrestrial > Soil > Wetlands | place: USA... | reverse complement strand
GAACTAGGGGCGGCGCGAATTGGGCTCAACTCACGCAAGATTCTGAGTTGGAGGTTGTCGCTCCGGGCCAAGCGGTCAGAGGGCGCCCGGACAACTTTGTAATAAAACTGTCCATATCCCTAACGACCTCAAGGGGTCGGGTTAAGACCACACGTTTCCCTTGTCTTTACTGACAAGCAAGATGATGTCCACACACTCGCCTGCGGGACAGAATCTCACAACGAGAAGCTTCAGGATTCTCCTAGTCGGCGTGCTTGGTCTTTTGACTCTTCAAGGATGGTCCGGGGACACGGTGAACATCTTCTACGCACCGTCGAGCGGCATCACACCCACGGGATTCTTCTCGGCAGTTGAAAGTCTCGGGTCTCTGGCTGTGTTACACATGTCGGTGGGAATCCTCCTTTCGATCCTCGCTGTTGTGGTCTTCGCGCTTTCGTTTGTCTGGTCCAAATCGACGGGCGTCCGCATCGCATCTGCACTCGGCTTGATCATGGTGATCTCGGCCGCAATTGGCGGATACCTTTTCGCGATGTCTGGATTCTCAAACGGTGGCAACTCCGCGCAGATGGGCGGGAGCTTCATAGGCGCTTATGCTTTCTATTTCATCGCCCTGTACTACTCGAGGAGCACTAATCAGGAGGCGAAGTCCAATTGACTTCGAAGGATGGTTCCGCGGACGCTTCACAAAAGCAGCCGCAGCACGAACAGCAGCAGCAGCCTGCGAATTGGCAAGGACAGTCCGCCGCCCCGACCGCTCATGCTAGCGTTGGTGGTCGACAGCTTGCCATTCTGGGCGTGCTTTCACTCACTCTCGCCATCGTAATCATCGACTCCACGATCGTTAGCGTTGCGCTCCCGACCATACAGACCGCATTCTCTGTGTCAGTGAATGACCTTGAGTGGATAAGTTCGCTGTACGCACTGATCTTCGGGGCCTTCATTTTGATCTGGGGGAAGCTCAGCGACCAATATGGCCGACGTAGAGTCCTCATGCTGGGCGTTTCTCTCTTCGTAGTCGGTTCCACGATTTCGGGGGTTTCGAATGACCTCGTAACCATGCTCATTGGTCGAGCACTTCAGGGCTTTGGAGCGGCGATGGCAATGCCCTCCACGCTCTCAATTCTCACCACCACCTTCGAGGGAAGAGCAAGGGCTCTGGCCTTTGGAATCTGGGGCGCAACCGCGGGAGCTACGGGTGCAATCGGTCCGATACTTGGCGGTTATTTCGTAACATATGTCTCTTGGCGATGGGCTTTCCTGATCAACATTCCCATCGGGGTTATCTCGGTGGTTGGCGCGCTCGCGCTAATCAAGGAAACCAAGTTCAAGGATCCGAACTACAAGACAGACTTCGGCGGGATTGTCTTGACAGCCACGTCATTGTCTGCTCTGATATACGGGTTCATCGAAGGACAGACCTACGGCTGGTTGGCAGAAAAGGTGCCATTCACCCTTGGGTCGTTCACATGGCCCTTCAGCAACTTCTCCATCGCGGCTTTTTCACTCGCTTCAGGGTCGATTCTTCTAGTGGCATTCGTCGCGTATGAGCTACGCCTGCAGAAGGCTGGAAAGGTCCCCCTCTTCGATTTCACCCTGTTCAAGTACAAGGGGTTCGGCGTCGGAAATCTCACGACCCTAATCGTCGCAATGGGCGAATTTGGGGTCCTCTTCTTTCTCTCGCTGTATCTGCAACTCGTTCGTGACCTGAGTGCCATCGACACAGGGTTGACCATTCTTCCACTTGCGATAACGGCTTTCTTCTTCGGGCCTATCGCGGCCGTCCTCTCGAACAAGTTCGGACAGAAGTGGGTCGTAACTGCCGGAATGGTCCTGGAAGGGGTCGGCCTAATGAGCCTCTGGCAGGTTGTGACCGTAACGGTCCCGATTTACTACCTCTACCCGGTACTTGCGGTCTACGGTGCGGGCGTCGGCCTTGCAATAGGGCAACTTACCAATGCCGTGCTCTCGAACGTTCCATGGCAGAAGGCCGGGATAGGCGCAGGAATCAACAATACCGTGAGGCAGGTGGGCTCCGCTTTCGGGGTGGCAATTATCGGGGCCGTGCTTGTTGCCGTGCTGGTTTCGGTGGGGACTGCTGACCTTGCTGCGAACACCGTGATTCCCGAGTCCATGAAGGCGACCCTTCAAAGCGCCCTTAACAGCGGACTTTCTGGGGGCATGGGATCACACCCAACGGGCAGCAGCGCTCTTTCTCAGGCAATCGGAAGCGTCTTCGACGACGCGCTAACCCAAGGTACAAAGTGGGCCGCATTCACTGCGGGTATGTTCGTGTGGCTTGGTGCGGTCTGCTCTCTCTTCATCCCTAACATAAAGCAACAATGGGGAGGACAATCTGGAGGAGATTCCTCTTCTTGGGGCGGCGCAGAGGGCTCATCATCTCGGGGTGAAGGAGACAAAGGCTCTGCTGATTCGGGCGGACAGAAACAGGGTCAGCCTTCTTGGGGAGGCAGTAATGCAAACCAACAATGGCAGCAGGGGCAGCAACCCGGAGGAGGTTCCTCCGCCTGGGGCGGAAAGAAGCCCAAACCAGAGGACGAGCCGGAGAAGAAAGCGAATTCAGGCGACTAGGAGGAACAGACCTTTCTTTCCAGAGATCAGGTGTGGAGTCGTTCTCCACCGGAGCCAGACTCCAGGAAGTCAACGGTAAATCGTCCCAGACTCAACGAACGGATACTTGGTTGATCGCATTGTTCGAATTACAAGCCACAGGGTCGTCCAGTGGGCTTACCACGAGTGATCTTCTCACTTTCGTGGTCAGCTTCGCAGCACTGGTCGTCGCGGCCGGGTCCGTGGTCATTTCTCGACGGCATCAGACCAGAGAGTATGGACTGCAATCGATGATGCAGATTCACGAGATGCTGGGGAATTCAAGCGCTCGAGAAGCCAGGAAGGACCTCTTCGAAACGTACAGGAAGTATCGAATTGGGAATGACATCTCCGTGTACGCCGCCCATGAACACTCCGTGTCCCAGGTAAAGGGAGATTTCGAGATTATTGCGAGCATGCTGCGACAGCACCTTGTCCCTGAAGACACTCTTCTTGAGGTCTATCACGAGCTAATCATCATTTGCTGGAGGGCAGTGGAGCCGAAGGTTCGCGATGAACGCGAGAAGAGAGGTTACAAACACTACTTTGAGGGGTTCGAAAGTCTCGCAATAGTGGCGGAGAGGTATTCCAAAGACGTAGTCGGAGAGAGCGTCCCAGAACTGATATGATACTTACGCTCATCTCGAGGCACATCATAGACCAGGATGGGCGACGGCTTCTTTCGGAAGAAGGAGGTGCTGGAGGGAAGAAGGCGAACCATCTGCCAAAGGATTCCTGCTTATCATAATGCTCATACTGACAAATGGCTAGCCCGAAGGACCCTACGATAAGTTCATACCAGGCTTTACAGGGACTATAGACGGCAAAAGGAGCTCCGTTTGTCAAATGGAGCTCGAAACGTGCCCCGGCCGGGATTCGAACCCGGGTCGCCGACTCGAAAGGCCGGCATACTCTCGACACCTGAGGTTTGACCGGGCTGTACGCCCATACGGACTCTATACTACCGGGGCTGAACCGAGGCCACTGGGGTCGGCAATTAGAGCTTTCGCCCTAGAATGGAACAAAGGAGCACCATTCGCCTAGGTGAGCGAGTAGATCGATCCAATCACGACGACTGAACGCGCTCATCGGGATGGGGCGCAGTTCCCCATCGTTCGGGATGTAGGAGTTTCTCTGACGATGTTCGCCGATCACGCCGAGCGTCAAGGCTGCCTCGTTGGAATCGAGCGGCGATTCGAAGTACCGCCTTCGGCCATAGACAAGCGGCATTGAATCACTGACGAAGAAGTCAGTGACCATCTCGGACTTGCCTCGCGTTCGCCTGAGAAGCGAGGACACGATCGCGTGCTCGTCGGGCGCCAGAGCGGACAGGCCGGACCCGCGCAGCTCTCGCCAAAGTGACGAGGACTCGAGCCTAGGCATGACGCGTATGGTCATCGTCTGCTTTAGCTTCGACGTCCTGAGATACTTGTCCCTTACAGTCTCAACCGGGACCCTCTCCTTGGGACATGTGAGGATATCGGGGACTGCTGGCAGGACTGCGTCCGAGGGGTCGAAGGAGGACCAGCACAGGCCCGCCTCGGAGACCCTGATCACTCCTCTTTTCGAGATAAGGGCCAGAATTGCACCCCTTCTGACCTTGCCTATCTCCGAGAACCTCCTCTCGAGGACCCCAACCTGGTTTGAATTCAGCTTCGGCAGCAGGAGGTAGTGCTTCCCTCCCAGCTGGAGCAGGTGCACCTTGAAGCGGAGCAAGGCTTCCTTCGTTAGGCACACATAATATATACAAACCTAAGCTGTTGATGACCGAGTGTTAGGCATGGCAGAAGACAGGGCTGTCTCGCTGGCGGCGCTCGAGGCGCGGATGAAGTCGTACGCCTTGCGCGTGGACGCTGCTCTCGCCAGGGAGCTCAAGCTTTACAATCACTCTAGGTTCCATGACCCACTGGTCTACGCCATTGAGGGTGGAAAGCGGGTCCGCCCCGTGATGCTCATGCTGTCGGCAGAGGCGCTGGGATGCAAGGATGAATCAGTACTTGGAGCCGCAGTCGCGGTGGAGCTCCTGCACACCGAATCAATCATCCACGACGATGTTATCGACGAGGAGAAGGTCAGGAGGGCGAAAATGCCCTTCCACGTGAAGTACGGCTACAGCGCGTCCCTCCTAAGCGCAGACTTCGTCTTCGCCATGATCCTTGCAATAGCGGCCAGGTACGACGACAGAAGGATTGCAGAGGAGGTGAGCAACGCAGCTCTGCAGATGGCCGAAGGGGAGTACTCGGAGCTGACGATCGACCCACAGATCTACAAGCTCACGTGGGACGAGTACATCAGGATAGTCACTGAGAAGACCGCGTCGTTGTTCGAGACGTCGGCGAAACTCGGGGCGCTCATAGCGGGCGGGGACGAGAAGGACGTCGAGGCCCTTACGGAGTACGGAAGGTGCATGGGAATAGCATACCAGCTGAAAGACGACCTGCTCGACTGGAGGTCCCAGGACAAGGTGACGGTCGGCCTGCTGAAGACCCACAGCGAGAGCGAGGTGGTAGGGAAGATGACCGCCCAGGCCGAGTCGTACGCGGAAGAAGCGAAGCGCCGGCTCATGCACCTTCCCAGGAACGAAGCGACGATACTTCTAGAGGACCTTTCGGACTTCTCGATACTCAGAGACTACTAAGCCGGATTCAGGAGCTGGCCTACCCCGACTGCCCCAAGATGATGAATGCTATCGCGAAACCGTAAATCGCGATTGCTTCTGCGAGCACGACGAAGATCAGCGCCGTCGTCCTCACCTCCGCCTTCTCCGTCACCGCAGCGATTGCCGCCGAACCGGAGGTTCCAACACCCACGCCAGCGCCCAGGGCAGCCAATCCGAACGCGAGACCCGCCGCAAGGAACTGCTGGCCGTTGGCGGCCGCTCCAGGGGTGATCGCGAACGCGGGCCCAGATAGCGCAGACATGGCTGTCGCAAGGAAGCTGAGGGCAAGGAATATTCTGTAAAGCCTGCGCATCGCTTGACGAAGCAGCGCCTCTGAATACAGCTTATAAACATTGATAGGGTGAATGCGAAATGAGGGCTTAGATTCTCAGCTTCGATAGAATCCTCTTTGGGTCCAATCCTGCTTCGACGCCGATGGCGATGGCGGCAAGGTTGCTCACCTCGAACTCGAGGAGCTTGATTAGCCCCAAGATAGTACCGGGGCCGAGCCCTTGCCACACGAAGGCGAGAGAGGCGGTGTCTTTCATCTCCTTGGCGAAACCGTCCTCGACAAGGTCGATGAGCTCCTCGTCCCCCTGAGCGCCCTGCAGAGGGAAAGAGTAGGCCGACTCGATCATTTTCACGGCTTCAGTTACCGAGTCAGCCCCCGCCATGCTGTTTAGGGTCGGGAGGGAGACCCTCCTTGCGGGTATGATCATCAGCTCCTGAACCTCCGCTTCCGTCAGGCCCCAGAGCTTCGAGCGCAGAACGCTCAGCACGTTGTAGGCGTCGACGTCGAGGGCCACGAGGTCGCTCACGCCGTTCACGTTCGCCGGCTTTGATGAGTAGAGTCTTGGGTTGAGGGAATACTCCTTCGCGATTGCGGAGAGGACCGCGTGGTCGATGTAGACGTCAAAGAAGCGGATCTCGCCCTTGGACGAGTAGGCGGCCAGGGCCTTTTCTACATCGGGGAAGAATTCGGAGCCGGACAGGAGAGTCACAGCCTCGTTGACGTCCTTCGCTGAGAGGACCTTCACCATCAGGTCCCTCCTGCCCACCAGCTCCTCGGCCTTCATATCGATGTATTCGACGGTCTCCTCGTAGGACCGGCCCAGAGCTCTGGCCTTCAGCGCTAGCTTGAGGTCCCACGCGATGTTCTTCAGATAATACAACTGTAGAATTCCGTATCTGCCCGCACCCTGCGTGGTGGAATGAAGCACAACTGCAAGGCGCTCCCTGAGCGCGAGTTCAATTCTTCTTGCGTTGAAAGGGGGGGACATGCCGGAGACGGAGTCGGCGTAGGTGGTACTTCTGAGCCTGTTTACCATCTCCTCGAGGGATGTGGCCTCAGCCAGCTTCTGGATCGTAGTCGTGTCCAAGAGCGAGCCCCGAAGAGCGAATGCCTTCGTCCCGACATAGATCCTGCTAGACGAGAGTATGACCTCCGATTTCGGCCCCGTCAGATTGGGACGGCTTATAACGACTGCGCCGTCGAGCTGGCACTCCCTCAGATCTGAGAAATTCCATCCCGTAACGTGTAGCCTCCGGGGAGAGAGGGAAGGGCAGTAAATCGTTCGCCTCGGTGCGCTGAAGCGTGGGAATCGTTTGATGTTCAAACTAATCGATGAGTTAATTAATCTGGCCAAGGCTGGCGAGCACATGTCTTCCACGGAGGCGAGCGACCTGATACTCGCCCTGTGGCAGAGATGGAGGGCGGCCTCTCCGGTCAGGAGGGGGGCGATAACCCGGGAGCAGTATTGGATCATGAGGACGCTCATGGATCACGGGAGCATGAGAATCAAGGACCTCGCGTCTGCCATAGGCTGCACGGCAGGGTCGGCCTCTGTCGCCGTGAAAAGGATGGAGAGGGCGGGGCTAGTGAACAGGGAAAGGGGGAGGGAGGACGAGAGGGTTGTCACGGTTACTCTGGCGAAGCAGGGCGTCAAGATGCTTGACACGTGGAGGAAGGAGCAGCTCGACTCGATGGACGCCCTATTTGAGCCCCTGAGTCAGGGTGAAAAGAGGAGTCTGCGCGCGCTCCTTGAGAAGGCTCTTTCCCGAGGCGAAGGAGTCCGGTCGCCTGGATCCCCGGGCAAGAGGGCAGATTGAGCATCACGGTCGCCACCGGCGTCGATGGCGGCTCTGACACGGCTGGAGGTCAGCTTGCAATTCAGGTGTTGAACCTCACGAAGGTGTATCCCGGTGGGACCACGGCCGTTGACTCCATAACCTTCGACGTGAAGGAAGGTGAGATTTTCGGCCTCCTCGGGCCAAACGGCGCAGGGAAGACCACGACCATCAAGATGATCACCACCCTCGCCAAACAGACATCCGGGACCGTCAGCGTGTTCGGGGTGGACGTGAGCCGGTCCCCGGAGCGGGTGAGGCAGATGCTCGGCTTTGTCCCCCAGGCGATTTCGGTTGACGGGGACCTCACAGGGTACGAGAACCTACTCATCTTCGCGAAGCTCTTCTACGTTAATCCCGATGAACGGAAGAAGAGAATCTCCGAGGCGTTGGAGTACTTCGGCCTGGCAGACAGAGGGGATGATTTAGTCAAACACTACTCCGGAGGCATGATGCGGCGCCTGGAGATTGCCCAGGCGCTGGTGAATCGGCCGAGGCTTCTCTTCCTCGACGAGCCGAGCATCGGGCTGGACCCGTACTCGAGGATGCAGGTCATCAAACAGATCAAGGACCTGAATCGGAGCTTCGGAACCACCATCTTCGTCACAACTCACGACATGATGGAAGCCGACGAGCTCTGCGACAGGCTGGCCATAATGAACATGGGCAAGATAGCGATCTCAGGCTCCCCCATGGAGCTCAAAAAGTCGGTGGGAGGGGATGTGTTAACGGTCTCAACGAGCGGGACTCTGCCGGGCACCATCCCGGGGGAACTCGGCACTCTGGTCAGCGCTCAACAGGGGGAGCTAAAGATACTGACAGACGACGGGGAGAGAGCGATACCGAGGGTCACTGATTTTCTCGAAGGGAGGGGGGTCACGGTCGAGTCCGTGTCGCTGAGCAGGCCGACCCTCGATGACGTGTTCATGAAATACGCGAAGTCGGGGCTTCAGGAGGGTTCGTTCCGGGACGCGCGGTCGGCTAGGCGTAGCATATCGAGGCACGGAAGGTGAGCTATCCCCGGCGCCTGATTGGGAGCGCATTCACTATCGCTGAGATGGAGGCGAGGAAGATCAGGCATGACTCGACCGAGCTCTGGATGAGGACCGTCCAGCCTGCCCTCTGGCTATTGATATTCGGCGAGGTCTTCAACAACATACGGAACCTCCCCATCCCGGGAGGTTTCAGCTACGTCCAATACATCGCGCCAGGGGTCCTAGCCCAATCTGTCCTCTTCGTCGCGATATTCTATGGGATTACTATTGTGTGGGAGAGAGACGTCGGGCTCCTCACGAAGCTCCTCTCCACACCCTCCCCCAGGCTCGCCATAGTGGTAGGGAAGGCGCTGGCCGCGGGCGTAAGAGGAATCTTCCAAGGGGTTATGATATTCGCCCTGGCCCTCATCATCGGAGTGAATCTGAGGTTCGATCCCCTGGACGTCGCAGGGGTGTTCCTGGTGGTGGTCCTGTTCGCCATGTGCTTCGCGAGCCTTTCAATGACGCTGGCCTCGTTTCTTAAGACGCGTGACAGGATGATGGGAATTGGGCAGGCAATCACAATCCCACTCTTCTTCGGGAGCAACGCCATCTACCCGATCTCCCTCATGCCCGGCTGGCTCCAGGCTGTCTCGAGGTTCAACCCCCTTACGTATGTCGTCGACGCGATGAGGTCCATGCTCTTGACGGGGGACTACACGGGACTGCCGCTGGACATCGCCGCCCTGCTCGTTTCGACGGCCATCTTCGTCGCCTGCGCCTCGGTCATGCTGAAGAGGCTGATCGAGTAGCTCCCAAGGTCGCCTGCGGACCGGCTCTAGAGACGTGCCCGTCCAGGCTGGGAGGAGAGTCCCGACTGTATCATCACGCTTAATAACAGAACTCGGGCGCGGCTGAAAACGCATAGCGCTTGGGCGTCGCCCGTCTCTCCAAGGTCACGATAATTTCACCCCGCAGCGAGTATGAAGACGTAGCCAAGGCACTCGCCCATTTCGAGGACTTCCACCCGCTCGAAGGCGCCTCGCAGAACTTCGATCCGGGCGTCCAGGAGCTGACCGTTAAAGCAGTGAGGCTCTTCGCGCAAGCGGACCAGGCGGTGAAGGACCTTGGCTTGAAGCTGATGCCAGGTCAGATGGACATTGTGTTCAGAGGTGTAAAGATCCCAAAGAGCACCTTTGAGGCTTCAAACTGGAAGGAGTTGCTGAACAAGGCAGACGCCCAGCTGGGGCCGATCGCAGAAGAGGTCCGGGCGGAGAAGATCCTATTGCAGAAAGCACAGAAGGATGAAGCAGACTCTGAGGCGCTTATGGGAGCGTTGAAGGTCATGTCTGGCTTTTCGGCCGACCTTACCGGACTCTCCGACTTGGAGCACTTCAAGGCGGTCGTATCCCTGGTCGAGAACGAGAAACTGGGTGAGTTCAGGAAGTCAATCCCGGACGCCCTATTTCTGTCCCACCCGGTCACCAAGGAGCAGAACCTGGTCGTAGTTGCCGCGCCGAGGGCGGAGGAGGCGAAGCTTGACAAGACGATGAAACTGCTCGAGTTGAAGGCGCTGACAATCCCGCCGGACTTCCCTCAGAACCCCGCCGAGGCGTACAGAAAGGCCTCCGAGGACAATCACGCTGCGGCCGCAGCGAGGGAGAAGGCCGAGGCGCAGATGGCTGAGTCAAGTGCGAAGCACGGGACGGAACTGCTTGCCCTCAGAGAGCTGTCCGAGGTGGCTCGGAAGACCTTGGACGAGGCGAGGGTGTCCGGGGGCATGCAGAGGATGGCAATGATTTCCGGATACGTCCCGGCGAAGAAGGAGGCGGAGTTGAAGGAGATGTTCGACAGGTGGATCGTTCATACAGAGCCTGTGAAACCTGGGTCGGAAGAGGGAAATGTCCCCACCCTCATGGAGAACAAGAAGGGGCTGGGGCTCTACCAGCCCGTGACCATGGAGCAGGGGATACCTGCCGAGCATGAAGTAGATCCGACCCCTCTAGTTTCGCTTGTCTTCCCGATCTTCTTTGGGATGATGTTCGGAGATGTGGGCCACGGGCTGATACTGACTGCCTTCATGTTGCTCGTGAGGCAGAGGTCGACCGGAAGCATGAGGCAGTGGGCCAACATGTTCGTGGTCGCGGGAATCTCTGCGATTGTCTTCGGGATCATCTTTGGTGAGTTCTTCGAGCTGTCGTTTTCCAGCTTCGTTCCCATCCCTGCGGCAATAGAGATCATCCACAGGGCCGCCGGCTCCGTGGATACGTTCAACTTCCTGCCGACCCCCTTCGCCGGCATCAACCTCGTCCTGATAGTGAGCTTCCTCATAGGGATCGCTCACCTCGCGACCGCCCTGGGGCTCGACGTCTACCAGGCGTCAAAGGAGCACGACCGGACCGAATTGTGGCTCGAGAAGGTGCCTGTGTTTACGATGTACCTTTCGGGCGTGGGCTACGGGCTGGCCTTCGTGGGCGTGGGGTTCAGCTTCAACGTGCTAACGGGTCCTGGCGCAGGGAGCGCGAACCCGCTGCTCGGGATTCCGAACAACGTTCTCGGCGCTGTCTCCCTTGCTGTGCTGGTGCCGTCGATGATCGTCCTCCTCGCAGGGAAGAGTGTGGCCATCGCGGCTGGCAGGCTGAAGGAAGGTTCGGTCCTTGGAGCCCTTTCGAACGGGGGCCTGGAGGTCTTCGAGAGGATTTCCCAGTTCATGTCCAACACCATAAGCTACGTCAGGCTCGCCGTCATGCTGCTTGTCCACGCCGCCCTCCTCCTGATCGTGAACCTCATGCAACCCTGGGCTAACCCGGTGATGATCGCACCCTGGGTCATCCTGAACCTTCTGATACTGTCCTTTGAGGCATTCATCGTCTACGTCCAAGACTTGAGGTTACACCTCTACGAGTTCTTCACGAAGTTCTACAGCGGCACGGGCACCCCGTTCAGGAAGATACTCCCGGACAGGGTTCGAATCAGAATAAACTGGCTCTAGCCGGCGAATCCGGTTACAGCGTTGGAAGCGAAGCTGATCACCTGCTGAGGGAAGAGCCCGATGCCGATTATCAGCCCGACCATTATGGCGAAGATCAGGACGAACCAGAACGGTTCCTTCACCCTCTCGCTGCTCTCCCCCTCGT
>Ga0335079_10008794_pt1 | contig 11506 bp, 9 predicted proteins | sample Lox_Sample_33_FD_206719 | JGI IMG/M metagenome (GOLD analysis project Ga0335079, IMG submission 206719) | Soil microbial communities from Loxahatchee National Wildlife Refuge, Florida, United States - Lox_Sample_3.3 | ecosystem: Environmental > Terrestrial > Soil > Wetlands | place: USA: Florida... | reverse complement strand
CCCGTCGTCGTCGGCGCGGTGCCCGTCACGGACGACGTGAGGAAGCACCTGTTCGCGTCGTACCAGACGGGCGACGGCTCGACCCGGGCCTGAGCCCGCTCGCTGCGCCCAGCAGAGCGACGAGGGCCCACCGCCCCCAGGGGGGCAGCGCCGGAGTCGGCGCGGGCGGAGCGGTGACCGTCAAGCCTGCGCCGCTGGAGGCAGCGCGAGTGCCCTGGTCGTCTCGGTCACCTTCAGCGACAGCGCTTCGGTGTCACTGCCGACCTCGGACTCTTCTCGGGAGCACGAGCGCGGCGCCCGTCGGCCCGACGAGAACCAGCTCGAGGTTCCCGACGTGGTTGTGGCTCAGGCTGTTGACCTGGACCGAGATGGCGCTGGCTGGGCCGCCGCGCAGCGGACAGACTTCGACCGGCGGCGAGCGACGGCAAGACCCCGATTCTACGGGATTGGTACGCTCGCGTTCATGACGGATGTGCAGGGAAGAACCGCGTTCATCACGGGCGGTGCGAACGGGATCGGGCTCGGGATCGCGCGCGCCTTCGGCCGCGCAGGCGCGAAGCTCGCGCTCGCCGATCGCGACGTCGCGGCGCTGGAGAGAGCCCGGAAGGAGCTCGGCGAGCTCACGCCGGTCGAGACGGTCCTCCTCGACGTGCGCGACCGAGCGGCATACGCGCGCGCAGCCGATGCGGTCGAACGCGCGCTCGGTCCAGTGTCGCTCTTGTTCAACAACGCGGGCGTCGCGGGCGGCGCTCCCGCGCACAAGCTCACCTACGAGCTCTGGGACTGGGCGATCGGGATCAACCTGCACGGGGTCATCCACGGCATCCAGACCTTCCTGCCGCGGATGGCCGAGCGCGGTGCAGGCGGACACATCGTCAACACGGCTTCCGGTGCGGGGCTCGCGGCTACGCCGGCTGGCGTGCTGTACTCCACGGCGAAGTTCGCGGTCGTGGGCCTGTCCGAGACCCTTCAGCTCGAGGCGGCCGCACTCGGGGTCGGAGTCAGCGTGCTGTGCCCCGGCCCGGTGGCGACCGACATCATCGCGCGTACGGCCGAGACACAGCCTCCCGCGAACGAGTCACTCACGGACGCCGAGCGCGCGCTTCGCGCGGAGCGCGCCAAGCTCATGACGCGAGTCTTGCAGCAAGGTGTGACTCCGGATCGCGTGGGCGAGATGGTCCTCGAAGCGGTCCTCGCCAATCGCCTCTACATCCACACCGACCGGGTCATGGAGCAGCCCATCCAGGCGCGGGCCAGGGCGCTTCTCGAGGCGCTCCCCCGGGCTTGATCGCGTTGTAGACTTCGCCCATGAAGACTGCGATCGGCATCGGCGGCGCGGCGTCGGGCCGCGACGGCGACTTCGAGCCCGCGGCGCGCTTCGCCGTGGAAGCGGAGCGGTTGGGCGTGGACGCCGTGTGGTCGGCGGAGGCGTGGGGCCAGGACGCGGTCGCGCCCCTCGCGTTCGTCGCGGCGCGCACCACGCGCATGCTGCTGGGCACGGGCATCATGCAGATCAGCGCGCGCACTCCGTCCATGACCGCCATGACGGCGCTCACGATGGCCAGCATCTCGAAGGACCGGTTCATCCTCGGGCTCGGAGCGAGCGGACCGCAGGTCGTCGAGGGCTTGCAGGGACGTCCGTTCGCGCACCCGCTCGAGCGCATGCGCGAGACGATCGAGATCGTGCGGCTCGCACTGCGCGGCGAGAAGCTCGAGTATCACGGCCGGCACCACCAGCTGCCGCTGCCCGGCGGCGAGGGCAAGGCGCTCCGGCTCTCGCAGCCGGCGAATCCGAACATCCCGATCTACCTCGCGACGCTCGCGCCCAAGGCGCTCGAGCTGACGGGCGAGCTGGCCGACGGTTGGCTCGGCACGTCGTTCACCCCCGACCACGCCGACGCGCATCTCCGCCATCTCGCCAAAGGCGCGGAGAAGGCCGGGCGGAAGCTCTCCGACGTGGCGATCTGCGTGGGCGGTGCCGTCGGCTTCGGCGACGACGTCGAGCGCATGGTCGAACGGCTCAAGCCCGCGCTCGCCTTCACCCTGGGCGCGATGGGCTCGCCGAAGACGAACTTCTACAACGAGGCCTATCGCCGCGGTGGCTTCGAGGACGCGGCGATCGAGGTGCAGAGACTCTGGGTCGAGGGCAAGCGCGAGCAGGCCGTGAGCCGCGTGCCCGCCGAGATGGTCATGCAAGCCGCGCTGCTCGGCCCCGAGAAGACGGTGCGCGAGCGGATCCGCAAATACCGCGACGCGGGAGTCACGATGCTCCGGCTCGACCCGCTCGGCGCGACGGCCACCGAGCGCCTCGACGCACTCGGCCGCGCCGTGGAGCTGGTGCGCGAGGAGTGCCGCTGAGGCTCGGAGCGCGCCGGCGGTCCAGGCTCGGGGATCGGCGTAGGTGTTCGCGCAGATGTACCCGCCTTCATCGCGTCTGGGATAGGCTGCCCGAAATCTCGGAAGGGAGCGCGCTTGAGCACTTCGCGGATCGTTTCGCCGACTCTCGCCCTGAGCGCGGTTTGCGCGCTGCTCGCGTTCGCGGGCTGCAACCGGCCGGCTGCCCACGTACCGGCGGCAGACAAGGGTCTGCCGATCGAGCGCATCCTCAAAGCGGGCGAGCTGCGCGTCGGCACGAGCGCGGACTCGCCGCCGCTGACCGTGCACGACCGCGACGGGAAGCTCATGGGGCTCGAGATCGATCTCGTGCAAGCGCTCGGCGACACCATGAACGTGAAGGTGCGCTTCGTGGAGATGCCCTTCGCCGAGCTGATCCCGGCGCTCGAGCGCGGCGACATCGACCTGGCCGTCGCGGGCATGACCATCACGCCCGAGCGCAACGCGCGGGTGGCCTTCGCAGGGCCCTACTTCGTGTCGGGCAACACGCTCTTGTCGCACAAGCGCGAGCTGGCCGAGGCACAGGACGCCGCTCAGCTCGACGATCCCAAGCTGTCCTTCGCGGTGCTGAAGGGCTCCACGAGCGAAGCGTTCGCGCGCGCGCACCTGTCGAAGGCCAAGCTCGTCGCGGTGCCCGACAACGACGCGGGCGTGAAGGCGCTGCTCGCGGGCGAGGTCGACGGCATGATCTCCGATCTCCAGGTCTGCACGGTGGCTCGTCTGCGCCACCCCGACGCGGAGCTCCATCTGCGCTTCGCGCCGCTCACGACGGAGCCGCTGGGCATCGCGGTGGCACCCGACTCGATGCTGTTCCTCAACCTGGTGACGAACTACCTGACGACGCTCGAAGAGACCGGACAGCTGGCCCAGCTGAAGGCCAAGTGGCTCGGCGGCAGCGAGTGGCTCGAGCGACTGCCATGAGGCGCCGGTGGGCATCGGTCGCGCTCGCGGTGCTCGCGGCCGTCCTCGCGCCCCCCGCCCGGGCGGACCGCACGGTCCTTCTCGACTCCACGTACGACGATCGCGACGCCGGGCGCGAGGGCGCCAAGGGCGTCGAGGCCCAGATCGGCCTCCTCAACGACAAGGCTCTCGACGCGTACGTGCAGGGCATCGGCGACAAGCTGCTGCGCGCGATCCCGAATCGACCGTTCGAGTACCAGTTCCGGGTCGTGGACCAGGTCGCGCCGAACGCGTTCGCACTGCCGGGGGGACACATCTTCGTGTCACGGGGCCTGCTGGCGCTCGCCAACGACGAGGACCAGCTGGCGTGCGTGGTCGGCCACGAGATCGGCCACGTGGTGAAGCGCCATAGCGCGGCCCAACAGGAGAGCGAGAGCGGCAGGTTTCCGCTCTTGAGCCCCGTGCTGCGCCAGGGAGAGATGGCGGCCTACTCGCGCGACCTCGAGCGCAGCGCAGACCACGACGGCCAGATCCTGTGCGCCGCCGCGGGCTACGACCCGCGCGCGCTCGCCGATTTCCTCGAGGCGATGATGAACTGGGAGAAGCTCGAGACCGGCAGCGTTCGCGAAGCCAGCTTCTTCGACACGCATCCGGCGTCGTCCGAGCGGGCGACCGTAGCTCGGGTCGAGGCGAGCGAGCTGCGTTGGACGCGGGATCCGAAGCTCGGCGACCCGCGCGCGGCGCTGCTCGCGCACATCGACGGCCTGCCGCTCGGCCAGCGTCCCGAAGCCGGAATGTTCCTCGGCGACGTGTTCCTGCACCCCTCGCTCGGCTTCAAGCTGCGCTTCCCGCACGGCTGGGCGAAGGCGAACACGCCCCAAGCCGTGGGCGCGCAATCTCCGCACGGCGACGCCATGGTGTATCTGGCGAGCGACGTCCCGCCCGGCGAGCCGCGCCAGGTCGCCGAGACCTGGGCGGACAAGAACGTGCGCGACAAGGGCGGCGAGGTCGAGAACGCAGCGCCGTTCGCGGTCGGCGGGCTGCCGGCCTGGCGGCTCGACGTGGCCGGCAGCACCGGCGGGATGTCGGTGCGCTCGATCATCACGTTCATCCCCTTCGCCGACTCGGTCTGGCGGCTGACGGGGGCCGCGGTCCAGAGCAAAGACCTGGACACGACGCTCGCCACCACGCGCAGCTTCCGCGCGGTGACCGACGAGGACCGCGCAAACCTGCGCGTCACGCGCCTCGCCGTCGAGCATGCGCAGGCGGGCGAGGACTTCACCGCCCTCACGGCGCGCACGCAGAACGTCTGGGGCTCCTACCAGACGGCCGTCTTCAACGGGCTCTTGCCCGACACGCGCTTCCAGGGTGGCGAGTCCGTCAAGATCGCGCGCGAGTCGCCCTACTCGGCGCCTCCGGCGAGCCCGCCGAACTGAACCGCGCTCCTGCGGTACGATCGGCCATGCCCACGCCGCTGCCCTTCCGCCTCCGCGCGCTGACCGCCGCAGCGAGCTTCGCGTTCGAGCGCGGCTGGCTGCCGACTCCCCGGGCGCTCCTCGACACGCCGCACGACGCGCGGCTCCGCCGCAAGTCGATGCGCATCGCCTGCCGGCCGGGCGATCCCTCCATCCGCACCGAGGACCACCAGGTCCAGGGCCGCGGCGGGCCCATACACGCGCGCGTGTACACGCGACCCGACACGCGGCCAGGCGCACCCGCGATCCTCTTCATCCACGGCGGCGGCTTCGTCGACGGCGGCGTCGACTTCTGCGACAACGTGCAGCGCGGGCTCGCGGCGCGCACGGGCTGCGTCGTGGTCGGGCTCTCGTATCGCCTGGCGCCCGAGCACCCGTTCCCGGCGGGGCTCGAGGACTGCCAGGACGTGCTGTGCTGGCTGGCGGAGTCGACGCCCGCGGGACTCGATCCCACGCGCATCGCGGTCGGCGGCGAGAGCGCGGGCGGCAACCTGACCGTCGCGCTCGCGCTCGCGAGCCGCGACGCGGGCGGCCCTGCGATCGCGCACCTGTCGATCTACTACCCCTTCACCGACACGACGCTGCGCTCGGCCGACTGGGACACGAGCGACATGCCCGGCGTCGGCCGCGCCGAAGGCGAGTTCATGGTGAAGGTCTACGCGCCGAACGACGCGAGCCATCCGCTCGTCAGCGTGCTGCACGCCAAGCTGGCGGGGCTGCCGCCGTCGACGGTCATCACCTGCGGCCACGACCCGCTGCGTTCCGACGGGATCTGGCTCGCCGAAGCGCTGCGCGCCGCCGGCGTGCGCACCTTGCACACGCACTACGACGACATGCCGCACGGCTTCCTGATGTTCTCGCGCCTCACCCGGCGCGCCGACGAGTCGCTGGACGAGATGGCGCGCGAGACCGCGAAGGCCTTCGCGAGCAGCTCCGAGAGGCGCACCCGCCGCGAAGCCCTCGTGCTCGAGCACATGTCGAGCGAGAACGTCCAGGAGTGGGAGCGCACCATGAAGACGTTCAGCCACGCGCGCTACGAGCTGCCCGATGGACGCGTGATCGACGGACACGACGACGTGATGCGCTACTGGCTCGCCGGCCGGAGCGTCGTGCCCGACCAGCGCAACGAGCTGATCGCGCTCACCCACCTGGACGACGTGCACGTGCAGATCGAGTTCTGGCTGCGCGGCACGCCGAAGCCGAGCGGCCAGCCGTTCGAGGTGCGGCTGTGGGCCGTGTACGACTTCGACGGCGACGACCTCATGACGAACGAGCGCGTCTACACGCAGGCGCCGACCGCCGACCAGATCGCGGGCCGAGTCACCCCCGACGGCCGCCGGCCGGCAGGTCCCTGAAACCGCACCCCGTCTCCACGTAGAATGGCAGCGTCCCGACGGGCGGCTGCAGCCGCTCGCGGTTGCCGAGGAGACGCCATGGCCGATCTGCGCGAGATGCCCGAGGCCGAGCTGCGCGGGCGCGTTCAGAAGCTGCTCGCGGAAGTCCATCCCGAGCGCACCGATTCGATCACGTTCCGGCGCAAGCAGTTCGAGCATGGGCTCGCGTGGGTGCACTTCCCGGAGGGGCACGGCGGTCTGGGCATCAGCCCGAGGCAGCAGCTCACGGTGCTGGACGAGATCCAGAAGCACTCGAAAGTGGTGCACGGCGATCCGCTCGTCAGCACGATCGGCATCGGCATGGGCGCGCCCACCGTGCTCACGTACGCGAGCGAGGCGCAGAAGAAGTACCACCTGCCGCGCATCTTCTCGGGCGAGGACATCTGGTGCCAGATGTTCAGCGAGCCGAGCGCGGGCTCCGACGTCGCGGGGCTGTCCTCGCGCGCGGTGCGCGACGGCGACGACTGGGTGGTGAACGGCCAGAAGGTGTGGACCTCGGTCGCGCACCTGGCCAGCTGGGGCATGCTGATCGTGCGCACGAACCCCGACGTGCCGAAGCACGACGGCCTGTCCTACTTCATCGTCGACATGAAGACGCCGGGCGTGACCGTGCGCCCGCTCTACCAGATCACCGGCGAGGCCGAGTTCAACGAGGTGTTCTTCGACAACGCGCGGATTCCGCACGCGAACATGCTCGGCAAGGAAGGCCAGGGCTGGCGCGTCGCGATCACGACGCTCATGAACGAGCGCGTGGCGATCGGCGGCGGCGGCGCCAAGCGCAAGGGCGCAGGTGCGATCTCGCAGGTCGTGCAGCTGTGGCAGAAGCGCAAGCCGGGCGCGCTGTCGGCGGCGCAGGAAGCGATCATGCGCGACCGAGTGACTCGCGCGTGGATGGACAACGAGCTCTTGCGCATCACCAACCAGCGCGCGCGCGCGGCGCAGCGGTCGGGCAACCCGGGGCCGGAGGGCTCGGTCGGCAAGCTCGCGCAGGCCGAGATCAACAAGCGGCTGTGGGAGCTCGCGATCGACGTGTTGGGCGCCGACGCCCTCGCGTTCGAAGCGGGCTTCGAGCTGCGCCAGAGCGGCTTCGAGTCGCGCACCGTCGAAGGGCTGGCGAAGTACCAGTTCCTGCGCTCGCGCGCGAACTCGATCGAGGGCGGCACCTCGGAGATCATGAAGAACATCCTCGGCGAGCGCGTGCTGGGCCTGCCGGGCGATCCGCGCGTCGACAAGGACGTGCCCTGGAAGGACGTGCCGCGCTCGTAGCGCGCGCTGCGAAGGAAGAGACATGCCTAGCGATTTCGTCTTCACCGATGAGCACGATGCACTGCGCCAGAACCTGCGCGCGTTCCTCGAGAAGCGCTCGGACGAGAAGGCCGTGCGTGCGGCGATGGTCACCGAGCGCGGCTACGACACCGAAGTGTGGCAGCAGCTCGCTCGAGAGCTCGGGCTCGTGGGCCTGATCGTTCCCGAAGAGCACGGCGGCGCCGGCTTCGGCCCGGTCGAGCTGCTGATCGCGATGGAAGAGATGGGACGCGCCCTCTTGTGCGCGCCGTTCCTCGGCACGTCGGTGTTCGCCGCGCAGACACTCTTGTCGTGCGCCGACTCCGTCACGCAGAAGGAGCTGCTGCCGAAGCTCGCTTCCGGCGCGGCGATCGTGAGCGTCGCGTTTGCCGAGCCGAACGGGCGCTGGGACCTGGCGGGCATCCAGCTGCGCGCAAAGGGCACGGGCGCGAACGCCACGCTCGATGGCGAGAAGACACTCGTCCTCGACGGGTCGAGCGCGGACGTGCTGCTCGTGGTGGCGCGCAGCGACGCCGGCCTGGAGCTCCTGCGCGTGGACGCGAACGCGCCCGGCTTGTCGCGGAGCGCGATTCCGCCGCTCGACCTCACGCGCAAGCTCGCGCGCGTGCGCTTCGCGAACACGCCCGCGGCGCGCATCTCGAGCGGCGACCAGACCGCCCACTTCGAGCGCGTGCTCGCGCTCACGTGCGCGGCGCTCGCCGCCGAGCAGGTCGGCGGCGCGCAGAAGTGCCTCGAGCTGGCCACGGACTACGCGAAGAGCCGGCTGCAGTTCGGCCGACCCATCGGCAGCTACCAGGCGATCAAGCACAAGTGCGCCGAGATGCTGGTGAGCGTGGAGATGGCGAAGTCCGCCGCGACCAACGCCCTGTTCGTCGCCGCTGCGAACGAGCCCGACTTCGTCGAAGCCGCGGCGCTCGCCAAGGCCTACTGCTCGGAGGCGTACTTCCACGCCGCCGCGGACAACATCCAGATCCACGGCGGCATGGGCTTCACCTGGGAAGCGGCTCCCCATCTGTACTTCAAGCGCGCCAAGGCGAGCGAGCTCCTGTTCGGCGACCCCGCGCACCACCGCGAGGAGCTCGCCAAGCACGTCGGGCTGTAGCGGCCCGCGTTTCTCCGGCCGAGGCACGTGCCTTGCACTTCGTGCGAGGCACGAATGGACCCATCGCGGAATCGAGCCCGGCTGGCGCTCCTCGCGGCGCTCGCGAGTCTGTCGGCGGCGAGCGCTCGCGCGGACGAGGTGCGCGTGCCGATCGCGCTCGACCCGCCCCTGCTCGAGCACGGGCTCGAGTCGCGCGTCTTCACCGAGCCGGGCGGCGCCGCGCGGATCTGGGACGACGGCCACGGCTGCAACCTGCTCCTGCTGCGCCATCCGCGGGTGTCGATGCGCGGCGACTCCGTGCGCATCGTCGCCGACGTGGAGGCGCACGTCGGCACGCCGGTCTTCGACGACTGCCTGTTCGGCTTCGAGTGGCGCGGGGTGCTCGAAGCGATCGAAGCGCCGTCCCTCGATCGCGAACGCTCGAGCGTCGTGTTTCGCGTGACCGATTCGAAGCTGCTCGAGACCGACGGCACGGAGTCACTCGCGCCGAGCGTCCTGTGGGACTGGATCAAGGCGGACCTGCCGCCGCGGCTGGAGACGGTGACCGTGGATCTCTCGGGCACGCTGGCGACGCTGCGCCAGGCGCTTCCGCTCTTCCTGTCGAACGCTCCGCCCGACCGGGTGCGCGGCGTCGTCGACTCGCTCGCCCTCGAGGACCTCCGCACCACGGACGCCGGGCTCGAGCTGACGCTGCGGCTGTCGCTGCCGCCGCCGGCCGCGCCGGCCCCGAGCACGGCGCCGGCGCCGGCGCTGTCCGACGAAGAACGGACGAGCCTGGACAACGCGGCGCAGCGCTTCGACGCGTTCCTCACCGTCGTCCTGCGGCAGGCGGGCGGCGATGCCGCGGACGCCGGCGTGCGCCGCGAGCTGCTGGAGGCCCTGCTGGACGCTCGGCTCGAGCTGGTGGACGCGCTCGCGAGCCCCAGTCCGGCAGCGGAGGATCCAGTGCGGCGGATCTTCTTCCGCAGCTGGGAACGCGTCACACCGACGCTGCGAAAGCTCGACGATGAGGTGCCGGGCGACGGCGGCCTGCGCTACTTGAGCCTGGTCACCGCCGCCGATGCGCTGCGTGCGCTCGACGCGCTCGGCGCCGTGAGTGGCTTCGAGATCTCGGCCGACGGCCTGCGCCGGCTCGCGCGCGTGGTGACGCCGGCGAGCGAGGCGGATCCGCTGCGCTACGAGCTCGACGTCGACCCGCGGCTGCGCTCGGCGCTGGGCTTCGGCCCGCCGCTTCCGGAGCCGGAGGACGTGCCCGAATCCGAGCCCGAGCCGGCGCCCCCCGCTCCGCGGAGCGGGCTCTGGCCCGCGGCGCTGCGGCTCTTCGCGGCCTTCGCCGTGGGCGAAGCGCACGCCGCCGAGGTGAACCCGCTCGGCGACGTGCCCGCGGGCATCTCCCGCGAGGAGCTGCGGCGTCTCGACCGCTGGGTGCCCAGGCCGAACGAGCTCGACGTGTATCTCCCGCTCATGCGCGACCTGCTGCAGGCCGTCGCCGCCGAGCGGCTCTCGGCCGACTCACTCGACGGGCACTACGCGCCGATCTTCCCGCCGCTCGTGCTGGCCACGGCCTGGCAGGAGACGTGCTGGCGCCAATTCGTTCGCGTGGGCGGCCAGGTGCGCGCGATCCGCTCGCGCCGGGGCTCGGTGGGCCTCATGCAGATCAACACCAGGGTGTGGCGCGGCTTCTACAGCGTGCCTTCGCTCGAGCGGCACACGAGCTACAACGCGCGCGCCGGGAGCGAGATCCTCATGCGCTATCTGCGCGACGACGTGATCGGCGACCGCGAGCCGCCGCGCGGCGGCTCGGCCGACGACGTGGCCCGGGCCGCCTACTCGGTCTACAACGGCGGCCCGTCGACCCTCCGCCGCGCAGCACCGGCCTCTCGGCGGGAGCGCGGGGTCAGCAGGGCCTTCCTGGAGAAGTTCCGTGCGGTCCGCGGCGGCCAGGACCTCGCCGTGGCGGCCTGCTTCGGCGGCGAGTGAGATCAATCAATCCAATTTGACACATCGACTCTGGTTGATGTAAACAGGCGGCGTGAACCAGCCCATCGCCCCGCCCGAGTTCTTGCAGCTGGCCGGACATCCGCTGCGCTGGCGCCTGCTGGGCGAGCTGGCGCGCAGCGATCGCCTGGTGTCCGAGCTGACCGGCCTGGTCGGCGAGCCGCAGAACCTGGTCTCGTATCACCTGGCCAAGCTGCGCGACGGCGGGCTCGTCTCCGCGCGGCGCAGCTCGGCCGACCGCCGCGACGCCTACTACGCGGTCGAGCTGTCCCGCATCGGCGCTCTCTTGGCGGCGACCGGCGGCGCGCTGCATCCCGGCATTCGCCTCGCCCGGCGCGCGCCGGCGCGCGCGCGCGGCCGCGCCGCGCGGCGCGCGCCGAAGGTGCTGTTCCTGTGCACCGGCAACAGCGCGCGTTCGCAGATGGCCGAGGCGCTGACTCGCTCACTCTCGGGCGGCACCGTGGAGGCGTACAGCGCGGGCAGCGAGCCCAAGCCGCTGCACCCGAACGCGCTGCGCGTCATGCGAGAGGAGCACGGCCTCGACCTCGCGGGCCAGGTTTCGAAACACATGAAAGTGTACGGCAGCCGGCGCTTCGACTGGGTGATCAGCCTGTGCGACCGCGTGCGCGAGGTGTGCCCCGATTTCCGCGGCCATCCCGAAGTCGTTCACTGGAGCATTCCCAACCCGGCGACCGGCGAGCCCGACGACGTCACCTATCCGCGGTTCCAGGACGTCGCCGCGGAGCTCGTGAGCCGCATCGGCTTCCTGCTCGCGGTCGTCGGCGAGCCCAACCCCCGCGCCAAGGAGAAGCCATGACCGACGCGAAAGAGCTGGTGAGCGTCCGCTATCTGGTCGACGACGTGGAGGCCGCCCTCGCCTTCTACACGAAGCACCTCGACTTCCGCGTCCTGACGAGCTTCCCGCCCGCGTTCGCCGA
>Ga0335079_10008791_pt1 | contig 11508 bp, 9 predicted proteins | sample Lox_Sample_33_FD_206719 | JGI IMG/M metagenome (GOLD analysis project Ga0335079, IMG submission 206719) | Soil microbial communities from Loxahatchee National Wildlife Refuge, Florida, United States - Lox_Sample_3.3 | ecosystem: Environmental > Terrestrial > Soil > Wetlands | place: USA: Florida... | reverse complement strand
GATCTCGGTGAGGAAGAACGCCGCCAGCATCGTCCCGAAGAACGACCCTCGCCCGCCGGCGAGGCTGGCGCCGCCGAGGACGGCGGCCGCGATGCTCTCGAGCGCCTGGTTGCCGATGATCGGCGAGCCGACCTGAACCTCGGCGGCGAGGTAGAAGCCGGCAATCGACGCCATCACCGAGCAGACGACGAACGCGAGGATCACGATGCGGCCGGTCGGCATGCCGAGCCGCCGCGCCGATCGCTCGTCGGTGCCGACCGCGCGGAGCGCGAGACCGGAGCGCGTCCGGTACAGCCAGCCGTCGGCGAGCGCCGCGACCGCGACGACGACGACGAACGCGATCGGGAGCCAGCCCAGGACGCTCTTCGTGAGGGCGCTGGTCACGTCGGTGTTGATCGCGCCCTGCGGGTAGCCGCGGAGCCAGAGCGATCCTCCCTCGAGGATGCTGAGCGTGCCAAGCGTCGCCACGATCGACGGGAGCCGCAGCACCCGGATCAGGATCGCGTTGAAGAGACCGACGCCGATGCCGACGCCGATCAGCGCGAGCGAGCCGGTGACGAGGGCGAAGCCGGACGTCGTCGGTGTCAGCGTGAACGATGCGAGGACGACGCAGAACGTCATCAGCGCCGCGACGGAGACGTCGAATCCGCCGACGAGCAGCGCGACCGCCTGCCCCATCGACACGATGATCAGCGGCAGCGCCGCAAGGAGGAGGCTGCTGAGGTTCTCCTTGCTCAGAAACGCGGACGAGTGCGCATCCGCATAGATCCCGAGCGCGATGATCAGCGCCGTCATCAGCACGAGCGGCAGCCAGGCCCGCGTCACGTCTGCGCCCCTTCCCGCGAGCCGACGATCGCCTCGACGATCCGCCGCTCGCCGAGCTCGTGGCGGGGGATCTCCTGCACGATGCGCCCGCGCGACATCACGATCACGCGGTCGCAGAGGCCGGCAAGCTCGATCGGGTCGCTCGACTTGACGACCGCCGCGACCCCCTCGTCGGCTTTCGCACGCAACGCCTCGTAGATGTCGAAGCGCGCACCGACATCGACTCCCTGCGTCGGCTCCTCGGCGAGGATGACCTTGACGTCGCCGCGCAGGAACGGGCGGATCAGCGACACCTTCTGCTGATTGCCTCCCGAGAGCGACTGAACGGGCTGCTCGGACGACACCATGCGCACGCGCAGGCGCTCGACGAGCCCCGAGATTGCGCGCCGCTCCCGCCCGCGCAGTACGATCCCGCCGCGTGCCAGCCGGCGCAGCACCTGGATCGTGGCGTTGGCGCGCACGCTCAGCACGGGGAACAGCGCCTCGCCCTTCCGGTCGCCGCTGAGCAGCACGACTCCCGCGCGGAGCGGCCCTGCAGGTGAGCGCGTGTCGAGCTTCGCGCCGTCGCACGAGGCCGTGCCGACCGCCGGCTCGACGCCGGCGAGCGCCCGCAGGAACGGCACCTGGCCGTTGCCTTCGGCGCCGGCGATCCCGAGGATCTCGCCCTTTCGAACCTCCAGGTCGACGGGGCCGAACCGCTCGCCGCGCAGGCCCGCGACCGCGAGCACGACGTCTGCCCGTTCCGGCAGCGGAGGCCGCTCCGGGAAGGCGACCGTAAGCGGCCGGCCGATCATGAGCGCGACCAGCTCGTCCTCGGACACCGACGCAGCCTCGAAGGTCCCCTGTCCGACGCCGTCGCGGAGAACCGTGACCCTGCCGGCGACCGCGAGCACCTCCGGCAGGCGGTGGCTGACGTAGACCACGCCGACCCCCTGGCGCACCTGCTCGAGCACGAGTGTGTGGAACCCGTCGACGTCCTGCGGCCCGAGTGCCGTGGTGGGCTCGTCGAGGAGCAGCACCTTCGGCTTCGTCAGGAGCGCCTTGGCGACCTCGAGCAGCTGCCGGTCGGCGAGCGGCAGCGAGCCGGTCGGGGCCGCGACCGGGATGTCGAGATTGAACGTCGCGAGCGTCTCGTGCGCCCAGCTCTGCATCTGCCCGTATGCGGGCCGCGCGTCCGCCGGCGCTGCGAGGAAGAGGTTCTCGGCCACCGACAGGTCGAGAACGTGAGAGTAGTCCTGGTACGCGATTCCCAGGCCGAGGCGGCGGGCCGCGGCGGGGGAGTGGTGCGCGAGGCGGCTTCCGCCGATCTCCACGGTCCCCTCGTCGGGGGCGAGGAAGCCGCTCGCGATTCCCAGCAATGTCGACTTCCCGGACCCGTTCTCCCCGACGAGAGCGTGGATCTCGCCCGAACGGCAGTCGATGCTGACGTCCAGGAGCGCTTGCACCGCTCCGAACGCCTTCGACAGCCCGCGAACGGACAGGACGTCGGATGTCACGGGCCCGGGATTCGACATTGCAGGTTTCAGCTGGTCGTGCGCGATCCTCCTACGGATACATCTGGTGGAGCAGGCTCAGCGGGATGAGCGAGGTCGGGGACGCCGTCGGCGGATACCCCTTCGTGCACATGTCCCGGGTGGCCTGGTTCTGCAGCTCGATCGGGAGGACGATCGTCGGCGGGATCTTCGCCCCCTGGAGCTTCATCATGTCGGCCGTCAAGGCGATCCGGATCTGCGAGTTGCCGGCCGTGTAGTAGAAGACCTTCAGCTTCGGGTCCTTGAGCTTGTCGGCCAGGCAGCCCATTGCCGACTCGTCGGTCCGGTAGGTGAACACGCCCTCGTAGGGGATGCCGGCGGCCTTGTACGCCGCGTAGCCGCCCTGCGACATGAAGAGCGCGTCCTCGTAGCTGATCCCCTTCAGGTCCGGGTACTTCGCGAGGATGCCCGCGACGATCCCCTGCACCTTCGACGGATCCCAGTTCGTCGGCTCGTTCGCGACGACGTGGATCGACGGGTTGAGCGCGGCTTGCTCGCACTTCTGCCAGCCGAGCGACAGCGGGTTCCCGGGGAAGCCGCCGAGGAATGCGATGTTGCCCGACTTGACCTGCGTGTTCATGACGTACGCGAAGGTCTTGCCGAGCTTGCAGGTGTCCTCACCGACGACCGTCGTGTAGTTGGTGCCCGGGCCGGTGACGTAGCCCCAGGCGTAGGTCGAGACGGGAATGCCGGCCTTCGTCGCCTGCTGGAACACCGGGATCATCGCGTCGCCGAAGTCGGGGTAGGTGACGATCGCGCTCACGTGCTGCGCGATCACCGACTTGAAGTCCGCGATCGCCTGGTTCAGATCGGAGTGCGCGCTCATGTAGATGATCTTCCCGACCTTCGGATACGTGAGCGCCTGGAGGATGAACTCCATCTTCGACATCTGGCGGTACGTGTTCTCGCCGAAGCCCTCGACGTACGCGACCGTCAGCTTGCCGCCCGTTCCGGTGCTGCAGCCGTTGTTCTTCCAGCACTTGAGCGCGAGCGTGTAGTTGACGTTCTTCGTCGACCGTCCGAACGCCGCGAGGCTGATGTTGCGCCCGGTCTGGTCGGCAGGCAGCAGATTCGCCTTGAAGAGCGTGTGTGCGAGCGTGGTCGACGGCGCCTGGTAGCTCTCGCCGTAGCCGCCACCCTTGCCGATCATGCTTCCGCCCTTGCCCACGTAGCCCGAGGGGCCGGTGGAGGCCTTGCCGCCGGCGTTGCCGCTCGTGGCCGCGATGAGCGCGATCGATGCCGCGGCCGCGAGGAGCACCACCGCAAGCATCTGGCCCTTCCGTCTCATCTGTACTCCTTCCGTCCGTTCATCGTTTTGACTTCATGACGTACGTGTCGCCTGCCCACCGCCGGCCGCTCGAGTAGGCGGCGAGACGATGCGCAGGCCCCAGGCGATGGCGGCGGCGAGGCGGTCGCCGGAGACGACCATCCCGGCGATGATCGCGATGCCGAAGACGACGTACTGCATCGCCGACGAGAGCCCCATGATCAGGAGCATCTGCGTCAGCAGGGTGAGGGCGATCGCCGCCATCCAGGTCGACGTCGCGCTGGCGAGTCCGCCCGACAGCGAGGCGCCTGCGATCACGACCGCTGCGATCGGTGCGAGCAGGTACGCCGAGCCGAAGGCGGGGTCGATGCTGAAGCTCACGCCCGCGAGCAGGACTGCCGCGACCGCGTAGAGGGTGCCTGCCGCCGTGTACGCGAACACGACGTACGTCCGGACGTGGAGCCCTGCGATCCACGCCCCCTTCGGATTCGCGCCGACCGCCTGGAAGCGGCGGCCGAGCACGGTGTAGCGCAGGACCAGCGCGACGGCGATCGTGATCGCCAGCCCGGTCCAGAAGACATTGCTGATGTCGAGGGGCTTCGAGGTCGCCCACGACGAGAGCCCGTCCGGCACGTTCGGCCGGTTCGTGACGACGTCGCGGGAGTACTTGCTGCTCCATGCGAGCACGATCAGGCCCACCGCCAGCGTGACGATCAGCGGGTTGAGCCTGAGCAGGCCGACGAGGAGGCCGTTGGCCAGACCGACGAGCACGCCCACCCCGAGCGCCGCCAGGATGGCGAGGGGGAGCCTGTGGTTCGAGCCGTCCGCGATCCCCGCCACGAGGTTCCCCGCGGCGGCCATCACGCCGGGCGTCGACAGGTCGATGCCGCCCTGGATCACCACGAGCATCTGCCCGAGCGACGCGATCGCGAGAACGGTCGCGTAGGGGAGGATGTACGACCACGACGTGTGCCCCAGCGCGTCCGGCGCGGCGATCGCGGCGATGATCACGAGGACGACTGTGGCCAGCCAGACCGGCAGGAAACGCGCGGCGACCGAGGCGTTCGTGGCGAGTCGTCGAACGTGCGCTGCCTCGAACCGTCCCGTTGGGGGCGGCGATGGAGGACTGGCCGCGACCACGCGACATTCTCAACAGGTTCGGCGAACAGTGTCAATGATGGCTTAACGACTTCAGACAGCAGCACGGGACGAAGCCGCCGCGAAATCCTCTGTGGCCCGCCGTTCGCCGTTGACGTCGCCGGGCGGAAGCGTTTATGGTCGCTGTACATGCGGCGGCGCGAGTACCACCGCACCGTGTTCCTGCCTGCAGACGCTAAGGAGTAAGCATGAGCTCGCAGCGGCTTTTGATCCGCAACGGCTTCGTCGTCTCGATCGATCCCGACGTCGGCGACATCCCCGCCGGTGAGGTGCTCGTCGAGGACGGCAAGATCGTCGACATCGGCACGGACCTCGGCGTCTCGGACGCCGAGGTGATCGATGCGACCGGAATGATCGTGATGCCCGGCTTCATCGACACCCATCGGCACACCTGGCAGACGCCGGTGCGCGGTGTCCTTCCTTCATGCACCCTCGACCACTACTTCGCCGTCATGCTCGGCCAGGTCGGCGGCTTCTACCGGCCCGAGGACGTACACATCGGCGACTACGCCGGCGCCCTCGAGGCGCTCAACGCGGGTGTCACCACGCTGCTCGACTGGTCGCACATCTCGAACACTCCCGACCACTCGGATGCGGCGATCCAGGGGCTGAAGGACGCAGGGATTCGCGCCGTGTATGCGCACGGCATGCCGACGGGAGGCGAGTGGTGGTCGTTCAGCGAGCTCGAGCACCCCGCCGACATCCGGCGCATCCGCGAGACGTACTTCTCGTCCGACGACGGCTTGATCACGCTCGCGATGGCCGCGCGCCAGCCCGGGAACGTGAACTTCGATGTGGCAAAGCACGACTGGGCGCTCGCCCGCGAGCTCGGGATCCTGATCAGCGTCCATGTCGGGATGCGGCTCCACACGCTGCACTACACGCCCGTCAAGGACATGCACGACCTCGGCCTGATGGGGCCCGACGTCTGCTACATCCACATGACCGACCTGACCGACCAGGAGCTCGACTGGATCGCCGAGACCGGCGGCAAGGCGTCGATCGCGCCGTACGTCGAGATGCTGATGGGCCACGGGCCGCCGCCGACGGGCAAGATGCTCGCCCGCGGCGTCCGTCCGTCGCTCAGCGTCGACGTCGTTTCGAGCGTCCCGGGCGAGATGTTCACGCAGATGCGGACCGCGCTCGCCTACGACCGCATCCTCGAGTTCACCGACACGCCGGACGTCGCGTTCGCGCCGAAGCTGACCCACACCGACGTGCTCGAGTTCGCGACGATCGACGGCGCACGGTCGATCATGCTCGAGGACAAGGTCGGCTCGCTCACGCCGGGCAAGCAGGCGGACATCGTCCTGCTGAAGACCGACGTGATCAACACGGCGCCGGTGCTCGACCCGAAGGGGACGATCGTCACCTTCGCCGACACGTCGAACGTCGACTCGGTCTTCGTCGCCGGCCGCGCGAAGAAGCGGGGCGGAAAGCTCGTCGACGCCGATATGGCATCGATCGTCCGCAAGCTCGAGGAGTCCCGCAACTCGATCCTTGGCCAGGGCGGTCTGCTGCCCGAGTGGGCCATGGAGCCGGCAGGGGCGCACTCGCACTGAGAGAGCCGGGCCGGAGGGACGGGCCCAGGCCCGCCCCTCCGGCCGCGAAAGGAGAAGCGAGGAATGGCGAGCAGAAGCGTCGTTGTCGTGGGCGGGACGCGCGGTCTCGGCCGCGAGCTGGCGGAGTTCTACGCCGACCAGGGACGCGACGTCGTGGTCACCGGCCGCGACGGCGCCGCGGCCGAGGCGTGTGCCGCGGAGATCGGCGGCTCGACGCGCGGCATCGGATTCGACCTGTCCGACCCGCACTCGATCGCCGAGAAGCTCGCGAGCGTAGGCGACGTCGAGTACCTCGTCCTCGCGGCGATCGATCGCGACAGCAACTCCGTCAAGGACTACGACGTTGCGGCGGCGATCCGGCTGGCCACGCTCAAGCTCGTCGGCTACACGGAGGTGATCCATACGCTGCTGCCGCGGCTCGCCGACGACTCGGCGATCCTGATCTTCGGCGGTCTCGCCCGCGACCGGCCGTATCCGGGCTCGACGACGGTCACGACGGTCAACGGTGCAGTCACCAGCCTCGTCCGGACGCTGGTGGTCGAGCTCGCCCCGCGCCGGGTGAACGCGATTCACCCAGCGATTGTCGGCGACAGCCCTCAGTGGAAGGACATGCCGGCCGAGCGCTTCCAGGCGCTCGTCCAGCGCACGCCGACCGGCCGGCTCGTGACGATGGCGGAGGTCGTGGACGCCTGCCGCTTCCTCCTCGAGAACGGCGGCGTCAACGGCATCAACCTCGCGCTCGACGGCGGCTGGCTCTGTATGTGAGCCGATCGTCTAACGTCCGGTTGTGCCGGTCGTCGTCGTCCTGCTGATCGTCATCGTCGTGCTGCTGGTGGCAGGCTCGCTCGTCGGCCTCGCCTTCTCGCTGCTGTGGCTCGCGCTCACGGGCCTCGTCATCGGCGCCCTCGGACGGCTGATCCTCCCGGGGAGGCAGGACATCAGCCTGCTTGCAACCGCGCTGGTCGGCATCGCCGCCAGCCTGCTCGGCGGCATCCTGGCCAACATCTTCGACGTCGGGTCGATCATCGAGTTCCTCGTGGCGGTCGTGCTCGCTGCAATCGGGATCGCGCTGTTCGCGTCGACCGAGCACCGCCGGGCCGTCTGAGCCGAGCCGGTCAGTAGCCGTAGCCGCCGGTCGTGGTCGACCCTGTGGTCGTCCCGGTGGCGGGCGGCGCCGTCGGGTGCGGCTTCACGATGCGGCCTGCGGGCGAGATCGCATACCACGCGCCCGGTGGGAGCGTGACGCCCTCGCCCTTCGCCTGTCCGGGCTTGCGGTCGAGGTAGTAGCGGTAGAGCGGAAGCTTGTTGTAGGTCACCTGCACCTTGCCGTCCGGGCGCTTGATCGTCCCCAGCTTCGACGTCGTGAGGCCCGCTCCGAGTGTGGGCTTGCCGCTCTTCGGCGCGAGCACCGGCGGCCAGGCCGTCGCGCACGCCCCGGTGCACCTGATCGTCCCGCGCTCGCTCGTCAGGTGGTAGAGGGTGCGGCCCTGCGCGTCGACGACGATCTTCCCGAGCGTCGGGTTGTGCGACGACTTGATGATCGGGCCGGAGACTGCGAGCGCCGTGCCCACCCCCACGACTCCGATCGCGATCAGCGCGGCGCCCCGGAAGGCGAATCTCTTCGTCACGTCGAGCTCCGCACGGCGGCGAGACTAACAAGCCCGAGCTCCTCGAGATGGCGGATTACGAGGCCTGCGGACTCGTCTGGCCGGCAGGCGCAGGTGTCGAGTCGCAGGTCGGGGTCGACGGGCGGCTCGTACGGGTCGCTGATCCCCGTGAACGCCGGGATCTCGTTCGCAATGGCTCGCGCGTAGAGCCCCTTCGGATCGCGGCGGATGCACTCGTCGAGAGGGGTCGCGACGTAGACCTCGATGAAGGGTGCGTGTTCCTCGACGAGCGCGCGAGCACGGCGCCGGGCCTCTGCGTACGGCGAGATCGCGGCGACGATCGCAACGGTGCCCGTTCGTGCGAGCTGTGACGAGGCCGATGCAAGGCGCGCAATGTTGGTGTCGCGATCCTCTTTCGAATAGCCGAGGCCCTCCGAGTACCGCGCGCGGGCTGCATCGCCGTCGAGCGAGTCGACGCGCAGCCCGTAGGCCTCGAGCCTGTGCCCGACGATGCGCGCCAGGGTGGACTTCCCGGCACCGGGCAGGCCCGTGAACCACACGACGAATCCGCGGTGGGGGGTAGGTTCCATCAGCGACAGACTGTAGAGCGCACCACGAACTGGGAGCGGGCAGATGAAACTGATCGGGGCTGGCTTGCCGCGCACGGCGACCCTCTCGCAGAAGGTCGCGCTGGAGATGCTCGGATTCGGTCCTTGCTACCACATGGTCGACGTGCTCTCGGACCTTGACCGTGTCCGCCCGTGGTCGGATGCGCTCTCGGGTAATGCAAACTGGCACGAGATCTTCGACGGCTTCGAGTCGACGGTCGACTGGCCCGGCTCGTTCCACTACCGCGAGCTGATCGAGACCTACCCCGACGCGAAGGTGCTGCTGAGCGTGCGCTCGGGCGAGAGTTGGGCGCGGAGCATGAACGATACGATCTGCGCCCTCCATTACGGGGACACGATGATGCACGACCTGTCGTCGGCACGCGCGAGGATCGATCCCCACTGGCGCGCGTTCGTCGATCTCATGAAAGAGATGCTGAGCGCCAGCGGGCTGCTCGCCGACGGGAACGGCTCCGGGACGACCGCGCTCGCGGAGGCGATGGAGCGGCACAACGACGAGGTCAGGGAGGCGTCCGGCGACGTGCTCGTCTGGTCACCGGCCGACGGGTGGGAGCCGCTCTGCGCGTTCCTGGAGGTGCCGGTGCCGGATGTGCCGTTTCCCCGCACCAATGACGGCGCGGTGTTCGCGGAGAGGATCGTCGACTCCGCGATCGACGCGTTGAACGAGTGGCGCGCGCAGCAAGGGCGTCCGGCAGAGGGATGAGCGTCCGGGCCGCCGAGGCGAGTCCCCGGGAGCTGGACGCCCGGTCCAGCGAAGAGGCCGGCTCCGACGCGCGCCTGAACTGGCTCCTCGCGGTGTGCTGCGTCGCGCAGTTCCTCGTGATCCTCGACCTGAGCATCGTCAACGTCGCGCTGCCCTCGATCCAGTCGAGCCTGCGCTTCTCCTCGGTCGACCTGCAGTGGGTCGTCGACGCGTACGCGATCGTGTTCGCCGGCTTTCTGATGCTCGGCGGCCGTGCGACCGACCAGTTCGGTGCGCGTCGCGTGTTGGTCGCAGCGCTCTCCGGCTTTGCGCTCGCGTCGCTCGTCGGTGGTCTCGCCGCGGATCGCCAGGTCCTGATCGGCGCGCGGGCCTTCCAGGGCCTGAGCGGCGCGTTCATGGCGGCCGGCTCGCTGACGGCGATCACGTCGGCGTTCCCACAGGGCCCCGCGCGACATCGTGCGATCGGTCTCTGGGGCGCGATGAACGGCGCCGGCGGAGCGGCCGGCACGTTCTTCGGAGGGCTCATCACGCAGGAGCTCGGCTGGCGCTGGATCCTGCTGATCAACCCACCGATCGCGTTCGCGGCCGCGGTCGGCGCCTACGGGGTCGTGTCGAGCCGGCGCAGCGTGCGGGCGGGCCGGTTCGATCTCCCCGGCGCGCTCACGCTGACCGGCGGCCTGGTCGTGCTCGTCTACGGGATCGTGACGGCCGGCTACCTGGGCTGGGGCACGACCAGCGCGCTCGAGCCGATCGTCGCCGGGTTTGCACTGCTCGGCGTGTTCGTCCTGATCGAGGCGCGGTTCGCATCGGCGCCGCTCGTGCCGCTCAAGGCGCTGACGGGCACGCTCGGAAGCGCGAACGGGATCGTGCTGCTGTTCAGCGCGGCCCTGTTTCCGATGTGGTACCTGAGCTCGCTGTACCTGCAGCAGGTGCTCGGTCTGTCGCCGCTCGACACCGGTCTCGTCTTTCTCCCGATGGCCCTGACGATCATGGTGGCGGCGAGACAGTCCGGCAAGCTCGTCGGCCGGTTCGGCACCCGCGCCGTCCTGACCGGCGGCCTCCTGATGATGACCTGCGGCCTGCTGCTCTTCGGCCGGATCGGCCCGAGCGGCAGTGCGGTCGGTTTCGTGGTGCTTCCCGGCTTGCTCGTCGCGCTGGGGATCGCGCTGTCCGTGGTCTCGTCGACGATCACCGCGACCCAGGGGTCGAGGCCGGAGCAGGCGGGAATCGCGGCGGGTCTCGTGAACACCTCGCGCCAGGTGGGCGGGGCGATCGGCATCGCGCTCCTCGTCAGCATCGCGTCGCAGCGCACGAGCACGCTGATCGGCGAGAACCACGGCGTGCCCGACGCGCTCACACAGGGCTTCCGCCTCGCCTTCCTGATCGCGGCGGGCTTCTGCGGGCTGGCCGCAGTCGCCGCCGCGACGCTGCTGCCGCGCACCGCCGAGCGGCAGCCGGTGCGCGCTCGTCTTCGCTTCCCGGTGGTGGTGGCCGTCGTCCTCGCGGGCTTCGTCGTGATCGACTTCGCCGCCGCCGGCGGAGCCGGTGCGCCGATCGGCGTGTACACGACGGAGGGCGCGTACAGCTTCGTGTCGGCTCCGGAGCTGCATCCACCGGAGATCCGCGCCGTCCGGGCGGCGCCCGGCGCCCCGCTCGCGTCGGGCTACGTGATGCTCGCGAACTTCTACGACCTGACGAACGGCCCGATCGTCGGCCAGAGCGGGCCGCTGATTCTCGACGACCGCCTGCAGCCGGTCTGGTTCAGGCCGGTGCCGACCGACCTCGTCGCCTCGAATCTCAGCGTTCAGACGTACGAGGGCTCACCGGCGCTTGCCTGGTGGCAGGGCGCGATCACCAGCACGGGCGCGACCGAGTCGGGAGAGGACGTGGTCGTCGACCAGCACTACCGGACCGTCGCGACCCTGCAGGGCGCCGACGGCTGGGTCCTCACGCTGCACTCGTTCCAGATTCAGGGCGACATCGCGTGGGTGACGGCAAACAAGAACATCCCGATGAACCTGACGAAGTACGGCGGCGCGAAGAACGGCGCAGTCGTCGACTCGGCGGTGCAGAAGTACGATTTGAAGACCGGCAGGCTGATCTACAGCTGGGATGCGCTCGACCACATCCCGCTCTCCGACTCCCACACGCCGCCGCCGCCGAACGGGTTCCCGTGGGACGCATACCACGTGAACTCGATCGACCCGCAGAGCAACGGCACGTTC
>Ga0335079_10008787_pt1 | contig 11512 bp, 11 predicted proteins | sample Lox_Sample_33_FD_206719 | JGI IMG/M metagenome (GOLD analysis project Ga0335079, IMG submission 206719) | Soil microbial communities from Loxahatchee National Wildlife Refuge, Florida, United States - Lox_Sample_3.3 | ecosystem: Environmental > Terrestrial > Soil > Wetlands | place: USA... | reverse complement strand
TCTGGATGGGGTCGTATCTCGCGAAGCGCATTACGCGCCCGGTGTCGGCTCTTGCGGCCGCGGCGCGCGAGATCGGCGCGGGCCATCTCGATCAGCGCGTCGAGCCTCAAAGCAGCGACGAATTCGGATCGTTGGTCGAAGCATTCAACTCGATGGCCGGCGAACTGGCTGTGAGCCGGCGCCGTGTGGAGCAGTCGACGCTCGATCTCGAACGCAAGCACGTCGAGGTCGAGAACCGCCGCCGCTATATCGAGGCGATTCTCGAACGAATCACGACCGGCATCGTGTCGGTGGACGCCACCGGCCGCGTGACGACCATCAACAGCGCCGCCTCGCGTCTGCTCACGCTCGACGCGACGGTGGTCGGACGGCTGGCGCGGTTGGTCTTCGATCGTCCGGATCTTCAGCCGCTCGGCGCGCTGCTCGAAAGCGGCAAAACGAAAGCGGAGTCGGCCGTGCGCGAAATCCCCGTCCTGCGCGACGGCCAGGAACTGCGACTCGCCGTCGTGACGACGACGCTCGTGGGCGACAGCGGCGAAGCCGCGGGGCTGCTGCTCGTGCTCGACGACGTGACGCCGCTCATCCGAGCCCAGAAGGTGGCCGCGTGGCGCGAGGTGGCCCGGCGGCTGGCGCACGAGATCAAGAATCCGCTCACGCCGATTCAGCTCTCGGCCGAACGCATGCGGCGGCACTTCGCCGGACGTCCGCCCGCCGATCGCGCGCTCGTCGACGAGTGTGCCGCGACGATTGTCGGGGAAGTGGAGTCGCTCAAAGGCCTGGTCGACGAGTTCTCGCAGTTCGCGCGCATGCCGTCGCCACGGACCGTGCCGACCGACGTCGCAGCGCTGGTCACCGACACGCTCACGCTCTACAACGGCATTTTCGCGGATATCGCGATTGTCACGCGGTTCGCGCCGAGCGTGCCGCTGGTCCGCCTCGATGTCGAGCAAATCCGTCGCGTGGTCATCAACCTCGTCGACAACGCCATCGAGGCGATGGAGCGCAAGGGCGAGATCGTCGTCGAGACCGCGCTCGACGTCGTGAACAACGTCGTGCGGATTGTCATCGCCGACAACGGTCCCGGAATTCCTGCGTCGGAGCGTGAGAAGCTGTTTCTCCCGTACTATTCGACGAAGCGTCGCGGCAGCGGGCTCGGCCTGGCTATCGTCCGCCGCATCATTGCCGAGCATGGCGGCAGCATAGAGGTTGGCGACAACGCGCCGCACGGCACCCGGTTTACTATCGAGTTACCGTCGTGAAGCCCACCATTCTCATCGTCGACGATGAACCCGGCGTGCGAAGCGCGCTCGGTGGCGTGCTGCGCGACGAAGGGTATGCCGTAGAAGCCGTCGCGAGCGGGGAGGAGTGCCTCGAACGCGTCACCCGCGGCGGCGTCGACCTGATCATGCTCGACGTATGGCTTCCCGGAATGGACGGCCTGGCGACCTTTGCCCGGCTTCGGGAACGCCAGGTGGACGCGCAGGTCGTGGTCATTTCCGGGCACGGCAACATCGAGTCGGCCGTGCGTGCGATCAAAATGGGCGCGTTCGACTTCGTCGAGAAGCCGTTGTCGCTCGACAAGACCGTCCTCGTCGTGGCGAACGCCCTGCGGCAGCGCCGTCTCGAGGCGGAAAACCGTGCGCTCCGGGCGCGCGTCGATCGCCAATACACGATGGTCGGCGAGAGCGCGGCGATCCGGCAACTTCGGGAACAGGTGGCGATGGCCGCGCCGACCAACGGGCGCGTCCTGATCTACGGCGAAAACGGCACCGGCAAGGAACTCGTCGCTCGCGGCATTCACATGCAGAGCCGGCGGCGGTCCGGGCAATTCGTCGAAGTGAACTGCGCAGCAATTCCCGAGGAACTGATCGAAAGCGAGCTGTTCGGCCACGTTCGCGGCGCGTTCACCGGTGCCGTGGCGGACCGCCGAGGCAAATTCGAAATCGCCGACGGCGGGACGATTTTCCTCGACGAGATCGGCGACATGAGCTTGAAAACCCAGGCCAAGGTGCTGCGTGTCCTTCAGGAGCAGACCATGGAGCCGGTGGGGGGCACCAACCGCATCCGGGTCGACGCGCGCGTGGTCGCGGCCACCAACAAAGATCTGCAGGCGGAAATCAAGACGGGACAGTTCCGGGAAGATCTCTACTTCCGTCTGAACGTCGTGCCGATCTTCGTGCCCCCGTTGCGCGAGCGCCAGGAGGATATCCCGCTGCTGGCCGATCACTTCATGGCGGAGTTCGCGCAGGAGTACGGCCGCCGCATCAAACGGCTGGACGCCGGCGCCGCGAGGACGCTGCAGCGCTATGCGTGGCCCGGAAACGTGCGCGAACTGCGAAACGTCATCGAGCGGCTGATGATCATGGTACCGGGAGACGCGATTACCACCTCGGACCTGAGCTTTCTCGACGTTCCTCTCGTGCCGCCGGCCGCCGCGTCTGCGCACGGGTCTGAACGGAAGACGCTGCACGAAGCTCGCGACCAGTTCGAACGCGATCTGATTCTGAAGACGCTGGCCGAGCAGCAGGGGAACATGTCGCGCACGGCCGAAGTGCTCGGCGTCGAGCGCAGCAACCTGTATCGCAAGATGAAGACGTTCGGGATCGCGCCGGCTAGCCGAGCTGGTGTTCCAGAATCTGAGTCGACGTAAACCCCTCGAGTTCCAGGTACTGCTCGTCTCCCGGCCGGAGCGCCCCCTGAGGCACCAGCCCGATGACCTCACTGCCGCGGACGGCCACGCCGTGCCGCTCGGCTTCGCGCTTCACGGCGTCGAAGGCGACGTACATCGGCGTCTCCTCGTAGTTCGTCAGGTTCATCGACACTTGCACGACGTCGGGCGTGAGTCGGACGCCCATGGCTTTGACGAACGGGAGGCCGCCGCTGCTCTGCCGGACGGTGCGGGCGATCGCTTTGGCGATGTCGAGCCGATTCGACGCGAGGTTCACGTTGTAGGCGATCAGGATGCGGCGTGCCCCGATGACCGTCGCGCCGACTGTTGGATGCGGATGCGCAGGGCCGAAGTCGGGTGCCCACTCCGGCAGCGACATCTTGTCTTTCAACCCTTCGAACGCCCCGCGCCGGATGTCCTCGAGCCGCTTTCTCGCCGGGTTGTTCGAGGCCTCTTCATACAGGTACACGGGGACGCCGAAGCGCTCCGCGATTGCTGCCCCCGTTGACGTCGCGATCGCGACGCATGTGCTCATCGGCGTGCCGAGCAGCGGCACGAACGGGACCACGTCGACGGCACCGAGGCGCGGGTGCTCGCCGCGATGATCGCGAAGGTCGACGTCGGCAATCGCGCGTTCGAACAGCGCGAACACCGCACGCTGGACGTCAGATGCGCCGCCGACAAACGTGAACACGGATCGGTTGTGGGCCGGATCGGACGACGCGTTGAGCAGCCGGACGCCGGAGTGCGCTCGAATCGCGTCGACGATCCGCGCGACGACGTCGAGCCGCCGTCCTTCGCTGATGTTCGGCACGCACTCGACGACACCTGAACCGTTCACGGAGGGATTGTACTTAAGTTGTCGCTTTGCTATACTCGCGCGCGGTCGCGAAGACCGATGACTGATCCGCTCCGTACAGAGTCGTCCGAACCCATTTCGGCCGCATCCGCGGCCGAGCGCGACGCCAGAATCGAACAGCTCCTGCTCGCCGGCCTCGATCACTATTTCCTCGGCCAGTACGATCGCGCGATCAACGTCTGGACTCGCGTGCTGTTCTTCGATCGCGGTCATGCGCGCGCCAGGGCCTACATCGAGCGAGCCCGTCGCGCGCAAGCCGAGTGCCAGCGCGAATCGGAGGAACTGCTGCACACTGGCACGGCCGCCTATCGCAGCGGCGACGTGAAGGAAGCCCGCCGGCTCCTGCAGGCGGCGCTTGAATCGGGTGCGCCGCTCGAGATCGCGTTTCCGATGCTCGAACGTCTGAACCAGCTCGAGCCGATGCCGGCGGTGCTGTCGCAAGCCCGCATGGCGCGTGCGGTGGCGGTCACGATTCCGGAATCGTCGACGTTCCCATCACGCCGTCGGGTGTCGCCGTTCGTGGCGTTGGGAGTGGCGGTGGCCGGTATGGTCTGTGTCGCGGCGGTCGTCGCCGCCCGAACTGGGTGGCGCACGTTGATCGGCGGTTCAACGCCAGAGACTTCGGCTCCCGCCATTCCGGTCGCGCGAGAAGTCGTGCTCGCCTTGCCAACTCGCGGGGAAATGGCGCTGGCGCGCGCGCGCCAGCTTGCGGCGGGCGGCGCGCTTCATGACGCCCTGGCAGCGCTCGACCTCGTGCGAGCCACCGATCCTCAGCGATCGGACGCCGATCTCCTGCGATCCGAAATCCAGCATCAGCTGCTGCGCCTCGAACGTCCATGAAATGCTCGAAGTGTGGCTATCTGGGGTTCGAGAGCGGGTCGCGTTGCCGAAACTGCGGATACGAATTCTCGCTGGCGCAGTCATACGATCTGCCTGAGCTGACGATTCGCCAAGACGCGGACGAGCCGAAGCCCGTCGGCGGGCTTCCGCTGTTTGCGCCGCCGCCCGACGACGACACGCCGCTCATCACGCGGCCGTCGCCCCCCCGTGCGCCACTCGCGGTGCGCCGGTCGACGCCGGAGGCCGTGCGTCTGCGCGGTGCCACGACAGCGAAGCTCTCGACCTCGGCGCTCGCTCTCGATCTCCAACCGGGACAGACGCCTCCGGAGCCGCTGCCGGTGCCGCCGACGCCTGCGGCAGGCACGTCGACGGTCGCGTCAACCCATGAAGACGCGGGCGTCGCGCGCCGGCTTGTTGCCGCAGCAATCGACCTGCTCGTTCTGCTCGTCGTTGATTTGGTCGTCGTGTACTTCACGATGCAGATCTGCGGCGTCAACCTGGCCGAGTTCGGGCTGCTTCCGAAAGGACCGCTCGTCGTGTTCCTGCTCGTGCAGGATGTTGGATACCTGGTCGCGTTCACTGCCGGCGGCCAGACGCTCGGCAAGATGGCTGCTGGTATCAAAGTCATCGCGGCTGATTGCGACGGCTCGCTCGACGTGGGCTGCGCGCTGAAGCGGACGATGCTGTCGTTGTTGCTCGTCATCCCCGCGGGTCTTGGCTTGCTGCCCGCGCTCTTCGATCGGCAGCATCGCGGCCTTCACGATCGATTCGCCGGAACACGCGTCGTTCGCGCGACCGCGTGACCCCTCGGACGCGCCTCGGTCTCGTCATCGCGACCGCTCTCGGCGCTGGCTACGCTCCAATAGCGCCGGGCACATTTGGCTCCGCCGTCGGCCTGTTGCTGTGGCTCGCGCTTCCGAAACTCCTCTGGCTGCAGTTTCTTGCGATCGTGGCGGTGTCGTGTGCCGGCGCCTGGAGTGGTTTCGTCGCGGAAGCGCATTTCAGGGAGCAGGATCCCGGTCAGGTGGTCGTCGACGAGGTTGCCGGGATGATGGTCACGCTCCTGCTCAATCCGGCCGCAAGCGCAGGGTGGTTGGTCGCGGCGTTTGTGCTGTTTCGCGCGTCCGATATCGTGAAGCCGTTTCCCGTCAATCGTCTCGAACGTCTGCCCGGTGGCATCGGCATCATGGCTGACGATCTCGCCGCCGGCGTCTATGCGAATCTGGCGTTGCGGCTGTCGATGTGGATAGTCCAACGGCTGGCGGCGTGACGCGCGGAGCACGCGGGGTTGGGTCGCCACGATTCCTCTGTTTCCTCCGTTCCTCTGTGGTGTGCTCTTTCAGGGAAGGTTCGCGTGCTCCTGCGTCGATCGTCGCGATCTGTTCTTGAATCCTCCCACACCCAGATGATTAGATGATCGGATGCGCGCTTGTCTGGTGGCGGTGGGCAGCGAGATGCTCACGCCGTTTCGCGTCGACACCAATTCTCTATTCGTGACCGAGCAACTCAACACGGTCGGCATCGACGTCCGGATGAAAGCGGTCGTCGGCGACGATGTGCGGGAGCTCATCGCGATGCTGCGTGGCGCGCTCGAGTGGGCGGACGTGATCGTGCTGACGGGCGGGCTCGGGCCGACCGAAGACGACGTCACGCGCGACGCGGTCGCTGGCGTCCTGAATCTTCGGATGTCGGAAGACGATGTCGTCGTGTCACGGATTCGGGAGCGCTTCGCTCGACGCGGTCTGACGATGCCCGACATCAACCGGCGTCAGGGCTTTGTACCGCAAGGTGCGACGCTGCTGGAGAATCCGAACGGCACGGCGCCGGGGTTGTGGTTGGAGCACGGCAGCACGGCGATCGTCCTCTTGCCGGGACCGCCGCGAGAAATGAAGCCGATGTTCGAAGCCGTCGTTCGCGACAGGCTTGCGCCTCGCTCCGGCGGCGCCGGACTGTTTCGGCGAGTGCTCAAGATCACGGGACGCACGGAGTCTGATGTCGACGCGACAACCCAGCCGATTTACGGCCGATGGGTGTCGCAGGAGGTGCCCATCAGCACGACGATTCTCGCCGTGCTCGGGCAAATCGAGCTGCATCTGACCGCGCGTGCGCCGGATCGATCCGCGGCGGACATCGCGCTCGAGAAGGCGGTCCAGGAGCTGCAGGCGGCGCTCGGCGACGCCGTCTACAGCGTCAACGGCCTCGGTCTCGAGGCGGTGGTCGCGGAATTGCTGAAACAGCAGGCGCTGACGATCGCGACGGCGGAATCGTGCAGCGGCGGTCTGCTTGCCTCGCGGCTGACGGACGTGCCCGGCAGCTCTGCCTACATGCAGCAAGGCGTCATCTGCTACTCGAACGCGTCGAAGACAGAACTCGTCGGGGTGCCGGCCGCGCTGATCGAGACGTACGGCGCGGTCAGCGAGCCGGTCGCGGCGGCGATGGCCACAGGCATTCGCATGCGAGCGGGGACGGACGTCGGCGTCGGCATCACCGGCATCGCCGGACCGGGAGGCGGCACGCCGGAGAAGCCGGTCGGCACCGTTGCCATCGCCGTCTCGACGCTCGACGATCAACGCGTTCGCACGTTCCAGTTCTTCGGCGGCCGCGACCTGGTGAAGTTTCAGTCGTCGCAAGGTGCGCTGAACATGTTGCGTCTCCTGCTGACGCGCGGTCGATGAGACCATGCGAGCGTTCGTGGCGGTGGAGCTGGACGAGGCCGCGAGGGCCGTCGTGGCGGCCGAGCAGACGCTCGCGCGGAAGCTGCTCGGTGCCAGGTCGTCTTCGCTACGGCTCGTCGGCCCGCAGCAGATTCATTTCACGCTGGTCTTCCTCGCGAATGTCGCCGAGCCGCTCGTAGAGCCGCTGACGGCGGCGATGCGGCAGCCAATTTCCGGCCTCGCGCCCTTTCGCATCCGTATTGGAGGTTTCGGAGTCTTTCCACCACGTGGAGCGCCGCGGGTGCTCTGGCTCGGATTGTTGGACGGCGTCCGGCAGATGACCGAGCTGCAGGCCGCGGTCGCGGCGCGCGTGGGTGCGCTCGGTCTTCGGCTCGAAGACCGCGCGTTTCGTCCGCACTTGACGCTCGCGCGCTGGCGGGACGCCCGGCCGTCAGATCGTGTCCCCTTCGAACGCGCCTCGCCGGCTCGAGCGATCGCCGAGATGACTGTCGATCGCGTCACGCTGTTTGAAAGTCGGTTATCCTCAGAAGGAGCCAGCCACGTTCCGCTGGCGCAATCGCCGCTGTCCGGCACGTCATGACGCTCGCCATCATCCTTGCGTACCTCATCGGCTCTGTTCCGTTCGCCCTGCTTCTCTCGCGGCGGTGGAGCGCGACCGATCCGCGCACGTTCGGCAGCGGCAACCTGGGCGCCGCGAACGTGCTGCGAGCGTCGGGACTGCGAGCGGGTGTGCTGGTCGCCGTGCTCGACGCCGCGAAAGGCGCTGCGAGCGTCGCTCTGGCGATGCGCATGACCGCCGGTCCTGTGGCGCCGGCGGCTGCGGGCCTTGCGGCCATTCTCGGACACGTGTATCCGGTGTGGTTGAAATTCAAAGGCGGAAAGGGCGTCGCGACCGCGTGCGGCGTGTTTTCCGTGCTGACGCCGCTCGCCGTCCCGCCCTCGCTGCTGGTGTTTCTCGTCGCCGTGTGGGCGAGCAAGTACGTCTCGCTCGGGTCGATTCTCGCGTCGCTCGCGTTGCCGTCGATTGCGTACGCCACGGGCGCGTCGGCGGCGACGCTCGCGGCGGCGATCGCGGCCGCGGCGCTCATCATCTTCAAACACCGCAGCAATCTGACTCGGTTGATCGCCGGCACCGAACGCCGCTTCGGAGTGCGAGTCTGATGCCGACCACGGTCGCCGTGCTCGGTGCGGGCAGTTGGGGGACGGCCCTCGCGGTACATCTCGGGCGCCAAGGGCACGACGTCCACCTGTGGGCGCGCGACCGCGCGCTCGTCGCCGAGATGACGTCGCGGCGGGCGAATGCCGTGTATCTGCCCGACGTGACCTTCCCCGACTCGGTGTCCGTCATGGGCTCGATCGAGAGCGCCGTGCAGGGTGTCGCTCTCGTGATCTTCGCGGTGCCGTCACATGGCGCTCGCGCAGTGATCAAGCTCGCCGCACCGCATGTCGCGGCGCGGGCGATCATCGTGAGCGCCGCGAAGGGCCTTGAAGCCGATACCCATCTGCGCGTCTCGGAGATCGTCGCCCACGAAATGGGCCCCACCCATCCGGTCGTCGTCCTCTCGGGTCCGAGTTTCGCCATCGAAGTCGCCAGAGAATTGCCGACGGCGGTACTGGCGGCGTCACTCGATCACGAGGCGACCGCGATTGTGCAATCCGAATTTCGCGGACCGCACTTCCGTCTCTACGGCAGCGACGACGTGATCGGCGTCGAAATCGGTGGCGCGATGAAAAACGTGATCGCGATTGCCGCGGGCGTCGTCGAGGCGCTCGGTCTCGGCCACAACGCCCTCGCCGCGCTGATCACTCGCGGGCTTGCCGAGATCACGCGGCTGGCCTGCGCGGCTGGCGGCCGCCGGGACACGCTCGCGGGGCTGAGCGGCCTTGGCGATCTCGTGCTGACCTGCACGGGGACCCTCAGCCGCAACCGCCACGTCGGCATCGAGCTGGCGCGCGGCCGGCCGCTCAAAGATGTGTTGGCGGGCATGAAGATGGTGGCGGAAGGCGTCCGGACGACCGGCGCGGCGCTCGCGCTCGGCGAGCGGTACGGCGTCGAGCTCCCGATCGCCACGCAGATGGCCGAAGTGCTCAGCGGCCGTTCAGATGTTCGTTCCGCTGTCGGTGCGCTCATGCTGCGACGGCAACGCGCGGAGACCGAGTCAATCGGATAATGAATTGGAGAATTTGGTGATTTGGTGATCTGATCACGACATCACCAAATCGCCGCATCCTGGATCCCATGTCAATTTTTAGTCGCCTTCGCGAGAGTCTCACCCGCACAAAGCAGCAGATCGTCCAGCAGTTCGACGAGATTGTGCGAGGCGCCGACGCACCGGAGAAGCGATCGCGCTCGATCGACGTCGACACGCTCGACGCGCTCGAGGAGTTGCTGATCTCGGCCGACCTCGGCATGGCGGCCTCCGCCGCGGTGATCGCGGCGGTGAAAGCGCAGCCGCGCGATGGCACCAGCCTGCGCGATCTCGTCAAACGCGAAATCCGCCGTATCTTCAGCGCGGTCGATGTGCCGATTACGGTCGCGCATCACCCCAAAGTCGTGTTGATTGTCGGCGTCAACGGCACCGGCAAAACCACGACGGTGGGGAAGCTCGCGAATCTCCTGAAATCGCAGGGCGAGCGACCGCTCATCTGCGCAGCCGATACGTTTCGCGCCGCCGCCGTCGAGCAGCTCGAGATTTGGGCGACCCGCGCAGGCGTCGACGTCATCAGAGCGCGGGAAGGATCCGATCCGGCGGCGGTCGTCTTCGATGCGATCTCCTCTGGAAAGGCGAGGGGCCGGGATCCGATTCTCGTCGACACCGCCGGACGTCTCCACACGCGCGTCAACTTGATGCAGGAACTCGAGAAGATCAAGCGCGTCGCGGCACGCGAAGTGGCAGGCGCCCCGCAGGAAGTGCTGCTCGTCCTCGACGCCACGGTGGGCCAGAACGGCGTCGCGCAGGCTCGTGAGTTCATGAACGCCGCCGGCGTCAACGGCATCGTCCTCACGAAGCTCGATGGCACGGCGAAGGGCGGCGTCGCCGTGGCTGTCGCCAACGACCTGAAGCTTCCGATTCGTTACGTCGGCGTCGGCGAAGCCATCGACGACCTCGTGCCCTTTTCGGCCGAGGAATACGTGAACGGGCTATTCGAAGAAAAGTGGTAAGCGCCTGCAGCCATCAGCGTCAGTTCGCGGCGGGGGTGGGGCTCCGCCGCCAGGAAAAATGCTAGACATCGACTACATGGACCGTGCGCTGCAGCTGGCAGAACGTGGGCGAGGACGCACGAGTCCGAACCCTCTGGTTGGCGCTGTGGTGGTGTCTCAGGACGGCGTCGTCGTGGGACAGGGCTTCCATCGCCGCGTCGGCGAAGCGCACGCCGAGATTATCGCGCTCGACGAGGCCGGTGATCGCGCGCGTGGGGCAACGCTCTATTGCACGCTCGAACCGTGTTGTCATCTCGGACGCACCGGGCCGTGCGTGGCCCGCATTGTCGACGCTGGTGTGGCGAGGGTCGTGGCGGCGGTCGAAGATCCGAATCCGCTCGTGCAGGGCAAGGGGTTCGCCCACCTGCGTGCGCACGGCGTGGCGGTCGACGTCGGGATCGGTGCGGATGCCGCCCGCCGCTTGAATCAGCCGTTCTTCACGCTGATGCTCGAGCGCCGGCCGTTCGTCGTGCTCAAAGCGGCAATCAGTCGCGACGGGTACATCGCGGAGGCCCCAGGCGTGAGGACGACGCTCACGTCGTCGGACGCCGACCGCCACGCCCACTTATTTCGCGCGGAGGTGGATGCGATCGGCATCGGCTCGGAGACGCTGGTCGTCGACGATCCACTGCTGACGCCGCGAGGCGCGTTTCGCGAACGTCCGCTGATTCGTGTCGTCTTCGATCGACGGCTGCGTACGCCTGCGAACGCCGCCATCCTCTCGACACTTTCCACCGGTCCTGTCATCATCATGACGTCGGCCGAGTCTGCCCGGCGCGAGGAGCTGCGGCGCCCGCTCGAAGCGGCCGGCGCTGAGATCGAAGTCAGCGAAGGCACAACGTTCCGTGCGACGCTCGAGCGTCTTGCGGCTCGCGGCGTCGAGTCGCTGCTGCTCGAAGGTGGTGCCGAAGTGCATGCGGCCGCGTGGGACGAGGATCTCGTGGATCTGGTCAGCATCTATGTCTGTCCGAAGACGATCGGGCCCGGTGGCGTGCCGTTCCTCGGCGGACGGCCGTTCGATACGGCACGTTTATTCGAACGGCGCCAGGAACAGCTTGGTCCCGATACATTGATCGAAGGCTATACATTGATCGAAGGATATGTTCACCGGCCTCGTTGAAGCTGTCGGCCATCTCGTCGAGCGTACGCCGACGGCTGGAGGACTCCGCCTGCGGATCGCGACGGCACTGGCCGGCGATCTGGCACCAGGCGACAGCGTCGCGGTGAACGGCGTCTGCCTGACCGTCGTGCGCTCGGAACACGGCGAA
>Ga0335079_10008786_pt1 | contig 11513 bp, 10 predicted proteins | sample Lox_Sample_33_FD_206719 | JGI IMG/M metagenome (GOLD analysis project Ga0335079, IMG submission 206719) | Soil microbial communities from Loxahatchee National Wildlife Refuge, Florida, United States - Lox_Sample_3.3 | ecosystem: Environmental > Terrestrial > Soil > Wetlands | place: USA... | reverse complement strand
CGAATTGATGATCGGATTACCAGTATTCATACGCCACAGATTCTTGCCTGTTTTGGCATCGAAAGCCATCAAGTATCCATCCTGATCGCCTGCAAATATGAGTCCCCCTGCAGTAGAAAGTGTTCCCGCCCACGGCGCATGAAAGTAACGGAAATCCCACTTACTCTCGCCGGTGAGCGGATCTAGCGCCTTGAGTAGTCCCCACTCAGGTTCTTCGGTCACGCCGCGAGATACACTGCCCCAGTAAGGGCGGCCCTGAATATAGACTGCGGGGTTGGTGTAATAGACATCGCACTGCTCACGTACTGCGAAATAGAATAGCTTTGTGTCCGGATTGTAAGAAGGCGCCATCCAATTCGCCGCACCGGCCAGACCCGGGCATAATTTAGTGCCTCCGGGTGATGGTTCCTGGTTGTTCATGAGAATTGGCCGGCCTTTCGCGTCTAGCTCGGTGGCCCAATTCTGACGCGCGAACGGTTTGCCCATGAGAAACTCGCCCGTCTCGCGATCGAGCACATAGAAGAATGCGTTACGGTTCGCCTGCACCAGCAGCTTGCGGTCGCGGCCCTTCCAGTTCAGATCCAGCAACATGGGGGTCTCTGCGGCGTCCCAGTCGTGTGTGTCATGCGGGCTGAATTGGAAGTGCCACTTCAACTCACCGTTGTCCGGGTCGATTGCCACGAGAGAACAGGTATAGAGGTTGTCGCCCTTCCGAGACTCGCCGTACAAATCCGGGCCAGGATTCCCTACACCCCAATAGAGCGTGTTCAACTGCGGATCGTACGTGCCGGTCATCCATGTTGACCCGCCGCCGCGCGCCCAGGAATCGCCCAGCCAGGTATCGCCGCCGGGCTCGCCTTTTGCGGGCACCGTCCAAAACCGCCAGTCTCGCTTGCCCGTGGCGGCGTCATACGCGTCGATGAATCCGCGAATGCCGAACTCCGCACCCGAAATCCCGACAATCACCTTATCCTTGATCACGATGGGCGCGAGCGTCGCCGTGTACTGTCCGTTGTTGAACGGAGCCATTTCGGTCTGCCAAATGAGGCGGCCCGTGCGCGTATCGAGCGCTATCACGTTCGCGTCCGGCGTGACCATGAAGAGACGGTCGCCCAGGATCGCGAAGCCGCGATTCACTCCGTCGGCCTTCCTACCCGGAGGAAAGGCGTGCTTGTACAGCCACAACTGGCGGCCGCTGCGCGCATCCAATGCATAGGCGTAGCCGTTGGGGCCGGTCAGATACATAACGCCGTCCACCACCAGCGGCACGGTTTCGAACGATCCTGCCTGGCCCGTCTGATAGATCCAATCAACACGGAGATCTTTCACGTTCGATGTGTTGATCTGCTTCAGGTCGCGATGCCGGACGGCGCTATAGTCACCCCAGTAAGTAAGCCAGTTTTGCTGCTCACTCAACGCATGAACCAGCCTGTCATAAGTCACATTCTGTGCCGGGACCAGGGAAGTGAAGACCAGCCAACACCATGCCCCGCGTCTCATCGAATCCCTTTTTCCTTCTTCACGTCCGCGCCCGCATTGAGGCCGCCACGTAGCGCGTCCAGATAGGCCAATAGATTCTGCAAGTCGTCTTGAGATAACGAGCTATATGCCGGCATCAGTGATTTCTTTTCAGGAATCACCTGCTGCACCTCGTCCTTCCGAAACATCTGGAAGTTCTGCGATGCGTCGCGCAACTGCACCGTGAATGTATCTTCGTTAATTCGCACTCCTGTTATCCGCTTCCCCTCGCGAGTGACGACCGTGACGCCGGCGTAGTCTTCTGGTATGTCCGCTGACGGATCTACGATTGAAGCGCGGATGTACTCAATAGAGCGGCCTGCGCCGATGCGCGTCAGTTCTGGTCCAAATACGCTGCCTTCATTCCCGACTCTGTGGCAGCCGGCACAACCGCTGTGCTCATATACGTTCCTGCCCCTGACTGGATCGCCGCGAAGCTGCGGCGAATTGAAGTTATTTCTCTCACCCGAAAGACCCCGAACATAAGCTATCAGATGGGCCAGCTCATCTTTCTCAAAGTCAAATGAGGGCATGGTCGTGCCCGGTACGCCTCTGGTGATCACACCTTTGATGTCGTCGTCCGCCGAACCGTGAAGAAACCGGCCCAGGTTCAGCGCCGGACCACGCCCGCCGCCGCCCACAAGACCATGACAGAAAGCGCAGTTGCTGCGGAACGTGGCTTTGCCATCCGCGAGATCCTGTCCCGTTTGCTCCGGCGCGGCAGCAGCGCAGCATATGAGCACGGCAATCCCAGCAAGTTTCATCGAAGGAAATTAGCTATTCTATACGATCGCTGGAAAGAAACCACGATGGAACCTCTCGAGTTGGCGCGCCAGGTAGTTGCCCAACTCAAGTCGAGCGGGCATCAGGCATATTTTGTGGGCGGCTGCGTCCGCGATTTCCTGCTTGGCGGGCATCCGAAAGATTACGACATCGCGACCGATGCCCGCCCCGATCAGATAACGGCGTTGTTCCCTGATTCCGGACTAGTCGGGGCGCACTTCGGCGTCGTTCTGGTGCGGAAACTCGGTGCGCAAGTGGAGGTCGCCACCTTCCGCAGTGATCACACCTACGTGGACGGGCGCCACCCCGCCGGAGTGGATTTCGAAACCGACCCGCGCCAGGATGTGTTGCGGCGTGACTTCACCATCAACGCGCTGCTGCTCGATCCGGACCGCGACGAGGTTCTGGATTTCGTCGGTGGGCGCGATGACATGCGCGATCGCATCGTTCGTGCCATCGGCAATCCCGAAGCGCGCTTCCGCGAAGACCACTTGCGCATGCTGCGAGCCGTGCGCTTTGCGGCCCGCTTGGGCTATCGCATTGACCCAGAAACCTTCGATGCCATCCGCCGGCTGAGCGGGCTGATTCAAGCCGTGTCGGCCGAGCGTGTGCGCGACGAGCTGGTTCGCATTCTCACCGAAGGCGGCGCCCGCCGTGGCTTCGAGTTGCTCGACGAGACTGGACTGCTGTCCGAGATCCTCCCCGAGGTGGCTGCAATGAAAGGCGTGGACCAGCCGCCTGAGTATCATCCCGAAGGCGACGTCTGGACGCACACGCTGCTGCTGTTGGAGTATCTTCGCGATCCAAGCCCAACACTCGCCCTGGGCGCCCTGTTGCACGACGTGGGCAAGCCACCGACCTTTCGCCTCGCCGATCGCATCCGTTTTGATGGTCACGTGGAGAAAGGTATGGAAATGGCGACCGACATCCTGACGCGTTTGCGATTCTCCAACGATGAGATCCGGCAAGTCGTTGCGTTAGTTGCGAACCACATGCGGTTTAAGGACGCTCCGCAGATGAAGGTGAGCACGCTCAAGCGTTTTCTGCGTTTGGAAAACTTCCCGGAGCATCTCGAACTGCATCGTCTCGACTGCGTTTCCAGTCACGGGCATCTGGAGAATTATCAGCTCATGCGGCACAAGATGCAGGAATTGCCGCAAGACCAGCTCAAACCGCAACCGCTGATCACCGGAGACGACTTAATCGAGGCTGGCTATCGGCCCGGCCCCGCTTTTTCCCGCATCCTCGCGGCAGTGGAAGACGCACAACTCGAATCGAAGATTCATTCGCGGGAAGATGCAGTGAGACTGGTTCACGCGCAGTTTCGAATTCCTGACGGCGCTCCGGTCGACGCTGCGCCCTAACCAGGCAGCCACGACTCGACGCCGCCCGACTCCCGCCGCCTGACCTTTTCCTGACGTTCCAGGTACTCCAGATGCGCCAGCACTTCAAAGACAGCGAACCGGTAGTGGAATGGTTCGAGCGGCCGGTCCCAGACTTGATTCACGAGTGCGGAAGCGGTTTGCGGCGCATCGCCGAGAAGAGCCAGAATGCGCGCGCAGCGTTGCTCGTGGTGTTTGATCGTCATTTGGATCCATTCCCGATGCCCTGAAAATGGCGCGCCGTGCGACGGCAGGATCAGGTCGATTTCGAGACGCGCGAGCTCCTGCAAGGAATTGAGAAACTCGCCCAATGGGTCTCGCTCCGGCTGCCAGCCGATGTTGGGTGAAATGAGCTCGAGCATCTGGTCTCCGGAAAACAGCACGCGCCGGTCGCGGCCGTATAAACACACATGACCCGGCGAATGCCCGGGCGTCCACAGGGCCTCCAGTTCTCCCGCGGCGGAGAGGATTTTTTCGCCGCCGTTCAGGAGTACGTCCGGTTCCAGCCGCTGAAAGTTCTTGTGAATCTCGTGTGCCCCCGCGTCGATCTTCCCGATGAGATCGGCCGGCACACCGCTCCGGCGCAGCACCTCACCAGCCCATTCACGGTACTGCTCGGATTGGGCGAGCTGGTCGAGAAACTCGGCGTCGTGTGCATGCAGCAGAAGCTTCGCTCCGGTCAGCTTCAGCAGACGTGGCGCCAGACCCATATGGTCCGGATGTACGTGGGTGAGAAGAATCTCGCGAATGTCGTGCCACGCGACACCTCTCTCGGCCACGGCCAGCCAAAGAGCCTCGAAACACGCATCCGTGTCCATGCCGCAGTCGACGAGCAGGTAACCATCCGTGAGCCGCACCAGGTACACGTTGATCGAACCCAGAGCAAAGGGCAACGGCAGCACGATCAGGCACACGCCCGGCAGTACCTCGCGGCACTCCGGATTGCCTGAAGATTCGGCTGGCAAGCCCCGATGCTAACACACGGCCGGTGTTATGCTTTGCCCATGCAACGCAGAAGCTTGCTGCAATTCCCTCTGCTGGCCGGCCTCGCTCAGGCCGCGCCGGAGACGCCCCGTTTGAGGCTTTCCGTGCGTGTGGAGCCGGTCTTCCGCGGCGCCAGCCTGCCCCAGGCTATGGAGAAAGTCGCCGAGGCCGGGTATCAGGGGTTCGAATTCGGCAACTGGCGCGACCAGGATCCCGTCGCCATCACGAAGCTGAAAGAAAAGCTCGGGATTGAGTGTGCCTGCCTGGTGGGAAATCGCGCGGTGAATCCCAAGGGAATGACTCTGGTTGATCCAGCGGATCGTGATGCGTTCCTTGCGGAGATCCGAGCCTCCACCGAAGCCGCCCAGCGATTCGAGACCACACGTCTCGTAACCCTCACCGGCAACGAACTGCCCGGTCTGCCGCGCGAGACGCAACATCGCAGCATCGTCGAAGGTCTAAAGCGCGCGCACGATGTCGTCGCGCTGCACGGCGTCACTCTGATCGTCGAGCCCCTGAACACGCTCGTCGACCACCAGGGGTACTACTTGAACCACACGGCTGAAGCGTTCGAGATCATGCGCGAGGTTGGAAGCCCGAACGTAAAGATCCTCTTTGACATTTATCACGTGCAGATCATGGACGGAAACCTGATCGATACCATCCGCAAGAACATCGCTGCGATCGGCCATTTTCACGTCGGCGACGTCCCGGGCCGGCATGAGCCCGGAACCGGCGAAATTAACTACGCCAACGTTTTTCGTGCGATTCGCGATACGGGCTTTCGCGACTTCATTGCCATGGAGTACATGCCGTCGAAGGATTCGATGGCCACTCTGGCCGAAGTGCGGGCCATGGCGGCAGCCTAGTCGTAGACGAAGTGCAGGACCTTTTTCAGATCGTCCCAGGCCTCGCGCTTGGCGTTCTGATTGTACGGGCGCAGCAGGTACGAAGGGTGGTACGTGACCATCAGCGGGATGTCGCGCCATTTGTGCCAGTTCCCACGCATGCGAGTCACGCCTTCCTTGCGCCCGAGCAATGCCCGCGCCGCTGTCGCCCCGAGGGCGCAGATAGCGCGCGGGCGGATCACGGACAGTTGTCGAAACAGAAACTGCCCGCAAATCTCCATTTCGTCCGGCTCCGGCGTCCGATTCTCAGGCGGCCGGCACTTCACCACGTTGCAGATGTAGACATCCTTGCGCTCCAGCGGAATGCCCTCTCGCTTCGCGGTGCCTTCAATCATCTGGGTGAGCAATTGACCTGCACGTCCCACGAACGGAATTCCCTGCATGTCCTCGTCCGCGCCCGGGCCTTCTCCGACGAAAACCAATTTCGCGAGCTCATTTCCTGAGCCGAAAACAATGGTGTGGCGGCCCTGATGCAGCCGGCAGCGTTGGCAGTCGCCGATATCCTCGCGGATCTTCTGTAAGGAATCGTCAGCCGGGGCAAGACCCGGCAGTTCGATCATCGCCGGCTCCGCGGAAGTTGGAACGGTCGCGCTCGTAGTTTCCGTCACTGGGGCGGCACTTGCCGCCCTGCGATACAGCGAAGTAAACCCGAGATCCTGGTAAAACTCCAGCACTCCCCGGAGTTTCTCAGCGTTCATGGGCGAGTTCGGCCAATGCGTGCCGCAGAAGCAAGGCTTGCGTCAGAATCTCGTCGGCTAACTCGCGCTTGCTGGCGCGTGGCAGCTTCAGAAACTCACCGGTTCTCAGCGCCAGGGCGACTTCGTTATGGTCCGATTCGAATCCGCTCTCGTCTCCGCCCACGAGGTTGGCTACGATCATGTCGCAGTTTTTGGTTTCCAGTTTGCGCCGTGCTTCGCGTTCAAGGTTTTCGGTCTCCGCGGCGAAGCCGATGAGCAGCCAGTTCTTCTTGTCGCGTCCGAGTTCGGCCAGGATGTCCGGCGTGGGATCCAGTTCCAGCGACAGGCGGGCGGCCGTTTTTTTTATCTTCTGTTGCGGCACGGTGGACAGATGGAAATCCGCGACGGCTGCCGCCTTGATCACCATCGTGGCGCCTTTTAAGTTTCCGAAGACGGCGGCACGCATTTCCCCGGCGGTTTTTACCGGAACAACCTTAACGCCGCGCGGCGCCGGCAGGTGGACCGGGCCGGAAACCAGAATGACGTGTGCGCCGCGCTCGGCTGCCGCTTCCGCGAGCGCGTATCCCATTTTCCCGCTCGATCGATTGGAAATGAAACGCACCGGATCCAGTGCCTCTTGCGTTGGCCCGGCGGTGACCAGCACCGTTTCGCCCTGAAGGTCGTGACGGCGCGTCAGTTGCTCAGCCACCGCGTCGGCGATCAGTTCGGGATCGGCCAGGCGTCCCGGGCCGGTCATCCCGCATGCCAGGAACCCGTCTTCGGGCTCCACGATCATGTGCCCCCGGGCGCGCAGCGTTTCTAGATTCGCCTGTGTTGCCGCGTGCCGCCACATGTTGGTGTTCATGGCCGGCGCCAGAACCACTGGCCCCGTGAATGCGAGGTAGAGCGTGGTCAGAAAGTCGTCTGCCAGCCCATGAGCGAATTTGGCGAGAATGTCCGCCGTGGCCGGCGCCACCACAAGCAGGTCACTGTCCTGCGCCACCGCGATGTGCTCCACCGCGCTCGACAGTGTCTCTTCGGAATTCCCGCAGGAGAACAGACTGGTGATCACTTTGCGGCCGGTTAGCGCCGCGAAAGTAAGCGGTTGGATGAACTGGGCCGCCGCGGCGGTCATCACCACCTGCACGGCAAAACCGCGCTGAACGAGCGCGCGACACAACTCCGCCGCTTTGTACGCGGCAATTCCGCCCGCCACCCCCAAGACTACGCGCGGGTCTTTAGGCTTCTCGTCGTCTCGGTTGGCCGCAGACACTTAGATCGCGTCGGTCGCCGGTTCCTCAATCGGCGGCGTCAGTCCCGGGATTTCGTACTTCACCAGTCCCCGCCGAACCTCTTCCGCCGCGATGATCGTCGGCTTCTTGGATGACGTGGGCAGGAATGGCCGCGAGCCGCCCTGCAACTGACGCGCGCGCTTCGCCGCGACGATGATGAACCGGTAGGTGCTCTGCTCGGGATCGTCTGGAATGGTGCAATGTGCGTTATTCTTGGGGCCGTGTTCCGCCATGATACCTCTCAAGGTTCTTTCTGAAATGTAGCCAGGATGGGGCGAATCTGATCCTCGATCCTGGTGCGGCGAACGCGTTCCGCGCGCACAATAGCCGCCAAAGTCGCCGCCGATCTGTCCAAATCGTTGTTAATCACCACGTAATCGTACAAGCAATAGTTCCGGATCTCCCGGGCCGCGTCGCGCAACCGCCGTTCGATAACCGCGTCCGCGTCTTCGCCCCGCGCGCGAAGCCGCTGCTCCAGAATCTGACGGGATGGGGCAAGGACGAAGATGGTTACCGCTTCCGGAAGCTTACTCTTCAATTGTGCCGCACCCTGGACATCAATGTCGAGTACCAGGTCCCGGCCCTCGGCCATCGCCTCGTCCAGCACGCTGCCGTGTGTGCCGTAATAATTGCCGAAAACTTCAGCGTGCTCCAGAAACTCATCCCGCGCAAGCCGCTCCTCGAATTCGCCGCGGGAAATGAAATGATAGCTTTGCCCGCTTTGCTCATGCCCGCGGGGAGCGCGGGTGGTATAGGAAACCGAGAACTTCAGGCGGTCTACGTCCCGCAGCAGGCGTCCCACCAGAGTGGATTTCCCCGACCCGGACGGCGCCGAAATGATGAAAACCGTGGTGGCCAGCGCGCTACTCCAGATTGAGCGATTGCTCGCGAATCTTGTCGATCTCGGATTTTACAGCCAGCGCCCGTTCCGTGATAGTGAGCCCCAAATCCCCTAGCCCTCCGGTTTTTGACAATATAGTGTTCGCCTCGCGATTCATCTCTTGCAGAAGAAAATCCAGCTTCTTCCCAACCTCCCCGCCGGCGTGGATTAACTGTTCGAGCTCACTCGCATGGGTTTTAAGCCGGATCAGTTCTTCGCTAATGTCGCTGCGGTCCGCGAGCAGCGCCGCCTCCTGCGCCAGCCGCTGCGGCTCGATACTTGCGCCACGGAGCAACTCAGCCAGCCGATCCTGCAGGCGCCTTTGGAACGCCGGCAATGCACCGGCGCGAATCTCCTCTATCCGGTTGACCGCTTGCCTGATGGCCGCGCAGCGCTCAAAAATCTCCTCTGCTATCGCGATGCCTTCCCGTTCTCGAAAACCGTTCAGACCGTGCAGAGCCTCCTCCAACGCCGCAACGAGCGAGGTTTCGAATTCTTCCGACAACTCGGGCGCAGTATCTGTGCGAAACATGCCTGGAATCCGGAAAGCGACGTTCAGGTCAGGCGCCCCCGTCAAATGGAACTCCCGCTGAGCTTGTTCGAAGGCCGCCAGGTAGGCCTCCAGTAGCGGCCGATTCAAGCTGGAATCCGCCATCGATCCATTGGTCCGGTTCCAAGTCACATTGAGTTGCAGGTGCCCTCGCGCCACTGTGCCTTTGATCGCTTTGCGCAGCGCTGTTTCGAAGGCGTCCATCTCCGGCGGCAGATGGAGGTGCATATCCAGCCCTCGATGATTCACGGTCTTTACGCTCAGCACCAATTCACCGGACGCGAGATTCTTGCGCACCTGCGCAAACCCGGTCATGCTGCGCACGCTCACAGGTCCACCGCCGCTCCGGCTTCTACGAACTGCAGCTCATGCAGCCGCTGGTAGATGCCGCCCCTTGTGACCAGATCCACGTGCGTTCCCGTTTCACAGATTCGTCCCCGGTCCATGACGACAATCTTATCCGCCCGCCGAATGGTCGAGATGCGATGCGCAATCACAATCACGGTTCGTCCGGCCATCAGGTTGGCAAGAGCGCGCTGTACCAGCATCTCGGATTCGGTGTCGAGGTGGGAGGTGGCTTCATCCAGGATCAGAATCGGCGCGTTCTTCAACAATGCGCGTGCAATCGCGATGCGTTGCCGCTGCCCTCCGCTGAGTTTCACACCGCGCTCGCCGATGACCGTTTCGTAGCCTTGCGGCAGGGCCTCGATGAATTCGTCGGCGAGCGCGCTCTGCGCCGCCTGGAAGATTGCCGTGCGGCTGATCTCGGGCCGCCCATAAGAGATGTTGCTGGCTACGGTGTCGTTGAACAGGAAAGTGTCCTGCGCCACCAGTCCGACCTGCGCCCGCAGAGATGCCAGAGTCAGATCCCGGACGTCCCGTCCGTCGATCCTGACTGCGCCTGAGGTCACATCGTAGAAACGCGGCAGCAGGTTGGCGAGCGTAGACTTTCCCGCTCCGCTCGGCCCCACGACCGCCACCACTTCGCCCGCCTTCACCTCCACGTTGATGCTCTCGAGATGAAAACCGTTGGAGCCCGGGTAGTGAAAGCCCGCGTTATCGTAAACAATCGAGTGCTCGAAGTGAGTGAGCTTGGCAGCTCCCGGCCTGTCCCGCATTTCCACCGGGTGGTCCATATACTCAAAGACCTTCTGGGATGCTCCCAGCGCCTGCTGAAAAATATTGTGGATGCCGGTGAGGCGTTTGAGCGGCTCGTACATCATGAGCAGCGCGATCACGAAGCTGGTGAAATTGCCGGCGGTCAGCTCGTTGGTTTTGATTTGCGTGCGCGCGTACATCAGCAGGGCTACGATGGTCAGCGCGCCAAACAACTCAATCAGCGGCGAGGAGACCGCTTGCTGCCGGACATAACGCAGATTGCTGCGCAATAGCCGGCGCGCCGCGTCCTGAAACCTTCGCGATTCGTAAACTTCGGTGCCGAAAGCCTTCACTACCTGGTGGCCGCTCAGTGTTTCCTGAAGGATTTCGTTCACCTCCGCGGCTTGGTCCTGCGCCCGGCGGCTGGTGCGGCGGATGCGGCGCCCTAGGCGCGCAGTCGGCACCAGAACCAGCGGCATCACGATCAGGCTCCCCAGCGCAAGTTGCCAGTCCTTGTGGAGGACCACAAACAAGAGACAAATCACGACGAAGCTCTGGCGCAGCAAATCAGCCAGAATGTGCGAGATTGCCACCTGGATCTTCTCGATGTCGTTCATGATCGACGACATGAGGCGTCCAGTCGAGTGCGCTTCAAAAAATTCCGACCCGTGGCGCAGCACCTTTTCGAACACCGTATTTCGCAGGTCCGTCACCGCCGAAAAGCCCACGTAGTTGATCATGTAGTTCGCCAGGTAGTCGCACAGGCCCTTCACCGCGAATACCACCAGGATGGCTAGCGCTACCATCGTCGCGACGTTGTGCACTCTCGCGGGCATGAACTGGTTGAGATACACGGGATAATCAAAGAGCGGGACTGTCAACAGCTTCACCGGCTTATCCGCCGCCCCCGGGTTGAGCACAAAGTCGAAGATCGGACCAACCAGCAATGCGATGGAAGCATGTGCCGCACCCACCAACGCCATCAGCAATACCGACAGCACCAAATAGAACCAGTACCGCCGGGCGTAGGAAAGCAGGCGCAGCAGTTCTTTCATGCGCGCACCCGTAAACGCTCGAGCGCGTCCTGGACTTCACGCACACTAACAGCGTGAATGCCCCCAGGTCCCTGAAGAACCTCGGCCGGCGTACGCCAGGGCGCCCACACCACCAGGTCGGAGGAGCCAAAAATCACCACCACCGGGATGCCGAACGCCGCCGCCAGGTGCGCTGGGCCTGAATCGTTGCCCAGGAACAGCGACGCGCCCGCGGTGAGCGATTTGATTTCCGCAAGCGGAGCACCCGCGACCGTGCGCCAGCCGCTGAACGCGGAAAGATCTTCGCCCGGCCCGCCGATGAATACCGGCTCGAGTTCCCAGGCCTTTTCGAGATACTGCGCCGCTTCCACGAAGCGCTCCGCGGGCCAGGTCTTATCATCAGCCGC
>Ga0335079_10008785_pt1 | contig 11514 bp, 14 predicted proteins | sample Lox_Sample_33_FD_206719 | JGI IMG/M metagenome (GOLD analysis project Ga0335079, IMG submission 206719) | Soil microbial communities from Loxahatchee National Wildlife Refuge, Florida, United States - Lox_Sample_3.3 | ecosystem: Environmental > Terrestrial > Soil > Wetlands | place: USA... | reverse complement strand
CTCGCGCGCGCAAGAGAGGATCCAATCCGTCACCATGGGCGAGTATTCGATCTCGCCCGTCGGCTTGCTCAGCCGCTTGATCTGCGGCATCGCCGCGTCGTTCTCGGTATAGGTCACGGTCAGGCTGTCCGGCCAGGACGCGGAGACGCGCTCGCGATCGAGCAGCGCGAAAGGCGGCAGCGGCTTGGCGCCGCGCAACGCGTTCCAATATGCGACCAGTTCCGCATCGTCATGCGGCCGCGGCGCTTGCCGGGCTGCCATCGGCTGCGGCGCGGGCTGCGCCGGCTCGACGCGCTTGGGTGGCGCTGGCGTGGCCGCTTTGGGTGGCATGAAGGCGATGACCGGCGCCGAAACCGGCGGGCGCGGCGCGGCTTTTGGCGGTGCCACTTGGGGCTTCGGCATCGATGTTGGCGCAGGAGCAACGTCGCTTGTCCGCCGCGGGGCGAGGGCAGCCGGTTGAGCGGGAGCCGCGAAAGGGGCTGTAACCGGCGCACGCGGCGCAGCACCGGGAGGCACCGGTTGCGGCTTCGGCGGGGATGGGGGAGCAGGTTCAATCGCCGGCCTCGGCGCAGGCGCGATCGATGGCGCGGCGACGAAAGGCGTCGAAACGGGCGCGGTCGGTGCAACGCTCGCCGATGGCGTTTGCGGCCTCGGCGGCGGTGGCGATGCGAAGGCTGCGTCGATCGCGGGCCGCGGCGGGAGAATGATCGTGGGCGTCGGAACGACCGGTAGCGGCGGCGGCGCGGGCATCGTGCGCTTGGGCGGAGCGGCTTGCGGCGCGCGATTGCCTTGGCTCGGCGGAGGCAAAAGCGATACGGGCGTCGGCGGCGGCAGCGCCATGATCGGTGGCGGCGCCTTCGCGGGTTTCGGCGGTCTTACCACAAGGCCCGGCGGCGGGTCTTCGGCCGAGGCTGCGCTTTTGGTCGCGGCGGGCCGCCTGCGCCGAATCGCTATTGAAGCGAGCGATGCCGCTTCGCTCGGCCCTTCGCCGCGTTCGCGTTTCGGCGGGTCGACATTCATAGGGTCTTGCTTCCGCTGCAGCACGCCGACGCCGCGCCGCCTTCGCCCTCGATGCAGGGGCAGCGCTCGCCAAGCAAGCCCGGCATTACGCGCGTGAGATAGTGGTCGAGCGCCGCCTGCAGCACCGCCTGGCTGGTCTTACCGAGATGCGCCGCGGCGAGCCGTAGACGATGCTGGCGTCCTTCATCGAGGCGAAGAAACAGGCGCGCCGGCTGATGGGCCTTCGCTGGCGTGCCGTGAAGCGGCTCGAGGTTTTGCGGCGGCGTATGATGCGGCGGCACCACGCCATAGAGCGCGCCGAGCGCGATGCGATCGCCGAGCCGCGGCGCCACGCGCCGGCTTGGGCCGGCATGACCTTTGGTGACGAGCAGATCGGCCGTCAGGGAGGCGGCGTCGCTGCGGTTCACGACGCCACCTGCGGCTGAGCGGGCGGCGTCTCCGGCTTGGGCGGAGGCGCCGCGAGCGTGGGCGACAGCATGGTCCGCACCTCGCCTCTCAGGCGGCCGCCGATATATTGCCAGAGCAGCGCGATCTCGCCGGCGCAGCGATCCTCGCCGCGCACCTCGGCGACCGTGCGGCCATCGATCATGCTTGCCGCGAATCCGGTGCGATGATGCAGGATGACCGGCGCGAGCGTGCCGTGCTGCGACAGCGCCATCACCGCCTCGGTGGTGATGCGGGCGCGCGGCGTCGCGTCGTTGACGACGAAGATCAGCGGCTTGCCGAGCTTCTCGACGATGTCGACCGTGGCGCCGACGGCGCGCAGATCATGCGGGCTCGGGCGCACGGGAACGATCACGAAATCGCACAGGCCGATCACGTCGCTGATCGTCGCTTCGATCGCGGGCGGCGTGTCGATGATCAGGAGCTTGATGCCGAGCGCCCGCAGCCGCTCGACATCCTCCTTGAGATGGCCGGGATCGGGCCGCGCGAAGCGCGGTGTTTCGGTCTGGCGCGCGTTCCACCATTCCGAGAGGCTGCCTTGCGGATCGGTGTCGACGAGCGCGACCGGCCCCGCGCCGGCGTTCTCCGCCTCGACCGCGAGATGACCCGCCAATGTCGTCTTTCCCGAGCCGCCTTTCTGCGAGGCAATGCCGATGATCTGCATCCATTTCTCCACGACCGCGCCGGCGCGCCGACGCGTCAAGCGCGGCATTCAGTCCGCGTCCGGCGCGCCAACGATAAGCGAGGAGCGCGGCGGCCCCCATCTTTATCGATGGTGATTTGTCGTGACCTCGATGCAGTTTCTCAGCAAATTTTCGCGCTGCGCCACGCGATCGCTCAAATCCAAGACAAATTGCGGCAATTCTTCACGCTCTCTTCAAACAGCCTGGTGTCTCATGACGGCATCGCCCGAAGCGATGGAGGGGCGATGAGCATGATGGACGCAGTTGGCATCGCCGCCTCGGCGCTGCAGGCGCAGCAGGTCAATCTCGGCGTGATTGCGAGCAACGTCGCCAATGCCGACACGCCCGGCTACAAGCCGCAGCAGGCCGTCATGATTCCGATGAATCCCGGCGTTGCGGTCGGGAACATCGTCGCGTCGGCCGAGGGCAGCGACGATATCGCCAATGATCTCGTCAATCTCATTCTCGCCAAGACCGCTTATGCCGCCGCGGCCAAGGTCGTGACCGCGTCGAACCAGATGACGCACGATCTGCTCCAAGCCGTCTAGCACGAGCATCCGCCTTCCATATTGATGACACGCGCTGGTCCGCCCTATCTTCGCGGAAGCGTTTGATAGCAGCGGGCGGAGCGATGATTTTCCTCGATGCACCGACGATCGATGCGCTTGTCGCGCGCGCCGCGGCCGCGCCGCGGCGGCGGCTCAACCTCAATCTGCATTCCGCGCTCGCGGATCCGATCCAGCGCTTCCTCAATGCGGGCGCGCCCGGAAGCTATATCCGGCCGCATCGTCATGCCGCGCCGCGCTGGGAGCTGTTCGCAGCCTTGCGCGGCGCCATCGATGTAATCCTGTTCGACGAAGGCGGCGCGGTCGCGCGGCGCCATCGGCTCGAAGCCGGCAGCGGAAATCTCGTCGAGATCCCGGGCGGAACCTGGCACAGCTTCGTCTTCGCGGCGCCGGGCAGCGTCGCGCTCGAGGTGAAGCCCGGGCCTTATGTCGCGGCAACCGACAAGGAGATGGCGGCCTAGGTGCCGGACGAGAGCGACGCTGCGGCGCGCGATTGCGCGCAATGGCTCTCAACCGCGCAGCCCGGCGCGACATGGAAACGCGGCTGTGTGTGAACCGCCCGGCGGCGCGGGCTGCGGTCGTCAGTCGCGGCTCTGGCAGGCCTGCAGCACTTTGCGCAAATTGCCGTCCGTCGCCGCGATCTTGATCAGGACCGTGCCTTCATTGGTCTTGATCTCGTAGAGCGCCTGCTTGGCCGAGAGCAGCGTGTTGGCGGTGGCATCCGACAGCGTCGTGCCGCCATAACCGCGCGTGAGCACGAGCTTGTTGAAGGCAAGCTCGGTGTGGAAATAAGCGGGCTGCATCTCGGCGTCGCCGATCTGCATGCGCTCGGTCAAGGGAATGATCGCTTCGCCCGCGGTATCGACGAGCGCGGCGCGCAGCGAGAATTGCTTGTCGCGCGTGTTGCACGCGGCCTCGACCATGGCGACGACGCCGCCCCCGCTCGAAGCTTGCCGCGACTGCGCGGTGAGCACTGCGCCCGCATTCGCGCTTCGCGGTACGGACCAAGCGGCGTCCGATCCAGCGCCGACCGGCCGATCCGGCTTTGGCGGAAGATCGCCGATCACCGCGGCGAGCTCTTGATGCGGCGGTGCCGCGGCTTTGGGCGGCGCGGGCGGCAAGGGAGGCGCAGCCGCCGGCAGCGCGACTGTCACGGACCGTTCCGGCTGCGGCGCTGGCGGCGCCTTGTCCGGTGCGGCGCTCGCATGTTTCGGCGGCGTCAGACGGATTTGCGGCTCGGCCGCGGCGAGCTTCTGCGTCGCCGGTTTCGCCGGGGCTGGTGCTTCAGTCGGCGCGATCGCGGGAGCTGCGGCTTGGCGCTGCGTATGCGCCGTCTCGTCTTTTCGCCGATGCGCGTCGGAATTGGATGCTGCCTGAGCCGCAGGCTGGTCGCTGGCAGCATGCGCGCGCGTGGGCTTCTCGTCGCCGGCATCGGAAAGTGCGGGGCCAGGCGCCGGGGCGACCGTCGGCCGCAACGCTGGTGCCGCCAGGGTCGCGCTTTTCGCGCGGGGCTGTGCCTCGGGCTCGATCACCGCGGGCACGATCGGCGTGATCGCGCGCCAAGGCAGTTTGCACGCAGCGACATGCGGAAAAAATCCCGCCGGATCGTCGCAGCGCAGCGGCACGCCCTGTTTTAGCTGCGCCGCGGTCGGCGCATGAGCTTCGGGGCGCGCCTCGTTCAATGGCGGGTCGGCGGGCGGCGCCGGCTGCGAGACAATATCCGGCGATTGCTCGCGGTCGACCGAGCCCGGTACGATCGTCGTACCTTCACGCTGCGGCGCCAGCGCCGCCGTGCCGGCAACGCCACCGGCCACAATAGGATCCGCGCAAACCGGCGAGGCGATCGCCAAGCCGCCGGCGACAGCAGCCAAGATCGCAACACCGCGTGACGAGCGGCGGGTGAAAGCGTGGTCGAATTTTGCGCTGGTCATGGGCTACAACTCCCCGAATTCGACGCCGGTTACGCGCCGGCTTGCTTTGGTCGGACCTTCGGCGCGCCGAGATTCCTGCGCCGCGTCAATAGCCTAAGTTTTTTTACCAGAAATTAACCATAATCGCCCGGAGAAAATTCCGAGTCGCGTTCGCGAGGGATCGGCCGTGTCGCGGACGCCGTGCCGCGCCGCCGCGGCCGGTTCAGGCTTGCGGCCGGTCCTCGGCCTTTTCTTGTTCTTGGTCATTTTGCGCGGCGAACGACCGATCCCGGCAATCGAAATAATGTCGAAGGTTGTAATAGATCGCGCCGATGCTGATGAGGGCCATGCCGTAGCCCGCGCTCGGCAGGGTGACGCCTTCGCCGCGCGCCGCCAGCACGAGGCCGCCAATGCCGAGCAGCGTCAACACGCCCGCCAGCACGACCATACTAGCGCCATCGGACACCAGCAGGCCAGATGGGCCGCCATCGAACTGGGCCTTGAGGGTCCAGGCGAGGCCGATTACGGCAAGACCGGCGGCGGCAAAGCCCACCGCCTCGGTGCCGCCATCCGGCGCTTGGCTTGCCGACCACAGGCCGAGGAAGAACACGAAAACGAGCACAATGCTGACGACGCCCGGCGCGATCCAGCGCCAGACCTCGCCGAGCGGCACAGCGCGCGCCGGGGGATCCGGTTGATCCGTGGTGGAAGTCTTTTCAAAGGCGGCGGTATCGTCCATGGCGTGCGCCCGCTGCGGCGATTGAAGTCGAACCTACTGTAACGCCGCATAGCGGGAAAAGGTTCCAACCGGTGGCGCGAATGCTTTACCCCGGCGCCGCGCCGGCTCTAATCCCGGTACGCGGCAGCTTGGTCTTTTTCAAGGAGGGTCGAAGGTGACGGGTGCGGTGGTTCAGCTTAGCAGCGGCGGACGCGGCTTCATCGTCGGCCTGCGGTCGCGCTTCGTCATCACGGCGAGCCATTGCTTGGCGAGGCTGCCGGCGCCCGATCCGGCCGCCTATCTTGCGGAACGCACATTTCAGAACCTGCTTGGTCCGCTCGGCGGGCCTTGTGACGTCTGGGCAGAATGCGTCTACGCCGATCCGGTTGCCGACCTCGCGGTGTTCGCGGCGCCTGATCTCCAGCTTCTCGCGGCGCAGGCAGAGCGATTCGAGGCGCTGGTCGCAGCGCAGACCCCGCTGCGTGTCGCAGCTTTGCCCGTGTTGGGCGAGCCGGCGAAATGGCAAGGCCCGGCTCGGCTCTTGGCGCTCGATGGCACCTGGTTCGATTGCCGCTTGCGCGCGACCGGCCGGTCGCTTTGGATCGAGGAGAGGACGCAAGACTTCGCCGGCGGAATGTCGGGCTCGCCGATCGTCGATCTCGAGGGGGCGGCGGTCGGCGTCCTGTGCTCGACCGGCGCGAATCCGCTGTTGATGCGGCAATTGCCGCGCTGGCTGCTCGAAGAAATCGTCGAACCGCAAGCGAGCGACGTGGCGTCGACCCGGGTCAAGGATTGTTGAATCAACGAAGCGTCATTGCGAATAGTAACGATTAGTATAGATCATCAATTGTAAGAAATTATCTAAGTAGTGTTTGTCACTCTCTACTTCGTGATGGGGATGCGCGAGTTGGCCTATGCCTATTTTTACACGTTAGGGCGAAACCAGCGCGTGTTGCGCGGGTGGCCTCGACCGTCCCGCACTCGAAGGATCAACTCATGAAGCACTCGATTCTGATCGTCACCCTCGCGCTCGGTCTCACGACCGGGCTCGGCGCCGCCTTTGCCGATCAATCGGCGCCTGCATCGCCGCCGAAGCAGGATCAATCGGCGCAGATGCCGACCCGCGCGCAGAGCGGGGATACTGATTTTTATCGGGCCAGCCTGACGAAGAGCTTCGCCAGCCCCTATGATTTCGCCGACGCTTACACCACCCTGGACGGCTTCCCAGCCCCGGGCTGGGCGCATATGAACAACACCAAGTAAGCACAATCGAACCGCGACCGCTGCGCGGGCGTTGCCTGGCCTCGGCCGGGACCTGCGCAGCGCTCGCGCCGTCGCGGGGCGGCGGCCAAGCTGACGGACCCGCACGCCTTTCGGTTGCCTCATCGGCCTGGATACGCGGCGCCGGGAAGATCCGGCGTTAGGCCCTTTTCGCGCCGCTGAATTGCCTGGCCGTCGGTTCGGCGCGCGCCGGTTTCGCGGGGCGTGTGTCGGACGAACTCGTTACGACGCCATAGTCCTTTGACTTCGCACCGGCGGTCGCGATCGCAACTCCCACCGCAGCGAGGCCATATCGCAAGAGTTCGCGCACGGCGGACGCCCGGCTCGGCATCCGCTTGCCGAAGCGCCAATCATCGATTGCCTTCAATTCATCATCGTCGAGCATGATCTGAAGGCGCTCGGTTCGCTTGATGCCGCCCATAGAAAAGCTCCATCGCTGCAAGGACCGCTTTTCCAGCATATTGAATGAATGGCATATCAAACGCAATAGACTTTCTTACTCATTTTCCTCCTTGCATGAGTCTTGAGACAAAGCTGTCCACATCGGAAAGCGGACATTCTGAGCAATGCCGTAAAAATCGGTTTTGACAGCGAGCGATAAGCGTTCGCGGGAGAAGAATGTCGCCCTACAATTAATAATGATGAATGCTCGTTGGCTTGCGCGGGCAGAAAGCTAAGATGCCGGCTCGAATTCTCCTCGTGCACGACGATCGCGCCTATATGGAAAAAGTCGCGTCGACGCTGCAGTCGGCCGGCCATGATGTGGCGACTTTCGCAACGCCGATGGCTGCCTTGGGAGCTCTCGAAACCAATCGAAAGATCGATTTGCTCGTCACCAAAGTGTTGTTCGAAGACGCCGCGATTCATGGCATCGCCCTCGCGCGTATGGCAAGGCTCAAATGCCTCGGCATCCGAATTCTGTTTCTCGATCGGGCCGAGACGCAAAGACACACCGACGGGATCGGCGAGTTTACGGCTGTGCCGATCGAGGTTCCGGACCTCGTTCAAGTCATCGAGCGATTGCGGTGATGCGGCCGGGCTAGTCGGTTCGATTGGCGTCCCCTACCGGATTCGAACCGGTGTTGCCGCCGTGAGAGGGCGGTGTCCTGGGCCTCTAGACGAAGGGGACGCTAGCGGCTGGATGCTTTTTTATCGGGTCGGCGGCAGCTTCGCAAGGCGCCCTCGCCGCAGCCCGCCCGCGCACGGGGCTTAGTCGCGGAAATTCACATATTGCAGCGGCTGCTCGAGCTTCAGGCCGCGGATGAGCGCGATCGCCGTCTGGAGATCGTCGCGCTTCTTGCCCGTGACGCGCAGCTCGTCGCCCTGGATCGCGGTTTGCACCTTGAGCTTCGAATCCTTGATCTCGCGCACGATGCGCTTGGCGAGCTCTTGCTCGATCCCCTGACGCAGCGTGACGGTTTGCCGCACGCTCTGGCCCGCGGCCTTCTCGGGCGTTTTGAAATCGAGCGCGCCCGGATCCACCTTCCGCCGCGTCACATGCATGCGCAGCAGCTCTTGAACTTGGCGCAGCTTCAACTCGTCATCGGCAAGGATCGTCAAGACTCCTTCCTGGCGCGTGACCTTCGACTGGCTGCCCTTGAAGTCGAAGCGCGTGGCGATCTCGCGGCCAAGCCCGGCCAGGGCATTGTCGACCTCGGCGAGGTCCAGCCGCGACACGATATCGAAGCTCGGCATGGCGGGTTCGCTCCTCGGCGCGGGGAATAAGACCTTATATAGCGGTGGGTTCGTGATCCGGCCAGCCGCCTCAATGCTGCCTTCATTTTCGCTTAACGACGTTCGCGCAAGATGATGCTCCGTTCTTCGCCTGAGCAGGGCCCGCCGCGCATGAATATCGTCGTTCCGATCGAGGCGCCGCCGCGCGACGCCGCGCCTCCGACCTCGACCGCGCCCTCGCTCGGCACCGAGCGCGAGATCTGGGCCGATCGCCGCCGCATGATGGAGCGGCGGCCTTGCGATGTCGGGCCCGATGGCCGCCGTTCGCAATGGCGTAGCAGAGTGTTCGCCGTTGGCGTGACGGTCTTTGCCGCGGTGGCGAAGCTGGTCGGGCTTGCCGCGCCCGGCCGTCGCAACGCGCTGGCGCCGCGCCTTGTCGAGCGCGTCTTCGCCTTCGCCGATCTCCCGCCGGCCTTCGATGGCTATCGCATCCTTCATCTGAGCGACACGCATCTCGATATCCTGCCGGAATTGGCTGTGGTCGCGGGCGCCATGCTGGCGGAGCTCGAGATCGATCTTCTCGTGTTGACCGGCGACGTTCACGGCCATCATCGCGCGCCGCTTAAGCATTCGGTCGCACCCTTGGCGGCGATGCTCGAAGGCGTGCGGCCGCGCGATGGGTATATCGGCGTGCTCGGAAATCACGATCCGGCGGAGATGGCCGAGGTGCTCGAAGGCATGGGCTTCGCCATGCTGATCAATGGTTCGACAGTGCTCGAGCGAGGGGCCGAGCGGCTCATCCTCACCGGCCTCGACGACGTGCATCGCTTCTTCACCCCGGCCGCGCGTGCCGCGCTTAACGAGGCGCCGCCGGGATTCCGCGTCGCGCTCGTGCATTCGGCCGAAATGGCCGATTTCGCCGCGGCGGAAGGCTACGCGCTCTATCTCTGCGGCCACACCCATGGCGGTCAGTTCTGCCTGCCGGGCGGCCGGCCGATCGTCACGCATTTGCGGCGCTGCCGGTTCGGTGCGCGCGGCGAGTGGCGCTCGGGGCGGATGGTCGGCTATACCAGCACCGGGCTCGGTGTCAGCGGGGCGCCGTTGCGGTACAACTGCACGGGCGAGATGGCGGTCATCACCTTGCGCCGTGGCGGCGCGAAAGGGTAATCCCTTGGCGATGAAACTCGTGCGCGTCGCGGCAGGGGTCATCCTGCTTTGCGCGCTGTTCTATTTCCGGTTGATCGATGTCGAGGAATTGCGTCAGGCCTTGGCCCATCCCGGCCTGCTCGCGCTGACCTTGGTCGCCTGCGTCGCGACCATCCCGTTGGCCGGGCTGCGCTGGCATGTGCTGCTGCGCTCGCAAGGCCTCGTGCTGCACGTCTGGCACACGATCCGCATCGTCGCGATGGGCGCGTTCTTCGCGACCTTCCTGCCGGGCGGCTCGGGCGGCGACATCGTACGCGGCGTCTATATCTATCAGGCCTCGCATGGGCGACGCACCAGCGCATTGTTGTCGATCTTCATCGATCGGCTGATCGGGCTCGCCGCCTTCATCGTGCTCGGCGTCGCCGCCACGCTCACGCGGCCGTGGTCGAATTACGGCCTGCTCGAATACGGAATTTTTGCGATTGCGGCGGTGTTTCTCATCTTGCTTGCCACGCTCTTCGTCTTCGGCCACCGCATCGCCCGGCTGATCAATCTCATCTTCGCCGGCCGCTCGTATCGGTTGGCGCAGGTGATCGACGATGCCGGCGAGGCGCTGCATGAATATGCGCGGCAATGGCGCAGCTTGGCGATCGCGCTCTCCGTCTCGGTCATGATCGTGCTCTTGGCGGCTGTCAGCATCATTTTCATCGCTGCGGCGACCCCCTTCGGCGGCCTCACGCCGGTCGAATACGGCATCGCCGGGATCTACGCGATGATCGCCAACAGTCTTCCCTTCACTCCCGGCGGCTTGGGCATCGGCGAGGGCGCCTTTGCTTCGGCCTGCGTCATGCTCGAGCCCCAGACCAGCGGCATCGCCTATGGCACTATCTTCCTGATCTTCCGCTGCATCCTCGTCGTCTCGACCCTGCCGGGCCTCGTCGCCTATCTCGTCTATCCGCACCGCGCGCAATTGCTCGCGCCGGTCAATCCCGGCAATCCGTGATCGAGGCAACAGCATGAGCGAGCGCGTCTTTCTCGCGGTCGCCGGTGCGAGCGGCGCGGTCTCGGTCGCGATCGACGCGGCGGCGAGTCATTTGCTGGCGGGCGATCCCTACCGCGCCGCGCTCGCCGCGACCGCCGCTCGCTATGGCCTCATCCATGCCGCGGCGCTGGTGGCCCTCTCGGTCCTTATCGCGCGCACGCGCAGCCTTTGGCTTTCGGCAAGCGGCTGGCTCTTCGTCGCCGGCGTCGCGTTGTTCTGCGGCGGACTTGATCTCGTCGTCGCGGGCGCGCCCGCCCAGTTGACGATGCTCGTGCCCTGGGGCGGCACGTCGTTCATTCTCGGCTGGATCGCGCTGCTGATCGGCGCGCTGCGGCCGCGGCCTGCGGCCTGATCTCATCTCAGCGCATCGATTTGGGCACGGGGACGCCCGCCTCGTTGTAATAGCGCAGCGCGCCGGGATGCAGCCTTATGCCGAGCGCTGCGACCGATTTGGCGTCGACCGCCCGCCAAGCCGGGTTTTTCTTCGCCAAGGCCGCTTGCTGCGACCAGAATGCCTTGGTCAAGGCATAGGCGGTCGCGGCACTCATGCGCACGCTGCCGTAAACCCCGGCTGGTACCGCGATCGTCGTCACATCGGCATCGATGCCAGGATAAGTCCCTTTGGGGATCACCTGTTCCACCGTGTTATCGTCGGACGCGAGAATCTTGGCGAGTTCGGCCGGTTGCGGCCCGAGCAGGCGGATCGGCGTCGCCTTGGCGATGTCGTTCACCATCGGAACCGGGAAGGTCCCGGCGATCGCAAGGCCGCTCACCTTGTTGCTCATCACGGCGGCCGGCGCGCCCGCCACGTCGATGTCGAGCAGCTGGACTTTTTTCTCGATGCCGAGGGTTTGCAGCACCGTCGCGGTCATGCGCTCGCTGATGCTGCCCTTGCTTCCCGGCACGAAGCTGTGCCCGGCAAGATCGTTGAGCGTCTTGATGCCGCTGTCCTGGCGCACGATCCACTGAACCGTTTGGAACGGGATCGGGAACAGCGCGCGGATGTCGAAATAGGCAGGGTTCCTTTCGA
>Ga0335079_10008780_pt1 | contig 11516 bp, 8 predicted proteins | sample Lox_Sample_33_FD_206719 | JGI IMG/M metagenome (GOLD analysis project Ga0335079, IMG submission 206719) | Soil microbial communities from Loxahatchee National Wildlife Refuge, Florida, United States - Lox_Sample_3.3 | ecosystem: Environmental > Terrestrial > Soil > Wetlands | place: USA: Florida... | reverse complement strand
AAATTCACGTAGGCGCCCGGCGCAGAGTAGGGGTGCACCGCATCCCAGTAGGCGCGGGCCCAGGCGGTGAGCTTGTCGCGGTTGGCGGGATCCGTGTCGACGCCGACGATCACTTCGGCGAACTTGGTCTGCCGGTAGCTGAAGGCCGTGTCGCCAGCTTTCTTGCGATGTACGGCGCCGTTGATCGGGTAGAGGTGCATGGTGGAGAACATCGACGGCAGTTGGGAGCCGTGCTTCACGTGTTCGGCGATGGCGGCATCGGAGAGGTGATCGACAAAATCCGCCTTCCAGTACCACTGGAGGCCGGGCACGAACAGACCATCGAAGAGGCTTTGAAGAACCGGGAACGGCATGGGGCCGAGCCCGCGGAGGAGCGGTTTGGGCCAGGCGCCCGTTGGCTGCAGGATCTCATCGGTGCGGGCGGGGTCCGCGCGGCTGCACCACACCACGCCGCAGACGGTGCGCATGTGGAGCTCGGGCGGAAACAGCGGAACCGGAGGCACGACCATGAACGCGAAGAAGCCGGTGATCTCCTCGGGCGCGCCGGTAATGAAGTCCTCCCAGAGCCGCATGATCCGGGGCGCGTCTTCGAGCGGCCAGAACATGGGACCGGCGGTCACCGTGTCGACCTTGTGCGTGCGGAACGTGAACGAGGTCACGACGCCGAAGTTGCCGCCACCGCCGCGCACGGCCCAGAACAGGTCCGGATTGCGCTGTTCGTCGGCGGTGACGAAGCTGCCGTCGGCGAGTACCATGTCGACGGAGAGAAGGTTATCAATGGTGAGGCCGCAGCTTCGCGACAGGTGTCCGAGACCGCCGCCGAGCGTGAGTCCGCCGACGCCGGTAGTGGCTATGATGCCACTGGGGACCGCCTGTCCAAAGGCGTGCGTGGCGTGATCGACATCGCCCCACACGCAGCCGCCGGCCACCTGCGCGGTCATAGCCGCGGGATCCACCCTGACGCCGCGCATGCGTGACAGATCGATGACAAGTCCTCCGTCGCAGCTTCCCAGTCCGGGACCATTGTGGCCGCCGCCGCGAATGGCCAGCAGAAGGCCGTTCTGGCGGGCGTAGTTCACGCAGGCGATGACGTCGGCCGTGTCAACGCAGCGGGCAATCAAGCCCGGATGCTTGTCGATCATCCCATTGTAGAGTTTGCGGGCCTCGTTGTAGTTCGCGTCCGCAGGCAGAATCAACTCGCCGCGTAGCATCGCTCTCAGTTGATCGTGATTTTCAGACATACTTTTTTCCTCCAAGAAGGGCCGCGACTCCCCCGGGGGCGCGGAATCCGTTATATGTTATCCAAAATGGCGGCCGCCCCGGCAAAAAGTTTTAGCGCGGGCACGAAATACCGGCATCAAGGCGGGGCAGACCGATTCTGAAAGGAAGGTTTGATTATGCCTTTGAGCAAGAGGGCAATCGCGGAGTTCGTCGGGACTTTCTGGCTGGTGTTCGGAGGCTGCGGCAGCGCGGTCATCTCGGCAGCTTTTCCCAATGTGGGGATCGGACTGCTGGGGGTGGCGCTGGCGTTCGGACTGACAGTGATGACCATGGCATTCGCCATCGGTCACATTTCCGGATGTCATCTGAATCCGGCGGTTTCCGTGGGGCTAATGGTAGGGAAGCGATTTCCGGCGTCGGACCTGTTGCCGTATGTGATCGCACAGGTAGCGGGTGGAGTCGCGGGCGCAGGCGTCCTATATCTCATAGCCAGCGGCAAGCCGGGATTCGATCTTGCCGGCGGATTCGCTTCCAACGGGTATGCCGCCCATTCGCCGGGCGGCTACTCCATGATGGCCTGCCTGATCGCGGAGGTGGTGCTGACGTTCATGTTCCTCATGATCATTCAGGGTGCTACCGACGCGCGGGCGCCGAAGGGTTTCGCGCCGATCCCCATCGGGCTGGGCTTGACGCTGATCCACCTGATCGGTATTCCGGTGACGAATCTGAGCGTGAACCCGGCGCGGAGCACAGGTCCGGCGGTATTCGTCGGCGGATGGGCGCTGGAACAACTCTGGCTGTTCTGGGTGGCGCCGATCATCGGGGCTGCGATCGCGGGGATTGTGTACCCGGCGATTGCGGGTGAACCGGAGGAGGTGCGCGCACGAGTAGCGGCGGCGGCTTGAAGGTAGACGTTGTTCTGGTGAGGCAAGGGCGGACGGCAAGAATCGACTGTCCGCCCATTCTCCGGACTAGAAGGCAAAGTGGACGCCTAGCTGGAATTGGCGCGGCGGCGCGGTGCCGGTGATTACGCCGAAGCCCGCGCTTTGGGCGGTGCAGCAGGTGGTGCCGGGGTTGTTGAAGTGCGGCGTGTTCATGGAATTGAACGCGTCGGCGCGAACTCTCAACTCCATGCTCTCGCGGATCTTGACGGCTTTGGAGAGCGAGAGATCGAAGTTCACGATGCCCGGACCCCAGACGTTGCCCGGCACCGAGTTGCCGTACACGTAGTTGAACGTGTGGTTGGCGAAGCAGGTGACGTCGAACCACTGGACGCCTTGCGTGGAGGAAAGGCCATTCGGGCGGTTGACGACGGGAGCCGACGAGCCACAGGACGGGTTGTAGTTCGCCCGGTTGTTGAAGCCGGAATTCAGCCCGCCGTTGTTGCCGGTGCCGTCGGTGACGGCGAGCGGCACTCCGTGCTGGATGGTGGTGATGCCGCTGACCTGCCAGCCGCCGAGGATGTAATCGACCGGCGTGGAGATGTTATTCGCGAAGGTGCGTCCCTTGCCGAATGGAAGCTCGTAGACAAAGCTGCCGATGAAGAGATGCGGAACATCGGGCGCCGAAGCATTGCCCAGTGCGCGGTTGAGCTGGTCCTGGTTCAATAGCGGCACGAACACGGTCATATCGTCGATCTCCTTGGACCAGGTGTAAGAGAGCAGTGCCGTGAGCCCGTGCGACAGGCGCTTGTTGTATCTCACCTGGAGGGAATGGTAGATCGAGTAGCCCGTAGACCCGCGTTCGTTGATGGCCTGGATCGCGGCCAGCGGACCCGAGATGCAAACCGGCCCGCCGGTGCTGGAAAGGGTCGCGGTGGTGCTGAATACCGAGCAACCGAGAGTGCTGAATACGCGGTTGGCGGTAAGTCCGCTGATGTTGGACGGCACGCCCGTGCCGATGATGGTGTTGGGTCCGGGAAACGCCTGATCGATGTTGATCGAACGGAACAGGTTACTGCCCTTGGTGCCCACATAGGCGACGTCGAGAGAGCTGGTGCGGGTGAGTTGGCGCTGGATGCCGAAGTTCCACATCATGGCACGGTCCGCCTGATGGCTCTTGGGAACGTAGTAGAGGCTGGCCGCCGGAGAAGGAACCACCGTCGCCGAGTACTGCTGGTTCACGAAGGCAGGCAGTCCGATCTGGCAGGTGGCGGTGTTCTGGGTGCAATTGGGGTTCGGGAGGTTTTGGGGTGAACTGAGCGCGGCCCAGGGCGTGTTGGCGGCCTGCTGGTTGAGAACGTACTCTTCGAACCAGGGCCAGTTGCGCTCCAGCGTGCCCCCGGCGGCCCCGTAGTGGTCGGGGAAGTTGGTGATCCCCCAAGCGCCGCGGATAGCGGTCCGCCCGTTGTCGGGTGAATAGGCGAAGCCGATACGCGGGGCGAAATTGCGATAGTTCGTGTCGACGTTAGGAGCGCGATTGCCGGCGGTCGCGATATCCAGCAGGCCCGTGCTGATGTTCAGATTAGACTGGTGGTTGTTCACGTCGTTGTACATCGAAATGAGGTCCCAGCGGAGAGCGAGGTTCAGGCTAAGTTTCCTGGTTACTTTGAAATCATCCTGGAAGTAGGCGTCCGCTATGGTCATCCGGGTCTCGGGGGCCGTATTGACGATGTCGCGGCTCAGGCTTGTGGGCAATCCGAGGAGGAAATCCGCCATGCCGGCGCCGCCGGCGGGACCGCTGCAAAGCGAGTTATTGGCGCAACTGGAGGTGTAACTCTGATCGAATGTATAAGACCCGGCAAGAGAGTGGTCGGGGTTAGTCACCGATGCCTGGAGCCGCCGGTAGTTGCCGCCGAAGCCGAAGGTGTGCCGTCCCTTGACGAGGATGACGTTGTCGACGAAATCGAAGGCATTGGTGAAGCGGACCGCGTTGGTGCTGCCGGGAGAGCCGGTCTGCACCCAATTGCCGAGGCTCTGGTTGCTGTTGACGGACATCTGCGCGATGCCGGACGTGTTGGGGAACGCGGACAGGTTGCCGTTGGGGATGCCCAGCGCGGTGTTTTCGTTAGAGCCCAAATCGTTGCCGAAGTGAAAGGTGTAGAACCGGTTGAAGCCGAAGCGGAATTCATTGAGCGATTTGGGCGAGAACCAGTGAGTGTAGCCGACGACGTCGTTGTGGTCACGGGGAGACGCGTTTTCGCCGACGTTGAGGAACCGGGTGGGGCCGGGAGTGGTGAGGTCGTTGCGCTGGTAGGAGACGCGGCCGAACAGGCGGTCCTCACCGTGCGGGACAAAGTCTCCCTTCACGTCGAACTTCTGCTGCGGGTTGGTGGTCGTAAGATTCTGGCTGAAGTTGTTGGACGGGGCGTTGATGTTCGCCGCGTTGGGAGCGGGCCAGATGGTGTTATCGGCCAGGGCTTTCACGGCGACCGGGTCCCAGCGATTCCTCGGAATCTGGTAGACCGTGCAGGAAGCCGTGGTTGCGGTGCCGGCTCCGGAGCACCCGTTAGTGCCGCCGGCCAACGTGACCGTTTGGAACGGCGTGGGATTGGTCCCGGCGCCCGCGGAGGACCCGGTGAGCGGATCGTAGATCGGCTTGCTGAAAAAGTTCGTCGGGAAATATCCGTTCGCCGTCATCGGGGTGGGAACCGTGTACGTATAGGTGACGCCGTTGTTGAGTTGCAGGCCCTCGTAGCCGGTGAAGAAGAAGATCCGGTTTTTCTTGATCGGCCCGCCGAACGAGCCGCCATACTGATTGGACAGGTACGGCGGCTTGGCCGCGCCGACCAGGTCGTTGGCCCAGGTATTGGCGTTCAGCCAGCGGTTGCGGTAGTACTCGAAGGCCGAGCCGTGGAACTGGTTGGTCCCGGACTTGATCATCGCGTTGACCTGCGCGCCGCCGTAGACGCCGACATCGGCGGTGGAATTATTCCCGGAGACCTTGACCTCGACAATGTCGTCCATGGGCGGCGTGATGGTCTGAAAGGCGTTTTCCAGCTCCATATTGCTGACGCCGTCGAGGGTAAATGTCGTGCCCTGGTAGACGACGCCGTTGACCGCGGCGGTGATGGACCCGTTGGCTCCGATGCCGGTGCCGGATTCCGCCGAGGAGCCGATCCCTGTCTTGACCGCACCCGGCATGATCTGGACAAGCTGGGAGTACACGCGGCCGAACAGCGGAAGGGAGTTGATCTCGCGCGTGCTCAGGTCGTTGCCCATCGATGAGCTGACGGTATCCACCAGTTGGCTGGTGGCATCGACCTGTACGGTTTCGGTGCGGGAACCGATCTGGAGAGAAAAATCGAGTGTCGTGACCCCGTTGACGATGACTAAGATGTCCTTGGAGACTGCTGCCTTGAAGCCTGTGGCATTGACGGTAATCGTATATTTGCCCGGCGGGATGTTTGGCACCACATAGTCGCCGCTCTGGCCGGTGGGAACTTCGGCCTGGTAGCCAGTGTCCTGGTTCGCGACGGTGACCGTGGCGCCCGGGATTCCAGCTTGGGTGGGATCCTGTACGGTTCCGGTGATACGTCCGGTGACGCCCTGAGCGTACACGGCACTGGATGCGATCAGTAGCGCGGCACCGACGAGGAAGCTTCTGACGTGGATTTGCTTCATGACCTATCCCCTTTCCTTTGCCCTGATGGGCAGAAGAGTATGGGATCTGTGATGGTCCGTCAAGTGAAAGCTGAGGTAGAAAACTGTTATTAACGTTGGAGTTGGCCAGGAAATACTAGCGATTGCGAACCATGACGAGCCTGGGGTGAATGGGGACGCCGCCACTGATATCGACCCGGAGCAGGGCTTCAAAATCCGGGAGTTTGCCGTTTTGCGACACGCCGAGCCGGGCATAGAGGTCGGGCAGGAGCTCGGCGCGAGTAACGAAATCCGTGGCGGCCTGGCAACCATATGTGTTCGTGCCGGCTATGATTACCACTTTTCGTCCCGGATGTAAGCTCGGCAGGCGGGCAATCACGGCATAGTCGAAGGCATAAGGCTTGCCGGAACCGTAATAGATCGATTCTTCGCCAGGCGCCGGCTGGAGGTTGACGATGCCGCCGATACCGAAGCGGGGCTCATCAAACGACGATTTGAAGCCGAAGTGCTGGAGCGGCGCCAGTTCGCGAAGGCGGGAATTGGCTTCGGGAGCACCTACGAAGACGACATTGGCATCCTGCGCTTCGTCCCAGGTAAGGAGTTCCGCGCGTTTCAGGCGAGGCGCGTGCCCAACGGCGGAGAACAGGCCGGACAGTTCCGCGACCGCCATGACGGTCCCGGTGCCGGAGTAGGTGTCATTGCTTTCGGACGGCGCGTCCACACCCTCGCGGAAATGGCGGAGGCCGGTAGCCGAGGTGCCGGCAAAGCGGTGATTGGAGAACACGATGATCGGCGGCTGGGGAGACTGCAGAAAGGGCTGCCAGAACGTCTCCACCGGCGCCGGAATCCGCGGGGGCCGGACGAAGCTCCAGACGCCCGCGCCGACCCCGATGACTATTGTCGCGGCGGCGAAACCGATCGCAATCCATTTCCGCGGAGAAGCGGGCGGCGTGTCCGGCACTGCCGGGGCGGCCTCGGGGTGGACCTGCGGAATCGTCTCAAGGGAGCGGTGATGCCAGGTGATCTGGTACGAGCCCTTGGGAACCTCGATGAGCAGGTCGTCGGAAAGGCCATCCGACATGTAGTATTCGGCCAGCTTGGCGCGGAGGCGCGTGGTATGAACGCGCACGGCGGAGTCGGTGCGGGGGTCGAAGCCTCCCGGCTTGCCGAGCGCGCCGACCGCGAGGTCATATTCCTTGATGACGGCGCCGGGGCTCTCGATGCTATGGGTGGTCAGGAAAGAGAGGAGGTTTCGCAGAACCTCGGAGCCGCTGAATTCACTGCTTTGGAGGATCTTGTCGACCTGCCTCCGCACGGCAGTGGGAGATGCGGTGCCGTTCTGCACATGGCTCGGCATTTAACGTTCCCGAAGCAACGGTTCGCGTTACAGGGTCATGGTACGTTAAAAACCGTTTCACACGCAACCGAACTGACTTGTCAGGCCGGACACGTTCAGGCTGGTCCGGCGGGGCGGCGGCGCCTGGGATAAATGGCGCGCACGATGCTCTCCGGCTTCGGGGCGGCGGAGTCTGGACGCTCAGCCAGAGCGATGGCAGCCTTGACCAGTGCACGCACTGCGGGACGTGCGAGGTCGGCCAGGGCGCGAATCTTCACGTGACGCGATCGCTTGCCGGTGCCCACGAGCAGGCCTTCGGGATCGGGCAGGTTCCGTGCGTCCCAGAATCCCAGGTTGACGCCTTTCGGATAGGCCGCCACGTAGACGAAGGAGTCGCTGGGGCGGCCGGTGAAGGAATAGCCGGAGGAGACGGCGCTGTAGGCGTCGTAGATCAGCTCGACGGCGGCGGGGGCTTCCTTGAGGACAAATTCACGGGCGGCCAGCACCAGCTTAGTAACCTCCGGGCCATAGGGCTTGAGGAAAGCAAGATGCTCGGGCTTGGGCGGCGGGACGCGGGAGGATTTCATGGCGTGTCCGCCTGGCGGATGAAATCCAGCACCCGCAGCATGGTCGGGTCCTGCTTCAGATCGGCAAGCTCTCGCACGTAGGTCTCGATGTACTCCCAATCCAATGGGCTCTTCCTTCGGCGCACGACGATCGAGCGCACGTCGCGAACGTCTGTCTCACGGCCGGCAAAAATCTTCATCACGATCAGATCCTCGGGCGAGCAGAGGCGAAGGGATGCGCCGGGCAACAGCTCGACAGTCACCGCTCGATCGATCAGGCACTCTTCATACGGCAATGCGGCAAGGGAAATATCGATTCCTATGCCGCCATCGGAGCGAAGCAACAGGACCCTCCGTTTGATCGCAAAATCCCGGGCACCTTCTATGCGAGGTGAGTAGCGGGCAAGCAGGACGTCGACGAATTCAGACTCGCGGCCGAAACCCGTAAGCAACGAGAGGTCGAGATCACGAGTAAGCCGCGGCTCTCCCCAGTACTGCACTGCCAAGCCACCGATGAAACAAAAGCGCCAGTTTTGGGATTGGAGAAAGTCCTGGAGGCGAACGGCCTCCGCAACCAGATCAACCACGGGGCCGCCAGCGCCTCATATAGTCCTGCCACGTTTCAAGGCCAGACGTAGTCCGCACGGGCAAGTCACGAATCGCGATCCGGAAGGCGGAATCGAAAATCTGAATCGCCGTAGCCGTGTCGGCCGCGCGGATGTCACGGTCGCGGATGGCTTCGAGAAACGGGCCATTGGAGGCCCAGATCTTCACGTATTCGCGGTGGCGATCGCGATGGGTCCCGCCATTCACAGAATCATGATAGCGCGTCAGGTCTACGCTACAAACCTGTAGCCGACGCCGCGCACTGTGTGGATGTGGCGCGGATTCTGCGGATTCTCCTCTAGCTTTTGGCGGAGCCAGGCGACGTGCACATCGATAGTCCGCGACGAAACGCCGGGCTGGTATTCCCACACGCCTTCGAGCAGTTCCTCACGCGAGACCACGCTGCCGCGCCGCTCGACCAGGTAGCGCAGCAGCTCCAGCTCCTTGGCGGCAAGTGAAACCGGCGCGCCGGCGCGGGTTACCTGGTTGCGCTCGAAGTCGATCGCGATATCGTCGAATTGGAAGCTGGCCAGCGGCGCGAGCTTGTCGCGCCTGGTTCGGCGCAGCAGGGCTTCGATGCGCGCCAGAAGCTCGGGAGGCTCGAAGGGCTTGGTCAGGTAATCGTCGCCGCCGAGCTTGAGGCCAACTACCCGGTCGGTGAGCTGCGATTTGGCGGTCAGCATGAGGATGGCGACGTCTTTTCCGCGGCGGCGTAGCTCGCGGCAGACGTCGAGGCCGTTCATGCGCGGCAGCATGAGGTCGAGCACCACCAGGTCGAATCCGCCGTTCGAGGCACGGTCCAGGCCGGTAAGGCCATCCATGGCCGCTTCGACTTCATAGCCCTCGTTGGTGAGCAGGTCGGAGAGCGTGAGCGAAAGGCCGGGCTCGTCCTCCACCAGCAGGATGCGGGCGTTCACGCCGCGCCTCCATTGGGCAGCGCGGGCAGGCGCACGATGAACTCGGTGCCTGTCGTGGGTTCGCTCGTCACGCGGATGGTGCCGCCGTGTGCTTCGACAATTCTCTTCACCAGGTTCAAGCCGAGGCCGGTGCCGTGGACCTGGTCTTGAATGGCGCTCTTGCCGCGGAAGAAGGGATCGAAAACGTGCGCCTGTTCGTCGGCGGGGATGCCGGGGCCGCGGTCGGCAACGCGGATCTCGACTTCGGGGGCGCCCTGGGTGCCGGCGGCCGACGCGGATACACCGATCCAGCGCTTGTCTTTCAGACCATACTTGGCGGCGTTGCTGAGCAGGTTTCCGAAGGCGTGTTTGAGGGCGGCTGGATCGCCCATGACGGCCGGAAGCCCCGGAGCGATCTTGCTTTCGAGGGTGCCGTGGGCCAGCTCGATCTCGGGCTTGGCAATCTCGACCGTCTCGCCGATCACGGCCTCGATGGAGAGCGGCTCGGGCTCGCGGATCACCCTACCGCTGGACGCTCCGGCGTAGCGAAGCACCTGCTCGACCATGTCTTTGAGGCGGGCGCTTTCCGCCTGGATCAGTTCGCCGTAGCGCTCCACCTGGGCGGGATTGGCGGCGGTCTTGCCGCGCAGATTGTAGGCGGCGGTGTGGATCACAGTGAGGGGCGTGCGCAGCTCGTGCGAGACGCCGGCCACGAAATCCATTTGCAGGTCGGCCAGGCGCTGCGTACGGCGGGTGAGGCGCACCAGTGCGCCCGCGGTGGCGATGAGGAGAACTAAGACTCCGGCGGTGACGGCCAGATTGCGGATCCGCACGCGGGAGACCGCGGCCTCGAGCGAGCCTGCACGATGGCGGGCCCAGAGAGTCCAGCGGCCGGGCCCGGGAGGCGCTTCCCTGCCCCGGCCGCCGTGCCTGGGGCCGGGCGGCTCCGGTCCTCGCTGCATCAGGAAGAGACCACGGCCCGGTCCGAACAGGATTGCGGGCGGCCCTTCGAGCAGTCCGGTGGCGGCGTCGGCAGTTGCGGCGATATGGCCTGCTGCCGGGTCGGATTGGTAGATCAAGGGCTGCGAACGGCCATTGCCGGTGACTTCCAACTGGTAATCGGCCAGGTCGAGGTCGCGCTGAATCACGGCGGGGAGGACGTTGTCTCGCACGTAGGCGAGATTGAGCTCGACCACAAGCCACGCCATCTCGCGCCGGCCGGCGTGCGGGACCGGCTCGGAGAGTATCGGCGTTTCGAAAAGGAGGCCCTCGGACTCCGGCGACATTGGCGGCTGTCCCGGGTTGAGATGGCTGATCAGACGCGCCTCGAGGCCCTTCCAGCCTTCCGGCCAATCGACCGAATCGAACGCGCGCTTCTCCCGGTCGAGGATGCGCAGAGAGAGGGCGGCGCCCCCGCGCGGCACGACCACCGCGATGCGTTCGAACAGGCGAGTCTGCGGCAGGTTAGCCAGCACGCTGCGCTCGAGGGCATCGGCATCGGGTGTGGAGGTAAGGGGCACCATGGCCCGCACCGGGGCGGCGATTTCCGCGTTGAAATCCAGGCTCGCGCGGTTGAGGCTGGTTTGCAGGCTGCCGCGCAGGCGGTCGCGAAGGGCTCTGTCGACCTCGCCGATCCACAGGTATTGCAGCACGCCCAGCACGCCGCACAGCACGAACAGCGCGCCCAGGAACAGCCAGGCAGGCATGGCTTTACCGCCCATATCCTAAAGGTACATTTTGCACGTTTCACACGTCACCGTGTGCCGCGTAAAGCTTTGGTTAAGGACGTTAAGATTGGCCCTCGGGTGGAGACTTTGCGCGCGGTCCGCACGACTCTAGAATTGTGAAGACCGCGAAGATTCTGGTCGCCATGGTCGCCGCGTCCGGCGCGTTCGCGGCGGAGTATCACGGCACGGTGAAGACGCATGGGCTACCGCTGCCCGGTGTGACGGTCATGGCGTCGCAGGGCGAGCGCAAGGCGGCGACATCCACCGACGAAAAGGGTGCATTCGCTTTCGCCGAACTGGCGGACGGCGTGTGGAACATCGAGCTGGAGATGACCGGCTTCGAGAAACTCACACAGCAGGTGGGGATCGCACCGGGCGCGCCGGCGCCGGAGTGGGAATTAAAAATGATGCAGGAAGCGCCCGCGACCTTTGCGACGCCTCCGCAGCGGGCGCGGACTCAAACACCGGCCTTGCAGGCGACGCTTCCGCAGGAGGGCGCGATCTCCAACCAGGAGATCGCCGACCTGAATCAGAGCGCGGCCAATTCCTTCCTGGTGCAGGGCAGCATGAGCAGCGCACTCGGGCTCGGGCCGCAGAACGACTGGGGGCCGCGAGGGCTGGAT
>Ga0335079_10008779_pt1 | contig 11517 bp, 13 predicted proteins | sample Lox_Sample_33_FD_206719 | JGI IMG/M metagenome (GOLD analysis project Ga0335079, IMG submission 206719) | Soil microbial communities from Loxahatchee National Wildlife Refuge, Florida, United States - Lox_Sample_3.3 | ecosystem: Environmental > Terrestrial > Soil > Wetlands | place: USA... | reverse complement strand
GACGGCGGACCGGTCGACGAGATCCCCGCGGAGGAAACAGCTCTAGAGGTTCCCGCAGCTGGGGTCCCGACATAGCTCGAAGGATTACCAAGCTGTTGAGGTAGGGGCGGGGCCTTTGACTCCAACCGTCGCTCTGGCTTTTCGGACTCTACTATTATTTCCTTGGACATTCCGGCTTCCCTCACAATGTGCATATCCAAAGCTTCTACACTCGAACCAGGAGAGCAGCTCACCCTTATCTTGTGACTGCCGTCGTCGGCAAGGTGGCATGTGCCGATGCGCCGCACCGCCCCTCCTCTTCAAGGGTCTCCTGACATCGAAGACAGTATTGTGTCCAAGGGAGAGCTTCCAACCTCCGAACCGAAATATCATCCCCGCAGTTTGCGCACACTCCGAAAGACCCGTTAGAGATTCTTCCAAGCGCTCCGTCGACCATGCGCAAAACTATTCTCTGCTGGCTGGTCCGCTCAAATAATGACTCCTTGGACATACCGAGGACACTTTGGTCGGCTACATCTTGAGCCGAGTCGGGATCCAATGCCTGCGTTTCATCGTCGAGGCGCTTTAAGAATTCCAAAATCTGCTGGCGCCGCAGTTTAAGCTTTTGCCGAATCCGTTCAGTATCTATGCGTGTCTGATGCATTTTGTTTCCTCACCCCCGAATTCACGTCGTCGAGTCATATCTGCGTCGCTTGCTGTCGGCCGCTTCTCCCCGCACAGCTCGAAATACAACAGCCGCTCTCGATCCTCTTCTTGCAGCGGCTGGCTTCTGGGCAATACCTCCCGCAGAGCCCACGTGATCCGATCCACACTCTGGGAGATCACTCGAATGCTTAGCTGGTTTTGGATCGCGTCAGTGGACAGGGTAATGGCCGCGAGGGCATTCCGGATGTGGTGGTTCATTTCTGCAATTACCTGCATCCGCAACAGCGCAGATTCCCGTCGCTGGTTCGCTTGGTGTATTAGTCCTGCTGTCAACAGCGCAACAACAACTGCGGACAGCCCTTCGGCCAGCAGCCGTTCCCAAAGGCGCCCAAGGTCCGGAACGAGCAAGTAGTGCATGAGTTCGGTCACAACAAAGGAGACGAGCCCCACTGCGAGTGGAACTAGTTTCGACCATAAACTCACAGCCAAGGTCGCGTGATCGCCTTTGGCAGCAGGTTTGTGCGTTGGCAAACGATCGCCCATCTCAACCTCCAAATCTGGTTCAAAGGACTAACGGACGTAAATGCTTTGCGCAGCTGACGTACGACTGCAGAAAGCACAAGGACCCAAAGATCAATAACGCTGGTTAACCCGCGCGTCATGATCGTTTCTAAAGCTGAGGCGTTATCGACGATCTACACGAGAAGGATTAGCTGGTCGGAGGTGGGCGGTTGAAGTGAAGACCCTTTGTTTGTATCGCGGCGAGCAACTGCTGCGTGAAGTTGCACTTTAGTCTTTCCGTTAATGGAAAAGTGAGGAAAGCGCCGACGGAGGCGGTCCATTGCAATCCGTCGGAGTCGAAACGCTGGGTCTGACCGTGAGTTGAGCGTGCACTAATCGAATACTGAACAACTGACGCCGAGGGAAATTCAAGGGGAACGTTCTGTGCCACTAAGAGCGAAGACAGTACGACAAAGGCGGGAACCGTCGCGATCCAGAGCGTCCCGAACATTCCTTTGGCTGTGTTTCGACTAAGCGGCATCCGACCAATCCCTAGAATTCCTGATGAGCATGTTGATCCGGTTGGTTGCCCGAGGAACCATGGTTTTCAACAATATTCTTCCGTGACAGCTCCCCTGTTCTCTCCGGTCCAACTTTGATCACCATTAAAAGAACAAACAAAGAAGGAAGTGTCAGCACAGACGTACGCAGTACTTCTCGAGGATGTCAATCCACTCGAAACCGGAAGCAGACAAACTGACGATCCTCAGGCCAAGCGTCGTCGAAACAATCGGTCGAATACCCAGCAGTAGGTTGGAGGACACTGCCGCTTTCACGGCGTCTGCGTGTTGAATTGATTTGAAAATGGTAGTAGGCCCGTTCACCACGCTGTATGGGCCTAAGCCAGAAGGCAGCAAGAAGACTGTGACCACCGAAAGGATCACGATGATCCAACACGTTCTTTCAAGCGAAGGCAGAATACCGACTGCATTAAGGTCCCGCATCTATCCCTTGCCTCATTCAGTCTTCTGAATCACCGCCACAGAGCGAGTCGTACCCGTGCGTCATTTCTCTTTGAACTCGGCCCATGTACCGTTCTTACCGTAGTAAATGCGCATGTTGCATTGCTTCGGTTCGGTATGCCCGAAGAGAACCGTGAATTCTTTCTGCGGTTCGCTGAGCTGACCCATTAGCATGCCCATCCGTACTACATCGAGATGTTTGTCATACTTGCTTCCGGTGCTCACATTCTTGTTCACAACCAAAGTCCAATCGTCTTTTTCGCGCACGATGTACATGCTGTAAGCGCCCACCGGGATGTCCGTATTGCCCGTGACTAACGGCGCCTGTGTGAAAAGCAACATCGGTTGACCCCCTGGCGTCCACACCTTCCCCGATGGGAGATCGCGGCCCGTGGATGTTTCGTTGGTGTAACGAACCGTAATCTGCTTTCCGTCTTGGAAGCTGCAAGAGGCAGTCGGTATGCTCTTCGGATCGTTCTGGGCCGCTGCCATACCGACCAAGGTGAACAACAATGCTGACGTCACGGTAAGTTTGTGCATCGCTCCCTCCTCTTCCCTGGTTACACATCCGCACTCTTTTGTTCCGCAGAACGCGCCGTTGCCAGCTGCGGAGTCCGCGTGTCAATCTCTCCGCAGCCCCAGAATGAGTCTCGCCAATGAAAGATGTCCTCTTGGCGAATGCGCGCTTTCAGTTTCCGAATCCTCTTCTTCTGCTCAACCGGCGGCATATCACAGGCGATCCCTATTGCCTCTGCCACTGCCCGAGCGTCATACGGGTTTACGAGCAAGGCGCCGCGATTTAGCTGAGATGCCGAGCCAGCAAACTCACTTAAGATCAGCACACCATCATCGTGGACACGAGCGGCGCAATATTCCTTGGCGACCAAGTTCATGCCGTCCCTGAGCGGTGTGATTAGAGCTATGTGGGCGGCCCGATAATAGGCAAGCAGTTCGGGTCGATCGAGTGACCGGTGAATGTAGTGGATAGGTACCCAGCCGGGCTCGCCGTACTGTCCGTTGATCTCGCTGACTTGTCGCTCGATTTGTGTTTTCAGTTCGAGATACTTCGGAATCTCCTCGCGACTCGGAACGACCACCTGAACAAGCGCGACACGTTGACGCCGTTCAGGATGCAACTCCAGCAAATGACGGTATGCAGCAAGCCTCTCCGGGATGCCTTTTGTGTAGTCCAATCGGTCAACACCCAGAATGACGCGGCATCCGTTCAATCGTTCAGCGATCTCCTTTGCTCGCGTGGCAACCTCGTGATCCGAAGCACCGTGAGCAAACTCTTCGTAGTCAATACCGATGGGAAAAGCGCCCACGAAAGTTGTCCGCCGCGGAGAGTCCACTATGATCTGTTCACCGTATTCCCTTGGCTCGGCGTGCTTCACAAATTTACGAAGACAAGCGACAAAGTTCCGGCGGTCTCGAAGCGTTTGGAAGCCCAAGACGTCAAAGTCCAAGAGAGCCGTCAGGATTTCCTGCCGCCACGGAAGTTTTTCGAAGATGTCAGGACTTGGGAACGGGATGTGGTGAAAATAAGTAAGACGTTCGTTGACTCCAAGCTGCCGCATCGAGGCCCCAACGGACATCAAATGATAGTCATGCACCCAGACAACATTCCCGGAACGGGTTTCGATCGCAGCTGTCTCGGCGAACCGTCGGTTTAGGTTCAGATACGTGTCCCAATATGTCGGATCGAAATTGCAGCGCGACTGCAAATCGTGAAATAGAGGCCATAGAATTTCGTTCGAAAAGCCGACGTAGAAACGGGATCGCTCGTCCAGGCCCATAAAAACCGGCTTCAGCACGAAATTGCTCTTCCGCGAGTGGTCTTCCAGGAGCGCTTCGATCGCTGGTGAGGCATCTGTGCCGGTCCAGCCTACCCAAACGCCAGCGCAATCGTTAAGAAGAGGACGAAGTGCCGTTACCAAGCCCCCGGAACTCCCCTCCAGTCGGAGACCTGCATTGCTTTCCTCGATTGTGACGGGAAGCCGGTTCGATACAACAATCATTCGGCGTTCGAGCCAGCTCATGGTTCACCTCGGGATTGCGCTCTCGGCCAGCCGTTGGATCTCAGCAAGTAACCCACGGCGAGTACCGGTACCAAGGCGAAGATGAAGTAGTGCGGCAGAGCCTCATGGCCAAGAAGCACCCCACCGATCGGTTCAAAAAAGCAAAAGACGAGAACCAAACCAGCATCAAGCCGGACTACAAGAGATGTGAGAAGCGGCAGGATCAATGCGAGTACTCCTGACGCCCCAATAAATAACAGGTGTGATTTCCATGACTCCGTGATCCTGGGAGAAAAGGCAGCGACAAGGATCGACACTAGCGTCGCAGCTGCTGCGGTTGCCGCAAGTTCCTTGATCCGCGACTGTGCCCTGCTAATCACTCGGTAGTTGATCTGTGGCCTCATCATCCCTCTCCGAAATCGCGATAGCGCTGGAGAACATCGCGCTGCGAGATGACACCCTCCAGCTTGCGGAAATCAGCGCGACTCACGACTGGCACGAGCGGCCAGCGGTCGACATAGCGAAGTGCCGTGTCCAGAGACTGATCGGGGTGCAAGTATGGAACGTGACGCACCGCAACTAGCGAGCCCAGAGTGAAGCCGCCTTTGCCCTCGCCAGACATCCGGCGAAGATCCTGCCTGGTAACGGTGGTCCAGCCCGAGGGATTTAACCGGACGAGCAGAAGGTCGACTGATGATTTATCTAACCGCTGCAAAGCACGATCAAGAGTCTCTTGAGCGTCGAGGACAGGGTCTTCAACCGGCTTCATTGCATCCTCGACGCGCAGTATCCCCTCTTCTCGCTGTTCTTCCATAGAAGGCAGGTCGAGGCCGTCCTCGCGAGTTAGCACATCAAAAATAGCTGTAGGCTGAAGTCCGCGTGAGATCACGTATGCGAAAGTATTAGCTACAATCACCGGCACAATGATCGAGTAGTTGCCGCTGACTTCAAGCACCATAAACACTGATGTCATCGGGGCTCGAAGAAAACCAGCGAAGAGAACACCCATACCGACCAGAGCGTAAGTGCCCGGTGATACGCTTAAATGCGGCAAGAATACGTGTTCGGCACCGCCCACTGCTGCCCCCAACGTGGCGCCGATAAACAACGTGGGGGCAAACATGCCCCCGGGAGTGCCGCTGACGAACGACAGAAGTGTTGCAACTATTTTGAGGCCTGCGAGCACAGCCAACATTTGCCAGGTAAATCGTCCGTGCATTGCCTCATCGATAACTTCATAGCCAGCGCCCATTACTTGCGGCGCGCCCATGACTGCAATGAGCCCGATCAAGAGTCCAGCGAGCGCCGGTTGAAAGTACTGCGTCCAGCGAGGGAGCGCTTTGCAGCGAGGCCTTAAAGCGGCGATGCTGCTTGAAAAAGCGACCGAAGCCAATCCGCCCACAATCCCCAGGATGGAATAGGCGATCAGTTCTGAGGGACGCTCCATTTGCACCGCAGGAATTCGAAAAAGAGATTCGGACCCCAGAAACCAACGCATTACGACGACACTGGATACCGCGGAGAGCACCACAGACCCGAGAATACCTGCGGTCCAGCGGCCGATCACTTCTTCAATCACAAAGAGAACCGCTGAGATCGGTGCATTGAAAGCCGCCGCGAGTCCTGCAGCAGCCCCCACAGGAGCGATCAGACGCATACGTTCTCGCGATAAGCGCATACGCCGTCCCAGCGCGGAAGCCAAACCGGCGCCAATCTGCAGAGACGGATCTTCTGGGCCCAAAGAGTGTCCGGATCCAATTGCTAAAGCAGCCAAGATGAACTTACCGATCGCCGTGCGGATCGGAATGTGGCCGTTGTAGATGTAGAGTGCCGCTTTGGTCTGATTCACTCCGCTGCCCCGGGTCAGTGGAAAGAAATGAATCACGAGCACAGCGATAACTAGGCCAGCAAGCGTGGGCGCCAAAATAAGGCGCAAGGGGGTCAGTGTGACTCCGGAACCCAACAAGTAGATGCGACACCAGTCGATCGCAAAACGAAAGCAAACGACGGCAAGCCCGGAGAAGACTCCGATGAAGACGGACAACACAAGAAAGAAACGTTCCTCTCGAAATACGTTTCGCAGAAATGCCTTTGAAGGGAGGTCAGGAGCTGAGACTTCGGGTAGCGCCCCTTCATCCAGCAGAATCTCGCGCTCGGAACTGGGTGGTTGGCCCACGTTAGCTCCCCTCATGTAATTTCGCTACCAGGAGTAGCGCTGTGTCCGTTTCACTCGGCGCTCCACACGAAGCGTCCGTTTCGCGCTCAATCCTAAACACTAGATCCATCGTCGTCTCCACCAAGTCCGGGTAGCGCCGAAGCCCCGATGCGGTGATGCGAGGCTTCATCCGTTGCCAAGTTTCGGCCAAGCTCGGTTGTGCACCTTCACCGGAAGCATTTTCCATACTGCAAGACTTGAGCCGCTGACCCGCCGCAGCAAAAGCGTCGACCACAATCTGATTCTTTTGAGCGTCCGAGAGCCCCCGTTGAAAGGGATCCATTCGCAGCACTAGTTCGGTAGTCTTGAGTCGTGTAGCACTCTCTACATCGTGCGGATTAGCCGCGACGGCTTGCTTCAGATACCGCTCGCCCAGCGCGTAGCGACCAAGTTCAAAGGTGGCTAACCCTGCTCCCGCCATGGCGTCCACATTGTGGCGATCCGATTTCAAGGCCATCTGGAATGCATTGAACGCGTTTTCATAGTCCTTCGCCCGCACGAAGAGATTGCCAACCTCTACCTGCTCCGACGGGTGGTTGCCGAGATTTGCTGCGAGGCCGATCAACTCGGACTGGGCCTGTGCCCTGGCGTTGATCTTCAACAGGAAGTCAATCAGTTCGAGGCGTGTCTGGCGCCGTTCTGGCTCTTGATCGTCCGGCCAGGTGGCATAGATCGCATTGTGGTAGTAACGGAGGGCCTTGTCCGTCTCTCCCTTTTGAGCGCAGATGCGGGCGAGTTCCAAGTTTACAAATCCATTCTCTGGCTGCCGCTCCCACAGATTGATGAGGTACGCTTGCGCTTCGCCGGTCCGCTTCAGACCAATGAGGGCCTCTGCAAGATTGAGCTGGTAGGAGTAATCGTCCCGGGCATAGAGCAGCGCAGCACGAAAGTCGCTAACCGAGTTTCCGAAGCGACCTGCCGTGAGTTCCGTGCTGCCGCGCGTAAACCATCTCTTCCCCAACGATTCCTGCTGGGCGTGGTAAACGTGGGACAGACCAGTAACGGCCAAGAAAAACACCACCGCGAATGCAAAGAGCACGCCTACCATCACTGGTTCGCGCGCAAGATAAAAATTAACAGCCGCCAACTTATCTCTGATCCAGCGGACGATGGCACACCTCCAAGCGCGAGAAAAAATTAACGAAACAATTGGTCCTGAGCTGTTCTGTCGAGAAGAAGGCGGCCCGTTACAGCAGGGCCGCCTTCAAACAGCCTCACTGTGCAATTGCCAAGTGACCAACCCGATTCTGCTGCCAGCACTGATCATTGTCTTGTGCGCAGAATGGCTTTTCCTTTCCGTAGCTGATCGTCTTAATACGGTCTGCCGAAATACCCCGTTGTAGAAGCGACTGCTTCACGGTTTCTGCTCGGCTCGCTCCCAGGGCAATGTTGTATTCGTCCGATCCCCGGTCGTCACAGTGGCCCTCGACTAGAATCTTGATGCTCGGATGCTGCTGGAGAAAAGAAGCATCTCCTTGGGTAGCAGGGACTTCATCCGGTCGGATGCTGGATTTGTCATAGTCAAAGAAGACATCCTTGACGTTCCTGCTGAACAAATCCATATCCGTCGGCGAATTTGTCGCGGTTACGGTTCTTGGATTCACTGTGACTCGTGCTGAAGCGTCCTGCGTACCTCCCGGTCCTTTTGCCACAAGGGTGAAGGTCGTGGAGCTATCCGGGGTCAGAGACCTGGAACCCGAGGCAGGCACATCCCCTAGACCAGCGATTCGGATGTCGGTGGAATTCGTGGTCTGCCATGACAGTACTGTTGTTTGCCCCCGTTGAATTACGTTGGGACTGGCCGCAAGAGTTGCCGTAGGTACCGGCGGTGCTGGCGGCGGTGTGGGCGGCGTTGCTTTGGCGACTTTCTTGTTGCAACCTGCCAACGACAGCATCGCAACAAAGACGACCAGAAAAGTCGATACTTTCAATTCTCCTGTCTTCACTTTGAATCCTCCATTTGCTGAAGTAGGCACGACTCTGTGCTGACCTGAACGTCGATTCTGGTCAACATTCATGGAACTACGGAGCCACGGCTCATTACGAGCCACGAATCCGGAACATCCATATGAACTTGTTATTTCTGAGGCACTACCGGAGGGATATCAGCAGCGGAGGATGGCACTGCAATCGACGAAGCTAGGCGCTTGAGGCTCGATACACGCGACTGTCGCAGACCTCACCCAAGTCAGCGACGGAATCTGGAAGTTACCAATCAGGCTCAACGCTGCCTGAACAATGCCTACCCGCACCCGTACGGCCGCTTGAGCAGACTGAAGGGCAGTAACTGGACCATTCACGGCAGAATACGGACCTTGCATGGCCGGAAAGAAAAATATGGCCACAACGCACAGAACGGCAAGAACAGCCAGTTCCCATCCGATTCGGTTCGAGATCATCGAAGTGTCACATGACGATTATAGCTCGCCCGTCTAGCGATTGCTCGTGACGCTCGGTCATTGTCCCAAAGGCCGTCATGAAACTCTTGGACCAAGATCCGAGGCGACGGCTCGGGAAATTCATCAGTCACTGACTGCTAGCGATTGCGTCATGAGGTTCGCCCTATATCGAGCAAGAAACCTTGGCTAACGCAATTGGGATTTCCGTCCTTGTCACGGCCTAATCCAGCGCATTTCCCAGTCACATAGTCGCTTTGCGGGTGTTTGCATCTTGCGCAGGAGTTCCTTTTCAGAAAGCATGGTTTATTCTGCACCGATCCCAGTTCGTGTATGACGTAAGGTTGCTGGAGCTCCTTTTTTGTTAACATTCACGAATAGAGGGAACCAGCAACGTAACTATTGAAAATCAGGCTTATCGCATATCAAGCGATGACTTTGGAATACGGCCGTCCGATTCCAACTAGAGGTCATGTAGGAATTGTCCGTACAATCTTCTCAATGCAACGAAAGATCTTCTGGTTGGTTTTCTTAATCTTGGGGCTTCTGTCGGATTTTCTCCTACCGATCTGGTGGGCTGTTGCCGCCACAATTCCAATCATCGTCGTTGCTTGGTGGGTAGCCTACCGTAGTGATTGGTTCTAGACAGCTATCAGGTCGACTTTAACGGAAGTTTTCTCCAATGAGCAGTTTCCCACTTGGCGACTGATCGGGATTGATCCGCTGCGAGTATAGGTTTGAGTTCATCGGGACGAAGTTCGTAGTGCATACTACGCAATATTCCTCTTCTTCTTGCGAGCGCGCCGTCGCCACTCGAACCAAGCACATAGCGCTAGAGCTGCTCCGAGGAGATACAGAATGTGAGAAGTGGTCCACAGAACGGTGCGGAGGATCAAACCGAGATTCTCAGCCCTTCGAACGGAGTCCTCAGGAATGACGACGGATTTGCTCCAATCCATAGTCTTCAAGAGGGGTAAAAAGCCTTGTCTTACACTGCCTTCAAGGTTATAAACACCAATTTCTCGAGAGTAGTGACTTGCTACGATCAAGTCGCGAGAGAATTCATCCCAGTCAAGCGGTCCAGTGCCAACTCCCGCGGCAGTTTCGCCGTCGGTACTACCCACCGAGATACCTTGTGCTCCGCGACCTAATGACCAGATCATCGCCGCTCCTATGGGGCGGGCAACATTCGTATAGAGCATCAGATACTCTTTGTTCCCCCTGACATCGACGGTGCCGAAAAGCCGGTCTAGGAGGGTGGAGTGGACTCGGCGCTCTGCGAGAACATATGGCATTTGGTAGGTCTGGACTGTATATCCTCGCGACTCAAGCTCGGTGATCAGTCGCGAATATTCCGTGCGTGCGCGCTCAAGACGCTTGTCATCCAGGCTCCGTCGAATCAACGTCATGATCAGATGCCAACGATGGGTTTTGAGAGCTGCGAGCTCAGCAACGTTTGGTTCGATGTCCAGTCCGACTGCAACCCATTTCAGTTTATTCTCCGCAGTCCACCGTTCAAATGCAGCTACACGAGCCATAGCTGTAGGCAAATTATCGGCATTGAAGTAAGATCCCTCCTCTTTCGGAAGCATTATCCACGCTACGACACGAATCCCGGCCTTATTCAAGCCACGCACTACGGCGGCTCGTTCCGGACTGAAGTCGAGAATAGCAACGGCGACTTCGGCGTGCAGCTCGTTGAGCGACGCGATTACGTTCCGATCTGCAAACAGGGACTGCATCTCCTCGACACTCTTGTCGCAGCAGGCAAAGCCAATTTCAGGAGAAGCCCCCGGGCCCTGAATCCGAATTCCAGTAGGAGCATACGCGGCGATTGCCGAGAGCGCCGCAGAGTGGCAAATCCATGAGAAAAGTAAGATAAGGGCTGAAGATCTTCGGACGCACCGCGCGGGCTGGCTGCACAGAACATTCATGCCAGTGGAATTCTGAACTGGCTGGCGAGTCCCGACCAAAGCGAGGTCAATTGTCGCACTCGGGCGCGTGCCCCCAGATTCCCCTCCACACCTCTATGATTGAGATCGCGGCTAAGATAAATGTGAGCCGTCAATTTTAGTTTGGCCGACACATCTTGCCATTCACTACAGGGCTCAAGGATCACTGCCTGCGGGCCGATGGAGTCCCTGCTGCACCGAGGGCGGAAGGTTGTCCGAGTGATGGAGAAAAGTGACAACTTGCCAGATCTCACTATCGGCCATGATATTGCCCCAGGCTGGCATGGCCGATCGGCGCACTCCGTTCTTGATGATGTAGAATTCCTGGTTCTCGGGCAAGCTGGGATGCGCCTGCATGAACTGCGGCGCTCGTGGATTGAAGGACGCCCCGTAATCACTCACCGGATTGTCAGGTCGACCGTGGCAGTCGGCACACTTGTCGCGGTACAACCGGGCGCCATCGAGCAGGTTGGCCTCGGTAGCCGCGATCGGATTCGGTTGCGATGGCGCATGGTGTGCGGCTGAAGCATTCAAGGCGCTGGTAGCGAGTTCAGATTCGAGCCAAGAAGGTGGACGATTCGCTCGCAGGTCCGCATAGCCAAGTCTGAGGTAAAGCCAGCCGCCGAATGTCAAGACGATCAGCGTCGCGACAATCCCGGCCACGAAGTTTTTCACCTTGCCCTCCGTGGTCGCATTATGCACCTTCTCTACGGCGTAATGTCTCCGCAACAACGGCCGACACCTTTTGTGATAGCGCTCAGGCCCTAC
>Ga0335079_10008778_pt1 | contig 11518 bp, 7 predicted proteins | sample Lox_Sample_33_FD_206719 | JGI IMG/M metagenome (GOLD analysis project Ga0335079, IMG submission 206719) | Soil microbial communities from Loxahatchee National Wildlife Refuge, Florida, United States - Lox_Sample_3.3 | ecosystem: Environmental > Terrestrial > Soil > Wetlands | place: USA: Florida... | reverse complement strand
GTGTCGCCCGACTCGGTATGCAGCACATTGTGTCCCCGGCTGCGGAGGTCGTCTTCCACTGCCTGTCCAAAAGAAAAAACTTGGTCAGCACTTAGCGAAGAGAGATTGTGCACAGTTACGGTGAGTTTTTCGCCCGAGCTGAGCATCAACGCAATCTTTCCAGCAAAGGTGTGGGCGGCGTCTTCGAGAGAATCGGCTTTGGAAGAAGGCGGAAGGCAGGCGAACAGAAATCCCAGCAAGAGACAGACAACGAATCGGCCGCGCGTGGGCGGGGGGGACAGTTTTTGCTTGGCGAACACGGGGTTACGGGTTGATGATAGCACGGCCGCGGAAAACGGATTGCGGAGCGGGAGTAGTTACCCGCGGGTACATAGAAGACCTTTGCGCGCTCGCCGAGGATTTATTCTCAAGGAGCGCAAAGATTTCGTGAAACGAATTTTCTGGGGAGCCGTCCATTAAAGAGGTTCGGTGTCCTCAGCAACAACTCATCCTCAGGAGTAACAGGAATGAAACCCACGCCCATTCGAACGAATATTCTTCTGTGGCTAGGCCTGGCGGCAGCCGCGTTTCTTGGAGCGGCACCGGCAAAGGCGCCCGCGCAACCTGCCGATGCGGTTCCTCCGGGACCCACGAAGCTCCTGCGGTTCGCGGACATTTCCAAGGACCGAGTGGTGTTCGCCTACGCGGGCGATTTGTGGATTGCCTCGCGCGAAGGGGGCGCGGCGCGGCGGCTGACGTCGGCTGTGGGCGATGAGCTGTATCCGAAATTCTCGCCGGACGGAAAATGGATCGCGTTTACCGGCGAATATGACGGCAACCCGGACGTCTACGTCATTTCCGCGGAGGGCGGGGAGCCCAAGCGGCTGACGTATCATCCTTCGAATGACATCGTGCTCGGCTGGACTCCGGACGGCAAAAACATTCTGTTCCGTTCCGACCGCTACAGCGCGCCGCCGGGCCGGTTCACGAAACTCTTTCTCGTCTCGCCGCAGGGCGGCACCCCGAAGATGCTGCAAGTTCCGCGCGGAGACCTGACTTCGTTCTCGCCGGACGGCACAAAGATCGCCTACATCGAAACGTCGCAGGAATTTCGCACCTGGAAGCGCTATCACGGCGGCTGGAATCTGCCCATCGCCACGTACGACCTGAAGAACAACACCTATGAAGAACTGCCCATGTCAAAGGGCATGGACATGTTTCCGATGTGGCACGCGAACTCGATCTATTTTATTAGCGACCGCGACGGAGTGATGAACCTCTACAGCTACGACCTCGGCTCGAAGCAAACCAAGAAACTCACCGACTACAAAGAGTACGACATCAAGTGGCCGAGCCTGGGGCCCGACGCCATCGTCTACGAAAATGGCGGTCTGCTCTACGAATACAACATCGCCAGCGGAAAAACGCGAAACCTGCCCATTCAAGTGCACGCGGAAGATATTGAAGCGCGGTCGGAATTCAAGAACGTCTCGCAGCACATTGGTACGTACGCGCTTTCTCCTTCCGCTGCCCGCGCCGTGATGGAAGCCCGCGGCAACATCTTCACCGTGCCCGCGGAGCACGGAAGCATCCGCACGCTAACCACGGAACATTCGAGCGTTCACGAACTGAATCCCACGTGGTCACCCGACGGCAAATCGATCGCGTATCTCTCCGACAAGACGGGGGAGTATGAAGTGTATACGCGCCCGCAGATGGGCGGCGAGGAAACGCGCATCACGACGGATGGTGGAATCTACCGCTACGGCCCAGTGTGGTCGCCGGACAGCAAGAAACTCGCCTATTGGGACAAGCTGCACCAGCTCTGGTATGTCGGCATCGAGGACAAGAAACCGGTCCTAGTCGACAAAGCGGAATATGGCGACATCACCGACGCAAGCTGGGCACCGGACAGCTTGTGGCTCACCTATTCCAGACCGCACCGCCGCGGCGCCAGCGACGTTTTCCTCTATTCGCTCAGCACTAAGAAAATCACCAAGGTTTCCGAGGGCTTTTACAACGACACCAACCCGGTATTCGATCCCGGGGGCAAGTTTCTCTATTTCATCTCCACGCGCTACTTTTACCCGAGCATCGGACAGCTCGACCAACGATACAACTACTACACGACGGACGGCATTTTTGCCGTCACGCTGAAGTCGGACGAGGCCTCTCCTTTCAAGCCGGAGAGCGATGAGGAGAAGGCTGAGGAAAAGAAGGACGAGAAGAAATCCGCCGAGGCCAAGCCCGGCGAGCAGAAACCGGGAGAAAAGAAAGAAGAGAAGAAAGAAGAAAAGAAGGAAGAAGCCGTCAAGCCGATTCAGATTGACTTGGACGGCATCGGCACACGCGTGGCGCCCGTCCCGATTCATCCAGGGATCGTGAGCGGCCTGGCAGCGCGCAAGGACAAGCTGTTTTATATCGACACGCCGCAGGAGGCGCGCCAATTTGGAGGAGGAAATGGCCCCCGTCCAAGAAACGTTCTGCACTTGTATGACATTGCCAAACGAGAAGACAAAGTCCTACTCGATGGTATCGACGGCTACGACCTGGACAAGGAAGGCAAGAAAGTCATCTACAAAGCCGGACCCGTTTTCGGGATTGTGGAAGCCGTGCCTGGAAAAGCCAAAGTGGGCGAAGGCAAATTGAATCTCAGTGAGATGCAGGTGCAGATCGATCCGCGCGAAGAGTGGCGGCAGGTGTTCCACGAAGCCTGGCGCATCGAACGCGATTTCTACTGGGACCCGAACATGACCGGGCACGATTGGAAAAAGCTTGGCGAGCGATATGAAGCGCTACTTCCGTGGGTGGCGCATCGCAGCGATCTGAATTACCTGATTGGCGAGATGATTTCCGAGCTAAGCACTTCGCACACCTACGTGGGCGGCGGCGACCAGCCGGACCGGCCGCACGTCAATGTCGGAATGCTGGGCGCGGACTTCGAGCCGGACGGCGGCTACTTCCGCATCACAAAGATCTATCCGGGCGAAAATTGGAACGATGCGACGCGCTCTCCCCTCACCGAGCCGGGGCTCAAAGTGAAGGCGGGCGATTATTTGATCGCCGTAAACGGCCAGGAAGCGCATTCCGACAAAGACGTGTATTCGTATTTTCAGGACCTTGCCGGAAAGCTGGTCACGCTGAAGGTCAACAGCAAGTCGACGCCGGAAGGCGCGTGGGAAATCACCGTGAAGCCCACCAACAGCGAGGCTGGAGTACGCTATCTCGACTGGATTGAGGCGAATCGCCGCAAAGTCGCGGAAGCCACGGGCGGGCGCATCGGCTACATGCACGTTCCCGACACGACGATTCCGGGCATCATTGCCTTCGACAAGCAATTCACGGCGCAACTCGACAAAGACGGCATCATCGTCGATGAACGCGACAACTCCGGCGGACAGATTCCGGATTTCTACACCGAGAAACTGAAACGCCAGCTTCTGGCCTTGGTTGCTCCGCGCGACACGGCCGACATCCCCTGGCCACCCGTTGCCATTTATGGACCCAAAGTGATGATTGTCAATGAGCTTGCGGGTTCCGGCGGCGACGCGTTCCCGTGGTTCTTCCATCGCGAAAAGATCGGGCCGATTGTCGGGATGCGAACGTGGGGAGGATTGGTTGGCATCGGAAACGTGCAGCCATTGCATGATGGTGGTTTCGTCACTGCTCCGGGGTTCGGTTTCTGGAGCACGGACAACGGCGGCGAATGGGTGGTGGAGCAACACGGTGTCGATCCGGATTATGTGGTGCCACAGCGGCCGGATTTGGTCGTCAGCGGCCACGATCCACAATTGGAAAAAGCCATCGAACTGGCTAAAGAAGCCCTGAAAAACTACAAGGGAATTCCAGCCAGGCCCAAATATCCGTCGGTCAAGGAATAATCTCGATTCACTGACCGCTAGCCGGGCGGCGCGGTGCGCGCTGCGAAAGAAGGAGTAACCTCTGGCAAATTTGGCGAAGCGCGGCGGTGCTTGCCCTTGTGCTCATGGTCTCTCCTCCTCTCACGTCGCGCCCCGAGCCACCCACAGGGGTTTTGGCTAGCGGAGCCCGGTGGCACAGGCTTTCCACCTGTGCGAACTCTTCGAATCGCGTTACGGGCGGCGCTGCGGTTTGCGCTGCGCGGACGCCGTCGCGTTTGCCGGAGGATCATCCGTTCCGTCGTCGGAACTGCTGCCGCTCCCGGCCGTCACTCCCGAGAACGCTGAGCGCAGCACGTCGTTGGCAAAGAAATTCTTGCCATCGATGGGCACCATCATGATTTGCAGCTTGTCAGAAAGCCGCTCGGCAATGATTTTCTGGATGAGCATGGGATTTTGTTTCAGCACGGATGCTTCATACTTCATCCGCTCGGCGTCTGCCGCTGCCGTCACGCGAATGCGATTGGCCTCCGCGTCGGCAAGGTTCTTCTGACGCTCGACTTCGGCTTTGCTGTCGATGACCTTGGCTTGCGCCGCGGCTTCGGCGTTCTCCAGGGTCGCTTCCTTGCGCGCTTGCGCCTCGAGCTTGGTCTGCTCAATCTGCTTCTGTTTCAAAGGCAGGGTGTACTGCATGGCGTCCGATTCGGCTTTGGCCTGCAAAACGCGGACTTGCGCCTGAGCTTCGGCCTGCTTCACGTCGCGCGACTTTTGCGCTTCCGCTTCCAATTCGGCGATGCGCACCTCTTTCTGCTTGATTTCCTGTTCGGTTCCCAGCCGCTCGTTTTCCTGTTCTTTCAACAAGAGGCCTTCGAGCCCTTTGGCATATTCAGCGGGGAGCTGAAGGTCACGGAGCAGCACTTCGCGCACAAGAATTCCGTCACTCGCGAGACGCGCGGTGATGGCTTCCGACGCTTTGGTGCGCAACTCTTCGCGCTTGGTGGCGAAGATTTCGCGCGTCATGTAATTCGGCGCGAGCTGCCGGTAGATGGTCGAAACGACCGGCGCGACAACTTGTTCTCCGACCGGCTGCGGCAGGTTGGTGTGAATGGAATCGAGGCGCTGGGGGTCGAGCCGATAGCGCACGGAAACGGCAAGGCCGATATTCAGGCCTTCGCGGGCCTGCACTGTTAGAACTTCACCCTTTTGCTTGGGATTTTCCGAAGCTAGCGTCGAATACACCTGCTCGCGCGTATTGTAGAGTGCGATGGAATCGACTAGCGGCGTAATCAAGTGAACGCCGGGATATAAAGTACCGGGGCGCGCTCCCCAACTCTGGCTGACGCGGACTCCGGCTGAGCCGTCGGGAACCACTTCGACGGTTTGCGTGATCAAGATGGCTAGAGCGCCCGCCACGGCAAGCTGCAGCGCCAGCCGCGCCCGCACGGGCCGAAAAGGGCGGCCGGCCAGCGCTCCCACCTCCGTGGCGGATTCGCCGGCGGAGCTTCGGCGCAACAGCCGCCGGAGCTGCGTCGAGAGAAAGATGTCGTACGCCACCAGGGCGCCCGCACTCCCAAACAGACCGACTCCCAGAATCATGAGCAAATATTTCAAAGCCAGCATCGAGTTACTCCCTTCCGTTTCTTTCCCGGCCCGTTTGGAAAACGCGTCGGCGGAGCGGTGACCGCCGACCCCGCCGCTCGCGTTGGGCCGGACAAACCCGCGGCACAGGGCTTGGCTGTGCCCTCGGCCCAATGGGCTTTAGCGATTCGAAGCGTAGGCGCGCACCAAGTGGGCGGTGCCCCGAACCAGTTCGGTGCGAACCGCAATCCGGCGAGCCGTGGCTGGCTGCATCGCAACGAAGGCGGCGCGCAGGCAGAGCCAGTTCAGAGCGGCAGCAGAGAGCCCCGCGAGAATGGTGGCGATAACGAGTGTGGCGAAGTGCAGCATGGCGATCATGATGTGCCTCCCGACTGTGCGACCCAGAAAATGGCAAGCGCAGTGCCGATGCCAATGTGTTGACAGGAAAGGGCTTACGAGATGAGCAAGATAGAGGGAGTGTGGGGCGTGTTACACGGCGTGTCGGCTGGACCGCGCCAAAGGCAATGTGAGGATACAGGGAGCGGGAAAGTCCTGCGAGCAATGCCTCCGCTGGCACGCCGCATAACTGCCTAGCTGATTTCTAATCGATAATTTACTTGACACAAGCGGAGTCCGGTATATCCTCGGCAGCAACGCCTCGACAGTTACTCTCCCACCGGCGTTACGACCGTTCGGCTAGGCAGAATCAAATTCAATTTGCCAGCAGGGTTTTGCGATGTTTGCCGTTCTGTTTGTTTAAGGGGGAAAGCGATGAAGACGTTTTTCTTTGTCGTAGCACTGGGCTTGCTTACTGCGATTGCCACTACTCGGACTGCGGCTCAGGCCAATCCACCAAAGCCGACCCCTACCAAAAGTCGCGAGCAGGACACTTCCAACGCCGGGCCTTGCAAGACGCCAAAGCTTCCACGCTACACGGTTTCCCCAAACTCCTCCGGCGAAACGATAGAGGGGCCGGCTTGCGTCCAGGCATCCTCCGTGAACACGCTGCGGAATTTCATATTCATTACGACCGCAATCACACAAACGGCGGGGCCTTCGCCCTCAACCCTTTTCCCCTCCTCCGGAGACAAGAGCGTGGGAGGAGGCGGCGGGCCTGCGAAGCTGACCGACCTGGAAGGGCGGGTCCGAACTGCGCAAAATGAACTCAGGCTGCGCTTGGATTCTAACCGCACGGCTGCCGCCAGCCTCGACGATTTGATTGCTCGCTTACGGGAGTTCATCGCCCACTCCGACGAAAGCGTCGGGAGTGGACATTTCGACGCCCTGGTGGCGCAAATTAAAACTCACAAAGATGAGATCGACAGAGTGATTGGCGGCGGATCCGGATGGAAAGCAACTGATGACATCGTGAGGATGATCCACGCCGCGCAAAATGATTGGGCGAATTTCTCCGTGGACCACCCCGAGGCCTTCACGGAGGCAGCCACGAAGACGGACAACACGACCAAATACAACGCTTTGAAGACGCAATTGGACGATCTCGAGACCAAAGCCCTCCAGCAAGCTTCGGGAAGTGATGCGTCGAAGGCAGTTGGAAAGAACGTGGGGTTGCTTGCGTATTGGCGTGATGTGTTTGCGGGGTTCCTTGCACCTGACGGGTCGGTGCCCAAGGATTCGTCGGCTAAGTTCATGGTTCACCAGGATGTTCCGTGCAGAACTGTGTTCAATATGAACCGAACCGTAGCCGTAAAGCTAACGATTGGGGACCGGCTTCCCGTCTTTGACGGGCAGCAGATTTCCACGCAAACGCATGATGCCTTCGTGACGGTCACCTGCACGAGCCCATTTTCGCTCTCCGCTGGCGTGGCGTTCAGTTCCATCGAGCAGCGAGAGTTTGCCATTGTGCAATCGGCGCCGCCCGCGGGCTCCACGACACTGGTCAACAAGTTCGGCTATTCGGCAAAGTCGGCTTTTCATCCACTCCCACTGGCCATGGCGCACATGCGTTTTTACGAGTCGGATTCTCACCGCTACGCGGTCCACGCGACCTTCGGAGTCGCAGCCAATATTCAGGGATCAAATGCAGGAGGTTCTAATGCGGAGTATCTTCCCGGATTGAGCTTTTCCTTGTTCCGCACGATGTATCTCACTGCGGGCGTGCACATCGGCAAGCAAGCTTCCCTCGCCGGAGGATTCAATGTTGGCGACGTTGTGCCTGCCGGGATCACTTCGCCACCGCTTCAGACTTCCTATAAGGTCGGAGCGGGTTTCGCTGTGACGTTCACCAAACCCTAGAAGTACCCTGAGTTCGGAGAATGACTTGTGCCCGTTCTCGACAATTTCAGCATTGGGACTCAAGGTGACGCCGGAAATCTTTGCTGGGCGGCTGTCGGACAGGGGATCGCGAAATACTACGATCAACTAACGGGTTCGACAGTTCGCTGGGGCAGCATGTGCGAATTCGTCGACGCAGTTTTGAGCCAACACTTTGGTACTTCCCCCGACGAACTCCAATGTTGCGAGGATCAGCGCATCCTGGGTCCGGACTGCAACGAACTTCTTGACTTTCGCGATGCTCTCGACGTAACGGGGAATACAGGCAATTTTCAGAACCTTCCTTTGAAATTCGACCAAATTAAAACGCAAATCGACGCGAAGTGCCCGATCGGCGTCGAGATTCAGACTTCTGGAAATAATCACATCATCGTGCTTTTCGGGTACGACGAGACGAACGGGGAGAAAGTTATGGTTGGCGACCCCGCTCCCGATGCGTCTCTCAGCAGTCTTGTCCCCTACGACGATCTCGTGAACAACTACCGAGGCGCCGGTGGGAAGTGGACTCAAACGTATTGCACGGTCGCGAACACGTAGCAGGAGGCTAGATTGGCATTGCGATTGACGTCCGTCCCCGAGTGGACACGGGAGGCAGTCCGAAAAGTGATTGCCGCACACGCGAATGTATTTGAAGATCCTCCTCAAATTGCAGTGGAGCGAGGCGAGTTGACTGCTGAGAAAGCCAGGGTCACATTGCCCGTGTTTACGGCAGGCGTACCGAAGCGCCGCGACGACCGACGGGCTGCAATTGCCCATAGCAAGCTCTGGCTCAAACCGAAACAGATCGCATGGCGAACACTGCTCGAGACCCGACAAGGTGTGACCGTGGCCGTTGAACTCCACGTCAGCCGAAAGAAGGACAGCTTTCATCAGCTCCAGTATGGCCCGTCCATTCAACAAACGTTTGACGCCCTTGAGATGGCAAGGCGCAGCCGCCGCCTATCCAAACAAGAGTTCTCGGTGGGCATCCTGCAAATACCTGCCTTGTACTTTAGCGCCCTCTGGGTGACCACGAACCGTGGGCGCGAATTGTACTTTCCTCTCGTGAGTTTTCCAGGCCGGCTTAAGGCAAAGCGCTTCTATCAGCGAAAGCAGACAGTGACAGCCCTTGTCGACAAGTGGATCGAAAGAAGAGAGGCGCACAAGAAGCTTGCCGCGCACAAAGCGAAATCAAAGCGTTGAGAGTTGCAGAGCGGTATGCGTCGCTGAACATCATAAAGTCATGCTTCCTTCGGTTGGTTAATGATTTGCAATCACTGCAATTTGCTTCTCCACTCAGCTTCATTGTGTCTCTCCCATCTCAATGATTCGTCTTGTGCTAGCCTAATTGTGTTGAACCATGAATCGCAGATCAGCATTTCGAATTGGACGCGTCTTTGGCATCCCCATTTATCTGGATGCTAGTTGGCTGCTGATTTTCGGGTTAATCACATTTCAACTCTCCGTGGTCGTCTTTCCCGGAATGCACCCCAAGTGGACGACAGCGGAATACTGGTTCGTGGGAATCCTCACAAGCGTTCTTTTTTTCGCGTCGGTTCTTTTTCACGAGATGTCGCACAGCGTGGTCGCGCTGCATTACAAAATCCCGGTTCAGTCCATCACGCTCTTTTTGTTTGGTGGAATCGCTCGAATTGCCCGGGAACCCGCGAATCCGATTCAGGAATTCAACATCGCGATCGCCGGGCCGCTGGCGAGTTTTTTCCTCTCAGCAATGTTCGGGGGCATGATGCTTCTTTTTCCTACCGAGGAAATGCTGGGGGCGCTGGCAGGCTATCTTGCGTTGACCAACCTGGTTCTTGGTGCCTTCAACCTGGTTCCAGGTTTCCCTCTGGACGGTGGGAGAATTTTTCGAGCGATTGTTTGGGGCCTCACTAAGAACCTCACGCGCGCTACGCTCATTGCCGCCGGGAGTGGGAGGCTAATTGCGTATGCGTTCATGGGCATTGGCGGCTACCTTGCTTTCTACAATCGGAATTGGCAGGCCGGCCTATGGCTGGGCTTAATCGGGCTGTACCTGCTCAACGCCGCGCAAGAAAGCATCGCGCAGGTTACCATCCGCGAGACGCTGGCGGGCCTGCACACCTCGGATGTGATGAGTCACGAAGTTCCGACCGTGGATGGTCACATCACGCTCGAGGAATACGGGGCAGAGGTCCTGCGCACGGGCCGCCGCTGCCACCTCGTCCTGACGGACGACCGGCTGGTCGGCATGATGAACGTGCACTTGCTCAATGAGTTTCCGCGTGCAGAGTGGCCGCACAACTCCGTGCAAGCCGCGATGCTGCCGCGGGACAAAATTCTCTGGACTACTCCAGATGAATCGCTGCTGAAATTGCTGGAACGCCTGCTGACCGCTGACATTAATCAGATGCCCGTGGTCAGTGGGACGAGCGATGGCGCGCAAATCGTGGGCATAGTCACGCGCGACTCCATTTTGCGAGTCATGCAAACGCGTACCGAGTTGGGCTTGCAAGGGGCAGGCAAGTAGCGTCACACCGCTTTTGTCTTCTCACTAAAAGCTATTGATGGGGAGCGTGCAGCTAGTCAGCGCTCATCGATTGTCTTGTGTCGCACGCGATCTCTGAGGCTGCGCTGCGCCGGGATTCCAGCATCACACGAACTCCATGCCGAGGCCGAAGCGTGATGGACGCGAACGGCACGACCGGATGACCTGGCACAAGCCGCAAGCGAAACCTCTGCGCAATCGTCGCCAGAATCAGTGCCGCTTCCATCTGCGCAAAGGAATTCCCGATGCACTGGCGCGGTCCGCCGCCGAACGGAAAGTAGGCGAAGCGCGGAATGCGCTTCAGCAAATCGCCTTCCCAGCGCTCGGGCTGAAATTCCTCCGGCGCGTCGTACCAACGCGGATCGCGATGCACGACCCACTGCGCCATGGCAACGCCCATCCTTTTTTTCATGGGATACCCGCACAATTCATGATCCTCGATGGCTACACGCGCCAGACCCCACGCCGGAGGATAAAGCCGCAACGACTCGTTAACGACGTTGCCGGTGTAAGGGAGATTCGAAAGATCATCCAGCGTAGGCGCGCGGCCGCAAAGAACCGCGTCGAGTTCTGCGTGCAGTTTCGCTTCGACGCGGGGATTTTGTGACAGCAGCCACCACGTCCAGGAAAGGGTGCTTGCGGTGGTTTCATGGCCAGCAAGGAACAAGGTGATGGTTTCGTCGCGAAGCTGGCGATCGGTCATGTGCGAGCCGTCTTCGTCCTGCGCGTGCAGGAGCATCGACAGCAGATCGCCGGTGTCGCGACCCGTAGCGCGGCGCTCCGCGATGATCCGGTAAAGGATGCTCTCGATGAACTTGATTTCGCGTTTGATCCGGAGATTGGTGAGCGTGGGCACCCAATGGGGGATGAAAAGCGTGCGGCGGAAATTAGCGCCAAGTTCGAGCAGCAGCTCAAGCGACTTGCCCACATCTTGCGCGTCACCAGCAACGTCGGCGTCAAACAGCGTCTTTCCTACGATTCGCAGCGTGAGCCGCATCATCTCCTGATGCGCGTCGCGTTGTTCGCCATCGCGCCAGTTTTCCAGCATGCGCTGCGTGTATTCGACCATCGTCGACGCATAGGATGCGATTCGCGCGCGGTGAAACGCTGGTTGGGCCAGCCGCCGCTGCCGCAGCCAGAAATCGCCTTCGCTGGTGAGCAACCCCTCACCGAAGACGTGCCGGTTCGCCCGCAGAATTCTGCCTTTGATGTATCGCCGGGCGTGCGTAACCAGCACTTCTTCGATGGCGTCGGGATGATTGATGAAAATGGTCCGGAAATTGACCACCCGGATGCCGGCGAC
>Ga0335079_10008775_pt1 | contig 11519 bp, 6 predicted proteins | sample Lox_Sample_33_FD_206719 | JGI IMG/M metagenome (GOLD analysis project Ga0335079, IMG submission 206719) | Soil microbial communities from Loxahatchee National Wildlife Refuge, Florida, United States - Lox_Sample_3.3 | ecosystem: Environmental > Terrestrial > Soil > Wetlands | place: USA: Florida... | reverse complement strand
GGGTGAACTCGCCGGTGCGGGCGTTTCGCGCCGTGGGCGGCCAGCCGTTCTTTGTCAACAAAGCAAAGGGCGCGCGGGTGTGGGACGTGGACGGCAACGAGTATGTGGATTTCAACCTGTGCTTCGGGGCGCTGATGGCGGGGCATTCGCATCCTGCCGTGGTGCGCGCGGTGGAGTCGCGGCTGCGGGGCGGCACGGCGTACGGAATGCCGCACGACATGGAATGGGAACTCGCGGAGGAAATCTGCGGGCGATATCCGGTGGACATGGTGCGGTTTGGGTCGAGCGGAACGGAAGCGACGATGCACGCGGTGCGCCTGGCACGGGCGGCGGCCGGGCGCGACCTGGTGATCAAGTTCGAAGGCGGGTACCACGGACTGCATGACGCGGCACTGGTGAGCGTGAAGCCGCACGACGGGTTCGGCAGCATCGAGGAGCCGACGCCGGTGCCTGGCGGCGCGGGGATACCGGCAACGCACGTGGCGAACACGCTCGTCGCGACGTTCAACGACCTGCGCAGCGTGGAGCGGCAGTTCGAAAAGCATCCGGGGAAGGTGGCCGCGCTGATCCTCGAGCCGATCATGATGAACGTGGGGATGTGCCCGCCGGAGGAAGGCTTCCTGCAAGGCCTGCGCGAAGTGACGCGGAAGCACGGCGCGCTGTTGATCTTCGATGAGGTGAAGACCGGCGCGAAGCTGGCGTGGGGCGGCGCGTGCGAATACTACGGAGTGAAGCCGGACATTGTGTGCCTGGCGAAGTCCATCGGCGGCGGGCTGCCGCTTTCGGCGTTTGGCGCGACGCGGGGAGTAATGGAACAGATCAGCAAGCACAAGGTCTTTCATGGGGGAACGTACAACACCAACCCGATTTCCATGGCGGCGGGGCTGGCGACATTCCGCGAAGTGCTGACGCGCGAAGCGTACGAGCGGGTGGAACGGTTGAACAGGAAACTGCTGACGGGGTACGAGCGCGTGCTGGGCGCGACAGGACTGAAGGCCTACGTAACGGGCGCGGGAGCGAACGGCGTGCTGATGTTCTCACAGAAGAAGGTTCGGAATTACCGGGACTGGCTGGAAGTGGACACGGAGTTATGGCGGCAGTACTGGTTCGCAATGGTGAACCGCGGGGTGCTGCCTCAGCCGTACTGGTGGGACGAGCAGTGGACGATTTCCGTGCAGCATACGGACGCGGACATCGAGCGGCACCTGGCCGCGTTTGAAGCCGTGGCGCCCGCGCTGGCGCAGGCGCAGCGGGAACGCGAGCCGGCGGCGGCGGCGCGATAGTGCGCTGCGCTTGACGGGCGGTTCGCCAGAGGGCGCGACATCGATGCCAGTGGGGAACGCCGCGACGGGGCGGGACGACGGCGCGGCCATGAACGGGCCGAGGCTGGTACGAGTCTTGGGCGTGTGGGACCTGGCGCTGCTGTGCGTCGTTGCGGTCGCAAACCTGAACCTGGTTCCAGTGGTGGCCGCGAGCGGCGGGGCTGTGGTGTGGTTCTGGCTGCTCGCGTTGTTGTTCTTCTTCCTGCCGCAGGGCGTCGCCGTCATCGAACTTTCCCGCAGGTACCCCGGTGAAGGGGGAATCTATCTGTGGAGCAAAGAGCGGTTCGGGCCATTCCACGGATTCCTGAGCGGCTGGTGCTACTGGATGAACAATGTTTTCTACATCCCGACGCTGCTGCTGTACCTGGTGGGAATCGCGGTGTACATCGGCGGGCCAGGCTACGCGGGACTTGGGGAGAGCAGGGCGTTTGTCTTTGTCGTGGCGAGTGTGCTGCTGGCGTTGCTGGTGGCGATCAATGTTCTGGGGCTGGGGCTGGGCAAGTGGGTGAACAATGCCGGGGCTGTGGGCACGGGAGTGGCCGCGGCAGCGCTGGGCACGCTTGCCGTGGCCGTATTGGCACGACAGGGAAGCAGCCTGCAGGCGTCGTCCTTCAGCTTTGCCGGGTCGGACTGGTCGATCGTGAACACGTTTGGAGTGATCTGCTTCAGCCTGGTGGGGCTGGAACTGGGCTCGGTGATGGGAGACGAAATCCGCGAGCCGGCGACGACGGTGCCGCGAGGAGTGCTGTGGGGCGGCGTGGCGTCGGGCGTGTTGTATATCGGCGCGACGCTGGCGGTGTTGCTGGCCCTGCCGAGGGCGAAGATCGGAGAGACGCAGGGAATTCTGCAGGCAGTGACGGAGATGGCGGAAAGCGTCGGCGTGGGGTGGATCGTTCCGGGAGTCGCGCTGGTGCTGACGGTGTCGATTGCGGGAATCGCGTCGGCGTGGCTATCGGGGTCGGCCAGGGTACCGTTTGTCGCGGGGCTGGATCGGTACCTGCCGGCACAACTGGGCCGCCTGCACGCAACGCACAGGACGCCGCATGTGGCCCTGGTTTCGCAGGCGGTGCTCTCAGGGTTGTTCATGGCGATGAGCTTTTTGGGCGCGAAGGTGGAGCAGGCGTACAGGACGCTGCTGGACCTGGCGGTGGTGCTGCAGATGGTGCCGTTCCTCTATGTGTATGCGGCGCTGATTGACCTGGCACGGCGTCCGGAGGACGGGCAGGGGCGCTACTCGAAGGGCATGCTGTGGTTCGCGGGAATCTGCGGGCTGGCCACGTCGTGCATCGGGATGGTGGTGGCGTTCATTCCGCAACACGAGGGAGAGGTGCTCTGGGTGTTCGAGACGAAGATGGCCGTCGGCGTTGCGTCGTTCCTGGCGCTGGGCGCTTTCTTTTACTTTCCATACGCGCGACGCCGCACGGCCACGGCTGCGGAATCCGCTGGAAGCGCCGAGGCATCAGCGGCAGACTATCCGGGCACAGGAGGGGTGTCTTGAAGCGCTACTCGATGTACGTGAACGGCAAGTTCGTCCCGGCGAAGAGCGGGAAGTGGTTTGCGGTGTACGACCCGGCGACGGAGGAGGTGATCGGGGAGGCTCCCGACGCGAACGCGGAAGATGTGGACGCGGCGGTCGCCGCGGCACGGGAGGCATTCGAGAACGGCCCGTGGGGCAAGAGCACACCGCAGGATCGAGGGCGTGTGCTGTTCCGGCTGGCGGAGAAGTTACGGGCGGAGACAGCATCGCTGGCCGAACTGGAATCGCGGAACACGGGGAAGCCGATCGTGGAGTCGGAGTATGACTTGGCGGATACGGCGACGTGCTTCGAGTACTACGGCGGCATGGCCACGAAGGTGATGGGGCATGTGAATCCTGTTCCGGCGAACGCGCTGAGCCTTTCGCTGAAGGAACCCATCGGCGTGGCCGGGCAGATAATTCCCTGGAACTACCCGCTGCTGATGGCAGCGTGGAAGCTGGCGCCGGCCCTGGCTGCGGGCTGCACCTGCGTGTTGAAACCTGCGGAGCAGACTCCATTGACAGTGCTGGAGTTCGCGCGATGGTTTGAAGAGGCGGGCCTGCCGGCGGGGGCGGTGAACGTGGTGACGGGCTTTGGCGAGCCCGCGGGAGCGCCCCTGGTGACGCATCGAGACGTGAACAAGGTGGCGTTCACGGGCAGCGTGGAAGTCGGAAAGAAGATCGCCCGGACTGCGGCCGACTCGCTGAAGCGGGTGTCGCTGGAGCTGGGCGGGAAGTCTCCGAACATCTTTTTCGCCGATGCCGATTTCGAGGCCGCGATTGACGGGGCCCTGTTTGGGGTGTTCATCAACCAGGGCGAGGTGTGCTCGGCGGGGAGCCGGATTCTGGTGGAGCGGCCGATTTATTCGAAGTTCGTGGAGGCAATGTCAGCCAAGGCGAAGACGATTCGCCTGGGCCCGCCACTCGAGCGTGAGACAAAGATGGGCCCACTGGTGAGCCGCGAGCAGTACGACCGCGTGATGTCGTACGTGGAAATGGGGAAGCACGAAGCCAAACTGTGCGCGGGAGGTGGTCGTCCGAGCGGTTTCGGCAAAGGGCACTACGTCCAGCCGACGATCTTTGCGGACGTGCCGAACAGCGCGCGCATTTCGCGCGAGGAGATCTTCGGGCCTGTAGCGGCGGTGATTCCGTTTGAGAATGAAGCGGAGGCACTGCGCATCGCGAACGACACACACTACGGGCTGGCCGCGGCAGTGTGGTCGCGGGACATCTTTAAGGCGTTCCGCGTAGTGAAGGCGCTGCGCGCCGGGATCGTGTGGGTGAACCACATGCAGCCGACGTACGTGGAAGCGCCGTGGGGCGGGTACAAGCAGTCCGGCTACGGCCGGGAGCTGGGGCCGTGGGGTATCGAGGAGTACCTGGAGACGAAGCAGGTGTTCGTGAACCTGGACGAAGCACCGATCGGGTGGTACTGAGGAGCGGGCGGGGAAGATGGGCGCGATTCAACTACGCACGGGGATCCCAGGTCCGGCGTCACAGGAACTGATGCGGCGCAGGTTTGACGCGGTGCCGGCGGGGATATTCTCGGCGGCGCCGATTTTCACGGCGCGCGCCGAGGGCGCGCTGATTGAAGACGTAGACGGCAACCGGCTGATTGATTTTGCGGGAGGCATCGGCTGCCTAAACGTGGGGCACCGCGCGCAGCGGGTGCTGGCGGGTGTGCGGGCGCAGATCGACCGTTACCTGCACGTGTGTTTCAGCGTGACCCCGTATGAGCCGTACGTGGCGCTGGCGGAGAAGATGAACGCGTGCACGCCCGGGTCGTTTGCGAAGAAGACGATGTTCGTGAACAGCGGCGCGGAGGGGATCGAGAACGCGGTGAAAATCGCACGCTGCTTCACGGGCCGTCCGGCGGTGGTGTGCTTCGAGGATGCTTTTCACGGGCGCACGCTGCTGACGATGTCGCTGACCAGCAAGACGCATCCTTACAAGGCGGGATTCGGGCCGTTCGCTCCGGAGGTGTACCGGCTGCCGTACGCGTACTGCTACCGGTGCGCCTACTCGCTGAAGTACCCGGAATGCTCCGTGCACTGCGCGCACGCGCTGAAAACCCTGTTCCAGCGATCGGTGGCGGCGGAGGCGGTGGCCGCCGTGGTGGTGGAGCCGGTGCTGGGGGAAGGCGGATTTGTGCCGGGGCCGCCGGAGTTCTTCGAGGTGCTGCGGAGGGTTTGCCGCGAGAACGGCATCCTGCTGATCGCCGACGAAGTGCAGACAGGCTTCGGGCGCACTGGGGCGCTGTTTGCCTGCCAGCGCCTGGGCATCGAGCCGGACATCCTGGTGACGGCGAAGTCTCTGGGCGGCGGGTTGCCGCTCGCGGCCATCACGGGCCGGGCGGAAATCATGGATGCGCCCGGCGTTGGCGGGATTGGCGGGACGTTCGGGGGGAATCCTCTGTCGCTGGCGGCGGCAAACGCGGTGCTGGAAATCATGGGAGAAGAGAGGCTGCCGGAGCGCGCGAACGAACTGGGAGAGCGTTTTCAGATACGGGCCGCTGGATGGAAAGCGCGCTGGCCGGAAGTCGGGGACGTGCGCGGGCTGGGGGCGATGCAGGCCATCGAATTCGTCGACGGGCCGGACCGACAGCCAGCCAAGGCGACGGCAGAAAGCGTCACGCGCCGCTCGCTGGAACGCGGATTGATCGTGCTGAATACAGGGACGTTTGGGAACTGCATCCGCTTGCTGGTGCCGCTGAATATTCTGCGTCCACAGTTCGAAGAAGGGCTGGACGTGCTTGAAGCTGCGATGGCCGCGACTTTTGAGAAACGAGGTCCGGCCGGGGCGTAAGCAGCGTGCCTGCGGTGTCGCGGCCTCGCATCCAACCTGCCGCCCGGGTGTACACTTTAGTTTTCCGCCGGGGGAACCATGGCGACATCCGCTACGACCGAAACGAAGCTCTACGACTGCCCAATCTGCATTGGCGGAGAGTGGCGCGCGTCGACAGGCCGCCGCGAGACCCTGCTGAATCCCGCTACGGCACAGCCCGTTACGACGGTGCCGTACTGCACGGCGGAGGAAGTGAGCGCGGCGGTGGGCGCAGCGCAGGCAGCTTTTGAAACGTGGCGACAGGTGCCGGTGGTGGAGCGCTCGCACGTGTTCTTTCGCTACCGCGAGCTGCTGCTGAAGCACTCCGAAGAAATCGCGCGGATCACGACGCTGGAGCACGGGAAGACGCTGGACGAGTCTCGCGCATCGCTCGGCCGGGGCATCGAAGCGGTGGAATTTGCGACGAGTGCTCCCACGCTGTTGATGGGCGACACGGCCGGTGACATTTCGCGTGGTGTAGACACGGTGACGGTGCGCCAGCCGCTGGGCGTCTGCGTGGGCATCCCGCCGTTCAACTTCCCGGCGATGGTGCCGATGTGGATGTTTCCGATGGCGATCGCCTGCGGGAACGCGTTTGTAATGAAGCCGTCGGAGCGGGTGCCGCGAACGGTAGTGCGGCTCGTCGAATTGCTGTACGAGGCGGGGCTGCCAAAGGGCGTTTGCAACGTGGTGCACGGGGCGAAGGAGGTGGTGGACGCGCTGCTGGCCGACCCGCGGGTGAAGGCGGTGTCGTTTGTGGGGTCGAGTCCCGTGGCGCGGCATATTTATGAGACGGCCGGCAAGAACGGCAAGCGTGTGCAGGCGATGGGCGGGGCGAAGAATCACGTCGTGGTCATGCCGGGCTGCGATTTGGGAGCGGCTGTGAAGGCGGTGCTGGGCGCGGCCTACGGTTGCACCGGCCAGCGCTGCCTCGCCACGAGCGTCGTGGTCGCAGTCGGCGCCGCAGCCGATCCGTTGATCGAGGAATTGAAAAAGGCAGCGTCGCAGATTTCCGTAGGCGCGGGCGACGACCCGAAGACGGGAATGGGCCCGGTGGTGAATGCGGCGGCAAAGAAGCGCATCGAGCAGTACATCCAGGCGGGCGAACAAGAGGGTGCGCGCCTGGTGGCGGACGGCCGCGAGCCCCACACGCACGACGGGACGGAGGGCTTCTACGTCGGGCCTACGATATTCGACCACGTAAGACCCGGGATGCGCATCGCGCGAGAGGAGATCTTCGGCCCGGTGCTTTCGGTGATTCGCGCGAAAGACCTTGACGAAGCGGTGAGCGTGGTGAACAGCTCGGAATTCGGGAACGCGGCGTCGATTTTCACCGGCGCGGGCGCAGAGGGCAGGGAATTCGCGGCGCGCGTGCAAGCGGGCATGGTGGGAGTGAACGTGGGCGTCCCGGCGCCGTCGGCATTCTTTCCGTTTGCGGGATGGAAAGGATCGTTCTTCGGTGACTTGCATGCGTTGGGCCGCGACGCGGTGCAGTTCTACACGGAAACGAAGGTGGTGACGTCGCGCTGGCCCACGCCGGCACGGGAGCACAAGATCACCTTCTAGGACGCGGCGCCAGGCCGCGAAGGCCGCGCTTGTGCAATCAGGCCAATCCGTCGCTTTTGCCGGTGTCCCGCCTTCGCTAGAATGAAATCTCGTTCGACTAATGGCCGAAACTCCATTGCTGCCCGCGCGCGAAGTGATGGCCGCGCCGTCGCTCGCCCCGCCCAATGCGGTGGCGGCAGGGCCGCGCGCCCTCTCGGCCTTTCGCGCTCTGCGGCATCGCAACTTCAGGCTGTTCTTCGGCGGCCAACTGATCTCGCTGATCGGCACATGGATGCAGACGGTCGCACAGTCGTGGCTGGTGTACCGCATGACAGGTTCGGCCGTGCTGCTCGGCACGGTAGGGTTCGTATCGCAGATTCCGGTGTTCTTCCTGGCAACGGCCGGCGGGATCGTGGCGGACCGCTATGCGAAGCGCCCCATCGTGATCGCGACACAGGTATCTTCGATGCTGCTGGCGTTCGCGCTGGCCGCGCTGACGCTGACGGGCGCGGTGCGCGTGTGGCATGTCGTCGTGCTTGCGGGACTGCTGGGTGTAGTGAACGCCTTCGACATTCCCGCACGGCAGTCGTTCTTCGTGGAGATTGTAGGCAAGGAGGACCTGCAAAGCGCGATCGGCCTGAACTCGTCTATCTTCAACGGCGCGCGAATTATCGGCCCGGCGATCGCGGGCGTGATGGTGTCGTTGATTCAGGAGGGATGGTGCTTCTTCGTGAACGGCGTGAGTTTCATCGCGGTGATTACGGGGCTGCTGATGATGCGGGTGAAGGAAAGGGACGCAGCCTCCGGAAGCCGGGAAGCACTGCAGGAGGCGCTGGAGGGATTTCGTTACGCGCTGAACTCGCCGACAACCTCCGCGCTGCTGCTGCTGGTGGCGCTGGTGAGCATCGTGGGCGTGCCGTACACCGTGCTGATGCCGATCATCGCGGATCGGGTGCTGCACGGCGGGGCGCGCACGCTGGGACTGCTGATGGGCGCCACTGGCGTGGGAGCGATGATGGGCGCACTGACGCTGGCGATGCACCGGGGCGTGCGCGGGCTGGGCAGAATCGCGGCCGGGGCGGCGTGCGGCTTTGGCGTGAGCCTAATCCTGTTTTCGTTTTCAAGGTGGTTCGCGGTTTCGCTGGTGCTGTTGATTCCGGTGGGCTACAGCGTGATGCTGCAGATGGCGGCGACGAACACGCTGTTGCAGACGATGGCTCCGGATCACCTGCGCGGAAGGGTAATGGCGCTGTACTCGATGATGTTCATGGGCATGGCGCCGGTCGGCTCGCTTGGCGCAGGATTCGCGGCGGACCGTCTGGGCGCGCCAGCGACGCTGGCAATCGGCGGCGCGGCATGTATCGCGGGGGCGCTACTGTTCGCGCGGAGACTGCCGCAGATCCGTGCGGAGGCGCCCGAGAGACTGCAAGAGGGCCGCGCTTAGGGGGCGGCGACTAGCGCTCGCCAGGATCCTCTTCCTTGGGCAGTTTGGGCGCCTTGATTTCCTGCTGCGTCTTCACAGAGAAGCGGATGTACTTGTCAAAATCTTCCTTGATGCGATAGAGCCGTCCCCGGAAGTGAATGAACACCTCCGCACTCGCGGGAAGGTAAAAAGGCTCGTCCACGCCCTTGAAGGTCACCGGCATGTAGTCCACGAGCATGTGTTCTTCTTCCAAGCGCAGTTCCGTCACGGGATCCTGAATGTCGGTCTCCACGCGGTGGATCTCGCCGTTGTCCCTGTCAACGAGAGCACGGCCGCGCACGTAGACCGGATAAATGCGACCGGAGTCGTTGTAGGCGTGCAGGCGGGCCGGCTTCTCTCTCAACTGCGTGAAATGGATGCTCCACGCCGGGCGATCCTTCCACATGGTCAGGCCTTCGCACTGGAACGTAAAATCCGACTGCAGCGCCGGATTCAGAATCAGCGCGAGGGCGGCAACGCCGTGCGCGACCGGCGGTGAGCTTGGCGAGGCGATGGGAGCGATGCCGCCGTGGAATTCGTCCACGGCATAGTTGCCGTCGGGCAAGGGATGAACATCAGCGAGGTAGTCTACTGTGAAGTGGTGCAGAGGCATCACGCGGCCGGTCACGTCCATGGCCGCCTGCTCGATGTGCTGCGTGGCGCCAACCTGGTCGAGCTTCTTGAAGCGCTCCTCGACATGCGCACCCGCCAGAGCCAGCACTTCATTCAGGTTGCAGGAGGCCGGTCCCTGGACGAAGGCCGGCGGGTGGTCGTCAACATCCGGCGGCGCCCAGAGGCGCGTAGGAATTTTCGGCTCGAATGCATCGGCGGCAAGCACGGCGACAGCGGCGCGCTCCGGCGGCAGGGCCTGATGCGTGCCGCCCTCGGGAGAACCGACGGCAGCGAGAAGGTCCTTGGCCAGCGCCGCGAGAGCGGGGTCGGTGGCATGCGAGAGGTAGGAGGTGGCGGCCTGATGCGCGTCTCCCCACTTGCGCAACTGCGCGTCGGACATGGCCAGCAGAACTTCCGCCCGGGAGGCCATGGCACCGCCGCGCTGCGAGGCAGCGAGGGCAAAGTCACGCGCGTCTGAGTAGCGGGCGGCGCGGAAGGCGGCGCTGGCTGCCCGCCACGCAGGCTCCCATTCGCCGGGCCGCTGCCGGGCAATCTGGGCGAAGACTTCGTACGCATCGCCGAAGATGCCGGTGTGGTAGAAGAGGCCGCCGAGGGCATCCACGGAATCTGTGTAGTCGGGGTTCAGATAGGCGGCCTGGGAGAAGTGGAACAGGGCCATTCCGGTGTCCTGGCTCTTGTAGTCCACCAAGCCGGCAAGGTATTGCACGTGGGGATGCCCGTAGATGGACTTGCGGAGCTTGGCGTAGTGCTTCTGGCTTTCCTTAACGTCACCCTTGCGCAGCGAGTCGATGATCTTCGCGTAGCTCGAGGAAGCTGAAGCGGAAAGCGCCGGCACCCAGTTGGAGCTGCCCTTGGCCTCAGGGCGGAGGTAGATGGTGACGCGCATCTCCCGGTCGGATTTGTCGAGGAGCACTTTCAGATCGGCGGGGGCGTAGCCGTCTGCGGTGATTTGAAGGCGGGCGACGCCCAAGGGGACCTTGGCAAACTTTGCGCGGTGGCGCTGCTGGGGAGTGGCGATGACTTCCGCGGCGGCGGCCTGGCGGGTGGTCAGGCTGATCTTGGCGGTGCCCTCAAGGGACTCACCATCGGCACGAAGGACCTGAACGATCAGATCCTCCTGCCCCGGCGGGGCCACGTAGGCGGGCGCCCAGCGCTGATCGGCACGAACGTCAAAGCTTTGGAAAGGTGAGAGAACAAAGGAAAGAAGCAAGAGCAGGCCTACGCGGCCTACGGCTTTCCCGACCATATCCATCATCTCCAATCCACCCTGGCAGGACCCTTGACCTAGAAGCAGATGATAACCAAGTCACCCCACCCGTGGCAACGGGAGAGGGTGCGGAGTAATGAACCCCGTGACCGGCGTAGTGTCCGTGCCAACAATAGGCGGACCAGCCACACGGGGTCACGGTCCCACCCCTCTTGACATTGCCGGAACCCGCGGTTTAACTCCCACGTCAGACGGTCAGGGGGAGGGGGGCATATGCGACGTTTCTTCCTTGCGACAGCCATTGGTGTATTCGCGACCTTCGGGTGGGGCGCGCCACGTGCAACGGCCCAGAACGTCACGGCGACGTTGAGCGGCCACGTTCTGGACAGTTCGGGAGGGGCAATCCCAAACGCGGAGGTGGCGGCCGTGAATGCGGCAACGGGCGCCTCACGATCGACCACAACGTCGGCGGAGGGAGACTACCTGATCGCGGCTCTGCCCGCGGGCACGTACACGGTGACGGCGACCGCGAAGGGATTCAAGAAGACGGCGAAGGGCGTAACGCTGCTGGTCGGGCAGGCAGCCACGCTTGACGTGACACTGGCCGTTGGCGAGACGACCACGCAGGTAACCGTGGAGTCGAATACGGAAGTTACCGAGCCCACCCGCACGCAAATCAGCACGGTGATCCAGGAGCGGCAGATCGAGAGCCTCCCCGTCAACGGGCGCGAGTTCATCGACTTTGCGCTGCTGTCGCCCGCGGTGCAGATCGGCGATACGACATCGGGCAGCACGGACGTGATCGTCGAGCCGGTAACGAAGCTGTCGTTCGCCGGGCAGAACATCCATTTCAACTTCATCGCCGTCGATGGATCGGACGACATTTCCACCGTATCGGGAATCCAGCGAGGCACCCCGCCGCAGGATTCCGTGCAGGAGTTCCGGGTGATCAACACGAATTACACGACGGATTACGGCCGCGCCGTGGGCGGCATCGTGAACATCATCACC
>Ga0335079_10008773_pt1 | contig 11519 bp, 10 predicted proteins | sample Lox_Sample_33_FD_206719 | JGI IMG/M metagenome (GOLD analysis project Ga0335079, IMG submission 206719) | Soil microbial communities from Loxahatchee National Wildlife Refuge, Florida, United States - Lox_Sample_3.3 | ecosystem: Environmental > Terrestrial > Soil > Wetlands | place: USA... | reverse complement strand
TCATCCACCACCAGTTGTCCCATACCACAACCGTAGACAACTATCTCGGACAAACATACTTAATTTAGCGGAGGACCCTAAGCGGGCACGGAGCGTACGGAGACGAGAGATTCTTCTTTCGGATGATCATGGGATCGCTTAATGCAACAGTGCCGGACACGCCATACCGCAGGTACCAGCGGACCGCGAGCGAGATCACCTCGCGCGGGAACCGGAAGCCAGCGAAGACCGAGCTCGTGCCAGACGCAGTCGCCCCACCAGTCTCCAGCCATCCCCGGCCGACCAACGCAACAGTGCCACACGATCTTCCTCTGAACCGGCGCCTGCACGTGCTGTTCGTGATGGAGGTGTCGACCCGGCACGCTGCGAAAGGATCATCGGTACCCTGCGCTTGGAGCTGTCTGGCGGCGGGCTCACGAACGAGTGCCAGCGGGCTCACGAACAAGTACCAGATCGCCGCCTGACAACCCAGGCTGTTTACGATAGACGCAGGTCACCGCGCCGATCGTGTCCTCGGGCCAGGTAGAGCGGCCACTGCCTCGGCGCGGGCCGCCTATTCTCGGGAACGAGCGTGGCCAAGCGCCATGAGGATCGCATACAGTGGGGCCACGGTGTAGTGGCGCGCCGGGTGGATACGGTATGAGCAGGGCCAGTGCCAGAGGCGGTAGCGTAGCCAGACCCGCAGATCGATTCAAGCCCCTGAGCATCGAAGGGGCACTGTCGTCATGCTATTCCATGCAGAGATGGAAGTCCGCATGCCCAGCGAGGGGAATGTGGCATCAGCGACTATCTACATCTGGTCGGTTTGGCGCCGTTGATGGAGCGGACTCTTGGCGCCCCTGAAATCAGGGTCGGCCTAATAGATGGGCCCGTCGCCATCGGCCATCCCGACCTCGCGACTGCGAATATCCGTGAAGTGCCCGGAAAGTTCGGGGGTGCTTGCGCGTTATCGGACAGCATTGCTTGTAAGCACGGCACATTTATTGCCGGGATTCTCCTGGGGAATCGAGGTTCGGCTACCCCTGCGATCTGCCCGGGCTGCAGCTTGCTGATACGGCCAATATTTCCTGAGTCGCTTTCTGACGACGGGCATATGCCTAACGCAACTCCTCGGGAACTGGCTGCGGCCATGGTCGAAACGATCCACGCGGGCGCGCGTATCCTCAACCTGAGCGTCGGCTTGATCGAGCCATCAGCCAAGGGCGAAGGCGAACTGCAGTCTGCTCTGGATTACGCGGCGCGGCGCGCCGTCATCGTTGTCGCAGCAGCGGGCAACCACGGAGTTGTCGGCAGTTCTGTTATCACGCGCCATCCATGGGTGATTCCAGTCGCAGGCTGTGATCTGCAAGGGAGACCAGTTCGCCAGTCAAACCTAGGCAGTTCCATCGGGACGCGGGGTGTCCTCGCTCCGGGCGACAACATCTCCAGCCTCGGACCCGATGGCGAGCCGGTTACCCTCCGAGGAACAAGTGTCGCTGCCGCGTTTGTAACGGGAGCATTCGCATTGCTGTGGTCTCAATTCCCAGCCGCGCCAGCCACTGAGCTGCTCCTGGCATTGCGTGGCACGCGAACGCGCAGCGCGGGAATCGTGCCGCATCTGCTGGATGCCTGGTCGAGTCATAAGCTAATGCTCGGAAAAGGATATTCCATAGATAGGAGGCAGAATTAAGCAAGCCACTCGTGCAGGACGCGAGAAAGCCGTGCAGAATCGTTCTGCCGCCAAGTCGGTGGTCGACTACCTCAAGCACATCAGCCTCGAGACTTATGCGCGAAGACATGTACGGCACGGCAGCAGAACTGAGATGATTAATACGAAGAACCGCGATGAGATCGGATGAGGCGCACAATGGGTGCAGATGATCTGGATGTTCCCCGGCCTGCGGACACCGCCACGCAGGTCCTGCCGCTTCACGCCGGCACGGATGCGCCGCCGGGGACGGATGCCGAAGGAGCCGGATCGTCCGCAGCGGGACGTCAGCGGCTCCGCGCGACGACACCAGAGGAGAAAAGCCCCGCCAGTGACATTGAACCCCAGCCTCATCGCGTGCGCATGCCTGGTTTTGTCAAAGATGAGGAGATCGGGCTCGGCGACGTCGTTAAACGCGCCACGTACGCGATGGGAATCAAACCCTGTGCTGGCTGCGAAAAGCGCGCAGCCGCACTCAACCGCTGGATGCACTTTACTCGATAACATAAGCAAACCACATCCCGGGAAAGGGAATTTCTCATGGAGCTATCAGAATCAGACGAGCCACTCACGGCGGCAACCGCCAGCGGCGCCGAGGTGCCCTCGCCTGCAGCCTCACCTGCGGCAAGCTCACCTGCTCCCCGGCCGTGTCCTAATTGCGCGGTTCCAGCCCAGCTCACCTCACCTCCCGATAACGTCACCACACCTGCGTACGTCTATGCACTGGGCAGAATTGAGCCGCGCTTCCCGCGCTTGTCAGTCGAAAAGGAGTATGCTCAGGCCACCGGCCGGGCTGAAACGGCCGGCCTCACCGACCGGCAGGCTCTCCTAACGGTTCTGTCGCAGCCCGAGAATCGTTATCTGGCGCGTCAGCTCTGCTACGTCCTGACGATCGAAGGTCTCGACACCTACATTCTGTATCCAGGCGATCCAGCGGATCTGCAAATCCTGATCGAAAGCCTGCGCCTCGCCCCGCAGCCGGGAGACATAGATGTCGTTGTCGGACGTCGCGGCCCGATCGCCCCGCCGGAGCTGTGCAACGGACTGACAGTTCCCATCGTGATCTTCGACCAGATTTACTCGTTCGACCGGGCTTCTTTCATCACATCCATCCCGCGCCCTGATAAGGCTTCGGCCGAACAGTTCAGGCCAACGGCGGAAGAGCTCTTCGACAGAATTATTCAAATCGCCGACAATGCAGGCGCGACTGATGCGGATCGGGCGGTAAATTACTGCGCTCTGCGATATCCGCCCATCTACGCTAAAGCCGCGGAATCCTTCGCGGCAAACTCCTCGCTCACAGGCCTGGAAGTACGCACATCACCGCTCAGCGGCAGCCGGAAGATCGTCGAAGTCATCTTTTCTTACACTAACCGCAGCACCGACGTGACTGAAAAATCCTTCGCCCGCGTCGACGTGACTGAGGAGTTCCCGTTCCTGCACACGAAATTGTCACCCTACTTCGACCGCTGACCGAAGGCTCCTAGACGAAGAAGGTGATGCGATCCCTTAGGCTCCGTACACCCGCTGAGTGCAATCCCGAGGCGGATGGCAATGCCAGCCCCTAGGGCCGCCAGAGAGATTCAAGGGGCTAATGTTATTTATCATTATTTATAACTGGCTTTACGCTCGGAAGGCGATCTTGTCATAACCGGCAATTTCCATATCCAGCGAAGGAGATATGTTCTCGGACAGTGAACGTCAGCGGCGGACTCCCGTGCCCCGCCGCGCAGCCGTAGCATTATCCCGGCGGATCAAACGAAACCGAGCAGACGGAAAGCGATATGAGCTCACCAGGATTTACTGCCGAATCGTCGCTCTATGCGACAAAGATCCAGTATCGCATGACAGGAGCGCCGGCTCGCGCTGAGATGACTGCAGGGATCACCCTCGCTGACGATGCGTCCACCACCTTGCCAGGGCACCCTGGAATCCAGGCTGATCCCGCGGTCACGCACGACGGTCAGGCGGGCCAGACGGCCACAGCCGGGACCTCGGGCACTCTGCCCCGGCTGAATATCTCCGGCGTGTACGTCACCGGCGCCTCCTCGGGCGGTTACATGGCCACCCAGCTGCAGGTGGCCTACTCCAATACGTTCCTGGGCGCGGGCATCTTCACCGCCGGCCCCTACTACTGCGGCGCGGGCGATCTCGCGGCGATCGCCGCCGAGTGCGGCTCGCTGCCGCTGCCCACGAGCCTGCCTCGCTCGGAAGCAGACGCGGCTAAATTCTCCGCCCTCGGGCTGATCGACCCGATCAGCAACCTCGCCCAGCGCAGCATCTACGTGTACCACGGGCTCGCCGACGAGGTCGTTTCCGCGCCGGTCGCCGATGAAGGAGCGGAGTTCTACGAGCACTTCGGCGCGAACGTGCAGTACAACAGCACGTCCCTGGCCGGGCACTCCTGGGTCAGCCCGCTCGGCCCCATCGAGTGCTCGCTGACGTTCCCGCCGTTCATCAACAACTGCGGCAACGATCCCGAGGGCGAGATGCTGACGCACTGGCTCGGCTCGGTCAGCCCGCCCAACAACGGGACGCTCACCGGCACGCTGTCCGAGTTCAGCCAATCGGGCTACATCCCCGGCGGCGGCGACCCGGCAGCGATCTCGCTGGCCAAGGGCGGACTGCTCTACACCCCCGTCAGCTGCGCGGCCGGCGCTTCCTGCAAGCTGATCGTCGCGCTGCACGGATGCCTGACCAGCCAGGAACTGATCGGCGACACCTTCGCCAACGACTCCTACCTGAACCAGTACGCCGACACCAACAACCTGGTCATCCTGTACCCGCAGGCCCTGACCACACTGATCCCGCTCAACCCCCAGGCGTGCTGGGACTGGTACGGCTACACCGGACACGGACCCGGATACGCCGTCAAAGGCGCCCCGCAGATGGTCACCATCATGAACATGGTCCACGCCCTCGGCGGCTGAGAACACACCTGTACCGATCCAAAACCCATCGCAGGGTGTCTGACATGGGATTCATGCGATCAGCTACGCTGCCCGGTAGTACTCGTTGATCACGCCGCCGAGCACCTTCCGCCGCTGAACCGGCAAGTTGATCGGAGCGCTTCCTTGGTCGTCTTGGTCGGGCGGTCGCTGCTGGCGGGACTGTACGTGCCGAAAACGTCGTCCACGTTACGCGACCAGGCGATATTCGTTGATCGTGCCACCGGCGCGAGTGTGTCTTCGGGCGTGGTACTGCTGAAGATCGACCGGTTCGGGCAGCGGTTTCAGCGGCGCGGCGCCGTGCAGCGAGCGGTGCGGCCGGTGCTGGTTGTGGTGGATCTCGTACTCGCGGAGGATCTGCCGCAGATGGTGCTGGTTCCACACGAGGGTGCGGTCCAGGAGCTCGCGGCAGCATCCCCCGATCCAGCGTTCGGCGATCGCGTTCATGCGGGGCGTCCGCACGTTGCAGAGCACGGTCCGGATCCCGGCGTCCGCCAGGATCGCGTCGAAGGCGGCGGTGAAGTTCGAACCGCGATCGCGGATCATGAACTTGACCTGATGTGGCTGTCCGCCGAGGTCCATGAGCAGGTTGCGGGCCTGCTGCGTGGTCCATTCCCCGGTCGGGTGCAGGGTGACGCCGAGGATGCGGATGCGCCGGGTCGCGTGCTCGATCACGGCCAGGACGTGAGCCTGGGTGCCGTTGAGCAGGTCGACGGTGAAGAAGTCGCAGGCCAGGATCGCGTCGGCCTGGGAGCGCAGGAACTGCGACCAGGTCGGCCCGGTCCGGCGCGGTGCGGGGTCGACGCCGTTGGTCTTGAGGATCTCCCATATGGTCGACGCCGCGACCTTGACTCCCAGGCCGGCCAGCTCGCCGTGGATCCGGCGGTAGCCCCATTCGGGGTTCTCCCGGGCCAGGCGGAGGACCAGGGCCCTGATATTCCTGCGGGTCGCCGGGCGGCCGGACCTGCCGCGCATGGACCGCGCCGCCCAGCGGCGCCGGACGATGTCGCGGTGCCAGCGCAGGATCGTGTCCGGGGTGACCAGCAACTGCAGCCCCTGGCGGCGCGCTTTGGGTATCACGCTGAACAGGGTCGCGAGCAGGGTCCGGTCCGCCCAGTTAAGGTTCGGGCGGCGCGCCTGATGGCGCTGCAGGACGGCGACCTGGTGGCGCAGGATCAGGATCTCGGCGGTCTTCCACGTCTTCTCGCGCCGGGATAGCCGCAGCCACCTGATCACCAGCGTGATCAGGAGGAAGATGAACCGAAGGCACATGATCGGTGATCATCACGGCCCGGCGCCGGCGCCGCAACTCTGCTGCTCACAGCCACGGATGGGATTCTCGGCACGCACAGGACCCGCCCGGCCCTGGAATTCGCATCCCAGCACCGGTGCCAGCGGTGACCAGTCGTCGCGGTCCGCCACTTCCGATCCGTACCGGGGTGCTGAAACTCCTCGCGACCAGCGAGACAGCCCACCCTGACCGGGTGGGGCGGTGCCACCCCATAGGGAGTCAGGCTGCTCAATATGGACGATACTGCGCCAGACCCGGCAGCGGGAGTTTCCTGCTAGGAGGGGTGATGGGGGACGCGGCGGGGGACGGCTCGGGTACACCATCGCGCCCAGGTAACTCGGCCTTGATCACGACACGCCCGAGATCACCTAACTAATTTTACGGAGAGCCCTTAGTCGCCGGTAACCCCTTCTGCGGCGTGGAAGGCCTCGAGTGCCTCGCCCGGGGTGTCGTAGTAGGCGGCGGGGCCGAGGGCTGCGCCGATGCCGTAGCGGTCGAGCTGCTCGCGCACCGGGCCGAGGATGCTGCTGACGGCGAAGCGGATGTGCCGTCTGCGGAGGTGCTCGATGACGCGGGTGAGGACCGCCGCCGCGGTGTAGTCGACGTCGCCGATGGCCGCGCCGTCGAGAACCATCCACCGCAGCGGGCTTCCCTGCGCGGCGAGGGCCGTGACGTCGTCGATGAGGCGGGCGGCGTTGGCGTAGTAGAGGCTGGTGCCGAACCGGTAGACCACCAGTCCGTCCTCGGTCCGCGCGCCGGGCAGGACCGGGGCAGGCTGCCAGTGCCCGGCCGGTGACTTCACCAGCACGCTGCTGAGCGGCCGGTAGCTGTGGCGCAGGTGGTCGATCATCGAGGCGACGACGGCAAGAACGATGCCTTCCTCGACGCCAAGGACGACGACCGCGGCGCTCGTGAGCAGGGCAATGGCGAACTCGTGGCGCCGGCAGGCCAGGATGCGGCGCATCCCCTTGATGTCGATGAGCTCGATGGCGATGAGGAAGACGACCGCCGCCAGGGCGGCGTCCGGCAGGTAGGCGAGCGGCCCGGTGAGCAGGAGCAACACGATGAGGACCACCACGGCGGTTGTGAGCTGGGCCAGCTGGCTGCGGCCGCCCGCGCTGTCGACCATCTGTGTCTTGGTCGGGCTTCCGTTGACGACGAACGTGCCGGAGAACGCGGCCGCCACGTTGGCGGCGCCCAGGCCGACCAGGTCGGTGTCTTCGCTGAACGAGACCTCCTCGTACTTCCCGGCGTAGGCGCGTGAGGTCGCCGCGCTCTGGGCGAGGATGACGACGAACATCGAGGCCGCGGCGCCGAGCAGGGCGGCCCCGTCGTGCAAGCCGAGCGCGGGCAGCCCGAGGTGCGGCAGCCCACGCGGGACGGCTCCGACTACGGCCACGCCGCGGCCGGCCAGATCCACGGCCCGGCTCACGCCGATCGCGATGATCACCGCGATCAGCGGCCCGGGGATTTTTCGTGTGATCCGGCGCGCGGCCAGCACGATCACGATGACCCCGATCGACACCGCCAGGTCAGATCGGTTTACGTGCGGGAGCGCGCGCACGATGTCCAGGAGCTTGGTCAGAGTGTCTTTGCCTGTGGCAGTCACCCCGAGCATGTCGGGGAGCTGGCCGGCCGCCACCTGGACACCGACGCCGGTGAGGAATCCGACCAGGACAGTGCGGGAGAGGAAATTCGCCAGGCACCCGAGCCTGGCCAGCCGGGCAAGCAGCAGCATCCCGCCGGCCAGCAGGGCCGCGAGCCCGGCCAGCCGGACGTATCGCTCGGACCCGGCGACCGCGAGCCCGGTCAGCGCGGCGGCGAGTATGACGGCGGTGGCGGAGTCCGCGCCGACGACGAGGTGGCGCGACGAACCGGGGACGGCGAACACGGCCATCGGGAGGAGCAGCGTGTACAGGCCGGTCACCACCGGCATCCCGGCGATCTTCGCGTACCCGAGAACCTCAGGGATGCCCAGGGCGGCCAGCGTCATGCCGGCCAGCACGTCCGCGGGTACCCGGGACCGGTCGATGGGCAGCAGCCCCTGCATCACGGGCAATCCGCGCAGCCATCCCCGCTGGAGGCCACCGCGCGAAGCCGACACCGTCTCGCCCCCGCCCGTTTCCCGGCGGTTTCGGATTCGTTAATCATCCCTCCGCCAGGGCGTTTCATCGCGTCTCCGCGGCCTCGGGTTCCTGCCGGACCCGGCCCCGGCCCCGGCTACCGCCCCTCGCGAGGGGTTCCGCGTCACGAACCGGGCCGGGGCGCTGACCAGCCAGGGAGCAGCCTCTGCTGTCGTGATCTCATCGCTGTCCCTCCGCGCGCGCCGACCGCCGTGCCCGGGCCGGCATCGCCGCTGATGAACGGCGTCGGCTGCCGCCAAGATCGTCGAGGCGCTTGGCCTGGCGATCGACCTGGCGGAGTCGGGCCAGGACGCCTGACCTCGGAGCCTGGCGCAGGCCGGGCCGACCTCGGCGACGTCGGGCGCGGTCGGCGTGGTGCGCTGCCGGCGGTAGGGACCGCCCATTCGGGCGGCCCCGCACGGGTCCCAGCGTGCGGGACTACCGCACTGGGCTGCTGGCTCGGGTCGAACGCCGGCTCGGGAAATGCCTGGCCCGGCGCACACGATCCAGTGCACTCATGTCCTGCACCGGCGGTGGCGGCGCCGATGACGGGCCGCGGAAGCGACACCCCACCCGCACCATCATCTCCGACACCTGCACCAGCGTGCTTCCGAGGTCGCGCGCGGCGGTGGACGAAGGCTCGGCTGCTGCAAGACGACACTTACGTGCAGCGTCGCGACTGCCGTGCGGTCCGCATCCCGGCGCGGCCGAAGATGCGAAGAAGGCAAAATAGCAGCTTGACTTGCGGCGACGCGGGAAACTGCTCTTCGCGGCGTGCGAAAGAAGGGCAAGGCAGGCCAGGAAAACCGCACGAAGGCAGGAGACAGGGGTGAACATCGAAGTCAAATTCGGCACCTTAGACGAGAACAGCCCGATGAGCGGCCACGTAACAGTCAGCACCGGCCGCACCCACTTTGGAATCCGCGAGGTCGTCATCACCCCGTACGACGAATACGGCGAGCGAGCCAGCCGCCCGCAGATCCTCATCGGCCCGGACGAGGCCGCTCAGCCAGCCGAGCAGCTGCTCGTCGTCGGGTTCCAGGAGACCGATAGCACCCAGTCATAGCCCAGCCCGCACCGCCGCCTGATGCTGGACCTGCGCGCCGAGGGCGCGCGGCTGCCCGGCACCGACGACCTCCAGGCGGGGCTCATGATCGAGGTTCCCTCGGCTGCCCCGACCGCCGAGACCCTGGCCAGGGCTGCTGGCTCAGCGGAATCGAACCCTCATGACCAGCTCGGAAGGCGCACCGCAGATCGCGGTTATGGATGCTGACCTGCCGGTTCCGGCGACCCGAAGCAGCCGATGCTGACCGCTGACGACCTCCGCTGATGGCACATGAATGACACGGTGAACCTGGCCGGCGGCCGGGTTGCCGACCGGACCTTCCGGCGACCCGGCGGGGACTTAGGCCCTCTGTCCCGGTGATCATCGGGGCAGGTTTGCTGCTGCCATGTTCACCGGCGACGAAGTGCTGCTGGATGTCAGCTTCGACACGGCCCGGGCCAGGCTGGCGGACCTGACGCGCGGCGGCTGGCTGGCAGGGGCTTCCGAAGATGCCTACCGCGAAGGGATCACCGGCCGGGCACGGGCCCGCGCGCTGGCCGCCGCGCTGGGAATGTCCAGGCTGGCCCAGGTGCATTCCCGGGACCTCGTGACCCGCGGCAATTCCGCTGTGCTCACGCTGAGATGGGACGCCACCAGGCCTGGCGGCGGGCTATTCCATGCCCTGGACGCCGATATCACCCTGACCCCGGCCGGGACGCAGGCCACCAGGCTCACGCTCGCCGGAGCCTACCGGCCGCCGCCCGGCCCGCCGGGCAGCGAGCCCGACCCGGTGATCTTGCACCGGGCCGCCGCCGCAGCAATCCGGGCCCTTGCGAACCGCCTCGCCGATGCCATCGCCCTCCCGCCGGCGCGGCCGGACGAGGCCGGGGAAGCCCGGCGCCGCCGCCTTCATGCCTGGCGCCCGCGCCCGGGACGCCGTCGTCCTGTCCGCGGCTGGCCAGCCGACCGCATCTCTGCCGCCAGCGCACTCCGCCGTCCGGCACGGCCGGCCGGACGAGGCGGCCCCCCGCCACGTCACGCTGGGAGACGGGTCAGACCGCGGGGCCAGCTTGCCGGCGCGTGTACCGCAGCGTCCAGGGCGGGCTGCCTGGTGGCGGGAAGGCTCCTGTCAGTGTCCATGGAAGTCGCTGCTATGCGGCGGCCGCCAGGCCGGCGAGGCCGGCGCTGACCCGCCACAGGCGGGCCGCGGCGGCGGTGCCCGGACCGCCGGGCGCGGCACCAGCCTGGAAGCCGAGTCGAGGTGGTCATGGCCGATCCAGCCGGCGACATCGGGCGGTTAACCGACGCGGCGAAGGCCGCGCCGTCCGTGCTCAGCACCCTGTGGGGCTCGATTACTCGATCTGGCCTGGCCAGACCAGCCGGGCTGGGATCATCGCTGAGTGATCTTGTCAGTCGCCTGCCTCGTCGTGCGCTGTCTGCTCGGCCGCCTGATGCTGGCCCGGCGTGAGGCGTCCAAGGACGCCGAGCTCCTGGTGCTCCGGCACGAGAACGCGGTGCTGCGCCGCCAGATCAGCCGGGTCCGCTACCAGCCAGCCGACCGGCTGTGGCTCGCTGACGACCGGTGCCGTGCGCAAGATCCTTACCGGCTACGACACGATGCTGCTTCTGGGTGCGGGGTGCCAGAAGTCTGCCTGGCCTGTGAACTGCAGCGATGCGGCAGGGTCGTCGGTAGGCCATGATGATCGCCCGTGTCCCTTCGCCTCCTCTATTTGATCTTCATCCGGGTCTGCGGCTGGCTGGTTCTGCTCGGTCGCTCGCCGGCCTCCAAGAACGCCGAGCTCCTCGTGCTGCGGCACGAGGGCGCCGTGCTGCGCCGAACCCATCCCCGGCCCCGGCTGGACTGGGCCGACCGCGCCGTCCTCGCCGCGCTGATCCGGCTCCTGCCGCGAGAACTGCGGCTGCACCGGCTGGTCACCCCCGGCACCGTGCTCCGGTGGCACTGCCGCCTGGTCAAAAAGAAGTGGACCTACCCGAACCGGACCGGACGGCCGCCGGTCAGCGCCGAGATCGCCGCGCTCATCGAGCAGCTCGCCACCGAGAACGCCTCGTGGGGTACCAGCGGATCCAGGGCGAGCTGCTCAAGCTCGGCCACCGGGCCAGCGCCTCCACGATCCGCCGGGTCCTGAAGGCCCTGAAGATACCCCCGGCGCCCCAACGGCACACCGACACCAGCTGGCGGCAGTTCCTGCACACCCAAGCCGCCACGATGCTCGCCGTCGACTTCTTTCACGTGGACTGCGCAGTGACGCTCCGGCGCCTGCACTGCCTGTTCGTGATGGAGGTCGGCAGCCGGTACGTGCACATCGTCGGGGTGACCGCGGACCCGGACGGGCCGTGGACCACCCAGCAGATCCGCAACCTCCTGATGGCTCTCGGTGACCGCGCCGCGGGCTTCCGGTTCCTG
>Ga0335079_10008772_pt1 | contig 11520 bp, 11 predicted proteins | sample Lox_Sample_33_FD_206719 | JGI IMG/M metagenome (GOLD analysis project Ga0335079, IMG submission 206719) | Soil microbial communities from Loxahatchee National Wildlife Refuge, Florida, United States - Lox_Sample_3.3 | ecosystem: Environmental > Terrestrial > Soil > Wetlands | place: USA... | reverse complement strand
CAGGAAGAGAAATAAAAGCACGCCGATCAGGAGCAGTGCGATAACCCACCAGAACCAGCGAATCCCGTGCGGCTTGGCGCGTCCCGTGCCGAATTCCTCCTTCACGAACTCGTTGTAATCAAATTCCTCGTCCGGCAACCCCAGATTCTCGGCGTGCGCCTTTTCCGACCAACCGGTTTGTTCATCCGAACCGCATTCCGGGCAAGACTTGGCCTTCGGCGGGACTTCCGCGCCACAATTGGGACAAACCTCGGGGGTCATTTACGATTTACGATTGATGATTTACGATTTGAAAAACGACGGCAACGACTCTCGACTGTCTGCCAATCATAAATCGTAAATCATAAATCAAAAATGATTCTTCACCCTCCGGCGCTCGCGTATTCCTCATCCGTCGTCAATTCCAGTCCCATGAGGATGTAATCGTGCGAGATGGCCTGCATGTCTTTCACGTAGTTTTCCAGGCGCAAAAGCTGGCTGAAACCAAGCAGGGCGAACATCTTGATGGCTGCCGCCTGTTCGCCAATGAATTCCGCCTCGACCTTTTCCAGGCCGACCTGCCGGGCGATGTCCACAATTTCCGAGACCAGCGCGCGCGCCAGCCCGCGTCCGCGGTGCTGTGGGTGCACCAGCACGCTCACCCGACCGATGTGCCTTCGCCAGCCGCCGAGTTGCTGGTGCAAGGTCGCGTTGCCGACAATTTTGCCGCCGATCAGCGCCACCAGCGGCAGGTTGCGGCCATAATCAATGTTCTGGCACCAGTCGCGGATGACTTCAATTTCCGTTACGCGATGTTTGATAAACATTCGCTCCGGCTCGGGGATGCCCTGGAACAGTTGGTGAAAATCCTTCTCGTCATCGCGGCGCAGCGGACGCAACGTCGCTTTCGTCCCGTCTTTCAACGCAATGACTTTCGGAAACTTCTGGAGTTCGAGTTCAATGGTGAATGACACGGCTTTTGCCCTTTCGCCCGCAATTTATGCCACCCGCCGAGTCAGCCGTCAACCCATCCTTGGCGGATTAGCCGCGGATGCCGGAGCCGTGCTTGATGAAGCGACTGTTGATTTCCGCCGGGTCCAGGCTCCAGCGCGAAGCCAGCAGGGGAATTTTTCTCGCATTGGCTTCGGCATCGGTAAGGGTCGCCGAATTATCTCCGTAGGCCGAACATTTCATGCCCAGTTCAATTTCCGGCAGGGTCTTGGCGCCCTGGTTCCAAACCGTTTCGTTCACCCAGGCATACGCACGGGTGACGCAACCTTCATCCACTCGCGCCCAGGCGTGATGCTGCAGAATCGCATTGGCGTGGAAGTACTGGACATGGCCCAGCCGGCGGCTCAGCGCGACCAAAAAATGAAAACATCCGTCCACGTCGTCGCTGGGGTTCGGCAGACCCGGACCGGTGACGATGACCCAGCCATGCACCTGCGGACTGATGAAGAAGTCGCGTCCACCCGACATGCCCTCCGACCAGGAATCCACCGTGGCGCGATTCGGTCCCAGGGCGCTTTGGACGGCTTTGGGATTGGCCGAGCGGATGGCCAGCCAGGTCGTCGGGCGCCGAAGGAAAGGAGGGAAGAACAAAATAGAATATTTATTCGGAGCGTTGACAGACTGGAGATTCAAATAATACGAACGGCGGTGCATCGCGTATATCAACGCCAGGAAAATGATCCCCATACCCAGCGCCAGACCATGCAGCGCCAGCCACATCAGCTGCATCCAATCCGCAGAACTCATAAGCCCACTTTACACCTGTATCAACGAAGATTTCAATGAAAATCGGCAGGGAAGTTGCTGTCGCGCAATCCGCTACAGCCGTAGTTCTCAGATAACGCTATAGCTTCAATCGTTCTGCGGCTGGCAGCCGATAGCCAAATCCACACGCTCTTTTCAGGGAGAAGTTTCCCCGACAAAGTTCGCGCAGAGAATTCCTGAAGCCGGGATAGGTAGGGCGCGTCACTCCGTGCGCGCCGTTTCGGAATCCAAGCGCGCTCTTTCACGCGCGCGGCGCGCAGAGGACTGCGCTCCATACCTTTTTCGGGTTCAGCCGATAAGAATTAAAATCGCCACGCCGATCGCGGTCGTCACGATGGTTACGGGAATCCCGATTCTCGCATAATCCCAGAAACCGATTTTGATGTGATGTCGCGCCGACTCGACGACGATGATGTTGGCCACGGAGCCAAGAATGGTGAGGTTGCCTGCAAACGTGGTAACCAGCGCCATGACTTTCCACATCAGTTCGGGGTTGGCAAAGCCGGGAATCCATTTGCCCGCCACCAGGACGAACGGCACGTTGGAAAAAATGTTCGAACCGACGATGGAAAACCAGGTCAGGTTCCACGCCTGTGCCGCGGTGCTCGTGCCGAACCACCCGTGCAGTCGCTGATAAATCTGGTCGGGCAAACCGGTGCTGGCGAGTCCTTCGACCACGACAAAGAGACCGGCGAAGAAAAACAACAGGTTCCAGTCCACGAGCCGGAACACTTCGTGCGTATCGCGTCGCGCCAGCACCATCACCAGCGCCGCGCCGGCCAGCGCGGTCCACGAAAGGTTGAGTCCGGCCAGAAATCCGCCAAACACCAGAGCGAGCACACCGAAGGTCAGTACAATAAGCCTCCGGTCCGCCCGGCGCGGAGCGGTCTCGAGACGCTGAATTGACACAACGCGAAGTGTATTACGAAAGGCAAAGCGGAGGATCGCGTATTCGACAAGCAGTCCGGCAATGGAAGCTGGCAACAGCGACAAAGAAAAGTTGGCAAAGGGAATTTTGGACAGGTGCCCGATGATCATGTTTTGCGGATTGCCAACCAGCGTGCAGGCGCTGCCAACGTTTGCGCTCATGGCCAGGGCCAGCAGGTAAGGCAACAGCGGCAATCGTCCGCGCACGACCACCGTCACGACCAATGGCGTCAGCATCAGGCAAATCGTGTCGTTCACCAGCAACGCGGACAGGACGCTCGCGGTGAGCACGAGATAGAGCAGCAAGCGTTGTGGTGTCCTAGCGATGCGCAACACCCAATCGGCCGTCCATTCAAAAAACCCGGCGATGTAAAGATACGCGGAGATGAGGCTCATGCCGAGAAGCAGCACAAGCGTGTCGTAATCCACTGCGCGATAGGCCTGTTCCGGCGTGAGCACGCCGCAGGCGATCATCAACACTGTGCCCAGCAATGCGGCCGCTGGACGATTTAACGGCAGGATGTGCAATTGCCGTCCGCTGAGGAGCAGGTAGGTCAGCCCGAAAATCGCGATGGCGACGAATTCCTTTGAGTGCATGGAGCGGGTTAGCGATTCCTGAACCCGCGCTTCAAAGCAGGGCGCCGGCAATTGTACGGAGCGCGGACAACTTCGTCCACACGCGTAGCGCAGACTGACAGTCTGCCGTATCGCAGATTGGCAATCTGCGAAATGCCGCAAAGCCGAACACCTTGCCGACTGCCAGTCGGCGAAACAGCAGAGTTCCACTCTGCGCTACGCCAAACAGTGCCCGCTGTCTCATGGAAAGAATACCTGGCTGGCATCACGAATCCTTGCGCGGGAAGAGCGGCACCGGCTCGCCGATTTTGTGACCGGCGGACAACCCGCCCCAGACTGCTTCGGAGAATTTGTCCGGCGCACCGTTGAGACCGAGTTGCGCGTAAATCTTCTGCGCCGTTCCGGGCAGGAACGGCCAAAGCAAAACCGCGAGCACGCGGCAGGTTTCAGCCAGATTATAAAGCACCTCATCGAGCCGTTTGGCCTGGGCCGGATCTTTGGCCGACTTGAACGGCGCGGTATGATCCACGTATTGGTTCGCGCGAGTAACAAGTCCCCAGATACTTTGCAACGCAGCCTGAAGTTGGTTTCGTTTCAGCAACGTGCCGGTCTCGTCCGCTGCTTTGGCGGCGTCCGGTCCCAACTCGTCATGCCGCGGCGGCACCACGCCGTTGCGATAGCGCTTCAGCATTGAGAGTGAGCGATTGACGAGATTGCCCAAACCGTTGGCGAGTTCCGCTTGGTAACGCGCCTTGAACCCGGCGTCCGTCCAGTTACCGTCCGGCCCGATGTCCAGTTCGCGCAAAACGTAATAACGAAAAGCGTCCAGGCCCCATTCGTTGATGACCGCGATGGGGTCAACGATGTTGCCCGTGCTCTTGCTGATTTTTGCGCCGTCCTTTTGCCACCAGCCGTGGACGAGAATTTGGTTCGGCAGCGGCAGGCCCATCGCCTTGAGCATAATCGGCCAATAAACCGCGTGAAATTTCAGGATGTCTTTGCCGATGACGTGAATATCGGCAGGCCAGAGTCGGAACTGGGCACTGGCATCTGGCGTCTTGGGTTGCGCACCCCGCGCGTCGTTCCCTAGAACCGAGATCCCAGACCCCAGACCCAAGCCAGGATCGCCGTGGGCCGCGGGGACGCTGATGTAATTCACGAGCGCGTCGAACCAGACATAGGTGACAAAGTCCTTGTCGAAGGGCAGGGGAATGCCCCAGTTCAATCGTGCCGCCGGTCGCGAAATGCACAGGTCTTCGAGTTTGTTATTTTTCAAAAACCCGAGCACCTCGTTGCGCCGATAATCGGGCTGAACAAACGACGGATTCTTCTCGAGATAATCAATCAGCCATTGTTGCTGTTCGCCCAGCTTGAAGAAATAATTGTCTTCCTTCAGTTCGATCACTTCGCCGTAGCTGGGGTCGAAGGTCCCGTCGGGACGGCGGTCCTTGTCGGTCAGGAAGGTTTCCTCTTTGGTCGAATAAAATCCGGAGTAGGTTTGTTTGTAGATCTGGCCGGCGGCGAACACTTTGGCGAGGCTGGCCTGGACAATCGCCTTGTGCCGCGGCTCGGTGGTGCGGACGAAATCGTCGTTGGTCAGCTCCAGTTTTTTGGCGAAGGCCTGCCAATCGGCGGCGAGCCGGTCGCAATAAGCTTGCGGCGCCTTGCCTTCATCAGCAGCAGCCTGCTGGACCTTCTGGCCGTGCTCGTCCAGGCCGGTCAGGAAAAATACTTCCTGTCCCGAACTCCGCCGCGACCGCGCGATGACATCAGCGACAATTTTCTCGTAGGCATGGCCGAGATGCGGCTGCCCGTTGACGTAATCAATCGCGGTGGTGATGTAGAACCGTTTGTTCATTGTCGAACGCATAATCTGGCGCACAAACGGAGTAATAGCAATGCTGCGCCGTAATTCATGGGGCAATCATGCTTGCCGCAAGGTGGTTTCGGGTTATAATGCCTTTCGGCTGTGGCGGAAAACCAGCCGTAAACGAAAACCGCATGAACAGAGAACTTTCAGACTTCGCCGTGCGCCTGCGCGGGATTATTTCTTCGTTGGTAGCAGCCGAGGTGACGAGGCTCAAAAATTCGGAATCACTTGGTGAAATTTCAACTCCCCTTGGAACAGAGCCTCCTTACGTCGGCTCCTACAAGTATTTCGATTCTCTCGCCATCGAACTGTTCGCACTCCAGTTCAAATACAATTCCGCATACCAAAAGGTTTGCCGGGCGAGAAGGGTCACACCGGAACTTGTCGAACATTGGACACAAATTCCCGCCGTGCCGACAGCCGCGTTCAAGGAATTGGATCTGTCCTGCCTGGCCCCAGGCGAACGCACGTCTGTATTCCATTCTAGCGGGACCACCGAACAAAGGCCGAGCCGACATTATCATTGCCGGGAGTCGCTGAGAATATATGAGGCGTCGCTGTTGTCGTGGTTCGTGCATAACGTCCTGTCCGATTTACGATTTACGACTTACGATTTACGATTGATTTGCCTTACGCCGCCGCCGGAACTGGCGCCGCATTCCTCGCTCGTCCACATGTTTGAAACCGTCCGACAAAAAATTGGTGGGGCGAGAGTACCCGCGAGCCGGAATGAGTTCCTGGGCAGAACCGCACCCGACGGTTCCTGGACCCTGGATTTTGACACCGTGCTCGCCGCGCTGAACTCGTCACTCGTCACTCGACCCTCGACTCTTCTTTTAGGCACCGCCTTTTCCTTCGTTCATTTGCTCGATTTTCTGGCGGAGAAACATTTGCGTTTCAAACTGCCGACGGGTTCACGCGTAATGGAGACCGGCGGCTACAAGAACCGTTCGCGCTCGATGCCGAAAGCGGAATTGCACGAGCTCATCACCGAACGGCTTGGCGTTCCTCCCGAAAACATCATTTGCGAATACGGCATGAGCGAACTCAGTTCCCAGGCATACGACTGCGTGGCGATTGGCTCAGTTGTCCCTCACCCCGGCCTTCTCCCCAAGGAGAGGGAGAATAGCAGCCAGTCGGTTGGCAAAACCACGGTGCCTGGAAATTTCAAGGAGCGGCCTTTGCTGTTCCCACTCCCGCCGGAAGAGGGTCAGGGTGAGGGGAAACGCGGCATCCATCCTCCATCCTCCATCCTCCATCCTCGTTTTTTTCGCTTCCCTCCCTGGGCCCGTGTTCAAATCATCTTGCCGGAAACCGGACGCGAAGTGGCGGATGAGGAGACCGGTTTAATTCGCGTGTTCGATCTGGCAAATGTCTTTTCCGTCATGGCGATTCAGACGGAAGATCTGGGCGTTCGCCGCGAGGATGGATTTGAATTGATTGGCCGAGCAAGACTGGCCGAGCCGCGTGGCTGTTCGCTGATGAACGCATGAACTTGCCGAATTATTTCCTCGCCGATTTGCCGCCGGAGGCCGTTTTGTCACCGGCCATGATCGCGGAGGCGTGCCAGACTCTGAAGCGCAACCGTGAACACTACCTCGCACACCGCACGACGCACCAGCTCATAGAAGTTCTGGTCGAAGTTGCCAAAGGCTGGCTGCAACCAGATAGCCGTTTCCGGAAAATCGCATTGGATTCCGGGCCGGCCGAGACCGGATTTTCGCAAGCAACTCTTGCGAAAGGCCTGGACAATTTTTTCCGCCAGTTCACTCCGGAGAATTTTTCGAAATTGCTCGAACAGGACCTGGGTGGCTGCGACGCCATCGTCGCAAACGGGGCGACGGGGCGTCACCGCCACCTATGGCACGGGCCGGAATTGCTCGTTCACATCGCTGCGGGCAGCATTCCGAATCCGACCCTGATGAGTATCGTGCTTGGTTTGCTGGCGAAGTCGGCGCAATTCGTTAAATGCGCCAGCGGGTCGGCGTTTTTGCCGCGGCTCTTTGCACATTCGATTTACGACGCCGACCCAAAACTCGGCGCGTGTCTCGAAATCGCCGAATGGCGCGGCGGCGATGCGGAGTTGGAAGCGGCGCTATTTGCACGGGCAAATTGCGTGACGGCGGCTGGCAGCGACGAAACGCTCGGAGCAATCTGCCAGCGATTGCCCGTCAGCGCCCGGTTCCTCGGTTATGGTCATCGCGTCAGCTTTGGTTTTGTGGCCCGGGGAGTCTTGGGGGGACACCATTTGGATCGGGTTGCGGCGAACGCGGCGGATGACGTGGTTGCGTGGAACCAGCTTGGTTGCCTTTCGCCCCACGTGATCTATATCCAGTCCTCCGGCGAAACTTTGCCGGAGAAATTTGCGGCCTTGCTCGCCGACGAACTGGAACAACGGGAACGAACCGAGCCACGCGGTGAGCTGCCGGCGGAAGATGCCGCGGCCATTGCCTCGCGCCGCGCGATTTACGAGGTGCGGGCGGCGCATTCGCCGGACACGCGGATGTGGCTCAGCCAAAATTCAACGGCTTGGACAGTGGTTTTTGAGGCGGATCCGCGGTTCCAGACGTCGTGCTTGAACCGTTTTGTTTATGTGAAAGCCGTGGAAGGCGCGTCCGAGATGTTGCATCATGCCGAAGCCGTTCGCGGCAAAGTCTCGACGGTGGGGGTCGCCGCGCTGGAAAGCCAGGTGGAAGAGTTGGCGAGGCAACTGGCGCGTTGGGGCGTGACGCGGGTGTGTCCGCTCGGCCAGATGCAAAATCCGCCGCTGACGTGGCGGCACGACGGCCGCCCGGCGCTGGGAGATTTGGTGACGTGGACGGATGTGGAAATTCAATGAAGAAGGGAGAATGCAGAATGAAGAAGCGTTGTCAGCGCCCGTTGAGCGACATTGTCTTTTTCTGCATTCTTCATTCTGCCTTCTCACTTTATGAAAATGGAATTGCGAAAGACGTTTCAGTTTGAGGCGGCGCATCTGCTGCCGCGCTTGCCGAAATCACACAAATGCCGGCGGCTGCACGGACACAGCTTCAAAGTGGACATTGTCGTGACCGGCGAATGCGACCCAAAGCTCGGCTGGCTCATGGATTACGCGGACATTTCCGCGGCATTTAAACCCATTTGGGAAAAACTGGATCACCGTTATCTCAACGAAATCCCCGGTTTGAATAATCCGACGAGCGAAGAAATCGCCGTCTGGATTTGGGAGCGATTGAAACCGAAGCTGCCGTTGCTTACCGAAGTGGTCGTAGCCGAAACCTGCTCCGCGCGATGTGTTTATCGGGGAGAGTAGCGGAGAAACCGAACGGCCCCTCGCCCCATCCCTCTCCCCGCTGGGCAGGGAGAGGGTGTCCGCAGGACCGGAGAGGGGTTGGTTCAGCTGGGACTGCGAGCTTTTCAACTACGGTTGAAGAACCATGTTCGTGCCGGTAACTGGGTCTTGCGGAACGGTTTTGAGATAATCCGGCACCAAATCGCTGACAGTGGCCGGCGGTTTGCCGTTGTCCAATTCGTAGGCTCGGGCAGCGAAGGCAATCATCAATTGCCGCAACTTCATTCGTTGTTTATTAAATCTTTCTTCGCCTTTTTGAACGGCTTTATTCAAGGATTTGCGTGATACTATCCTGACAAGTTCATACCGCATTCCCGGATAGGCCCGGCGCGACCAACCGCGTTCCTGTTGCATGACTGCATCCCAGCTTTGACTTTGAGCATCCAGCGTTTCCAGCGTTCTGGCCGTATCGCGGCAGGATTCTGCGTCCAGTTGTTTAACGAGTTGCTGCAAGCCCGCTACGCCAATAGCTTCAATGGCGGTGCCGACCAGTTGATCAATAACGACACCGCCACGCGCTGCTTCGGTGCCCAGGTGAATGGCGTCGAGATAAAACTCCGCGGCGTCCGTGGGTCGGCCTTCCATCGCAGCCAGTCTGCCTTCTGCGCCCAGAAACTGCGCCAACCGCTTGAAACCGGCGAGTTCGTCGAGATGGTTCGCCATGTATGCGTCAGAGAACTGGAGCGGTACCCGGCATTGATTGGTCAGACCGCTGCGCAGCAACTGGAGGGCAGCCGCGTTCTTTGTAACGAGTTCCCGCAATTGCGCTTCGTTCATTTCAACGTAATCGCCAACGTCGGTCGTTATCGCCTTTCCAGCCTTGGCCAATGCATCGTATCCGTTGGGGTTGGGCAGGGGGGCCACGGGCGGCAGCGGCTCGGCATTCCAAAAAAGCAGGAGACCAAGAAAAAATAAAAACGGCGATGACAGAATCAAGAGCGTAATCAACCAGTTGCGGGTCTTGCGGGTCATACCGGAGGCAGCTTGGCAAAAAATCCGCCGCCGTCAATCATTCGACGCGAAGTATGGCTGCTGAACAACCCCTGAGTTTGCACGCAAATAAGGTAGGGCGCGGCACTCCGTGCGCGCCAAGGGCCGGCAGCGCCCGCCCGCCCTGCCAACAGCCTCTACCCCTTGCTGTGATGCATTTCGGTGTGGACTTTGGCCACGCCCTTGGCCAGCTCGTCCCAGTCCGGCTCGCTGGTTTCCCAACCGCCGCTGAAACGCACTGCGCGAACAGCCTGCGCCGCTTTGAACCCCATCGCGGCGAGCACGTGCGACGGTTCCTCTTTGCCAGTGGTGCAGGCCGAGCCGGTGGACACCGCGAAACCCGCTTTGTCGAGTTTCACCACCCATTGATGTTTGCGGTCGCCTTCGGGCATGAGCGCCGAAACGGTGTTCCACAGGCGCGGTTGATTCGCGCCCACGATGGTCGTGGCGGGCACCGCGTGTAAGAGTTGCCGCTCGAAATTGTCGCGCCACACGCCGTGTAAAATGTGTTCGTTGCGGGCAATTTGTTTTTCCCGGATTTCCAAGGCTGTCACCATGGCGACAATGGTCGAGACATTTTCCGTTCCGGCGCGGCGGCCGCCTTCCTGCTTGCCACCCAGGAGCAGGGGAGTGACCTGGCTGCGATGCGGCACTTTCAGAAAGCCGATGCCACGCGGCCCGCCGAATTTGTGTGCCGCGCCCGTCAGAAAATCGCATTCGCCGAGTCCCCTGGCGGGCAGCTTGCCAATCCATTGCACCGCGTCACAAAAGAACGGCACTTCATATTGCCGGCAAATCGCCATCGCCTCGCGCCACGGCTGGATCACGCCGGTTTCATTGTTCGCGGCCATGACACTGACCAGGCCCGGACGTGTGTCGGCCAGTTCAAGCGTGAGCCAGTCCAGATCAATCACGCCTTCGCGGGTGACGGGAATTATCCTCGCGCGCCTGCCGAAATAATGCTGCGAAGATTCCATGACGCACGGATGTTCGATGGCGGAAATCCACACCTCGCTTTTCGCGTCCAGCGCGTGGGCAAAGTGGTGCAGAACGGTGTTGTTGGCCTCGGTGGCGCCGCTGGTCCAAATGACGTCCAGCGGATGACAGCCGATCAACGCCGCGAGTTTTTCGCGTGCCTCAGTCATGGCCCGCGCCGCCCTTGCGCCGAACTGATGCATGCTCGACGGGTTGCCGCCGGTTTTTTCGGTGGCTTCCAGCCAGGCTTGGCGCGCCTCGCGTATCACCGGCGCGGTGGCGTTGTAATCAAAGTAAATCATCAGCCGGATTAGATACGATGGGACGCGAAACTGGCGAGTCTTTTATAGCAGCACCCGCGTCGGTTTCTACCTTTCCGCCAACGAAGTTGGGGGAGTCGGACGGGCCGGGCGTACGATTGACATCATTGGCTGTGGGCTCTTAATTTCGACAGAATCTTTTTATGCGCGGAACTGAAGGCCAGTTGGTCCATTTGCGCGAGCGTGCGCCAGACGCCAATGGTTTCGGAGGGGCGTGTTACACGAGCCCCTGACTTTCTCGATTTTAAATGGGGACTCGTATCACTCGTGCCGCCGAAATCCGCGTGCCAGGCTTCCAGCGTGATGCGATAGCGCATGATAGAATGTTTGATGGTGCAGAGCGGTTCGATTCCGCGAAGCTCGGCCCCGCCAAATTGTTTTGCCGCGAGCTTTGCGTCAAATGTTCCGTCGAGAATTTCTTCATTCGGAAATTCCCACAAATGCGCGTTCACCACGCCGGCGGGCCGTTGCCGGACCAGAAAATGTCCGTTCCGCTGGACAATGAACGCGACGAAATGCCGGTGGGTCGTCGTCAGTCGTCGGCCAACATTCGGCAATTCTTCAACGCGATTTTCGCGGAACGCAACGCAGAACCGTTTGGCCGGGCAAATCCGGCATTGCGGATTTCGCGGCGTGCAGATTAATGCGCCAAGTTCCATGAGGGATTGGTTGAAATGCGAACAATTCCAATTTGTGGTGGGGGGAGAGTCCCCGCAGGCCGTTCGGTAGGGCGCGGTGTCCCCACCGCGCCGCGGCGGGCTGGGGACAGCCCGCCC
>Ga0335079_10008769_pt1 | contig 11521 bp, 10 predicted proteins | sample Lox_Sample_33_FD_206719 | JGI IMG/M metagenome (GOLD analysis project Ga0335079, IMG submission 206719) | Soil microbial communities from Loxahatchee National Wildlife Refuge, Florida, United States - Lox_Sample_3.3 | ecosystem: Environmental > Terrestrial > Soil > Wetlands | place: USA... | reverse complement strand
CGGGTCGCAGGCTGGGCCGCGGCCGGCCGCGAGCATCTGGGCGAGCAGGCACAGCCCGCGTGGGAACGCGGTACCAGGCTCGGCATCGAACAAGCCGCCGTGATGGCCCGCCGCGGGCGGGGCCCTCGCAGGCGGCCAGCGTTCGGGTGGTCAAGCCTGACCCCCGCGGAGCGTAACGTCGCAGATCTCGTCGCTTGCGGCCTCACCAATCCCGAGATCGCGGTCCGCCTCGGGGTAAGCGCGGGCACCATCAAGGATCACGTGTCGAGCGCCCTGCGCAAGCTCGGCGTGCGCACCCGGGCCGAATTGGCCGCCGCTGTATCCAGCCATCCACCGATGTGATCCCCCATCTGGCCGATGTTCTTCCTGCCCGGCCGTCGGATGCTGTCGGCATGCCGAACGCAATCGTCAACGGAATCACCATCGACTACGCAACGGCCGGCGACGGCCCGCCCGTCCTGCTCATCTGCGGCACCGGCCAGCCTGCCGACCTGTGGTTCGCCCAGGTAACCGACCTGGCCGCAGCCGGGCATACCGTCATCACGTTCGACAACAGAGGCTGCGGGCGGTCCCAGGCGCCGCCGGCTCCCTACTCGGTGGCCGGCATGGCAGCCGATACAGCAGCCCTGATCGACCATCTCGGGCTCGGGCCCTGCGATGTCATCGGCTACTCACTGGGCGGCTACATCGCACAAGAACTCGCCGTGACCCGCGCTGACCTGGTCCGCCGCCTAGTGCTGCTGGCCGGAGCTGGCCCAGCGCCGGCCTACGCGGTGGCCCGCGCCCGGGCCGCTGTCGACCTCGCCCGCGCCCTTGATCCGCCCCCGCCCAGCTTCGACGTCGCCGACCTGCTGCTGTCGCTGCATCCCATGGCCCAGCTCCAAAACGACGATGACGCCGTCAAGATCACCATCAGCCTTATCGAGGCAGCCGAACCGTGGGCCAACCCCGGGCGGCTCGGCCAGTACCAGGCCGACCTCGCCTGGCTGGAGGACAGCAGCCGCCTGGACCGGCTCGACCGCATCACCTCTCCCAGCCTCGCCATGGCATTCGAGCACGACTGCTGGTTCCCCCCGCGCGCCGTGCGCCAGGCAGCCGAACGCATCCCCAACTGCCAGTACACCGAGCTACCCGGACTTGGCCACGGCGCCCCCCTGCTGGCCGCCGACCAGGTCAACCCCATCCTCGCCGCATTCCTTAACTGAGCAGGCCAGATGCCACCCGCGGGCAACCCCGCGCGGTGCAGCCCATCGTCAGGGTCTGTGGATAAGCATGTGGTCTCACTGGACCATGCGGGTGGCTCAACCTCGATTAGAAGACGCGGGGCGATCCCAGTGAATTCGCGCGCGTCGAACCGCCGTTAAGAGCCCTCAGTGGGCTTTCCGGCGTGGTGTCTGGCGGGCGCAGATCAGACAGATCTGGGGTGTGAGGTGTTCCGCGGTCATTGCGGTGTCCCGGCGGCTGCTGCGGGCGTGGAGAGGGTTTGCTCGGTGATGGTGGCGATCATGTCGGCGAGCGGGGGCCAGGGGAATGCCGGGCGGCTGGCCCGGAGGGTGACCAGCCCATGCAGGGCCGCCCACAGGGTGGCGGCGGCGAGGAAGGGGTCGGCGGAGGATTCGGCTGAGGTCAGCGCTTGGGCGACTGTGTCGCGGAGCAGGGCGAACGTGGGGGCGCCGGGTAGCGGGCGTCCGTCCCATTCCTGGTGGCGGGGCTGCCCGCGCACTCCGGTCAGCGCCCGGTAGCGGCTGGGTTGTTCCTGTGCGTACTGGCAGTAGGCGGTGCAGACCGCCACCAGCCGTGCCCGGGGATCGCGGGCCCCACTGGCGGCGCGTGTCATGGCCGCCCGCAGGTCTTCGTACTCGACTGTGTAGACGGCATACAGGAGCTCATCGAGGCTCGCGAACTGCAGGTAAAAGCTCTGCGGCGCGGCGCCGGCTTCCCGGGTGACTGCGCGGATGCTCACGTCGTCTTCCTGCTCGGCAACGGCGAGCAGTCGCCGGGCCGCCTCGATGAGCTCGTCTCGCAGCCTGCTGCCCTCGCCGCGCCGGTTGCGGCGCCGCCTGCCCTCCTTCTGCTGGCCGCTCACTTGACTAACCATACACCCGTCTGCCTACTATGACCAGACAGTCGTCTACTTAAGGGGCCGTCATGACCGATCCGCTGACCATCACCCGGATCACCCACAGCTGCCACCTCATCCAGATCGGCGGCCTGACCGTGCTCACCGATCCATGGTTCTCCGAGCGGGCCTTCTACCACCCCGGCGAACCGGTCGCCCTGCACGTCGCCGACCTGCCGCCCCTGGACGCCGTGCTCATCACCCACCACCACTATGACCACTGCGACCTGGCCGCCTTCGCCGCCTACGCCGACAAGGACGTGCCGATGATCGTGGCCGGCCCCGTTGCGGCCAAGGCGCGGGCGGCCGGGTTCACCAGCGTCCGCGTGCTCGGCCCCTGGCAGGCCACGGCCGTCAAAGACCTGACGGTCACCGCCGCCCCAGGCAAGCACGCTGTCTACGAGATCACCTTCGTGATCAGCGGCGGCGGCCGCAGCGTCTACTTCGCTGGCGACACCATGCTCATCCCCGAGCTGCGGACGCTGCCCGACCGGTTCCCCCGCTTCGATGTCGCGCTGCTGCCGGTCAACGGCCTGCAGATCCGGCCCCAGCTGAACAAGCAGGTCGTCATGAACGCTGAGCAGGCCGCCGAGCTCACAGGTGTGCTCCGCCCCGGCATCACCGTGCCACACCACTACGCCTTCACCGGCGGCTGGCTGGGCGACCGCCTGATCACCAAGAGCGACCCCAACCCCCGGCACTTCCTCGACGCCGCCCAGCGCATCGCGCCGGGGTCCGCCACCCGCGTGCTGCAGCCCGGTGAAACGCTCACCATCACCAGCGCACAAACCGCAGCCCGATAACAGCCGGACCCACCGTGATCAATAAGAAGACGGTGGCCGCGCCCGCGGGCCGTGCTGGGCGGGCAGCTCAGCCGCGACGCAGACCGGTTCTCGCAGGGCGTGTCGCGGTTCGGGGGCGCCGTGGCGACGAATCTGGCTATTGCCTAGATAAGCCGAACTTCGGGTGAGGCGGCTCGGCGCGCGTAGGCCAAGAGCAGGGCCGATCACAGAAGGCGATGTGGTGATGTTTGGCTTGGCCGTGGGGTTGATGCCCGGCGGTAACGTTACCGGAACGGTCCAGGCGTAGCGTTGCCTGCCGTGCTGGGGATACCGGTGTCAGGCGGTCCGGAACGGGCCGCGCGCCGCTTCCGGCTGGCGTCTCCGGTGACGGCGACGGTCCTGGCCGTCCTGGCGCTGACGCTGCTGACCGGAGCGCTGGTGTTGAGCGCCTTGGTCGGTCAGCTGTCGGTCCTGGGCTCGGGGCCGATTGTCCCCGTCGCGGTGGTCTACGCGGCGGTGGGCTTCGTCGTGGCCCGCCGCCAGCCGGGCAATCCGATCGGCTGGATCCTGATCACATTCATCGTGGTGTTCCTGCTGAGCGGCGTTGGCGGCGGGTATGCCGCCCTGTACTACCGGTTCGGCCACCATGGCCTCCCGCTGGCCCCGGCCGCCGTGCTGCTCACGCCGTTGTGGGCACCCGCGCTGCTGCTGTTCCCGGTGGTGATCTTGCTGTTCCCGGACGGCAGGCTGGCGGCGCGGCGCTGGCGGTGGGTCCTGCGGGCCTATGTGGTGGCCGGGGCGCTGGCGTCGGCAGCCGTCTTTGCCCCGGCGGTCACCGCCGTGGCCCATCATGACGTCCGCATCGACGCCGCCGGCAACCTGATCACCACCTCGCGGTCGCACGGCGGGCCTCTCGCCGCGGCGGGGGTGCTGGTCCTGGGCTTGATCTTGGTGATCGTGCTGTCGTTCGTGGCCCACCAGGTTCTTAGCTGGCGGCGCGCCACGGGCGAGCGGCGCCAGCAGCTGAAGTGGCTGGCCACCGGCGCTGCGGTGACCCTGGCCGTGATCGCCGTGTCGTTGGGGACCAACTCGACCAGTGTCGTAGGAGAGATTCTCGGGATCGGGATCGCGGCGCTGCCTGTGGGCATCGGCGTGGGGATCTTGAAGTACCGCCTGTACGACATCGACCGGATCATCAGCCGGACCTTGGCCTACGCGATCGTGACCGGGCTGCTGATCGGGGTGTACGCCGGGCTGGTGCTGCTGGCCACAAGGGTGCTGCCGCTGTCATCCCCCGTCGCGGTGGCTGCCTCGACGCTGGCTGCAGCGGCGCTGTTCAGCCCGCTGCGACGACGGGTACAGCGGGCGGTGGACCGGCGGTTCAACCGGGCCAGCTATGACGCCGACCAGACCGTGGCGGCGTTCGCGGCGCGGCTGAAGGACGCCGTGGACCTGGACACGGTGCGGGATGACCTGACCGGTGCTGTCCACCAAGCCCTTGAACCCACTCACGTATCGGTGTGGATCAGCCAGCGCGGCTGAGGACGGCGCCCACCGGCTCCACGGCCCTGGTCCAGATCACAAGGTGCGCTGTAGTAGCTGTAGTAATAGTGCGCTGTAGTACCAACATTGCCGCGCCAGTGAGCGCTGAAGCCGGAGGCTGCGAGAACCGGTCCCAGGCCACCGCGGACAGTGAGTTCGCAGATCCGGGCGACGCCGGACGAGCAGAACAACCTGACCGGTATACCTCGACCGGTAATCGCTGAGGAGTGGTGGAGCGCGCAGATTAGGCGGGTCGGCGCGTGTTATTTATCTCACCCGCCTTGGCTCGAATTGGTGCGCACCGGGGCCGCGGGTGAATGCGGGGAGCCGCCAGCTCAGCGTCTGCGTGAGCCGCCCGATGTGCTCGATGTCCCGCGACCCGGGCCGGGAGGAGTGCACGATGCGCACTGCCGCCGACAGCTCCCGGCGCCGTCTGACCGTGCGCGCAGCCGGGGACACCACCTCACCGTAGGACGCGGCTTGAGCCGGAAACCGTGTCGATCGGCCTGGCTGGCGTTCGTGTAGGGATAGAGGAGCCGGCCTGCGGCCGGCGCAGCCCGGCGAAGCGAGGAGAGATCGATGTCGGAGCCGAAGGTCCTGCTGACTGGCCTGGGGATTCCCGAGTCACCGCGGTGGCACGAGGGCCGGCTGTGGTTCTGCAACTGGATCGAGCGCCAGGTCGTGGCCGTCAGCCTGGCCGGCGAAGCCGAGGTCATGGCCACCCGCGATCCCGGCAGCCACCCGATGGGCTATTCCATCGACTGGCTGCCCGACGGCAGGCTGCTGGTGACCGGCGACAAGCTGCGGCGCCAAGAGCCCGACGGGTCGATGGCCGTCCACGCCGGGCAGCGCGCGAACGAGATCGTGGTGGACGGCCGCGGCAACATCTACCTCAACGGCGCGGACTTCGACTTCGTCGCTGGAGCGCCGCCCAAGCCCGGCTACATCAAGCTCGTCACCCCAGACGGGCAGCTACGCCAGGTCGCCGGCGACATCGCCTTCCCCAACGGCATGGTCATCACGCCCGATAACCGGACGCTGATCATCTCCGAGTCGTTCGCCGGCCAGCTCACCGCGTTCGACATCGACGCCGGCGCAGGGCTGTCCAACCGCCGGGTCTTCGCCGACGGTATCGCCCCGGACGGCATCTGCCTCGACGCCGAAGGCGCGGTCTGGGTCGGCACCGGGTTCTCGGTGGCCCGCGTCGCCGAGGGCGGCCAAGTCCTGCAACGTGTCGAACTGCCCGAGGGCCGGGCCCCGTTCGCGCTGATGCTCGGCGGGCCGGACCGGCGGACCCTGTTCATCTGCACCGCCGAATGGCGGCCAGCCGACGGCCACGTCGCTAACCTCGACCGGCTGGCCAACGGGCCGCACACCGGACAGATCCTGACCCTCCCGGTCTCCGTACCCGGCGCCGGCCGGCCGTGACCCAGGCAGTCGGCTAAGCCGAGTGCGCGCAGATCGCAGCACTCGCCCGCGACCTCCGCAGCTACCTCACCCGCCGCTATCAGCGCGCACATCCGCCCACCACGAACCGCGCAACAACAGGTCACAGCCCTGAGCCCAGCAGCGGCCGGCAATAGTGAGGCCGTTGGGCCTGACCTGGCGCGCGCCCTATGCGGCAGAAGCGAGCCTGCGCGACGTGCGAGGCCATGAATGATCATGCACTGGCGACCGGCCATGTCAAATCCTGGAGATAGCTGGCAACCCATGCTGGGCTCCCAGGAGCCCCTGCGGCGTGTAGATCGATCTCCACGCGGTCTTCACAGCTTCTGTATCCGGCCGGCATATGGCGCTGTCTGAGTGGATTGCCGGTGGAAAGCCGGCAGGTTCCACAGGGACTCGGCACGCTCCGAAGGTGGGAAATCGAGATGGCACGCGCACTGCCAGCCGTGGCTGTGGTGATAGCTGACCTAGTGGTCTATACCACCGTGCCCGCTGAGCGGAGCATGCAGGCCGAGCTTCTGCCGCGGCGAGCGGGCAAGGGTTCCACTGGCTCGTCCTGGCAGGGCACTGCGGTGGCGTCTCGTTCGCGTTGGCCCAGCAGATCCAGCGGCTCGATCCGCAGCTTGCGCTACCGGCGGCAGACCGTAAATGGCGTGCTCCCGGGTCGGCCAACCCTCCCGCCTGATCGGCGGGCACGTGTTTGACCGGGGAGGTTCGCGATGAAGGCTGCACGGTGGTTGCTGCTGGTGAGGGGAGCGGACTTGGCAAGCATCCCTAGTGGCGGCCGGGCTGCTGCCATTATCCTTGCCGGTACGGTGTTACTGGCTTGCCTAGCCGGGTGCAACACTTCGCCGAACCCAAATGACGGCACACCACCCGATGTCCGCCTTTTGGCCAACTCGGCGAACGGTGCGGTGACCGTGCAGGCCGACAATAGCGAGAACCACCCCGATCCGCTGCCGCTAGATCTTACGCTCAACCTAGCTGCGAGCGCGTCTGACAGCGGAGGGATGTCTCTGGCTGCCCTGAGTTCTACAGTTCGATGGCAGTGCATGGACGGGACGAAAGGCGAGAAGGTCATCGGCCCGGCCTCCTCCAGCGCGGCGCGGAATTCCAATGGGCAGGTAAGCAGCTCACTGATCGTCAACCTGGGCATCTCAGCGGACGCCGCGGGACTAAGCTGCAGAAGTCAGGATTCCCTGAAGCAATTCTCGGTAGACGCATCCGTTTCGGCCAAAAATTCCGCCGGGCTGGTGACAAAACTTAGTCGGCACTGGAGGTATATCGGCCCGCCCGACTTCAGGATTGTTCCCTACGACGGTCGTGAGTTCCTGGGAACCGTCGAACAGGCGCAGACCTGGTGTGGCTCTTTCACGCCACCCAATCCTCCCTGCGTGGATCTGGTTGGCAGCGCATACGAGGCCATCATAAAATCCGGGTGGTTGCTGTCCGTGGATTCCGTTATCTTTGAGACTCGCGATAGGTCTGTGATGGCCAATACTCCCTTCTCCATCCTTTTCACGGTCAAGAATTCTGGAAAGTTCGACTCTCCTCCTGATGCCAAAATAACGTGGTTCGTCTATCCTGGTAGCGACAAGAATCTTGGCAAGCTGATAATGCAGCGATCGCTTACCCTTGGCCCGGTATTGGCGAACCCTGACTTGCCGGCCTTCTTGATGCTGGAGTTCGGTCCACTCAATGCCGGCACCTATACGCTCCGGGCAAGCATAGACCATGCGAATCGCCTGGGCACCGTGCTTCAGGGGAAGCAAGCCTCCTTTGTGGTGACTCCCTAAAGGCTTCTGATTACAGGGTTGCAGAAAAAGGTGTGAGGTTGAGACCAGTGCTGGCGAGGAAGCCGGTGACGAGCCCGAGCCGGTACTGCATCCGCTTGAGCCGGGCCTTGACCGGTCTTGACCAGGGCCAAGCTCGTCAGTGTTGAGAGGTCATCTTGCCTGTAAGCCACTCGGCGGCCGGGTGTCGCTGGAACGCGAGGTCCTGAAGGACACGAGTCAGGTCGTATTGAGCTGCTCGGTGCTCGATCGTGTACCCGGCTGCTGTCGCTTCGAGCAGGGGCCCACCGAGCTTGATCATCTGATGAGCGCGGCAGGCTCACCGGCCCTGGGTTGAAGACGTGACAGCCCGCCAGGCGCCGCTGGCCCGGGACATGTGTGTGACCCACCAGGATGAGGTCAGCCTCGCGGTTGCCGAAGCCCAGAGCCGCAAGGTCGGCATCGCTGTGCCCGGGTCTCAGGCCTGGCCCATCGTCACGCCCCGGCGATGCATGGACCAAAAAGGACGCGGCTTCGGCCGGGAAGCCTCACCCGCTGTTCAAGCGGAAGCCCCGCCAGCCACTTAACATGGTCGCCCCCGGCCAGACAGCCTCGCGTCCAAGCGAACGACTCGCGCGCATCGGCAAGTACCCGCCACCCCTCAGGACCGGTGGGGCGATCGATCGGCGGGATCATGCCGCTGACGTCTCCGGTCAGCACATACCTATCGGTGTTCCCGCGAACACACAAAAGCCCGGCGACCCCGCGAAGCCGTGCCACGACCTCAACGGGACGCGGTCCGTGCGCTACGAGGTCACCGAGGCACCAGAAGGTACCGATCCCCTCGGCCCGGGCTGCCTGGAAGACCGCATCCAGGGCGAGGTCGTTGCCGTGGACGTCCGATAACACCGCTACGCGCACGACCACGGGCTAAGCACGCGACGCTCGCTCATCGCGGCATGAGCGAGCGTTAGGGCATGTGGGCCTCGACACCGCCAAGCCCAGACCAGAGCAGCGCGGCAGGGAGGGGCGCTGCGTGTGTCGGTGAATGCTTCTGGCATTAAGGTACGGCAAGATCGCGCCTATGGCTGAGCCCGCGCAGGACCGCGCATTGCTGCTGCGCGAGGACCTGTCCAAGGAGTACTACGCCATCCTCAATGTCGTCTCCAACTACGACGGCTGGCTACTCATCGTCAAAGGATGGTCAGTTACGCTGTCGCTCGCCGCGCTGGGTCTCGGGTTCCAGCAGAAGCACTTCGCATTGTTCGCCCTTGCCGCGGTGACCGGGTCTGCGTTCTGGTTCCTGGACGGGCTCATGAAGGGCTACCAATACCGGTACTACGTCCGAATGCGCGAGATCGAATACACCGCCTACCTGATCAACCGCGTCCCCCTCGGCGGCAAGTATGGCGATAAAGAGATCTCCGCGCCGCGCATCGACATGACCTGGGGGTTCAAGGGTTACCGCGTCGACAAGGACAAGCCACCGCCGGATCACGACCTGCGTGCCGAGAAGCCTGAGCCGGGTCACGACGGGCACGCCGATGAGCCAGACTGGCGCGCCGACGAACCTTGGCGGCGGTCGCCGCAGGATATCTACTCGGATTTGCGTGGCCGCTTCTGGTGGGCGAACGTTGCTCTTCCGCACGCCGTCGCAGTTGCTCTCGGGGCGGTGCTGTTCATCGCCGCGGCGCTCAACGCTCCGGGCCTCGAGCAGTTGCATCTGTAAGCGCGACCTCACCGCGCGATTGCCCGGCGCGGCGCCTCAACAGCCGTCCAGGCGTCCCACATCGGCGCAGACAGCTTTCTGGCCTCGACGTCGGTTAGGGCCGCATCCGCGGTACCGCAGTCCCGCTGCGGTCGACTTCAACATTGCGCGGTCGATGCTTACCGCCGTCGCGGCGAGTCGGCGTCCTGCCTGTTGAATACCTTGCGGCTCCCACCGTGTTCAACTCTTCGCGGCAGATCCGGACGTTCTCAACGTCAGCGATCGTGGATAAGTATGCGGTCTCGCCGGATCATGCCCGCCGGCGGAACCCTCAATCAGAAGATGCAGGGCGACCCGGTGAATGCGCGCGCTGCCCGCCTACCGGCGGCGGCCTCTGCCCGCCCGGACGCCGCCCGTGCCACACCGAACCGGGGTGATCTGTGCGTCCCTTTACCGGCGTTACTTGTGCTTGTGCAGGCCAAGTGGGCGGTGACCGGCCCTCATGACCTGCGCTTGGCCCGCTGCACCCGGCCGCCCAGCCTTCCCATACAGGCCTGGCAACGGCCTCATGAACCGAATGGTTAAGCACTCATTTAGGTGCGGAGCGCGTTCGTGCCCTCGATGATCAGCAAGATACCCGCCGCGACCAGCAACAGGCCCGAAACGCGTAGCGCGGCTGCGTAGCCTCTGCCCTCGATGAGCCGGCCCCGCCCGGTGGCGATAATCCACGCCACCACGACCTTGGTGCCGATCAGCAACACGTAGAACGCGCTCAAGAACAGCGCCGCGCCGCCGATCCCGCCGCCGGCAAGGATCGGCGCACCGACCGTCATCCAAAACACCCAAGGATGCGGGCTCAGCAGGTTGGTCAGCGCGCCGCGGCGCAAATCGGTGTGCGGTGAGGCCGCATCAGCGGTCGCCTCAGCAGGTGGGGTCTGCTCGCGCAGCCCCTTGACACCCAGCCACAGCACGAATGCGCCACCGCCGATTCCGAGTGCACCGAGCACAGTCATGGGCAGCCGGGCCGCCAGCACCACGGCCACAGCGATGACTGGTGCGTCAGTCAGCAGTGGGCTGACAGCGACACGTGCCCCTGCGGCGAAGCCACGCTCCAGCGACGAGCGGATGACCAGCGCGAGCAACGGACCGGGGGCCAGGCCGGACCCGAGGCCCAGTGACAGTCCCAGAAGCAGCTGGTGCACGGCGCGGACCTTCCTGCCAGGGGTGCAGCCGCCCCCTCCCGGCGTGCCCGCCACCATAAGACACCCGGCGACACGCCTGGCTGGCCGGCTGGCACGCAGGCGGACAAACGCCCCGGTCGCGCCATGACCGGATGCGTCTTTGTGTTGGTAAGGACGGCGAGACAGCGTCTGGTTACGCAACCGGTCACGGCGGTTCTGCGTCTGGAGGTGCATGCGGACAGTTTCGCTGCGCGTTCCCGCGCTGCTGCTGGTCACCGCCCTGACCGCCCTCATGGTGGCGGCGTGCGCCTCACCGGCGCGGCCCGCCCCGGCTGCCTGCACACCGGTGGACCTGCGGATCACCGTGGCCTACATCCAAAGCGCGACCCAGCACGCCATCTACGGTCTGCGCTTCACCAATGTGTCCCGCACCGGCTGCAAGCTCACCGGATACCCCGCCGTGTCGCTGGTCACGGCCGGGAACTCCAGCGGCCGTCAGATCGGATCACCCAGGCCCTTACTCATGCACAACCCGGGGACGGTGAAAACGGCGACACTGGCGCCCGGCCAGCACGCGCTCGCGCTGCTGGCAGTCGCCGAAACCGTCCTGTTCACCGGCGCCAGATGCAACCCGGTCCTCGCGCACTGGCTCAGGGTCTGCCCGCCCCACCTCCGTCACGCCGTCTACCTGCCGATCAAAGCCCATACCTGCTCATCATCCCCGGACCAGGTCCTGGAAATCGGCCCGGTCTACCCCGGTTCCTGAACCACCGCCCGCCTTTCGAAACCGGACGGAGCGCAGCGCCACAACGAGCGGATCAGGACCAGGCCAGAACAATGCGCGCCCACAGCGGCATAGAGGACGTTGGTGGCGTGTCGGTATGGCAGGCGGTGGAGCCTCAGCAGGCCGCACGCTATCATGGGATATCAAGGAGGCGGAGATGACGGACATGCTGATCCGGGACGTACCT
>Ga0335079_10008766_pt1 | contig 11522 bp, 11 predicted proteins | sample Lox_Sample_33_FD_206719 | JGI IMG/M metagenome (GOLD analysis project Ga0335079, IMG submission 206719) | Soil microbial communities from Loxahatchee National Wildlife Refuge, Florida, United States - Lox_Sample_3.3 | ecosystem: Environmental > Terrestrial > Soil > Wetlands | place: USA... | reverse complement strand
TGCGCGCGGTGAAGCCGTCCATCTCGACGAGTAGCTGGTTGAGCGTCTGGTCCCGCTCGCCCGAGACATCGAACCCGCGGTGGCCGCCGACGGCGTCGAGCTCGTCGATGAACACGATCGCCGGCGCCTTCTTGCGCGCGGCCTTGAACAGGTGGCGGATGCGGGCGGCGCCCACACCGACGAAGGTCTCGACGAAGGAGGCCGCCGACTGGGCGAAGAAGGTGGCGCCGGATTCGTGCGCGACCGCCTTGGCGAGCAGCGTCTTGCCGGTCCCGGGCGGGCCGTGCAGGAGGATCCCTTTCGGGACCTTGGCGCCGAGCGCACGGAAGCGCGCAGGGTCGCGGAGGTAGTCGACCACCTCGCGGAGCTCCTCCTTGGCCTCCTCGGCGCCGGCGATATCGGCCCAGGCGATCGGCGGGGCGGAGTCGGGCTTGACCTCGGCCGGGCGCGTGCGCGGCATGAACCGGATCAGCGCGAGCACGGCCACGACCAGGACGCCCATGAAGATGATCGGGAGCCAGGCCTGGAGGAACGAGGTCAGGTCCGGATAGCCGAGGAACGTGCTCGGGGCGTGGATGATCGGCACGATGAGATGCTGGGTGGTGGGATGGGCCGCCTGGCCGGAGGCGTGCGTGTTTCCGTCGATGATGCTCGCGACCTGGATCATGCGGCAATAACGCTCATCGGCACGTCTTCCGAATCACTCAACTCTCTCCAGGCGGGGATTCGGCGAATAGCGCCTCCCCACCTTCGCGCGCGGCTGTCCGTCGACGCACACGATGTCGGCGGTGAAGTCGTTGTCGCCCCGGATCAGCGATGACCCGACCCCGTAGGCGTCGACCGGGACGCCGGCGGCCTCGAATTCGCGGATCCGATCGGCGGTGAAGCCACCGCTGGCCACGATGCGCACGTCGGGGTAGCCGGCGCCGTCCAGGGCATTGCGGACGTTCTCGACAAGCCGCGGGTTCACCCCGGTGGGCTTGAAGCCGCCCATCTCGTCGAACAGCGAGCGGTCGACGAGGTCCTCGCTGGTGTCGAGGCGGACGCCCCACAGCTTGGGCCCGAGCGCCTCGGCTACCTCGAGCGCGGTGCGCACCGAGTCGTTCTCGAAGTCCACGAGCACGGTGATGTTCATCTCCTCGTGGTAGCGGTCGGCGAACACCGCGGCCGCCTTGACCGTGTCACCGCCGTAGGCCGCGATCAGCCCATGCGGGACGGTTCCGATGCCGCGTCCGCCCCACCACGACGCCTGGGCGTCGGTGGACACGCCGATCGCGCCGGCGACGTGCGCGCTCCAGCCGTCCCCGGTCTGGACCAGCCAGTGGTCGTGGCGCGCGGGGAAGTAGAAGATCTGCTTACCGCGGGCGGCCTCGACGACCTGGAGGACGTTCCGCATGATCAGCGAGCGGCGCGCCAGCGAGCCCAGGTAGACGGTCTCGAGATGGGCGAACAGGCTGTAGTCGCCCTCGATCGTCATGACGGTCTCGTGGGGAGTGATCTGGTCGCCCTCCCTCAGCGCGTTCACCTCGAGGTCGTCCCAGCCCGGGACCCAGCTGCCACCGTTGGTTTCGCGTCCCGTGCACAGCTTGAGGATCGCGATCGCCTCGTCGATGCCGCCGAGGACCGACTCCTTCTTCTGGAAGACCTGCATCAGGACGCGGGGATGATGGTCTTCGGCCTCGAGCAGCGCCTTGGTGTAGACGAAGTACTGATCCGAGTAGTAGCCCTGCCTGATCCGCTCGACCGGCAGGCGGAAGATCGACGGGTCGAGCCGCGTCGAGATCTGCGTCGCCATGGGGGAAGTCTATGACTCGCCGGCCGGTGTCCGGGGTGTTGCCTTTCCCTGCACAACCGCTTGCGTCGCGCGCACGACGGGCGGACGATTCGAGGCGGTCAACGGTCCTGATACAACGGCAACCCCGAGTTCTGCGACGTCAAGGGGATGATCGCCCCGCAGACCCACTTCGAGCTCGAGCTGCCGGTCCACAGTTGGCAGGGCCGCTACCTCCAAAACGGCTGCGGTGGCTACTGCGGGACGGTGAGCACCCAGACGTTCCCGTGGCACGGGAGATCGTCAAGGACTACCACGGCGTCTATCCCAACGAGGACTACTACAACGGCTGCTCCGACGGCGGGCGCGAGGCGATGGAGATGGCCGAGCGCTATCCCGACGACTTCAACGGGATCATCGCAGGCGCCCCGGAGAGTTCTTCCAACCGATCGGTGGTGGCGGTTCGGACCGGGGTTACAGCCGCCGCGGCTGATCGCCGTTCGATCCGACTGAGGTTTCCCGCCAATATCGCGGGGAACCTCAGTCGCGTCCGGCGCGGTTAGCCGAGGAGGTCGCGAGCGAGGTCGGTGTAACAGGCCGCCGCGAACCCCAGATCCCGGACGTCGATGCGCTCGTTCGCGCTGTGGACGAGGGGCGCGGTCTCGAGCAGTGTCATGTGGCGCTGGGGGAAGAAGCCGTAGGCGACGCAGTCGGGGAACGCCTCGCGGAACCAGCGCGAGTCAGAGAACCCGGGCAGGATCACGGGCACGGTGGTGGCGCCGTCGTCGTTGGCTTTCACCCAGCGGTCGATCGCATCCATCAACGGGCTGTCGATCGGCGAGGCGTTGCCGGTGACCGTCTCGGTGAACTCGATCTCGAGGTGGTCCGCCGCGTCGCCGAGCACGGCCGCAATGCGCTTGCGCGCGGCGTCCTCGCCGAGGCCGGGCGGCACGCGGCAGTCGATCTTCAAGTAGGCCTGCGACGGGATCACGTTGATCTTTTCCGACGCGTGCGCCATCGTCGGCGTCAGGGTCACGCCGAGCATCGGCTCGACCAGCACGAGCAGCCTCGGGTCGACGGCGGCGATTCGCTCCAGCGCCTGCGCCGGATCGTTCGGGTCCGCGCCGAGGCCTTCTAGGAGCGCCGCCGGCGCTTCGGTGAGCTCGAACGTCGGCTTGGCGTCCGCGATCCTCTGGAGCGCAGGGGCCAGCTTCAGCAGGGCGTTCTCACCCGTCCGCGGTAGCGAGGCGTGGCCGGCGACGCCTCGGGCCGTCAGCTTGAAGCGAAAGATCCCCTTCTCGGCGCAGCACACCCCATAACGGCGGCCGCCGTCCCACTCGAACACGTCGCCGGCGCCTTCGTTGAGGAGCATGTCGCAGCGGACGCGGTCAGGATGGGTTTCGGTCAACCAGTGCGCGCCGACGTCTCCACCCGTCTCCTCGTCGGAGACGAACACGAGCTTGAGGCTTCCGTTCTGCGGGCGCCACCCGCCTTTGGCCAGCGTGGCGGCCGCGACCGCCTCCGCCGCCACCTGAGACTTCATGTCGAGCGCGCCGCGGCCCCAGAGGAAGCCATCGGCGACCTCGCCCGACCACGGATCGTGGTCCCACTCGGTGGGGTCGGCGAGCACCGTGTCGACGTGGCCGAGGTAGCACAGCGTGGGACCCGCGTCGCCCTTGCCTTCAAGGTCCGCGACGAGATTCGGGCGGTCGTCGTCGTCGGCGAGCAGCTCGGTCTCCAGTCCGGCGTCCCGCAGGTAGCCGGCCAAGAACTCGATCGCCGCCCGCTCGTCCCCGGGGGGATTGACGGTGTTAAAGCGAACGAGCTCGCTGAGGAGCTTGGTGGTCTCGTTCTGGAGGTTGTCCGAGGCCATCGACGCGGGAGGCTACCGGCCGGCCGCGTAGGATCCGCCGCGCATGGCCGCCACCCCCGATGATCTGGCGCTGGCGCTTGAGCTCGCCGACGTCGCCGACTCGATCACCCGCGCGCGCTTTCGGGCCTCCGACCTCGTGGTCGAGACGAAGCCGGACCTGACGCCGGTCACCGAGGCCGACAAGGCGGTCGAGCGGGCGTTGCGCTCGCAGTTGGACGTGTCGCGGCCCGAGGACGCGATCCTGGGCGAGGAGTACGGCGTGTCCGAGGGGGCGTCTGAAGAAGGGCGCCGCTGGATCATCGATCCGATTGACGGGACCAAGAACTACGTGCGCGGGATTCCGGTGTGGGCGACGCTGCTGGCGTTGCAGGAAGGTGAGGAGACCGTTGCCGGCGTCGTGTCCGCGCCGGCGCTGGGACGACGGTGGTGGGCGGCTCGGGGGGTGGGCGCGTTCGCGGCCGATCAGCTGACCGAGGAGCCGCGCCGGCTTCGGGTGTCGGCGGTGAGCGCGCTCTCGGATGCCCAGCTTTGCATCTCCGGCTTCGACGGGTGGGAGGAGCGCGGCCGGCTCGACGGGCTGCTCTCGCTTGCCCGGCAGTGCTGGCGGACACGCGGCTTCGGTGACTTCTGGACGTACATGCTGATCGCCGAGGGTGTGGCCGAAGTTGGCTGCGAGGCCGTGGTATCGCTGTGGGATCTGGCCGCGCCGCAGGTGATCGTCGAGGAGGCGGGCGGGAGGTTCACCGATCTCGGGGGCGTGCCCACCGCCGGCGGTGGCGACGCGCTGGCGACCAACGGGCTGTTGCACGACCAGGCCCTGGCGCTCGTCGGCCGCTGAGCGCGGTCAGGTCGGAAACGTGCGGGCCAGGAAGTCCTTGGTGACCGTCCAGGCCCTGGCGGCGGGTTCGGGCTGGTGGAACATCGGCGCCTCGTGGTTGTCGAAGGCGTGGCCGGCGTCGGGCTGGACGAGGCATTCGATGTCGTCGCGCGTGGCCGCGAACTCGGCGACACGGTCGACCTGCTCGCGCGGGATGTACGGGTCCTGGCCGCCGAAGTGGAACAGAACCGGGCAGTGGATGTCGCCGGCCTGGTCGAGCGCCTCGGGGATTCCCGAGCCGTAGTAACACACCGCCACGTCCGGGTCGTCCCGCACCGCGACCTGGTAGGCCAGCGTCCCGCCCAGGCAGAAGCCGAGCACGCCCGCCCTGCCGTCCGCGGAGGCGACCTCGGGAAGACTTCGCAGCGTCGTGAGCGCGTCGATCGAGTCGCTGACGGCGAGGACATGATCGAGCTGCTGGGCGGTCTGGAACGCTTCGCCCATGCCGTCCTCAGTGTGCTCGAGAGCGATGCCGGGCTCGATCCGCCAGTACAGGTCGGGGGCGAGCGCGACGTAGCCGAGCCCGGCAAGTCGTTCGGTCGCCTCCTTGATGTAGTCGCCGACGCCGAAGATCTCCTGCAGCACCACGACGCCCGGGCCCGAACCCGATTCGGGCACCGCGACGTACGCGCCCATCTCACCGTCGGGGGTGCGGACTCGCTCGACTCGGGTCGTCGCCGGCACGGGCGGGAAGCCTAGCCGTCGCCGCCTCAGTGCGCCTGGAGCTCCATGCGGTAGTGGGGCCCGATGCGAGGTGTCTCGAACTCCTCTGAGGTGGCCGTGAAGCCAGCGCGCTGGTACAGCGAGAGCGCCGGCGTCCGCGCGTTGCACCAGAGGCGCTTCGCGCCGTGGTCGACGGCGTGCTGCACGAGCGCCTGCAACACCTGGGTCCCCGCACCCCGGCCGCGAGCCTCGGGCTTGGTCGCCATTCCGCGGATACGCCAATCGCCGGGCTCGCCCTCGGGTCCAACCAACCCGACCGCGACGAGGTCATCGTCCGCGAACGCGCCGAACGCGACCGCCTCGCTCGGCTCGTGCGCGGCGAGCTCCTCGACCGTCATGTAGGGGCGAAGGACGTCGCGGCGGAGCTCGCGGGTGTCGGCGAGGGGAATCGAGCGGAGGTCGAGCTGGCGCATTTACGGCTCAGAGATTAGGAGGGCCGGGCAGGGTATGAACCTCGTGTGTGTAAAGCGGGGGGGTAACTTCCGTGGTGGAGAGAGTTCTATGGGCGGCGAACTACACCCGGCGCGCGACCGCGACCAACCCACGGTGGCTCAGGAGCCGCCCGTGGATTTCGAGACCGACGCGGACGTCGCCGGAGTCGACGTCGACACCTCCGAATTGCCCTCGCTCGGCGGCGCCGGGGCGGTCACCAGGCGGAACGTGGTGTTCGCGGTGCTGTTCATCATCGCCGCGATCGTCGGGTTGTACTTCCTGGTTCCGAAGTTCGCGGGGCTCAACCAGACCTGGGGCCAGCTGAAGCGCGGGAACCCGCTGTGGCTGGCGCTCGCGGCGGGCGTCGAGATCCTGTCGGTGCTCGGATACGCGCTGCTGTTCCGAACGGTGTTTGCGCGCGGCGTGAGCCGGCTGAACTGGCGGGCCACGATCGAGATACCGCTCGCCGGGATCGCCGCGATCAGGTTGCTGGCCGCGGCCGGCGCGGGGGGTGTCGCGGTCACGGTCTGGGCGTTGCGGCGAGCCGGCATGTCCCCGCGCGTGATCGCCTGCCGGATGGCTGCGAACTACTCGATCCAGTACTCGCTGTACCTGCTCGCGATGGTCATCGCCGGGCTCGGGCTATGGAGCGGCGCCTTCCCGGGCGGGGGACCCACGGCGCTAACGCTGATCCCGGCGCTGCTGAGCGCCGCGGCGCTGGCGATCGGCGCCGCGATGGGGCTCGTGCCAGGTGACTTCGAGCGACGGCTTGAGCGCATGTCGCACCGTTCCGGGCGCATAGGCCGCCTGGCGACTCGGTTCGCGACGCTGCCGGCGACCCTCGGCGCCGGCGTCCGCACGGCGCTGATGCTCATCCGCGAGCGCCATTGGGGCCTGCTCGGAGCGGTGGCCTACTGGGGTTTCGACATCGCGTGCCTGGGCCTGTCGTTCCGGGCGTTCGGCGTCGGCGTCGAGGTCGCCATCCTGGTGATGGGCTACTTCCTCGGCACGCTCGGGAGCCTGCTGCCGCTCCCCGGTGGCATCGGCGGAGTGGAGGGCGGCATGATCGGGGCGTTCGTGGCCTTTGGTGAGCCCGCCGGACGTACGGTGGTGGCCGTGCTCGCGTACCGCGCGATCTCGTTCTGGCTTCCCACGCTGCCGGGAGTCGGGGGGTATGTCTCGCTGCGCTCCACGGTTCGTGGTTGGCGCCTCGCGGACGAGACGATCCGCGAAGGCCTGAGCGAGGACTGAGCGTGGCCTCGGGGGGAGACACGCGCGGCCCGTTCGCCCGCGGCACGCGGGCGACCGCGCGGGTGTCGGCGCGGGCGGCGCGGTGGGCTGGTCGGAGCGCTCGCGGCGAGGTGGTCAAGCGGGTCGGCGGCCCGGCGCGCGCGCGGGTGATCGTGCTGTTCGGGGCGGTCCTGGCGTTGAACGGCGCGGACACGGCGACCGTCGGCGCGGTTGCGCCACAGCTCGAGACCGCCCTTCACATCGGCAACACGAAGATCGGCCTGCTCGCGTCGGTATCGCTGCTCGTGGGCGCCCTGTTCACGATCCCGGTCGGGCTTCTCGTCGACCGGTTCAAGCGGATGCCGATGCTCTGCGCCAGCATCGTCCTCTGGAGCGTCGCGTCACTGCTGAGCGCGTTTGCCGGCAGCTACGAGACTCTGTTGCTCACGCGCCTGCTGCTCGGGGCTGTCGCCGCCACCGCCGGCCCAGCGATTGCCTCCCTGACAGGCGACTACTTCCCGGCGCGCGAGCGCGGCCAGATCTACGCCTACATCCTCGGTGGCGAGATCGCGGGGACGGCCGTGGGCTTCATCGTCTCGAGCAGCGTGGCCAGTCTGATCGACTGGCGGGCGGCGTTCGTGCTGCTCGCGATCCCGGGCTTCTTTCTTGCGCGGGAGTTGTGGCGGACCGTTCCCGAACCGCTGCGGGGCGGGCAGAGCCGCCTCGAGGCGGGGGTCCTCGATCTGCACGAGGCGGCAGCACAGGCGGCTTCCAACCAGGAATGGGAGTGGGAACAGTCGGGCGGGGACGGGGGCGCTCACGACGAAGACGATCTGGCACGCCAGGCGGCGGAGAAGAGAGGGGTCGTGCCGAATCCCGAGCGGGTGCTTACGGAGGATCCGCGCGAGATGCCGCTGGCTCGAGCCGTCAGGTACATCCTCTCGGTCCCGACGAACGTACACCTGATCATCAGTTCGTCGCTCGGCTACTTCTACTTCTCGGGGCTGTCGACGTTCGCGCTTCTGTTCGTCCGCGGCCACTACCACGTCAACCAGGCGACGGCCGAGGTGGTGCTGGCAGCGCTGGTCGGGGGAGCGATGGTGGGCACGCTGCTGAGCGGCAAGATCACGGACACGATGGTCCGGCGGGGGTTCCTCGAGGCGCGGGTCTGGGTGCCGGCGCTGTGCTACCTCGCCGCCGCGGCCCTGCTGATCCCGGGCGTGCTCGGGAGCACCCTGACGCCGGCGTTGTGGTTCGACGTCGCCGGCGCGTCGCTCCTGTCGGCGGCGAACCCACCGCTCGATGCCGCGCGGCTCGACATCATGCCGGCGGGGTTGTGGGGCCGTGCCGAGAGCGTCCGGACGTTCCTGCGATCGCTCGCCCAGGCCCTGGCACCGCTCGTGTTCGGCGGGCTCTCCCAGGTGATCGCCGGCATCGCGCCGGTGCAGACGCCGATCGGCACCCACACCGGTGGCGTATCGCCGAGCGAGGCCCGGGGACTCGAGCTCAGCTTCCTGATCCTGCTGGTAACGCTCTTCGCTGCAGGGCTTTTCCTGGCGCGGGCGCGTTTCACCTACGCGGAGGACGTGGCCACCGCCAGCGCGTCGCAGCAGGGAGGCCAGGATAGGGCGGCGTCCGCAAGGGGCTCACGGCCGGCCCCTGACGCGGCTTCAGCCGCCGAGCCCGCCGAAAATCGCGAATGAGCCCCGGGTGGGCTCGTCGTCGTAGGTCTGGCGCAGGCTCGCCTCGGCGGTGACCGTGCTCCCCGATGGCGCCTCGGCGCGGAGGCGCTCGGCGAGCGCGTTGGCGCTGTCCTCGTCGTCGGCGCCAACCAGCAGGTACTTCCACCGGCGCACGGTCGGGAACCCCTCGTCGTGGAGGCGCTTGTCGAGCTTGACCGTGTCGTGGTGTGACGGGCACTCGATCCGGACCTCGTACTCGGAGTAGCCGCGGACGTCGGAGTCCTCGCGCTCCTGAGCCAGGAGCTCCTGGTGCTCGGCGAGGCGCTCGGCGTCGGTCGCCGGCAGCGGCTTGTCAGGGTCCTCCCATTCCTCCGCGGTTGGGTGCCAGTGCTTGAGCTCGATCTCGATGTCCCAACCATGCTCGGCCGCGACCGAGCGGATCTCGCTCTCGGCGGCCTCGGCCTGCGCCCGGTCGCCGGCGTAGACGAACACGTCCGGGGGATCGGCCGAGACGACCAGCCGGTTGTCGAACTCCTTTTCGAGGTCGTCGCCGAGCTTCCCGGCATCGAGCCGCTCGGTCAGGGCGTGGGCCCTGCCTTTTTCGAACAGTCCGACCTCGAGTCTCCAGTCGTCACCCATAGGAATGTCAGAGTATCGCCGTCGGGTGCAGAAGCGGGACGAGCGGGGTCCGGTCGGTCCGGAGCAGTGCCACGAGCGACGGTGGCGTGATCACGGTGGCCTCGCCACTCCGGGCCTCGGTCGGGCGCGGCGTGCGCGCGGTGTAGCCCGCTGGGGACCAGCGCAGTAACTCGCGGCCGCGCACGAGATGGGGGTCGCCCTCGAGCATCACGAACGCTCCGTCGGGGAGATCGTCGAACGGTGCCTCGTGGAAGCGGCGCTGATTCGTCTGCCGGTCACGACGTTCATGGTCGAGCTGCTCGTCGATCGCGTCGGCGCCGTGCTGGTCGGGATGGAGCTCGGCCCACACCATCTTCAGGTGCTCGTAGTCCGCGTGCCGGCACTCCCCGCACGGCCGGTGGCCTGCAGCGAGCGCGGTCGCCTCGTCGAGGAAGAACAGCTCGGTGAACTTGCCCGGGGCCATGAGGGGCCGGCGGTGGCGACCCCGGAACTCAAGCTGACACGCGATCCATCGCCTGGTGGGGTTCCGGCGCTCGCGGACGGCGCCGTTCGCGTCATGGATGCAGCCGCGATTGGCGTACACGAGCCCTCGCTCGGGGGTCGCGATCGCTTGCCCCAGCGGCGTTACGCGGTTCTGTAGCGGCATGGCGCGAGCGTAGAACGACGGCCGTCGCATACTTGTGACATGGAGCGCTTGTTCGGAGAAGACGAGACCCCCGCCGCGGGAGGGTCGACCACGCTGCCCGGGGCGCCGCTCGCCACCCGGCTGCGACCACGCACGCTCGACGAGTTCGTCGGCCAGGACCGTTTGCTGGCGGCGGGATCGTCGCTGCGGCGGGCGATCGAGGAGGGCAACCCCCACTCGATGATCCTGCACGGTCCGCCCGGCAGCGGAAAGACCACGCTCGCGCGCCTGATCGCCGACGCCTCCGATGCCGCGTTTGAGGAGGAGAGTGCGGTACAGGCGGGCCGGGCCGAGGTCCGCGGCGTGATCGAACGGGCCCGGGAGCGCCTGGCCGGGTCGGGTCGGCGGACCATTTTCTTCCTAGACGAGATCCACCGCTTCAACAAGGCCCAGCAGGACGCGCTCCTGCCCGCGGTGGAGGATGGTCTCGTAACGCTGATCGGCGCGACCACCGAGAACCCCTACTTCGAGGTCAACTCCGCGCTCCTGTCCCGCGCCCGGATCTACGAGCTCGAGCCGCTCTCGGCGGCGGACGTGCGCGTGCTGCTCGACCGGGCGGTGGCAGGCGGCGAGTGCGCCCCGGCGTCGCAAGTCGACACGGACGCCCTGGAATTCCTCGCGGCCCGTTCCGGGGGCGATGCGCGAACGGCCCTGAACGCGCTCGAGCTCGCTTGCCGGACGGCGGGTCCAGGTGGAGTCGTTTCGCTGGCCCAGGCCGAGGATGCGTTGCAGCGGCGAGCGTTGCTGTACGACCGCCAGGCCGACCGCCACTACGACACGATTTCGGCCTGGATCAAGGCGACCCGGGGATCCGACCCGGACGCGTCGCTGTACTACCTGGCGGTGATGCTCGAGGGGGGCGAGGACCCGCGCTTCATCGTCCGCCGGATGGTCGTGCTCGCGTCCGAGGACATCGGAAACGCCGATCCGCAGGCGTTGTCGGTGGCGACCGCGGCCGCCGCCGCGGTCGAGCACGTCGGCATGCCCGAGGCACAGTTCGCGCTGGCGCAGGCCGCCATATACCTGTCGCTGGCGCCGAAGTCAGACGCCGCGAAGCGCGCGGTGATCGCCTCCCGCGAGTTCATCCGCGAGCGCGGCGCCGAGGCTCCGCCTCCGTGGTTGCGCTCGTCCACGCGCAGCGACGGCGGCTACGACAATCCGCACCGCCGCCCGGGGCACTTCTCGCCGCAGGAGCTGATGCCCGACTCGGCGATCGGGCAGCGGTTCTACGAGCCCGATGACGCCGAGGCGGCCCTGCGGAAGCGGTTCGAGGAGATCCGCCGGGCGCGCGGGGGGAGCCCCACTAGATAGTCTCGGGTCCATGGAATCCGCTACCGCCGTCGCCCATCTCGAATCCTTCAACCCCGCCACCGGCGCGACCATCGGGTCGGTCGCGACCACCCCGCCCGAACATGTTCAGTCAGTCGTCGACGCCGTCGCTCGGGTGCAGCCGGCCTGGGGCCAGCTCACGCTCGAAGCCCGCGGGCGCTACCTCGAGCGCGCGGCCGAGGTGCTGCTCGACGAGTGCGACGACATCCGCGACCTGATCGTCCGCGAGCAGGGCAAGCCGCGGAACGAGGCGTTCTCGATGGAGCTGTTGCCTACGGTCG
>Ga0335079_10008764_pt1 | contig 11524 bp, 9 predicted proteins | sample Lox_Sample_33_FD_206719 | JGI IMG/M metagenome (GOLD analysis project Ga0335079, IMG submission 206719) | Soil microbial communities from Loxahatchee National Wildlife Refuge, Florida, United States - Lox_Sample_3.3 | ecosystem: Environmental > Terrestrial > Soil > Wetlands | place: USA: Florida... | reverse complement strand
TAGATCGGGATGTCGCTGTTGACGGCACGGCCGACGATCAGCGTGACGCCCGGCTTGACGTCGATCGATTGATCGCCCGCGGTGCTGACCAGCTTGAATCCGTCGGTCATGTGGGATCGGGCTCCTCGGACGCCGAAATATGCCGCTCCGCCAGAAGAGGCGCCAGCGCGGGACGCTAGGCGCCGCCGCGCGCCAGCGCCACCGCCCGGAGGGCCGCGCGCGCCTTGGCCTCGGTCTCCGCCAGTTCGCGCTCGGGGTCGGAGTCCGCGACGATGCCGGCGCCGACCTGCACCACCACGCGATCGGGCAGCACGAGGCAGGTCCGGATCGCGATGGCCGTATCGAGCGCCCGGGCGCCCCAGCCGAGGTAGCCGACCGCGCCCGCGTAGGTGCCGCGCCGGGTGGGCTCGAGGGCGTCGAGGATCTCCATCGCCCGCACCTTGGGCGCTCCGGACACGGTGCCGGCCGGGAAGCAGGCCTTGAGCGCGTCCACCGCGTCGCGCCCCGGCGCGAGCCGGCCCCGCACCTCGGAGACGAGGTGCTGCACGTGCGCGTAACGCTCCAGCGCGAGCAGCTCGGTCACGGTGACCGACCCGAAGGCGGCCACCCGGCCGACGTCGTTGCGGCCGAGATCCACCAGCATCAGGTGCTCGGCGCGCTCCTTGGGGTCGGCGGCGAGCTCGGCGGCGAGGGCGGCGTCGCTCGCGGCGTCGGCGCCCCGCGGGCGCGTTCCGGCGATGGGCCGGACGGTCACCGCGTCGTCTTCGACCCGCACCAGCACCTCGGGCGAGCTGCCGACCAGGGTCAGGCCGTCCAGCGCGAGGTAGAAGAGGTACGGCGCCGGGTTGAGCGCCCGGAGGTAGCGGTAGAGCAGCAGCGGGTCCACGGCCCCCGCGACCTCGAGGCGCCGCGAGAGGACCGCCTGGAAGATGTCGCCGGCGGCGATGTGCTCCCGGATGCGCTCCACGTCGCGGCGGAACGCCTCGGCCGGGTAGCGGCTCGTGGCCTCCGCGGGCGGCAGCCGCTCGTCGAGCTCGAGCGGCGCGAGGTCGCTTGGCCGGCGCAGCCGGCCTTCGATCTCGGCGATGCGCTCGCGGGCGCGGTCGTACAGGGCGCCGCGCGCCGCCTCCGAGGCGCCGTCGGGCACCTCGGCGCTCACCACGATGCGGGCGCGGTGGTAGAGGTTGTCCAGCACGACCATCGCGTCCGCCACGAGGAACAGGCCGTCGGGGAGGGCGAGGTCGTCGGGCGGCGCGGCCGGGAGGCGCTCGAGGGTGCGCACGACGTCGTAGCCGAAGTAGCCGACGGCGCCGCCGAAGAAGCGCGGCAGGTCGGGTCGCGGGCGCGAGCGCAGCGCGCGCAGGCGCCGGCCCAGGTGTCCCATGGGGTCGGGCTCCGGCGCGGCCGCGCCCCAGCCGCCGTCCGGCGTCCAGCGGGCCGCGGTCCCGGACCGGTAGCGCCAGGCCTCCCGCGGCTCGGTGCCGAGGAAGGTGTAGCGGGCCCACCGCTCGCCGCCCTCGGCCGACTCGAGCAGGAACGCGAAGGGCGGCCTGGCGATCTTGCGGAGCACCGCCACCGGCTGGTCGGCGTCGAGCAGGCATTCGCGCACGACCGGGACGATGCCCCCGCCGGCCGCCTCGGCGATCCAGGCGCCGCGGTCGGAGCGAAAACGCCCCGGCCCTCGCGCGCTTGACCGGTCCATCAGGGCCCGCGATACTGCGGCGTCATGCCGCGCCGCGCCGCCGTTTCTCTCGCCTGGCCGTCCATCGTGGCTCCGCTCCTCGCGCTGGTGGTGCGGCCTGCCGGCCTCGCCGCCCAGGACTGGAATTCCCCCGCGGTGATGGCTCTCGTGAGCCGGGCGATATCCCGCCGGCAGGTCGCCCTCGCCGATACCGCGCTCAAGGACTTCACCGCGCGGGCGCACGGCTTCGTGTTCTTCCTCGGGCAGATCGGCGAGGGGCTGTCGGAACCGCCGCGGCTGATCAAGGCGGACCAGCTCGAGCTGCAAGTCTACTGGAAGGCGCCGAATCTGAGCAAGCAGATCATCATGGGCTGGCGGGACAAGCTGGACCTGCCGACCGACATCCAGTACCACCAGGACCATCTCGGCATCGCGCTCAACAACTTCCCGGACCGCATCCGGATCGGCGACGGCGACGAGGTGCGGGACGTGCCGCATCCCCTCGCGCCCAACGGGCCGGCGCTCTACGACTACGCGCTGAAGGACTCGCTCTCCATCCAGCTGCCCGACCGCGCCATCCGGGTGTACGAGATCGCCGTGCGGCCCAGGGACTTCAAGGCCCCGCGGCTGGTGGGCTCGATGTTCCTCGACGTGGACCTGTCGGACCTGGTGCGGATGTCCTTCGAGTTCACCCGGTCCGCGTACCTCGACCCGGAGCTCGAGGACATCACGGTCTCCATCGAGAACAGCCTGTGGGAGGGGCGGTGGTGGCTGCCCTACCACCAGGAGATCGCGATCCGCCGCCGCGGCACGTGGCTGGACTTCCCGGTGCGCGGCATCATCCAGGGCCACTGGGACATCGACACCTACCGCTTCAACGAGGGCGTGGACGCCAACCTGTTCCGCCTTCCGGGCCAGATCATCGCGGCCTCGCCCGAGACGCGCGACTCGTTCCCGTGGCGCGACTCGATCGAGGCGGACATCCGCGACGTGGCGCAGTCGCCGCGGCTCGCGGACTTCGCCGCCGTGCGCGCCAGGGTGCAGGAGGTCGCGATGGGACACGCCATCGACGGCCTGCGGCGGGCGCAGCTGGGCGGCGCCTCGCTCTCGGATTTCGCGCACTACAACCGCGTGGAAGGCCTGGCGCTCGGCATCGGCGGCACGCTGCGCGGGGGCGACGACGCGCTGCGGCTGAGCGTCAAGGCCGGAGCGGCGACGGCCACGACGCTTTTCACCGGCGGCGTGGAGCTGTCGGCGCGGGACGGGGCGTGGACGTGGCGGGTCGCGGGGGAGCGGGCGGTGCGCGACCTCGGCGACGGTCCGGTGATCTCGGGCGTGGTGAACTCGCTGTCGGCCCAGGAGACGGGCGCGGACTTCGGCGACTACTTCCTCGCCACGGGAGGGCAGGGCGGAGGCTCGCTGGCCCTGAGCGGCCGCGCGTCGCTGGACCTGGGCGCGGGATGGGAGCGCGTCACCTCGCTGGCGACCCACGCCGGGTGGGCGCGGGGCGGCTTCTCGCGGCCCAACCCGTTCGTGGGCGCCGGCGACTGGAGCCGCGTGCGGATCGCGTTGCGGCGGCAGGCGCCGTCGTTCGCCACGGTGCGGAACCTCTCGGGGCGTCTCGAGGTCGAGGGCGGCGCGGGCACGAGCAGCTACCTGCGGAGCTACGGCGAGCTGCGCTGGCAGGTCCCCGCGTGGAGCGGCTGGCTCGTGGCGCGCGCGAGCGCGGGCGCGGCCACGCCGGGCCTGCCGGCGTACCGCGCCTTCGTGCTGGGGGGGCGTGGCACCCTGCTGGGCGAGCCGTTCCGGGCCTACGGCGGCCGGGAAACGGCCTGGGGGTCGCTGGACCTGAGGCTCCCGGTCGGTGTGCCGGAAGTGCCGCTCGGCTCCTTTGCGGGCACCGGCCGCACGGCGACCCTGATTCCCTTCGTCGCCGCCGGATGGGTGGGCGACGCGGTGACGCCGGCCATCGGCGCGCCGTCGCGGGGCGTGCGGCCCGTGGCGGGACTCGGCCTGGAGTGGTTCCACGACCTGATCCGCTTCGACGCCGGTTACGGGCTCAGGACCGGCAAGTTCGGGGCGTCGGTGGACGTCAGCCGGGATTTCTGGGACATCCTCTAGCGAGCCCCCGGCGTCGCGTTGCCCCCCCGCCCGGCGCGGAGCGATATTCATTGGCCGTAAGGCGGTAGGCGGGAAGGCGGGAGCGTGGCGGAGCGGGTATTCCCCGACGAGTGGCTGGTCCCGACGATCTCGGCGATGATCACCGCCGAGGCGGTGGAGGGGCTGCGCGCGGCCGCCGAGCCCACCTCCACCCTGTGGGAGCTGACCACCGCCAAGGGGTACGCCACGGACGACCAGATCCTGGCCGCGATGTCGAAGCGGTGCCGGGTTCCGGTGGCGGAGCACCCCAAGCCCGAGGCGAAGGGCAAGGAAGTCATCCCCGAAGCCGTGGCGCGGCGCTACCACGTGGTGCCGCTCCGAGCCACGGACTCGCTGCTGGAAGTCGCGACCGCGAACCCGTTCGACATGGACGCCGAGAAGGGGCTGGCGTTCGCCTCGGGCCGCGAGGTCCGGATGCAGCTCCTCTCGCCCGGCAAGATCGCCTCGCTCACCGACGAGCTGTACCGGCCCGAGAACGTCATCGACAAGCTGCTCGAGGGCATGGAAGGGACGAGCGAGGTCGAGACCCTCGAGGAGCAGTCCCCCGCCGACGAATTCCAGGTCAGCGCCGAGGAAGCGTCGCAGCGGCCGGTGGTCCGGCTGGTGGACCTGATCCTGTCCGAAGGCATCCTCTCGCGGGCGAGCGACATTCACATCGAGCCGGAGGAGGGCGGCTTCGCCGTCCGCTACCGGATCGACGGCGTGCTGCGGCAGGTGATGAAGATCCCGCGCGCCGCCGGCTTCCCGCTGATCTCCCGCATCAAGATCATCTCGAGCCTCGACATCGCCGACCGGCTGCGGCCGCAGGACGGGCGCGCGCGGGTGGCGGTGAACGGCGTGCCGGTGGACCTGCGCGTGTCCACGCTGCCGGCGTCGCTCGGCGAAAAGGTCGTGATCCGGGTCCTGGACTCGCGGGCCACGGTCCTTTCGCTCGACGCGCTGGGGCTCAACCCCGACGAGCTGTCGGCCTTCAAGGCGCTGCTGGACCATCACGAGGGCATCATCCTGGTCACGGGCCCGACGGGCTCGGGCAAGACCACCACGCTGTACTCGGCCATCCGCAGCATCCAGAGCGGCAAGACCAACATCGTGACGGTGGAGGACCCGGTCGAGTACCGGATCCAGGGGATCGTGCAGGTGCAGGTGCACGAGAAGGCGGGGCTGACGTTCGCGAGCGCCCTGCGCTCGATCCTCCGCCAGGACCCCGACGTGGTGCTGGTCGGCGAAGTGCGCGACAAGGACACGGCGCAGATCGCGGTGCAGGCGTCGCTCACGGGGCACCTCGTGCTCTCGACGCTGCACACCAACGACGCGGCGAACGCGGTGACGCGCCTGGTGGACATCGGCATCGAGCCGTACAAGATCGCGGCCTCGCTGCGCGGCGTGGTGGCGCAGCGGCTGATGCGCAAGCTCTGCCCGACCTGCAAGGAAGTGTGGGTGGAGTCGGTGCCGGAGAAGCTGGAGAAGTGGGGGCCGCGCGCCACGCCGCTCTACCGGGCCGTGGGCTGCTCCGACTGCGCGATGACCGGTTACCGCGGCCGGTTCTCGATCGTCGAGGTCCTCACCGTGACGCCGGAGGTGGAGCGGCTGATCGGCGCCGGGGCGATCGCGGACAAGATCGCCGAGGCCGCCCGCGCCGGGGGGATGAACGGCCTGTGGGAGAGCGGGCTGGCGCACATCCTCCGCGGCGAATCGAGCCTCGACGAGCTGATGCGCGTCGTCGACGTGCCGGCCGAGGAGGGGGAGGGCGCGGAGGCGGCCCTGCCCGCGGCGGCGCCGCCGGCACCGGGCGCCGCGGGCCGCGCGGCGGCGCCGGCCTCGGTGGCGTCGCGGGACGAGCCGGGCACGCCGGGCTCGTTCGATCTGCTCGACAACCTCGTGGCCGGATCGAAGGTCACGCGGTTGAAGCGGAAGGTGCTCCTCGTGGACGACGAGGATTCGCTGCGGCGGGTGATGAAGGACCTGCTGGAGCGCGAGGGCTACATCGTCTCCGAGGCGCGCGACGGCGTTCAGGCCCTGGACCAGGTGGACCGCACCGGCCCGGACGTGATCGTGCTCGACCTCAACCTCCCGGGCCTCGACGGGTACGGCGTGCTGTCGCACCTGCGCTCGCGGCCGGCCACCGCCGACATCCCGGTCGTGGTGCTCACGGCGAAGGGCGACGAGGACAACGAGGTGCGCGTCTTCGAGCTCGGCGCCGACGACTTCCTCACCAAGCCCTTCCGCGCCCGAGCGCTCTCGGCCCGCCTCGACGCGGTGCTGGGCCGGCGCCGCTCCACCAACAGCTGACGGCCGCGCGCGTGGGCCCGCGGTGAGCCGGACCGCCGAGGTCCGCCGCGGGGCTCCCGCCGCCACGATGGTCGTGCGCCTGGCCGTGGACGGGCGCGGGCGCGCGAGCGTGCGGACCGGCGTGGCCACCTTCGACCAGCTGCTCGAGACCCTGGCCGGCCACGGCCGCTTCGATCTCGACGTGGAGGTGGCGGGCGCGGCGCCGGTGGACCCGCATCGGGTGGTGGTCGGCATCGGCACGGCGCTCGGCGAGGCGTTCGCGCGCGCGCTCGGTCCCCGGGAGGTGACCCGCGGCATCGGCGACGCGACGGTGCCGGCGGCGGGCGCCCTGGTGCGCGCGGTGTGCGACCTCCGCGGCGCCGGCCTGCTGGCGTTCGAGGCCGCCCCGCCCGCCTGGCAGCTCGTCGGCGACTACGACGTGGCCCTGACGCCGGAATTCTGGCAGGCGTTCGCCCTGGCCGCGCGCGTGACGCTGCACCTCGACCTGCTGCGCGGCGTGACCGCCCGCCCGATCACGGAGGCGACGTACGCGGCCGGCGCCCGCGCGCTCGCCGCCGCCGCGGAGCGCGATCCGCGGGTGACCGGGGTCCCGGACGGCGCCGCCGGGGACGGCGGATGACCGACGTCCGGGTGGAGATCGTGGACGTCTACGTGCTCCGTTTCCGCCCCGAGCCCGAGCGCGGCATGGCGGGACCGGCGAGGCCGAGGACCGCCGGGGGCCCGGAGGTGCTGGTGCTGCGGCGCGCGGCGGGCCTGCGCAGCCCCGGGACGTGGGAGTCGGTGCACGGGCACATCGATGCGGGCGAGGCGCCCGTCGCGGCGGCGGTAAGGGAGCTCAAGGAGGAGACGGGGCTCGCGCCGGCGCGGCTCTACAACCTGAGCCGCGTCGAGGCCTTCTACCTCCACGGACGCGACCTGGTGGCCCTGATCCCGGCGTTCTGCGCCGTGGTCCCCGCCGACGCGCCGGTGCGCACCTCCGAAGAGCACGACCGGAGCGAGTGGGTCGGCGCCGAAGAAGCGGCCCGGCGGTTCTTCTGGCCGCGGGAGAAGCGCGCGCTGGCGGATGCGCTGCAGCTCTTCGGCGCGGGCGACGCCGGCGGGGCGGAGGACGTGCTGCGGATTCTGTAGATGTCCGTCACGCAGGCCGCAGGCCGCTCGCGACTCCGCGTCCCGCAACTACTCTGCCGCCCGAAACACCTCTTCCGCTGCTCGCCTGAGCTCCCGCAGGTCGAACGGCTTCGCGAGCTGCCGCACGCCCGCCGCCGGGCGGTCGTCGCCGTCGCGCCGCAGGTCGCTGGTCGAGACGATGAGTCGGGCGCCCAGGCCGCCCGGCAGGCGGGCCAGCGCCGCGGCCAGGGGCTCGTCGCCGGCGGACGCGAGCCGGTCGGCGATGACGAGGTCGTAACGTTCGATCCGGGCGAGCCGCACCGCCTCGGCGCCGCTCACGGCGGCATCGACCCGGTGCCCCTCGCGGGCGAACAACGCGCTGACGACCTGCCGGACGACCGGGTCGTCGTCCACCACCAGGATCCGCCGCGGCTCGTCCGCCGCGCCGCCCGCCGCCGCGACCGGCGTCGCGGCCGCCTGGCCGGCGGCCGGGAGCGCGAAGACCAGCGTGGCGCCCGCGCCCGGGCGCGATTCGACGGTCAGCGTGCCGCCGTGCGACTCCGCGATGCCGTACGAGACGAACAGGCCCAGGCCGGTGCCCTCGCCCGGCGCCTTGGTGGTGAAGAAGGGGCTGAACATCTGGGCCCGCACTTCGTCGCTGATCCCGGGGCCCGTGTCGGTCACGCGCAGCACGACGCGCCCGAGGTCGGCCCGCAGATCGAGGCTCACGCGGCGCGGCTGGTCCGCGGGCAGGCCGGCCACGGCGTGAATCGCGTTGCCGATCAGGTTCAGCGCGACCTGCTGCAGCTGGTGGCGGTCGCCGAGCACCTGCGGGAGCCCCGGCGCGACGGTGACGGACGCGGCGACGCCCTGCCGCTTCATCTCGTAGCCCATCAGGTCGAGCGAGCGCCGCACGACGTCGCCCAGGTCCACGCTCGCGCGCACGGCCGGGCCCTTCCGGGCGAACGTCAGCAGGTCGCGGACGATGTGGCCGGCGCGTTCGGCCTGCTCGCTGATCACGCGCAGGTGTTCCCGGCCGGCGGAGCCGGCGACCGACTGCTCCAGCAGGAACTCGGCCAGGCCGGCGATCGAGGTGAGCGGGTTGTTCAGCTCGTGCGCGATCCCCGAGACGAGCGTGCCGACGGCGGCCATCTTCTCGCTGTGGATGAGCTGCGCCTCGAGGGCCCGCTGCTCGGTGATGTCCTCGACGACGACCACGACCGTGGCGCCGTCCACCGCCCGGGCGACCGGGGCGGCCGCCACGCGGAACTCGTGGTGCGGCGTCTCCGACCGCAGCACCAGGGGCGCGGGATGGCCGCCCGACACGGCGGTGTCCAGCAGCCCGACCAGCGCCTCGCGCTCGACGCGCAGCGCCTCCCCGAGCGGCGCGCCCACCACGGCGGTGACCGGGCGGCCGGCGAGCGCGGCGAACGCGGTGTTGGACCGGCGGATGACGCCGTTCGCGGTCACCAGGGCGATGCCCTCGGAGATCGCGTCGAACGTCGCCTCCCACTGCTCCTTGCCGCGGCTGACGAGCTCGAAGAGGCCGCGCCGGCGGCGCCGCTCGAGCAGCAGCGCGCCGGCGAGCAGCGCGGCGCCCGCGCCGCCGAGCGCGAGAGTCAGGGCGGCGGACACCGCTATGGCGGCGGTTGCTGTTGCGCGGCGCGCGCCAGGACCCGGGCGCGCTCGCTCTGGAGCAGGGTGAGGGAGTTGTCGAAGTTCGCCGAGTTCTGGTCGCCGTAGAACACCGTGAACGTCTGCGAGACGGGGATGGCGGAATCGAACAGGTAGATCGCCGACGCCTGCTGCCGCTGATCGACCCGCGCGTCGTTCCACTGCGGCGAGAGCGGGATGATGCCGAGCGGCCGGTAATAGATGCCCTGGCTCTGGATCGCGACCCGGTCGGGGATGAAGGTGACCTGGGGCTGGAGCCCGAAGAACGTCACGAAGAACGCGGACACGCTGTCCCGCCCCGCCGTGGCCGCCGCCGCGGCGATGGCGGCGCTGCGGCTCTGCACCAGCGCGTGCAGCGAGGCGTAGGTGTCGGGGGCCAGCAGGCGGATGACGTGCTCGTCGAGCGGCAGGACGCGCACCGCGAGGTTGGACGTGGTGATCATCACCGCGATCTGGTCCTGCCGGAGGGAGCCGAAGCCCGTCGGCGGCAGGTCGTTGGCCTGGGCGGCCAGTCCGGCCGGAGCCGCGACGGCGGCCGCGACCACCGCGGCCTCAACCCACGTGCGCCAGTACGCTGTCACGGAGATCCTCCGCCCCTTCCCGGGTGCGCGAGCTCGTGAGGACGAATTCCGCGGCATCCAGCTCGAGCTCCACGGCGATGGATGCCGCCCGTGCCATCCGCTGCCCGCGCGGCACCTGGTCGGCCTTGGTGAGGGCCACCAGGGTGGGCACCCCGCGCTCCCGGAGCCTCGCGCCGACCGCCCGGTCGTCGACCGAGGGCGCGCGGCGGATGTCCAGCAGCCAGACCACGCCCGCGAGCGTCTCGCGCCGGGCCAGGTACGACGTCACCAGGCGCTGCCACACGGCCCGTTCCATCTCGGCGGCCCGCGCCCAGCCGTACCCCGGAAGGTCCACGAGGTAACAGCCCGGTCCCCAGCGGTACACGTTGAGCATGCGGGTCTTGCCGGGGACGCGGCTGGCGTGCGCCAGGTCCCGGCGCCCCATCAGCAGGTTGATGAGGCTCGACTTGCCGACGTTGCTCCGGCCCGCGAAGGCGATCTCGGGCAGGGCCGGCCCCGGGATGGGCGCGTTCCACTTGGCCAGCGTGGTCACGAACTCGCTCAGCAAAAGCCCCCTCGGAGAGGGGGCGTTGGCGACCGGCACCTCAGGCTTCTTTCTTGGCACGCGGTCGTTCGGTCACCAGGAGCGGCTGGCGTCCCTCGAGCACGCACTCCCGCGTGATGGCCACCTCCGCGATGTCGTCGCGCGCCGGAAGGTCGAACATGATGTCGTTCATCACCTTCTCCAGGATGGCCCGGAGCCCCCGCGCGCCCGCCCCCCGCTTGATGGCCAGCTGGGCGGCGGCGCGCAGCGCCTCCTGCTCGAAGGTGAGGCGCACGTCCTCGAGCTCGAACAGCTTCTTGTACTGCTTGGTCAAGGCGTTCTTCGGCTCGACCAGGATGCGGACCAGCGCGTCCTCGTCGAGCGTCTCGAGCGGCACCGTCACCGGCAGCCGGCCGATCAGCTCCGGAATCAGACCGTAGCGCAGCAGGTCGTCGGGCTCCACCTCGCCGTACGGGTTGCGGCGCTGCAGCACCGGCACGCCCCGCTCGACCTCGTCCTTGGTGAAGCCGATCCGCCGCCGGCCGGTGCGGGCCTCGATGATCTTCTCCAGCCCGTCGAACGCGCCGCCGCAGATGAACAGGACGTCCTTGGTGTTGATCTGGATGTATTCCTGCTGCGGGTGCTTGCGGCCCCCCTGCGGCGGCACCGACGCCACGGTGCCCTCGAGGATCTTGAGCAGGGCCTGCTGCACGCCTTCGCCCGAGACGTCGCGCGTGATGCTCGGGTTCTCGCTCTTGCGGGCGATCTTGTCGATCTCGTCGATGTAGACGATGCCGCGCTCGCACTCGGCGACGTTGAAGTCGCCGGCCTGGAGCAGCCGCACCAGGATGTTCTCCACGTCCTCGCCGACGTAGCCGGCCTCGGTCAGGGTCGTGGCGTCGGCGATGGTGAAGGGGACGTCCAGCAGCCGCGCGAGCGTCTGGGCCAGCAGCGTCTTGCCCACGCCGGTGGGCCCGATCAGCAGGATGTTCGACTTCTCCAGCTCGACGTCGTTGTCCTTGAGCGACTGCGAGTTGATGCGCTTGTAGTGGTTGTAGACGGCGACCGCGAGGGCCTTCTTCGCCTGGTCCTGCCCGATCACGTACTGGTCCAGCACCTCCTTGATCTCGACCGGGGTGGGGACCTGCGTGATGGCGTCGGCGACTTCGCGCTCTTCGTCCTCGGCGAGGATCTCGTTGCAGAGGGCGATGCACTCGTTGCAAATGTACACCGACGGTCCGGAGATGAACTTCCGGACCGAGTCCTTCGACTTGCCGCAGAACGAGCACCGCAGATGGCGGTCGTTGGACATGCGTTCGGTGCCTGGCTAAGGGACGCTAGGGCGAATATGCCGGACCGCCGCGCCGGGAGTCAAGCGCCGGCTAGCTTTTCACGCCGACTTCGAGCACCGCGCCGGGGGCCAGGACGTGGTCGATGAGGCCGTATTCCTTGGCCTCCTCGGCCGACATGAAGCGGTCCCGGTCCATGTCCTTCTCGATGTGCTCGACC
>Ga0335079_10008763_pt1 | contig 11526 bp, 10 predicted proteins | sample Lox_Sample_33_FD_206719 | JGI IMG/M metagenome (GOLD analysis project Ga0335079, IMG submission 206719) | Soil microbial communities from Loxahatchee National Wildlife Refuge, Florida, United States - Lox_Sample_3.3 | ecosystem: Environmental > Terrestrial > Soil > Wetlands | place: USA... | reverse complement strand
GGCGGACTCGCGCTTGTCGCCGCCGCCGGCTCGGCAGACTATCAGTCGGCCGCGATGGCGCTGTCGCTTCTGGTCGGCGCCATGCTGATCGCAAGCGGCCTGTTCCGGCTTGGCGGCATCGCCAATCTGTTGTCGGTGCCGGTCACGGTCGGCTTTCTCGCCGGCATTGCCGTGCACATCCTGGTCTCGCAGATGCCGGGCGTGCTCGGCGTGCCCTCGCCGCGCGGGCCGACCCTGCAACGCATCGCCGAACTCGCAAGGCATGTTGGCGAGGCCAACCTCTTTACCGTCGCGATCGGGTTTGGCGTGCTTGCGGTGGTGGCGATCGCCGAACGGGTGAACGCCAAAATCCCCGGCGCGCTGATCTCCCTGGTCGGCGCGACCATTGCGGTGATTGCAGCCGATCTCGAGCGCAAGGGCGTCGCCGTCGTCGGCGAGGTTCCCGCATCGCTGCCGATGCCGTCGCTGCCGGACCTTGCGCCGGAGCGCTGGGTGCGCCTGGTCCCCCTCGCCTTCCTGATCACGATCGTGGTCATGGTGCAGACGGCTGCAACCACGCGCGCCTTCCCCTCCGACCCCGACAAGCCCGCCGATGTCGATCGCGATTTCCTGGGCGCGGGCGCAGGCAGCCTGCTCGCAGGCCTGTTCGGCGCCTTTCCGGTCGATGCCAGCCCGCCGCGCACCGGCATCGTCTCGGAAACCGGCGGACGGTCGCAATTGGCCGGACTGTTCGCAGCCGCCATCGTGCTGGCGCTGCTCGCCTTCGGGGCTGCGCTGTTGAAGCATGTGCCGGATGCCGCGCTCGGCGGCGTCCTGCTGTTCGTGGCCCTGCGCATCATCCGCTTCCGCCAGATCGCAACCATTTACCGCCAGTCGCTCGCCGAATTTGTCCTGATCGTGGCGACCGCCGCCGCGATCATCGCGCTGCCGATCGAGCAAGGCGTCGCCATCGGCATCATCCTGTCGCTGCTGCACGGCATCTGGAGCACGACGCGCGCCCGTCTCGTGCTGTTCGAGCGCGTGCCGGGCACGACCATCTGGTGGCCGGCCAACCCTCATGTGAAGGGTGAGCGGGTTCCGAACGTAGCCGTGGTCGGGTTGCACGCCCCGCTGTCCTTTCTCAACGCCGAGAGTTTCAAGGCCGATGCGCTCAATGTGTTACAGGCTGACAAGCCGAGACTGTTGGTCATCGAAGCCAGCGGCATGCCCGAAATCGATTTCACCGCGGCGCAGAACCTGCTGGAACTGTTCAAGGAATGCGAGAATCAGCACGTCACCGTCGCGGTCGCCCGGCTCGAATCCTCGCGCGCGCAGGAGGCCTTCGAACGCTTTCGCCTCTATGACGCGCTGCCGCGCCAACGCGTATTCCGCAGCGTCGCCGAGGCGGTCGCAGCCCTTGCGAAGCGATAGTTGGGGCCGGAGTTAAAGTGAGACCTCAAGTCCGTGACGGAGCCGAGAGATCGGGCGAGCAATCCGCCTGTTGCTGCAACGCCGGATGATCGGTCAGCACGATCTCCCTGATGGAGCTGGCCTGGATCGCACGAAACAGGATTTTCGCCGTCTTCATATCGTCGGCCTTGAGGCAGAGATCGACGATCTCGCCGACAGCCGCATCGCGCATCAAATCGTCGGAAATCTTCATGGCGATTTCCATCGCCCGCCTTGCCGCGGCCTGGTAGCGCGTCCAGTGGCGCTCCTCGGCCCTCTTGTCCCGCCGTTTGCCATCTGCACCATCGGCATGGCTACCGACCCTTTCGGCGCTGTCTATCGCCGAGCGACAGATGGTGCGGATCAGATCGGCGGCCTCGATGTCGCCGATCGGCCACACGATCTCCTTTTCCCAGGCTTCTGCCGGCCTTTTCCCGCCAAAACGCCACATCACGTTGACCCTGGCTGACACGGCCATGGTCCTTTGCGGCGCTCGCAAATGCAAGCTCGTTCGTTAGTCATTAGTCGTTTCGGTCCGGCCGTCAGCTCGTGCGCTTTGCCCCGATCGTCCCGAATTGGGCCTTCTGCTCGTCGGTCAGCGTTGTATAGAAATCCTCCAGCGCAGGCCGCACGAGCTTGACCGCGTCCAGCATGGCGTCGAGGCGGACGTCGGCGGTCGCAAGCCGGTCCGGCGGCATGAGGTCCTCATCCGGCTGGCAATCGAAATTCAAAATGTCATTGGCCTTCGCGCTCATCAGCCGAAGCCCGTCGAGCGCTGCGCGCTGCACCTCGTCGAGCTGCAGCCTTGATTTGATCTCGCCACCGGGCCACCGCAGCGCCTCGGGCGGCGTGCAGCTTTGCGCGGCCGGAACCTTGGGCGTGGATTTCGAGCGCCGCTCTTCCAGCGCCTTGAGCTTTCCTTTCTGCTCGTCGTCCAGGAGCTCATAGAATTTTTCCAGTGGCGGCCGCATCCTGGCGATCGCCGATTCCATGGCCTCCAGCCGCCGCTGCATCGCGGCAAGCCTGCCGGACGGCGTCAACGCGGCCTCGGCCGGACAGGCCGCGCGGATGGTCCGGGCGGCTTCGAGCGATGCGCCGGCGAGCTCATCAAGCGCGGCGCGCTGCTCCTCGCTCAGCGGGATCGCCTGTTTGAGCTGGTCGACCGGCAGGTTCGCAACCTCGTCATCACCGCAGATCTGCGCAAGCTGCGGGATCCTGCCCTGCCTGCGGCGCGAGGGCGCCGTGTAGCGGGCAAGCTCATCATCGCCATAGGGCGAAAAGATCGCGGCATAGATGTCGCGATAGCCGTAGCCCCAGAAGCCGATGCCGTCGCCCCAGAGGGTGTAGTCGTAGAGGTCGTAATAGGCGAACGGCCAGAACAGCGGGCCGACCCATCCATATCCGCCATCGCCATGTTGCCACCATCCGTTGGCACCGCGGCGACCGCTCCAGCCAGCCATCGCAGCGCTTGCTGCGATCTGCACCCGCGCCACCGGCCGCGTCACCCACTCGGCGCCGCGGGAAACGTCGACGCGCGGCATCGCGGCACTCGCGTCATCGTGCAGATCGGCCATTCTGACACGACCGCCGCCACGCCGGCCGTGCAAGCCGCGGAGCGCCAACATGTGGGACGCCATCGACCTCACGATGCCGATGGGACCGCCGCCAATACGAATGTGCAGGCCTCTGGCCTGCGTCGTGACCGCCGGCACGCTTGCCAGAGCCAAGGAGCACAATCCCAGGACGGCAATTCCAACAGGGAATTTCGACATGGCACCCTCCGTGCCCACGCGCGTCAACTCGTTCGCCTCGGTCCGATCGCCTCGAATTGCGCCTTCTGTTCGTCGCTCAGTGTAGCGTAGAAATCATCAAGTGCCGATCGCACCGATTTGACCACCTGCAGCATGGTGTCGAGGCGTTTGGCGATGGCGTCCAACCGCGAGGTTGGCGTCAGCATATCGGCAGGCTGGCACGCCGTCTTGAGCGTGTCAGCGGCATTGGCTGCCGCATCCTGCAGCTTCCCAAGCGCAGCGCGCTGGGTATCGTTCGGATGCAACCTGTTCTCGATCTCGTCGGCCGGCCAGGCGAGCGTCAAAGGCTGCGCGCCACCGCACTCCCCGACCAGGCCGCTCGAAGGAGTTTTCTTGCGTTCGTCTTCGGCCATGGCGTTGAACCGCGCCTTTTGTTCGTCGTCGAGCAGGCCGTAGAGCCGTTCGAGCGGCGGGCGCACCAACGCCACGCCCGAGACCATCGCCTCGATGCGCTGCTGCATGGCGGCGAGCCGGCCGGGCGCGGTCGCCGCGACCTGCGTCGGGCAACTCGCGCGAATGGTTTGCGCGGCCTTGATCGAGGCGCCGGCCAGATCGTCAAGCGCGGCGCGCTGGATTTCGTTCGGCTCGATCACCTTCCCGATCTGATCGATCGGCAGGCCTGCGACCTCGCGGCCGTCATCGGCGCACATTTGCGCGAACGAGGAAGCGGCGCTGCGCGGTTGCTGTCGCGACGGCGGCAAATAGCCAGCGAGCCCGCCATAACCATAGGGCCCGAACAGACCGGCGTAGATATCGACATAGCCATAGCCCCAGAAGCCGGGGCCGTAGCCCCAGAGCGTGTAGTCATAGATGTCGTAATAGGCGAATGGCCAGAACAGCGGCCCGACCCAGCCAAATCCGCCGTTGGGGTGCCGCCACCACCATCCATGCGCGCCGCCGTGCCAGCCGATGACGGCAGCGCCCGCGGCAAGTTGAGCTCGCGCGGCGGGATTTGAGAGAATACGCGCATTATGCAGCGCGCGGCCGTGCGAGAACGAATTCAGCGCGGTACGGATATTGCCGGAACTGACCGCAGCGGTTCTGAAGCCATGCCCGCCATGCCAGCCCATCCTGCCACCGCCGACATGAGCATGGGCAAAATGGCCGCCGCCGTGGAAATGAGCGTAACCGCCACCATGGAAGCCTCCACCATGGAAGCCGCCACCATGGAAGCCGCCACCATGGAAGCCGCCACCGTGAAAGCCTCCTCCGTGGAAGCCGCCGCCATGACCGCCGCCGCCGTGACCGCCACCGCCGCCACCCCGCGCAAAGGCCGCGCCCGACGACGCGACAACCACGGCAACGGCAATTGCCATGACGAACCTGGACATTGGCACCCTCCCACGGATGTCCGCGAGACAAGAAACGTCTATTGAAATCAAAAGTTCCCGGGCCGGACGATCACGCCGCCGGCACGATCTTTCCGGGGTTGAAGATGTTTTGCGGATCGAGCGCGCGCTTGATCGCGCGCATTGCATCCAGCGCCTCCGGCCCAAGCTCGGCCAACAGGTATTTCTGCTTGCCCTGGCCGATGCCGTGTTCGCCGGTGCAGGTGCCGCCCATCGCTTGCGCGCGCTCGACCAGGCGGTGCATGAAGTCCTCCCCGCGCGCCATCTCGTCGCGGTCGTCGACGTCGCAGAGCAGCGAGCAATGGAAATTGCCGTCGCCGACATGGCCGACGATGGGCGACGTCAGATTGAGCCGCTTCAAATCCTCTTCGGTCTCGGTGACGCAGTCGGCCAGCCGGGAGATCGGCACGCAGACGTCGGTTGCGACCACGCCGGCGCCCGGCCGCAGCGCCTTCACCGACCAGTAGGCGTCATGCCGCGCCTGCCACAGCCTGGTGCGATCCTCGGGCCGCGTGGTCCAGGTGAAATCGCCGCCGCCGCATTCTCTTGCGATCTCGCCGAAATTCCTGGACTGCTCGGCCACTTCCGCCTCGCTGCCGTGGAATTCGAGCAAGAGCAGCGGCGTCTCCGGCAGCGACAATTTCGAATAGGCATTGCAGGCCTTGACCTGGGCGGCGTTGAGCAACTCGATTCTTGCGACGGGGATTCCGGTCTGGATCGCCATGATCGTCGCCTGGCAGGCTCCGCGCACGGTCTCGAACGAGCAGGCCGCTGCCGCAATGGTCTCGGGGATTCCGCGCAGCTTGATCGTGAGCTCCGAGATGATGCCGAGCGTGCCCTCGGCGCCGATAAAGAGATGCGTGAGGTCGTAGCCGGCCGAAGATTTCTTTGCCCGCGTGCCGGTCGTAACGATCTCGCCGTCGCCGCGCACGACCTTCAGCGCCAGCACATTCTCGCGCATGGTGCCATAGCGCACGGCGTTGGTGCCGGAGGCGCGGGTCGAGGCCATGCCGCCAAGCGAAGCATCCGCGCCGGGATCGATCGGGAAAAACACGCCCTGATCGCGCAGATGCTCGTTCAGCGCCTTGCGAGTGACACCGGGCTCGATCACGCAGTCGAGGTCGTCGGCATGGACCTCGAGCACCCTGTTCATGTCGTGCAGATCGATGGTGACGCCGCCCGCCGGCGCGTTGATGTGACCTTCCAGCGAGGTGCCGGTGCCGAACGCAATGATCGGCACGCCGTGCTTCGCGCAGATCCGCACCGTGTCCTGGATATCGGCCGTCTCCTGCGCCATCACCACCGCATCCGGCGGCTGATTGGGCAACCAGGTGGTCGTATGGCCGTGCTGCTCGCGCACGGCCTGCGAGGTGATCAGCCGGTTGCCGAATCGCGCGGCCAGTTGCTCGAGCGCGGATGCCAGCACCTTCGGCTCCGGCCTTTTCAGTTCAGTCGTTGTCATTGCCACGTCAGCGATCCTCCCGGCTATTTTGGACGGTGGCAAAGGATATATAAGGGGTCAAGACATCAAAGGGATGGATATGACCATTGCTACTGCCCTGAAGGACATGCCGTTGCCGCCCGCGCCGTTTCTGTCGTCGGTGATGCAGATCGAGCCGCAGTGGATCGACTACAACGGCCATCTGAACATGGCCTACTATAATGTGATGATGGACCGCGCCATCGACGAGCTGTGGCTCAAGCTCGGCATCGGGCCGACCTATATGAGGGAGCGCGGCGGCTCGACGTTTACCGCCGAATGCCATGTGCGCTACCTGCGCGAGATTCATCTGGGCGATCCCGCGCAGGTTTCCGTCTGGCTGCTCGGTGCCGACGAAAAGCGACTGCACACGTTCGAGGAGCTCAGGCACGCGACCGAAGGCTGGCTGTCGGCGACCTCCGAAAACATCACCCTCCACATCGACATGACGGCGCGAAAGGTCGCCCCGTTCCCGCCCGATATCCGCGCCCGCATCGCCGCGGTTGCCGAGGCTCACGCCGGCGTGCCGCGGCCGGAGGGCATCGGGCGCAGGGTCGAAATGCCGGTCAGGTAGCCCGAACCGCAGCGCGGTGAAGCTAGATGCGTCTGCCTCGCGCGACGCCGACGATCGCGGAGACCAAAAACAGCACCAACGCAATAAAGAAGATGATCTTGGCGATCTCGATGGATGCGCCGGCAATGCCGCCGAAACCAAGGATACCGGCGATCAGCGCGATAATCAGGAAAGTGACGACCCAGCCTAGCATGTGAGCACCTCTGTCTCTCGATCAATTTTCGAGAAAATAAATCCAGGCTGGAAGCAGAGGTTCCGCGGCGGAAATCGGGAAAATTCGCTCGCCTGGAGGAACCAAATCCAGCCGCGCCACACGTGAGCCGTTGCCGCGACGCGGCCGGATAAGTCTGTAAAACCCGGCCGCTAATCCCCATATCCACCCAATCCCTGCTAAGAAGGCTCCCTTTCGCCACCCCGCAGTGCGAACGTGGGGTAAATTCCGATTCGAGATGACCGAGCCGAACAAACTGGGCCATTTTGGCGTACCCGACCACCGGCCTGCCTCCGGCGGCATTGCCGCGCGTGCGCGCGTGGCGGCAACGGGCGGCCCGCGCTATCTCGACGGACTCAATCCCGAGCAGCGCGAGGCGGTGGAGACGCTGGAGGGACCGGTGCTGGTGCTCGCGGGAGCGGGCACCGGCAAGACTCGTGTGCTCACCACGCGCATCGCCCATATCCTGAGCCAGGGCCGCGCGCGGCCCGGCGAGATTCTTTCGGTGACGTTCACCAACAAGGCCGCGCGCGAGATGAAGCTCAGGCTCGGCCAGATGCTCGGCCAGGCGGTCGAGGGGATGCCGTGGCTCGGCACCTTCCATTCGATCGGCGGCCGCATTCTGCGCACCCATGCCGAGATGGCGCAGCTGAAGTCGAACTTCACCGTGCTCGACACCGATGACCAGGTGCGGCTGCTCAAGCAATTGCTGCAGGCCGAGGATATCGACGACAAGCGCTGGCCGGCGCGGATGCTTGCGGGCCTGATCGACGGCTGGAAGAATCGCGGTCTGATGCCAAGCCAGGTGCCGGCGGGAGAGGCGGCCGTGTTCGCCAATGGCAAGGGCGGCAAGCTCTACACCAATTATCAGGAGCGGCTCAAAATCCTCAACGCCGCGGACTTCGGCGATCTGCTTCTGGAAAACATCCGCATCTTCCGCGAGCACCCGGACGTGCTCAGGCAATATCAGAGCCGCTTCAAGTTCATCCTGGTCGACGAATATCAGGATACCAACGTCGCGCAGTATCTGTGGCTGCGGCTCCTGGCGCAGGCGCCTTCAGGATCGTCATTGCCGGGCTTGCCGTCTTCGCAAAAGCTGCGCCGGCCTGACGAGGGGGTGCCCGGCGAAGCCTTTGGCGTAGCCGGGACCCGGCAATCCATCGATTCTTCACAAGATGGATCACCGGGTCTCGATGCTTCGCGTCGGCCTGGTGACGACGAGAAGAATGTAGCTACACCCGCATCCGCCCCCCACCTCAAAAACATCTGCTGTGTCGGCGACGACGACCAGTCGATCTATGGCTGGCGCGGCGCGGAGGTCGACAACATCCTGCGCTTCGAGCACGATTTTCCCGGCGCCAGGGTGATCCGGCTCGAGCGCAACTATCGCTCGACCGGGCACATCCTTGCCGCCGCCTCCTATCTCATCGCGCACAATGAGGGTCGTCTCGGCAAGACGCTGCGCACCGAGGACGTCGATGGCGAGAAGGTCACCGTCACCGGCGCCTGGGATTCGGAGGAGGAAGCGCGCGCCATCGGCGAGGAGATCGAGGAGCTGCAGCGCAAGGGCGAGAAGCTCAACGAGATCGCGATCCTGGTGCGCGCCTCCTATCAGATGCGCGAGCTCGAGGACCGCTTTGTCACGCTGGGGCTCCCCTATCGCGTGATCGGGGGCCCGAGATTCTACGAGCGCGCCGAAATCCGCGACGCGCTGGCCTATCTGCGCGTCATCAATTCGCCGGCCGACGACCTCGCCTTCGAGCGCATTGTCAATGTACCAAAGCGCGGCCTGGGCGACGCCACCGTGCAGCTGCTGCACGACCATGCCCGCAAGCGCCGGATTCCCCTGTTCGAGGCGGCGCGCGCGGTGGTCGAAACCGACGAATTGAAGCCGAAGGCGCGCGGCGCGTTGCGCGATCTCGTTGCGCAATTCGACCGCTGGCGCGCGCAGGCCGAGGTCACCGCGCATACGGAGCTGGCCGAGATCGTGCTCGACGAAAGCGGCTATACCGAGATGTGGCAGAAGGACCGCTCGGCGGATGCCGCAGGCAGGCTGGAAAACCTGAAAGAGCTGGTGCGCTCGATGGAGGAGTTCGAGAATCTTGTCGGCTTCCTCGAGCATATCGCGCTGGTGATGGACCGCGACGGCGAGGCCGAGGAGGATGCGGTTTCCCTGATGACGCTGCATTCGGCCAAGGGCCTCGAGTTCGACAACGTGTTCCTGCCCGGCTGGGAAGAAGGCCTGTTCCCGAGCCAGCGCACGCTCGACGAGCAGGGCCGCGCCGGGCTGGAAGAAGAGCGCCGCCTTGCCCATGTCGGGCTCACCCGCGCCCGACGTCGCGCAAAACTCTATTTCGCGACCAACCGCCGCATCCACGGCACCTGGACGACAACCCTCCCCTCGCGCTTCCTCGACGAATTACCGGCGGCGAGCGTCGAGATCACGGAGTCCAAGGGCGGCGGCGGCTGGGGCGGCGCCGGCGGCTACGGCGCCTCGCGCTTCGACAATATGGAGTCTTTCGGCTCGAGCTACACCACGCCCGGCTGGCAGCGCGCGCAGGCCAAGGCCCGCCGCAACGATCAAGGACAAGCGCGCGGCGGCTTTGACGAGGAGCAGTCGGCTTTTTCAGGCTCGCGCAGCGATGGCTCTCGCAGCAATGGCTCGGGCCGCGACGCGTTCGGCGGCTTTGCGCGCAAGAAGCGCGCGCCCATGACCATCGAGGGCGAACTCGTCGCCAAATCCACCGGCACGACGTCGGAGTTTTCCCTCGACGACCGCGTCTTTCACCAGAAGTTCGGCTACGGCGTGGTGGTGAAGATCGACGGCAACAAGCTCACCATCGCCTTCGACAAGGCGGGCGAGAAAAAGGTGGTCGACAGTTTTGTGGAGCGGGCGTGAGGGGTGGCAATATGACAAGGGACCGCCTTTGGTAGGCCCTTGACCACCCTCGATCTCATCGTATCAGATGCGCTCATGGTTCGGGGCCGGACGATCCTGCTGATTCTTGCGCTCGCCTTGACGCCTGAGCTGGCGTCGGCGCAGGCCATGCGCATTGGTTCGGCGCAGAACATGAGCTTTGGCGATGCAGCCGGGCTGCTCGCCCAGAGCTGCGGCGCCGACATCGATGCCAATTGCCGTGGCGTCAATCTCGACGCCAATCGCCTGCGCGAATGCCTGTCGCGCAACACCGATGTGGTCTCGGCGCAGTGCAAGAGCGATTACCTGCGCGCCTTCGACGCGATCCAGAAGCGGATCGCCAACCGCGTCACCGTTGCCAACGTCTGCACCCGCGAGATCGTCAAGCTCTGCAATGGCTCGACCAGGGAGACCAGCAAGTCGATCCCCTGCCTGCTGACGGCCAAAGGCGTGAGCCGGAACTGCCTGCAGGCCATGGATGATGCAGGGTATCGATGATGCGGTCGTCGAACAGCGGACTGCACAACACCGCGCTTATGCTGATGGCGGTCACGGCGATCGCCATGCTGCCGGCTGTCTCGCATGGCCAGACCGCGCCATCGCGCGACGACATCGTCAGCAAGCTTTCCGGTTTCGACACAGCACCCGATTTCCAGCCCGACATCGCCGCCTTGAAGCAGAAGATCAGCGACCGCTCGAAGATGCGGGGCAAGAACGAGCCCGAGCCGTCGAAACGCCCGCTGATCGTGCCCGAGCTGAAGGACTTGCCGACTTTCACCGTCAGCATCGATTTCGACAGCGATACCCCGGTGGTGCGGCCCTCCTCCTATCAGACGGTGGGTCGGATCGCAGACGCGCTCGTGAATGCCCCGCTGTTGCCCTACAGCTTCCTGATCGTCGGTCACACCGACTCCAACGGCAGGCGAGAAGCCAATGTCGCGCTCAGCCAGCGCCGCGCCGATGCGATCCGCGATTCCCTGGTGAACACCTTCAAGATATCCTCGAAGCGGGTGCTGTCGCTCGGCCTCGGCGAGGAGCAGTTCATCGACCAGGCGCACCCCGCCTCGCCTGCCAACCAGCAGATCCAGATCGTGACGATTGGAAAACTGCCGGAGAGCGAGCCGACCGCCCAGCCCGCGGGCGCGCCGGCGAAAAAGGGCGCGAAGAAGAAGAAATAGCCGGGCCTGTGGGCGGGCATCGCCAACGCGAAAACCGGCCGTGGCGGCCGCCAGGGTAAGGTGGCGGGAGCTGTCACCAGCCCTCTCCAAGCCCACCCAACCGGCTGGGCCTCGATTGAATATCAGCCTATCGAACACTATTTAGGGGGCCAACTTTTCCCTCCAGCCCCTCACGGCAGAAGCGCCGTGTTCCGGGCCTCCCGCCAAACCATCCAGATGTCACCGATCATCTCCGTCGCCAATCTGTCGAAAACCTATGGTTCCGGCTTCAAGGCGCTGAAGAACGTCAACCTCGACATCCAGGGCGGCGAGATCTTCGCCTTGCTCGGGCCGAATGGCGCCGGCAAGACCACGCTGATCTCCATCATCTGCGGCATCGCCAACTTGAGCGAAGGCCGCGTCACGGTGGGCGGCCACGACATCAATGCCGATTATCGCGCGGCGCGCGGACTGATCGGGCTCGTGCCGCAGGAGCTGCACACCGACGCCTTCGAGACGGTGTGGGCAACCACGAGCTTCAGCCGCGGCCTGTTTGGCAAGCCGAAAAACCCGACCCATATCGAGAAGGTGCTGAAAGA
>Ga0335079_10008762_pt1 | contig 11526 bp, 12 predicted proteins | sample Lox_Sample_33_FD_206719 | JGI IMG/M metagenome (GOLD analysis project Ga0335079, IMG submission 206719) | Soil microbial communities from Loxahatchee National Wildlife Refuge, Florida, United States - Lox_Sample_3.3 | ecosystem: Environmental > Terrestrial > Soil > Wetlands | place: USA... | reverse complement strand
CGCCGTATTCGGAGTAGTCCAGGCGCCGCTTCAAAGCCTGGAAGGCATTGCGCGCCAGCAGTGACCCAACCTTCGAGGCCAGGGTCGCCTTGAGCGACTCCCGCAGCATGGAGCGCACGGTGTGGACTACGCCTTCCGAAACCTTGAGCGCCACGTTGCCGACAAAGCCGTCGCAGATGATAACGTCGGCGTGGCCGTTGAAGAGATCGCGCCCCTCGACGTTGCCCATGAAGTTGATGGGAAGCGCCTTCAGCAGGTGGAAGGCCTGGAAGGTGAGTTCGTTGCCCTTGGTCTCCTCTTCGCCGATCGAGAGCAGCCCGACGCGCGGCCGCTGCTTGGAGAAGATGCTGCGGAAATAGACCTCACCCATCACCGCGAACTGTTCCAGGTTCTGGGGCTTGCAATCGACGTTGGCGCCGACGTCGATCATGATGGCGGCCGAGCCCGTCGCGGTGGGAAAAACTGCGGCCAGGCCTGGACGATCGACCCCGGGCAGCGTTCCCAGCACCACCTTGGCGGTGGCCATGGCGGCGCCGGTGTTACCGGCAGTGACGAAGCCGTCGGCGCGGCGGTCGCGCACCAGCCGCAGCCCGACGCGCATGGAGGAGTCGCGCTTGGCGCGCATGGCTTGCGCGGCTTTGTCGCGCATGCCGATCACCTCGGTGGCATTGACAATGAAGATGGGCAAGTCTTCCGCGGCAGGATACTTGGCCAGCTCTTCCCGCAACTGGGCTTCGCGGCCGACCAGCATCACCTGGATTTCGTAATGCCGCGCAGCCTGGATGGCGCCCTCGATTTCAGGCTTGGGCGCGCGGTCTGTACCCATGGCGTCGAGCGCTATGACGGTCGGCATCGGTTTCCGCAGGGACCGTACGACCGGCCTCGCCTCTCAGCACGGGAAGCGCGCGTGGCCAGCCGATTACTTCTCGGTCTTGACTTCCAAGACTTCGCGGCCCTTATAGTACCCGCACTTGGGGCAAGCGCGATGCGGCATTTTGCGCTCGTGACAGTTGGGGCATTCAGATAGTGAATGCACGGTGAGGTGATCGTGGGCACGGCGCGTGCTGGTGCGTGCCTGGGAGTGTCTGCGTTTTGGATTGGCCATAAGAAACCCCAACTCTTAGCTTTTGGCTCTTAGCTTTGGCCAAGAACCAAAAGCCAACAGCCAAAAGCGCCGATATTGAACTTCAGAGTTTCAGCTTGTCCCGGATCTCGTGCAACGCTCGCCAGCGTTGGTCCTGGGCCGGCTGGCAAGTGCAGGTTTCCGAATTCAGGTTCCTGCCGCACTGCGGGCACAGGCCCTTGCAGGCGTCGCTGCAAACCGCCTTCAGCGGAACAGCGAGCAGCACCTGCTCTCGCAGTACATCTTCCAGCAGCAGGCCATCGCCCTGATAATAGGCGATATCCGCCTCCGCTCCGCGGACGGAGCGCTCTTCCATGCCCGCGTCGGCTCCCAGCGGACGGTAGATCAAGTCGAAGTTGCCGGCAACCTCGCGCAATACCGGCTCCAGACAGCGAGCGCACCGCAGTTCGAGCTGGGTGGAAAAATCGCCTACCACCCGAATGTCTTCCAGGGCCTCGCCATGCCCGCGTCGCTCCTCAACCAGCTCCGCCCGCCCCTGCGTCTTGAGCGGGATGTGCTGGTGAAGATCCGGGCCGAAGTCGATCGCTTCCGGTCTAAACTCTTGCGAAAACGGGACTTCGTGGAGTTCTAATTCGCGGATACTGATGAACATCGCGCCGTTCCTCGGCATGAAATCCGCCAGACGCGTTCTCAACGGCAGGGCCGAAACTCAAGAATAAAGGCCGGGCCAGGGGGTGTCAAGGAAACGGCAGGCATCACCCAACGGGCAGCGCTGCCGCTGCCCGCGGTGAGCTTTCCCTTTGGAACAAGCTAGTAGTTGTTTCCCGCGCTGCCGGTAGGACGGCTGCTTTCCGTTCCCGTCGCCACCTCAGCCGAACTGCGGATGGCGCTCATGCCACTGCGCACGCGTTCCCGCCCCCGCTCGATCTTTTCGCGGGCCGTGTCCGCCAGATCGTTGGCGCGCCCGCGGATATTGCTGCGAGTTTCGTCCCCGCTCACGGGCGCAAACAAAACGCCCAGTCCAATACCGATTCCCAGTCCGACCAGGAAGCTCTTCATGAATCCCCTCCAATTAATGGATGCACGCCAGCTTATTTTATAGAGATGCGAGCAAGGGCCGAGGGTTGCTGCCCGGATTATGTGCAACTCTGGAAAACTTTGCCGGCGACACAGGCTCTCCCGCAATCGCCGCCTGCTACACTACCCCGCTATGTTGAGCGGCTTTGCCACGTCGGACGGTACGGCGCGTTATCGCAGCCGGTTCCCCGAGCTGAGCCAGGCAGGACACTTTCGCCGCCAGGCAAACGCTCCTGGAGCCGGAGAGTTATGGATCTCCTCCATCGGTCTTGGCACCTATCTCGGCGAAGCGACCTCACAAGCCGACTCCGCCTACACCCAGGCCGCGCGGACGGCGCTCGCTTCCGGCGTCAATCTGCTGGATACGGCGATCAACTACCGCCACCAGCGGTCAGAGCGTAACATCGGCGCGGCTCTCCAGGAAATGGTTGCTGCCGGAGAACTGCTGCGCGATGAGGTCGTCATCTGTACCAAAGCGGGATATCTCTCTTTTGACAATGCCGTCCCACCCAATCCCGGCGCATACTTCCGCGCAGAATTCGTGGACAAAGGGATCCTGAGCCCTACCGATCTGGCCGGCGGCATGCACTGCATGGCTCCTGGCTACCTCTGCGACCAACTGGAGCGCTCGCGGCGCAATCTGGGCCTTGAGACCATCGACGTCTTCTATCTGCACAATCCCGAGACACAATTGGGTGAGGTTCCGCGGGAGCGCTTCCAGCAGCGGTTGCGCGAGGCGTTTGGCATGCTTGAGGGTGCCGTGAAGGCGGGCCAGATCCGCTACTACGGTGTGGCGACGTGGAATGCGTTTCGCGTCCCGCCGACCGCGCGCGACGCTATAAGCCTGGCTGAGACGGTCCAGATCGCCCGCGATGCCGGCGGCGACGAGCACCACTTCCGTTTCGTGCAATTGCCGTTCAACCTCGGCGCGCCGGAAGCCTTTGCCTATCGCAACCAGTCCTGGGAGAAAGAGAGCGTTTCGCTGCTGGAGGCTGCGGCGCGCGCCGGAGTGATGGTGGTCGGCAGCGCTACGCTTTCCCAGGGACAACTCACACGGAACCTGCCGGAGTTCATCGAGCAGCGGCTGGGCGGCGGAAGCGGCGCGGCCAATGCCATCCAATTCTCGCGCTCCGCTCCCGGATTGGCGGTGGCGCTGATCGGCATGGGCCGGCCCGAGCACGTCGCCGAGAACCTCAAAGTAGCAGGCCTGCCGGCAACCTCCCGCGAGCAGTGGGAAAAGCTCTTCGAGCGGGCGTAGAAGTCTTTACACCCATATGCCCGGCATATTGCAGTGGATTGTGCTCGCGTTGGGCGCGCTGGTGGCGTCGACGCTGGCGGCGGTGACCGGATTTGGTGGCGCTGCGGTGCTGCTTCCCTTGCTGGTTGCGGCGTTCGGCGTCCGCGAGGCCATACCGATTCTTACTGTGGCGCAATTGATCGGCAACGGCAGCCGCGTCTGGTTCAACCGGCAAGAACTGGAATGGCGCGTCGTGGGCTGGTTTGCCGTGGGCGCCGTTCCCATGGCGCTCCTGGGCGGATACCTCTTCGCGAAAGCGCCTTTGCACTTTCTGACGCGCCTGCTGGGGGCATTCCTCTTATTGGTCGTTATCTGGCGTCACGCACGTCCCCGGCAGCCGAAGCCGTTTCCCGCGGCCGCGTTCGCCGGCATCGGCGCGGGAGCAAGCTTTCTCTCCGCTCTGCTCGGCAGCGTAGGGCCGGTCATGGCGCCGTTCTTCCTGGCGTACGGTCTGGTTAAGGGAGCGTATATCGGCACGGAGGCGCTCTCGACTGTGGTGATGCACGTGACCAAGCTGGTCGCGTATAGCGAAACCGGTGTTCTGACGCGATTCGGCGCGCTCATCGGCCTCGGGCTCGGGCCCATCATGGTCGGCGGTTCGTTCCTCGGCAAGCTGATCGTCGATCGATTGCCGGAAAAGGTGTTCGTCGCCATCATTGAAGCGGTGCTGGTCGTGGCGGGGCTGCTCTTCCTGGTCCGCGGATGAGGCCGGCAGAGTCGCGTCTGCTTTCCATGAATCCCATTGACGTCGGCCTGCATTTTGTTGTAACAAGTTGGTTATCGGTGAAGGAGTTCACCGTATAACCGCTGTCCCACCACCTAAGCCGGGACAGATGATGACTCCTGACAAGCGGATCTTGTCGCGGAGTCATAAACCCGGCAGCGATCCTCACAGGAAAACGGAGCTGGAGTCGGCACATGGAGAACGTGTGGGTCCTGGCGTCATTGTGGGTAGGCTTGGCGCTTATCGCTACGCTGCTGGCGATTTGGCTGAGGTTCTCGACCGCGCTGACCGAAATTGTGGTGGGCACGGTGGCGCAGCTCGTCATCGGCGCATTGTTCGGCGTGAGCGGCCTCGGCGCCCGGACGGGATGGATTACATTTCTAGCCGGAACCGGCGCGATCGTTTTGACATTCCTTGCGGGCGCGGAGCTTGATCCCGTCGTCTTCCGCGCCAAGTGGAAAGAGGCGACGGTGGTCGGCCTGGTGGGGTTCTTCGGGCCGTTTCTCGGCTGCACCGCGATTGCGCATTACGTCTTGCACTGGACCGTAAGGTCGAGCTGGCTGGCGGGAGTGGCGCTCTCGACCACTTCGGTGGCCGTTGTGTATGCCGTCATGCTGGAGCTCGGGTTCAACAAGACCGAGTTCGGCAAGGCGATCCTTGCGGCCTGCTTTATCAACGATCTTGGAACCGTCATCGCGCTCGGCCTAATCTTCTCTCCTTTTACTATTCGAACGCTGGTGTTCGTGGTTGTCTCGGTGGTTGTGTTCGCGATTCTGCCGTTTCTTACACCGCGGTTTTTCCGCCGCTACGGGGACAGACCCTCCGAACTCGAGGCCAAGTATCTTCTGTTCCTGCTGTTCGCTTTGGGCGGCCTCGCGGTCTGGGCAGGCAGCGAGGCGGTTTTGCCTGCGTACGTCGTGGGCATGGTATTGGCAGGCACGGTGGGAAAGGATCATGTCCTGGTCAGACGTCTACGCACTCTAACCTTCGGCATGCTCACGCCGTTTTATTTCATTCGCGCGGGATCGTTCGTGCTCGTCCCGGCGCTCGTGGCGGCCCCGCTGGTTTTCCTTTGCTTGTTCTCAGCCAAGATGGTGACCAAGGTGGCTGGTTTGCTGCCCACAGTAAAGGCCTTCAAGTACCAGAAACAGGAAGGGCTGTACTACACGCTGATGATGTCGACCGGGCTGACGTTCGGCACCATTTCCGCGCTTTTTGGGCTGAATCACGGGATTATCGACCAGGTGCAATACACCCACCTGGTTGCCACCGTGATCGGCAGCGCGGTTGTGCCGACGATGATCGCCAACAGTTTCTTCATGCCCAGGCACCTGCTGTCAAAAGCCGGCCCCAAGCTGGTCACGGCCAGCGCGCCCCTGGCGGCTCCGGAGAGCGACTAGCGCGCCCTAAAAGCGACGGCCGACCAGCATGATTCCGGCCGGTGCTTCGCAAGGGGCATTATGATTGTGGGCCGTTTGCTCGGGGAGGAGGAAGTTGATCAAGTACGTGATGGTGGGGATCGGAGGATTCCTCGGGGCGGTTGCGCGCTTCTGGCTGGGCGGCTATATCGGCAACCGGATGGGCACGCGATTCCCGTATGGAACCTTCATCATTAATTGTTCAGGCTCGTTTGTGATTGGTTTCATCGTCACGCTGCTGGCCGAGCGCACGCACTGGAGCCCGAACTGGCGCTATCTGATCCCTATCGGTTTTGTGGGTGCATATACAACCTTCTCTACCTTTGAATATGAAACCTTCCGGGCCTTGCAGGAAGGTAGCGTGATCATCGCCGGATTAAATGTAGTTGCAAGCGTGCTTGTGGGTTTTGTCGCGGTTTGGATGGGAGTCATGGCCGGCCAAGCAGTTCCGTGATGAGTCGGCATCATCACTGGACTAGTCGGAAGGGCAACGATCGGGAGGACAGTCTTGCTGCAAACAGGTCCAGCGAAAAAAGTGACGATCTATGTCGGCGAGGACCAGCAGTACCACGGGACCGCGTTATATGCGGCGATTGTAGACTTTCTGTTTTTCCGCCATGTCGCCGGGGCCACGGTCACGCGCGGCCTCGCCGGATTCGGCGCCGACCACCATCTCCACACCACGCGCATTCTGCGGCTGACCGAAAACCTGCCCATCAAAATCGAGTTCCTGGAATCGGCGGCGAAGGTCGAGGAGGTCATGCCCAAGCTGTATGAGATGGCCGGCAGCGGCTTGATCGAAGTGCAGGACACAACCATCCTCAAACCCAATTCCCCGGGTGTGAAGGAAGGCGGCACGCCGGCGAGGCCCGCCCTCAGGACCGAGAGCAGCGCGAAGCTGATGCGGATCTATATCGGCGAGAGCGACCGCTGGCGGGACAAGCCGTTGCACGAGGCACTGGTGCAGGCTTGCCGTGCCAACGACGTCGCTGGGGTAACCGTGTACCGGGGCGTCATGGGCTATGGGGCGCACGGCAGGGTCCACAAGGAATCGGCACTCGGGGTTTCCCACGATCGCCCGATTCTCCTTTCGATCATCGACAAAGAGGAGAAGCTGCGCGCGCTCCTGCCTTTGCTCGACGAGATGATCGAGCAGGGGCTGGTGGTGCTTTCCGACGTGGACGTGATCAAGTACACGCACGACTATGTGGCCGCCGAACGGCGAAAAGAGGTGCGCTGATGAAGCTCGAGGGCAAGGCCAAGATGCTGCGGATCCATTTTGGTGAGGACGACAAGTGGCAGGGCAAGCCGCTCTATCAGGCGATCGTCGAAAAATGCCGTGAGCTCGGCCTAGCCGGCGCAACCGTGTTGCGCGGCTTCGCCGGGTACGGGGCCAGCACCCTGGTGCGGCGTACGCATATGCTCTCCTTTTCGCGAGATCTGCCGGTGATGGTCAGCGTGATCGACAGTGAGGAGAACATCCGCCGCCTGCTGCCCTTGTTGGACGAGATGGTAGGCGAGGGGCTTATCGCCATGTCCAACGTCGAGGTGATCAAGTACACGCACGAGGAGAGCAAGCGGCCCTGATCGCGAGCTTGGCCTTGCCAAGGAGACATGGAGGTTTATGCCCGGCAAAAGACACAATCCCCACTTCAGCAGGATTCTCGTGGGCTATGACGGTTCGAAGCAGGCGGAGAAAGCCGCGGATGTGGCCATTTCGCTGGCGGAATCCCTGGACGCCACGGTCCTGGTGTTTGCGGTCGCGCGCCCGCCCGAACCGGCCACTTCGGTCGAACTCGAAGCGGTGCTCGACGATGCCCGTGAACATTACGAGCAAGGTCTAAAGGGCGTAAAGGACAAGGCAGCGCAACACGATGTAAAGCTGGAAACGGACATCGCTGTCGGACATCCTGCCGAACAGATTATCCATCGCGCCGAGACCGACAAGATCGACCTGGTGATCCTTGGCCGTCGCGGGAAGTCGATGTTCGAGAAGCTGATCATGGGTTCAACCTCCGCTCGCGTGCTGCGCTACGCGCACTGCCCGGTGATGGTCGTCACCTAACGGCTGAGGCCTTATGGCCACGGAAAAGAACGAAGAAGCCGGCCTCAACGAGCACCACCTGCGGCGCCTGCTGGTGAGCTGCCAGTATCTCGACCACCTGCTCTCAGAAATAACCGACGTGCTGAATACGGCCCATTCGCAGGGCGCGTTCCCGAAATACTTCATCGACATCAGCCCTGCCGAGCGAAAGGTAATCGAGGATTACAGCGCGCGGATACGCCGTCAATTGCTTCGGCTGGTGGAACGACACGGCATTGCCCACGAACCCGCCATTCCCGCTTCACGCGCCCTTCACAGCCTGCTTGCAGTCGCGCAGATATCCGCGGAAGAGTTGAATCCCAAATACCTCCGCGGCTACGGAAAGGTTCCGGAAAGCGCCGCCGCGGTGATGAGGCCACTGGTCGGCGAGTTGCAGGACTTGATCGCGGACCTGGATCGGTTTGTCAGCAACGCGCATCGCCAGCGCGCCGAGCCGGAGCGGTAAGCCTGTGGCAACCATGCGAGGCGCCGCGTTGGACTTTGGCGCAGTTCGATCGGCCATCCTAAGCTGCACGGACGCGATCGTCGGCATTGCTCAGCAACGGGGAGAAAACGCGGCCGCGGAAGAAATCCGCGAAACCGCCGCGAAACTCACTGAGAGCCGCTTCCATCTGGCCGTTCTGGGACAGTTCAAGCGGGGCAAGACCACGCTGATCAACAGCCTGCTGGGAGAGGACGTGCTGCCGGTCGCGGTGGTGCCGCTGACATCGATCATTACCATCCTCAGCTATGGCGAGCGGCCGGAAGTTACTGTGCATTTCCTTTCGGGTGAAACGCAGGCGATCCAGATGCAAGAGCTGGAACAGTACGTGACCGAGCGCCGTAACCCCGAGAACGTGAAGAGCGTGAAGCACGTGGAGGTGCGCTACCCTTCGCCCTACCTCAAGGATGGCATTCTGCTGGTGGATACGCCCGGCGTCGGCTCGACCTACCGGCACAACACCGAAGTCACGCATTCCTTCCTGGCGCGGGTGGATGCCGCGATTTTCCTGGTTTCCGTAGAGCCTCCTCTTACCCAGGCCGAGGCTGAGTTCCTCCACCGCGCCAAAGAGGAAGTCCATCACTTCTTCTTCGTGCTCAACAAAATCGATCTGATGACTGAAGCCGAGATGCGGGAATCGCTGGCCTTCACCCGAACCCAGATCGAACAGCAGACAGGCTTCGCCGATATCGAGCTCTTTCCAATGTCGGCCCGCAAGGCTCTCGAAGCCAGGCAAGCCTCGGACGGAAAGAGCTTGGGCGCGAGCGGACTCCTTCGTTTCGAGGAAGCGTTACACCGGTTCCTGATGCAGGACAAGGGCCGGGTTCTGCTGCGATCCTCGTTGAGCGATGTGCTGCGCGTCGCCGGCGGTCTGCGCTTTGCCCTTGAAGTAGAGGCGAAAGCCGCTGCGGTCCCAATCGCCGAGCTCCAGCAGAAACAACAGCTCCTGGATTCTGAGCTGAAAAGGATCGAACAAGAGCGAAGCGATATGAATGTGCTTCTGGACAGCGAGATCAGTCGCCTGGTGAAGGAGGTCGAATCCGACCTGAACCGGCGCGTGAAGCAATCGCTGCCTGCGGCCGGTAAGCGATTGCAGGAGTTCTGCTCCACCCACACCAAGGCGGGCCGGGGCGAACTCGGCCGCCTCCTGGACGATTTCATGTCCCAGCAGGTCGAAGAAGTGTTTAGCGCCTGGCGGCTGGAAGAAGACCAGAAGATGAATACTGTTTTCCTCGCCATGTCTTCCCGCTTCACTGAGAATACCAACGCGATCATCCGCAACATCCGCAGTGCGACTTCACGGCTGTTCGAAATCGGCGTCGAAACCTTCGAGTCTCCGGAGGCACTGCGAGCGGAGACGCACCTCTACTACAAGGTCGATCCGCTGTTTTACTTTGCGATCGACAAAATTCCATTCGCCCTGCCGAAGTTCCTGTTTCGCAACTACGTAATCTCGAGGATGCAGGACAAGATCAAGATGGAGCTCTATCGCAACGCCGGCCGCATCCGCTACGACTACCTGGAACGCATCGAGAAAAGCGCCCATCAATTCCGCAAGCTGCTGAACTTGAAGATTGACACAACGTTGTGTGGAATTCGGCAGGCGATCGAGTTCGCCGTTTCGGCCAGGCGGATGTCTTCGGAAGAGTACGAACGGCACGCGGCGGCCTATCGCCAGAGCAGCGGAGAATTGGACGCCATCGTGCTGGAGTGCAAAGCCATGCTGCAGCAGGTCACGATATAGCGAAGGACGCGCACAGTGCCTGGCTTTTTTTTCGATCGCGAGTCAGAAATCGAGAGCCTGCGGAGGCGCTTCGGGAAACGGCGGCCGTTCCTCGTGTACGGCGCTTCGGGTGTGGGGAAAACCCTCCTGCTTAACCAGGTCCTGCCAGAGTTTCCGGGCGCGCTCTATTCGCCGGAGTCGGCCAGTCCTCAGACAGTGTTTCGCAACCTCGCGACGGCCCTGCTGGCGGCCGGAGCGCCGCGTTTGCTTCGGACATTTGCCGGGAGGCCTGCCGGCGCCATCAGAACGAAGTCGGCGACGGCTCTCAAGGGCATCGTGATGGACGCGCTGCGGGAAGGCAGTTACTGGGTCGTGCTCGATCACATCAAACTGCCTTCCCACGCCTTTGCTGCCGCCGTCCGGGAAATCATGAGCTGGGGCGGTACTGCGGTCGTCACCGTGGCCCGGTCGGCACACATGGAAAACCTCGGGTTCCTGCAACCGCTATATCCGGAACGTTGCGACAGGTTCGAGATTCGCGGTTTTCCGCCAACCGTGGCAGAGCGCTTCATCGAGGAGGCGGCGCGGCGGGCCGGGCTTCGCGCAGGGAATCTGGGCGAGTTCCTCGACCGCGTGCTGGAGTTCACTCAGGGCAATCCTGGCGCAATCCTCGCCCTGCTGGAGATGGCTCAGCACCCCAGGTACCGCTCGGCGGAGCACATCAAGATCACGCCCCTGTACCTGGATTTCCGGCTCAACTGGAAACCCGCCGCCGTGCGATGACTGCTTGCGGTGCTATGCTTCCGGCTCGAATAACCGCCATACACCAGGCGATAAACTTCGTTTAACGAAGCGGAGACGCGAGAGCGGATGAGCATGCGGCAGCGATACGACGTGGCCGTAATCGGCGCCGGAGCCTTCGGCGCCTGGGCTGCCTACCAGCTTTGCCGGCGCGGCAAGAAGGTGGCGCTGCTCGACGCCTACGGTCCCGGCCACAGCCGCTCCAGTTCCGGCGGCGAGACCCGGATCATGCGGATGGGTTACGGCCCGGACGAACTCTATACACGCTTCGCTCTGCGCTCGATGGAGCTCTGGCGTGAGTTCATCCGCCACTCCGGGCAGCAGCTCTTCCTGCGCACCGGTATGTTGTGGTTGGCGCGCCAGCGCGATCGCTATCCGCGGGGAACCATGGCCACACTTAACAGAGTGGGCGTAGCCTGCGAAAGGCTTTCGCGACCAGAATTGCGCAGTCGCTTCCCCCAGTTTTCCCTCCGCGGCATCGATTGGGGCTTGCTGGAACCAGAGGCTGGCGTCCTGCTGGCTCGCCGGGCGGTGCAGGCAGTGGTAACGCAGGCGGTCGCGGGCAGAGTCGCGTACTTCGGAGAAGCCGTGACCGTACCTCGGGCTGGAGCGCAACTCGACGCCATCACCACCAACACCGGCCGGCGGATTATTGCCGATAATTTCGTCTTCGCCTGCGGCGCCTGGTTGCCACACATCTTTCCGGATACGGTCGGCCGGCGCATGTTCCCGTCACGGCAGGAGGTGTTCTTCTTTTCGGTGGCGGCCGGCAGCAACAGCTACGCGCCGCCTTCGATGCCGGCATGGTACAGCTACG
>Ga0335079_10008761_pt1 | contig 11526 bp, 8 predicted proteins | sample Lox_Sample_33_FD_206719 | JGI IMG/M metagenome (GOLD analysis project Ga0335079, IMG submission 206719) | Soil microbial communities from Loxahatchee National Wildlife Refuge, Florida, United States - Lox_Sample_3.3 | ecosystem: Environmental > Terrestrial > Soil > Wetlands | place: USA: Florida... | reverse complement strand
CGGTCATCAACCTGACCAACAAATACGCGCTCTACAACTTCCTCTCAACTTTCAGCGGCACGCACTACGTCACGCCGCGGACCATTACCGCGCAGATAGGGTTCCACTTCTGAGAAAATGGACTGTGGCTGAAAGAGGTTTCAAGTTGCGCATCGCAGCACTGGGGATGGCAGTGATGGTCTGTTGTATGCTGCCGTCCCTGTGCTTTGCTGTGCCGGCCGGTCCATCTCACGGTTGCCACGGCCACCACGGCCCTATGCCGCAGCCGGCGCATAGCTGCTGCTATGCCGCGCAGCAAGCGCCAGCGGTATTGCCAGGCGCGCCTTCGCCGATTGGATTGACTTGCTTCGCCAACAGGTTTAGCGCTACCGACCTCTGTCGGCCGCTGGCTGACGCGGTCCGCGACGTTGTTATTGGCAGCCTTCCACCCCCGCTTCCTGCCGTTCTTCGCATCTAGCCCTTTTCCTTCTCGCAGTTCGCGCGTTCTCCAACTCGAGGCGCATCTTTGGAGGGATTGGAATGGCTGTGCGAAAGAATTTTTATCTTTTCGTTCTCCTATTCGCCACCGTTTTGAACGGCTGGCCGCAGCAGACTGCGGAAGAGGGCATGCCTACCATGGATCAGATGCCAGGCATGAACCACGCTGCAATGAGCATGGGTGAGAAGCCCAAGACTTTCGTGGAAGCAATCGAGCGCCACGCCACCTCCGGTACGAGCGCGGAGCCGAATTCCACGCCCGTGCCCATGCTCATGACCATGAAAGGCCGATGGATGCTGATGCTTCATGGCCAGGCGTTTCTGAATGCGTTGCTGCAGAGTGGGCCACGGGGTTCCGACAAAGTATTTTCGACCAACTGGTTTATGCCCATGGCCCAGCGGCAGTTGGGGCCGGGTACGTTGACGGTGCGTACCATGCTGAGTCTGGAACCTGCCACTATATCGAATCGCTTTTACCCTGAATTGTTCCAGCAGGGCGAGACCGCATATGGCAGGCCGATTGTGGACGGCCAGCATCCGCATGATTTCATCATGGAACTAGCGGCCCTGTATGACCTAAGGCTCGGGGAGAACGGTCTGCTGTCGTTCTATGCGGCCCCCGTCGGCGATCCTGCCATAGGGCCTACGGCGTATCCGCACCGTGCCTCGGCCTCGGAAGATCCCATCGCCACCCTGGGACATCATCTCGAGGATTCCACTCACCTCGCCGACGACGTCATAACTGCGGGTCTGGCTTACAAGATTGCGCGCCTGGAGGCTTCCGGCTTTCATGGCCGCGAGCCCAACGAATTCCGCTGGGACATTGATTCCGGAAAAGTCGATTCCTGGTCGATTCGGGCGACGCTAAATCCGGCGCAAAACTGGAGCGCACAGTACTCTATCGCCCACCTCACCAGTCCCGAAGCCCTGCACCCGGAAGAGGACCTTCAGCGGATGACCGCTTCCCTGATGTACAACCGTGCGTTCACGCGCGGAAATTGGGCCACTACTCTGCTTTGGGGACGCAACCGAAGCCTCGAAACCGGCCTGGTGTGGAACGGCTATCTGGCCGAGTCGACGGTCCGCTTTGCGCGACGGAATTATGTTTGGGTACGCATTGAAAACGCAGATCGCACGAATGAATTGCTGTTGCGCAACCAGCTGGAACCGCCGAATTTCCAGGAGAACATAATTGGCAGGGTGCAAGCCTACACGGCCGGCTACGATCGCGACATTGATCTGATTCCCCACCTCGCCACCGGCATCGGGACGCAGTTCACTGTTTATTCAACTCCCAGCCCGTTGCAGGAGCAGTACGGCGCCCATCCCGTCGGTGCCGTCGTGTTCTTGCGTGTGCGACCCTTTGGCAGTGAACGCTGAGACGCACCTCCCGCGCGCAATAGAGGCCTCATCTCTCCAAGGTGTATGATGCCGGGCCCATGAAAATTCGCACTCTGCTGATTTGCATTCTGTGGCTAGGTGCGGCGCTCAGCGCACAAGAGCCACCGAAAGGCGCGTATAGCGCCGAGTTCCTTCCCCTGCAGATCGAGCGGCAGGACCTGCGCATGGCGTACCGCGACGTTAAGCCGGCCGCCAACTCGAACGGGAAAACCGTTCTGCTGCTGCACGGCAAGAACTTCTCCGGATTTTACTGGGAGCGCGTCATACGCCTGCTGGCATCGCGCGGGTATCACGTAGTGGCGCCCGACCAGATCGGCTTCGGCCTCTCCTCGCGGCCCGACATCCATTACAGCCTCCACCAGATGGCAGCCAATACCAGGGCTTTGCTCGATCATCTGGGGATCGCGCGCGCGGTCGTCGTAGGCCACTCCATGGGCGGAATGCTGGCGACGCGCTTCACGCTGCTCTATCCCGGAATGGTGGAGAAACTGGTGCTCGAGGATCCCATCGGCCTGGAGGATTACCGCACCTTTGTTCCCTACGCTTCGATCGAGGAACTTTATAAAAGCGAGCTAAACGCTAGCTACGAGAGCTTTTTCAATTATCAGAGGGGCTACTACACGAGCTGGAAGCCTGAGTATGAGCAGTATGTGCGGGACCAGGCATGGGTGCTGGGGACGGGCGAGTATCCGCGCGACGCCCGGGCTTCGGCCTTGACCTCGGAGATGGTCTACCAGCAGCCGGTGTGCTACGAATTCTCGCGGATCGAGAGGCCGGCGTTGCTCATCATCGGCCACGAAGACCACACCGTTCCGGGCAAGGCGCGGCTTTCACCGGAGATGAAAGCTGTGGCCGGCGATTATCCCAAGCTGGGGAGGAAAGCGCAGGAGATGATTCGCGGGTCGAAGCTGGTCGAGGTGCCAGGGGCCGGACACATTCCCCACATTGAACAGCCCGAGGCGTTTGACCAGGCGCTGCTGTCTTTTCTCGCCGAGCAATGACGCTCAGCGACCCAAGCCACCGGGTTTACAGAAATCTACTTAACGATTCGAGAACCCTCTTGACAGCTCATTCGGCGGAGACGTAGACTCCGCGCGCCTTTTGTGGGGGCCAGCAAGGCGGGATTCTTCCTTGCTCACGGGGCACGAATCCGCTTTCGTGATCACCTCCCCGTGACGCCAACGTCGACCTGTTTCTGAAGATCTTCTTGACGAAGGATTCCGACGGCATCCCTGTGCGCGCCGCCTTTCCCGAGTCAGCACTCCAAGGAGGAGTAAATGTCGGCCAAGGATAAGCTTCGGCTACTCAAAACTGCCTTGTTCACCGCCGCGGTTGCCGGTGTGGTGCTCGGCTGGGGCGTGCCTGCGAAGGCCCACGTTACTGCGATCGTAGTCGACTCCACCGCGTCGGCTTACGGCGGCGCCGCCATCGGCACAGCCGGTCCCTATGTCACGCTGAAGGGGCGCGTCTTCGGCGAACTTGATCCCCACTCACGGCACAATGAGATCATTCAGGACATCGAGCTCGCTCCCAGGAACGCGAACGGCAACGTGGAGTACATCGCCACCTTCCAAATCACTATGCCGGCGACTCCCAGTCTTGCCAGCGGGCTGATGTTCTACGAAGTGTCCAATCGCGGCAGCAACCCGATCCCGGGCACTGCGGCCTCGGTGGTTCCGGGCGCTATCTACGTCGTGAGCGGCTGGCAAGGTGATTTGTTGGCGCATTGTACGACGCCCTACCCTTGCACATCCCTCACTGTCCCCTATACCGGCACCCAACAGGTCATCCAGGTACCGGTGGCCACGCATCGCGATGGCTCGACCATCACCGGCCCGGTCTATGGCCACATTGCCAACGCGACCGGCAGTACGGCGCAGATGGTCATCTTCAGCCAGCCGGTACCCTATCAGCCGCTCAGCATGGATACGACGAAGACGCCCTTTTGGAGCCTGGCTTCGCAAACCATCACTGGCGTCGACGGCCCGAAGACCTTTATCCCGAGCTCGGACTGGGCCTGGGCGGACTGCCGGACGGTCCCGTTCCCTGGCACTCCCGACCCAACGCGCATCTGCCTGAACGGCGGCTTCAATCCGAACCTGCTCTATGAGATGGTGTTCACGGCCAAGGATCCGCTGGTGCTTGGCGTCGGCTACGCCGCGACACGCGATTTCATCTCATTCCTCCATCACGCGAGGACGGACCGCCAGGGCGCGGCCAACCCCGTCGCTGGCCTGGTGCACAAGGTCATCAGCGTTGGCGTATCGCAGTCCGGTTCGTTCATTCGCTCGTCGATCCATCTGGGATTCAACCAGGATGAGCATGACCGTCAGGTGGTGGACGGTGCCTGGCCGCAGATCGATGGACGCCAGCTCTATATGAACGTCCGCTTCGCCCTGCCCGACGTCATCACCAACCTCTACATGATGTCGGATGAAGCGCCGGTCTGGTGGGCCGAGTATCCCGACCTGGCTCGCCATTACCCTCCCGAAGGCATGCTGCATCGCTGCACGGAAACCTGGACCTGCCCCGAAATCCTGGAGACCTTCGGCTCGCTGGAGTTTTATGACGAGAAGATGTCCCCCGACCTGATCGGCTACACCGCCGAGGAAGACATCCCGCTGCCCCGGAAGGTCCACAGATACTACTTCCCGGCGACCACCCATGGCGGTGGCGGGGGTGGTTTCACTTACAACCCAACTCCGGCAGCGACCAGCGGCTGCGTCTATCCCGCGAATCCCAACCCGGAATCCGACACCGCCAACGCGTTGCAGGACGCCTTCGTCGACCTGATCATGAACGGCACCGCGATGCCGCCGAGTGCCTATCCCACACTCCGGAACAGAGAACTCGTGCCGGCCACGCAGCAAGCGGAAGGCTTCCCCAACATTCCGGGCTATCCGTTCGAGGGCAACCAGATCAACTTCACCGAGCTGTTTGATTTCGGCCACAAACTCGACTACCACGACCAGACCGGCATCGTGACCATCCAGCCGCCGAAGGTCAAACGGGTGCTGCCGACGTATGCCGTGAAGGTCAATTCCGATGGCAACGAGTATGCCGGCGTCCCGTCGGTTCTCCTGCAGGCGCCGCTGGCAACCTATACCGGCTGGAACACCTATGCCACGGGGATCTACAAGGGCCAGCAGTGTGGACTGACCGCCTCATCATGGCCATTCCTGGAGACGACGGCGGAACGGATGGCGTCGACCGATCCTCGTCCGTCACTCGAGGAGCGGTATGGTACCCACGCCGGCTATGTCTGCGTCGTAACCAATGCGGCGAACAAGGCCGTCAGCGAGCGTTTCCTGCGCGCGAGCGCGGCAACAACGCTCATTTCTCAAGCGAGCGCGGGTAACGTACTGGTCGGAGTTACGCCAACTTCTGCTGATACGGCGCTGGCCAACAAACTGTGTTCGACCGCTCCCTAACCCGGAGCAATTCCGAGAATGATTGGCCCCCGTCGTCCGCGACGGGGCATTTTTGTCGCGGCCCGGCCCTCCCTGTGCGGGAAACGCAGGAGGTAGCAGGTGGTGGACCACACTTCCCCACGCGCTGGGTTATAGTGTTCTGAGCCACGGTGATCCATCTCCACTCACAACACAGGACCTGGGTAACGGCCGGCGTGCTGCTGTGCCTGCTGGCCGCAGGCTGCGGCCGGAAGATCGGCAAGGCCAAAGAGTACGCCTACGTTTCGGCGCAGGAGGCCTTCCTGCGCGACCAGATCGCGACCGTCTACAAGAAGGTGGGCAAGGTCCAGAATGGCGAGCGCGTCGAGGTGCTCGAGAAGTACCGTCGCTTTGTCCGCGTGCGGAACGAGGCTAACGAAATCGGTTGGATCGAGTTGCGCTACCTGACCAGCGCCGAGGTCTATGACGAGTGCCAGAAGCTGGCCACCGAGCATGCCTCCGACACGGTGCAGGCGCCTGCCACTACGCGCTTTGCCACCAACCTGCACGTTACGCCCGAACGCGAAGGCGAACACCTCTACCAGTTGAAGGAGGGAAGCAAGCTGGAGATGCTGGCGCGCGCCACCTCGGAGAAGCCCGTGCCCCAGAGCGGCGCCCAGCCCAAGCCGGTCGTGGCCAGAAAGGGCAAGGAGAAGGAAGAAACTCCGTCCAAATCGATGGAGGACTGGTGGCTGGTTCGGGTGACACCATCGCCCGGCAGTTCCGCCCCGGCGCGCGTGGGATGGGTGCTGGCGCGCATGGTGGACCTCGACGTGCCGGTCGAGATTGGGCAGTACGCGGAGGGCCAGCGGATCATCGCGTTTTTTGTCCTCAACCAGGTGGAGGATCTGAACAAGCAGGTTCCGCAGTACGTGGTTGCGGTGAACGAGCCGCACGATGGCATGCCGTTCGACTTCAATCAGATCCGCGTCTTCACGTGGAATGTGAAGAAGCACCGGTATGAAACCGCCTACCGCGAGCGCAAGCTGCAGGGGGTGCTCCCCATCCGTGTCGGCCAGCAGGAGTTCGAGAAGGAAGGCAAGCTGCCGATCTTCGTCCTGCGCGTGAAAGACGACGCCGGCGACGTCGACGTTCGCACCTACAAGATGAATGGTGTAATGGTGCGCCGCGTGCTCCCACCCGGCGCGGAGAAGCCGGCCGCAAAAACGGCGGCGCCTGCGCGCAAGCGGCGGCGGTGAGTGCGAGTACCGGCGCCAAGTGGTTGGGGGACTGGTTTGCGGTACTTGGTACTGAGTACCAGGTACTAAGAATAAAACTCCGCGATCGACTCCACCACGTAGCGCGGCTCGTCAGCGGTTAGCTCGGGGAACATAGGCAGCGCCAGCACTTCGCGCGCGGCGCATTCGGATTCCGGCAGGTCGCCCTCCCTATATCCCAGGTATGCGAAGCATTTCTGCAGGTGCAGGGGCCGAGGATAGTACACCTGGGTGCCGATGCCGCGTGCGGTCAGGAACTGGCGAAGTTCATCACGGAGCCTGGCGCGGATGACGTACTGGTGGAAGATGTGGTGAGCCTGGGGAGCGGTTTCAAGCAGGCGCACCGGAGCCAGGGCATGAGGTCCTCCGGCGATCAAACCGGCGCGCGCGAAGAGGCGGTCGTATTCGGCAGCATGTTCGCGGCGGCGGGCGTTCCAGCGCTCCAGGTGCTGCAGCTTCACCCGCAGAACTGCGGCCTGCAGCGCGTCCAGACGGCTATTGGCGCCAATCTCATCATGAATGTAGCGCTCACGGCTACCGAGGTTGCGCAGGCTGCGCAGGCGCGCGGCGATCCCGGAGTCGGAGGTCGTCACGCAGCCGGCATCGCCGAAGGCTCCAAGATTCTTGGTGGGATAGAAGCTGAATGCGGCCGCCGTGCCCAGCGTGCCCGCGCGCCGTCCGCGCCACAACGCGCCGAAGGCCTGGGCGGCGTCTTCGATGACCGCCAGCCGGTGCTCGGCGGCGATGCTGGAGAAGGCGTCCATGTCAGCGCACTGCCCGTAGAGATGCACGGGCAGCAGCGCCCGCAACCTGGCCGGACGTGAATCAGTGAGACGCTGCTCGACCAGAGCCGGATCGAGGTTTAGCGTATGTGAGTCGATATCCATCAGCACCGGGCGCGCGCCTGCGCGCACGATTGCGGCGGCGGATGAGAAGAAGCTGAACGCGGTGGTGATGACCTCGTCGCCGGGACCGACGCCCGAGGCCTCGAGCGCCAGCCACAAGGCGTCGGTGCCAGAAGCGCAGCCCACCACATAAGCCGCTCCTAAGTAGGCGGCGGATTCACGTTCGAACGCCGCCACCTCGTCGCCCAGGATGAACTGCTGCGACTGCGCCACACGTTCAAGCGCCTGATCGATCTCGCGGCGGATCTCGGCGTACTGCCGCTTCAAATCGAGTTGTGGCACCTGACGAGCCGCGGGAGCTTTAAGGGCCGATTCCTTCACAGGATTCGAAATTGTAGCACTGGACTGCAGGCGTGGCGGAGAGGGTGGCAGCACGCCGTCTGCGAGCGATGCCTGCCAGCCGGCGAGCGAAACACGCAAACCGTTCAGCGCGATCCCGCAGTAGTCTTCCGGATAGTCCGCCAGCTTTCGGCTGGCGCGGGCCAGCAGCGATCGCGCTCCTGCGATGTTACCGGTCGAGTGATGGTGCAGGCCGACGGCGGCCTGGATCACGGCCTGCAGGAATGCTTTTTCCTGGCCCTGCAATTCGCGCCACACGTCTTCCAGAACTTCGTGGGCTTCGAAGAAGCTGCCGGCATTGAAGAGTTCGATGCCGTGCTGGAGTTTGGCCGTGTCCATCACGCCGCTCTGAAATGGCTAGCGGCCGAACAGCGGATAGTGGCTGGCCGCGCCCATGAAGAACAGCATGGGGAAAGAAACGAAGAAGTTGGCGCGCGAAGCGATGAAGGCCTGGCGCGTCATGCGGGCGAGCTTGTCAGGCATGGGACCGGCGGCGGAGGTTTCCCGCGTCCAGGCGATGAGTCGCTTATTGGCCCGCCAGACGATGCCCCACACATTCAGCAGCATGAACCATCCCAGCCCTCCGCCTACGCCGATGGAAAGCACGCGGTTGTTCTCAACCTGCGAATTCCAGCTCAGAAAAATCACGGCCGCGCCGAAAAGAATCACGGCAAAGATAACCGCCAGCAGCCTTCCATTATTGAGCGCGCCTTTGCCGGCCATGAGCACTCCCTGCTCGATGACGAAGGCCAGCGTCCACACCAGGAAGAAGCTGCCGAAGACGCTACCGGGGTTGTAATCGTGATTGCGGGCGTCGAGGACGGTGATCCGCGACCAGAAAGCGATTCCGGCCAGCACCGTCACCACCGCTCCCCAGCGAAACCACCACAGCGACAGCGACAGCAGCGTGGGATTGACTTTCGCCTTGGTCGGGGCGTCGATCTGCTTCTGCAAAGGCATGTTCACGAGATTGAAGAAATAGAGCAGGCCGATCCAGGTGATGGCGGCGGCAAAATGGATCCAGCGCAGAATGATCTCGTAGTTGCTGCCGAAATCCGTGGGCGGATGAAAGGGGATGCTGAGCAACGCTGGCGTGACGGGCATCATCTCTCCTTGGACGGAGGGCATAGTTGCACGCAGGCAGACGGCTGTCAATGCGGGTTGCAAAACCCGGAGCCCAGCCGTATCGTACCAGTAGGCCCGCGGGCGATTCTGCGTCCTTTTTTTTGGCGACACAATATTCTCGTAGTTCGGGAGATCGGCGATGGATAAGCCGGCACAGAATATTCAAGACTCCTTCCTCAATAACGCGCGCAAGGAAAAAGCGGCCATTACCATTTATCTGCTGAGCGGGGTGAAGTTGACTGGGCGCATCCGCTCCTTCGACAAATACTCGGTGGTGCTGGAGACCAACAACCAGGAGCAACTGATCTTCAAGCACGCCATCTCCACCGTGGTCACGCCACGGGCTCCGCACACGATGGAGCGCCCGGCGCACATCGACGCCAAACCGGCCGCCTCGGCGCCGCAGGCGGTGTCCGGAGCAACGGCCACTCCTTCCGGCACGGAGGGATAAACGATCCGTAGTTCCCGCGCAAACCGGTCCGCTCCCGGCGGCAGGGGAGTGCCTACCTCACACGAGCGCAATGAACGCGCCTTTCTCGTCGGCCTCGACTACCGGCCCCGGCGCAAGCCGTGGAAGCAGGTGCAACCGGCGAGCGTTCCGCAGATGGCGCGCGATAGCAGCATGGCGCACGCTGCCGAGGGCGCGTCCTCGGATTTCAGCGCCCAGGAGTCGATGGCCGAGCTGCGCGAGCTGGCGGTGAGCGCCGGGGCCGATGTCGTCGGAGAGTTCATCCAGTCGCGTGAAAAACCGGACCCGGCGACGCTGGTTGGGCGCGGCAAGCTGGAGGAGATCGCCGGAGCGGCGGCTTCGGCGGGCGCCGATCTCGTCATCTTCGACCACGATCTCTCACCCTCTCAGCAGCGCAACGTCGAAAATGCGGTTCAGGTGCGGGTGATCGACCGCACCCAACTCATCCTCGACATTTTCGCGCGCCACGCCCGCACCCGCGAAGGGCAATTGCAGGTGGAACTGGCGCAACTGGGATACCTGCTGCCGCGGCTTGCCGGACGCGGCATCGAGATGTCGCAGATCGCGGGCACGGCGGGCGGCGGCCGCGGCCCCATCGGCACCCGCGGTCCCGGTGAGACCCAGCTTGAGACCGACCGCCGCAAGATTGCCCGGCGCATACGGTACATCCAGCAGCAGGTGGAGAGCGTGCGCCGCACGCGCGCGCAGCAGCGGCAGCGGCGGGAGTCGGCGCCCGTGGCGACTGTTGCTCTGGTCGGCTACACCAATGCCGGAAAATCCACGCTGTTCAACGCGCTGACGCGGGCGAGCGTGCTGGAATCGCCGCGGCTGTTCGCTACGCTCGATCCTACCATCCGCGCCGTACAGTTGCCGTCGCGGCGCAAAGCGCTGCTATCGGACACGGTGGGATTCATCCGCAACCTGCCGCACACGCTGGTAACCTCGTTCCGCGCGACGCTTGAAGAAGTGCAGCGCGCGTCGCTGCTGCTCGAGGTCTCGGATGTGACCAGCCCGGTCGCGGCCGAGCAGGATGCCCAGGTGGAGAAGGTGCTGCGCGAGCTCGAAGTACAAGGCAAACCGCGGCTGCGGGTGCTTAACAAGATCGATCTGTTGCCGGCTGCCCGGCGGGACGCGCTCCAGGACGACGCAGCCACTGTCCATGTGTCGGCAGTAAGGGGGACAGGAATCTCGACGCTGCTGGATCGGATCGACGAGGTGTTGCAGGAGGATCCGCTCAGTCGCGTGCGGTTGCGTGTGCCGCAGCGCGAGGGCAAGGCGTTGTCGCTGCTCGACGGTAGCGCACGCGTGTTTTCGCGCGAGTATCGGGATGGATTTGTGGATCTGGACGCGCAAGTGCCGGAGTCAGTGTTGCGGAAGGTCAGGCCGTTTGTGAGGGATTAGCGATCACTGAGTACTTGGTGCTGAGTACTGTGGCTAAAACAAATGGGCCGGCTGCCAAGAAGCGGTGACTTTTCCTTGGCCTCCAGCCCATTCGATCCTGACTTGGATCGGAGGTGATGTTTATATGCTAATCCTGCTGCTGCAAAAGTCAAGTCGGCCAGGGGTACATCGTCTGAAAGACCGTGCCGGGCAGTGACCGCTTCCCATCCCAGCTAACTCCATGAAAACTCGCATCAATCCTGCATCCGCCCGCGTTGACACAACCGGCATGGGATGGTAGTTTGATGGGTTTGACGCCATCGTAAATTTTCTGTTTTCCAGGGGTCCCCGACCAAGCCGCCTTTGCTTGGTTGGGGTCAGAGGCTGGTCTAACGATTCCATGGATGAGATTCTTCGGCAGCTAGGCGAACTCCTGCTTGCAGCCATCCCCACTGTGGTGGTGTTCGTCATCCTGTTCGTCGCCTACAAGCTGATCGTGCACAAGCCGCTGGTGGGGGTGCTGGAGGAGCGACGGGCACTCACGCAGGGCGCGGTGGAGAAGGCCAATGCGGACATCGCGGCTGCGGAGGCGCGCACCGCCGAATACGAGCAGCGCCTGCGCGATGCCCGGCTGTCCATCTTCAAGAGGCTGGAAGTGCGCCGCCAGCAGTGGTTGCAGGCTCGCACCGCAGCGGTGACCGACGCCCGGGCAGCGGCGGAGACGCGCGTCAAGGCAGCGCGGACCTCCCTTGAGCAGGACGTGG
>Ga0335079_10008760_pt1 | contig 11527 bp, 7 predicted proteins | sample Lox_Sample_33_FD_206719 | JGI IMG/M metagenome (GOLD analysis project Ga0335079, IMG submission 206719) | Soil microbial communities from Loxahatchee National Wildlife Refuge, Florida, United States - Lox_Sample_3.3 | ecosystem: Environmental > Terrestrial > Soil > Wetlands | place: USA: Florida... | reverse complement strand
TCCCGGCCAGCGCCCAGATCAATGTTTGATTGAGCGACGGCCAAACGCCGCCGTTCACTTGCGTTCCCGGTTCGGCCTTCCATGCGCCGCGCTGCACTTGATCCGGCCCTTCGCTGAGCTGGATCGCCCCAATCGGCGAAACCTGGCGCAGCTTTTGATCGATGTTCCGGATCAGCGTCTGCGTCTGGTCCGCGTCAGCGCTTCCTCCAATCACGGCCCAAGGCTGGGGCTCGATCCACACGCATTTTTCACCTAACCAGCCATCCGTCGGCCCCATCCATGCTCGCCGAAACCAATGGCCCGTCCACTGCGCCCGCACCGCCCGGCGGTGCGCTTCGGCTTTTTGCCGGATCGCCGAAGTTACCCCCTCTTCCACTCCCGCATACTTCAACAGCCGCGAGTAGTAATCGAAAACGTATGCCGCCATCGCGGAATTGAGTACGCTCTCGCCCTTGTCTACAACTTCCTTCGACTCCGCCTGCGTCGTCCACGCGTTCACCAGCGCGTCGTTCCAGTCGTCCTGCAACATGCGCATCAGGCCGTGCTCCCCGGTCTTCACGTCCTCCGTCAAATGCCGGTAACAGCGGGCCAAAAGCCTTCGCACCGTGTCTCGCCCTGCGCTCTCCCCGTAGACGGTCACTACGTCTGAATCGAGGAATCCGGCGTCGCGTGTGGCCAGAACATATTCACAGACCGCCCAAATCAGCCACAACGGCATGTCGCTGGAATTGTCGCTGGTGGTTGGCATCGGCATGCCCTGCCCCACAATCCCGTACGGCATCGATCCGTCCGGCCGCACCTCGCTTAGCGTGTAGCGCAGGACTTCCCTTACCAGCGTGGGATCGCTGAACAGAAACGGCAACGCATGTTGCAGTGGATCGCGCGCCGCGCCCTGAAATCCCATTACGTACTGATAAATGCTGGCTTGCGAGACGATGTGCTGCTTGAAAAAGTCATCGTAGGTAAAGCCGCTGCGCAGGTAGTAGTGGTTCCAGGTGACTTCCCGCTCGACCCACGGCTCGTCCGGCGTACTGAATCGCAGCCCATACCGTTTCCATTGCGCACTCGACTCCCGCAGCGCGCTCGCCGCGCCCTGGCGATGCTTCGAGACGAGACCATCCAGGTCGGTGCCCGGTACAACATAACCGTAGAGAAAACTGAGCGTGCGGCTCTCACCTGGCTTGAGCGAAATCTTTTGCTCGAGCAGCAAAGCGCCCTCGGGCCCGGTTTGCCCCAGGTCGCCATTCAGTGCGCGTTCCAGCCCCGCCGGATGGTTGGCGCCTCCCGCGCCAAAGAATCCTTTTCCATCGGTGGTCATTCCGCTCGCGGGACCATCCAGCGACACCAAGAACGTCGGCGGCGGATTCAGATCATCAAAAGCTGCGTTTTTCGGAGCCTTGGGATCAGGCGCCGTTAGAAATACATCCGGATTCTTCTCAAAGTTCGCGACGATTCCCTGAAACAGCCGCTCCTCGGCCGGATCGCGCCCCAGAAACTCCTTGGTCTCGAGCATTCCCGCGCCATTGGCGACCGAGCGGAAGTGATGCGCGAAGCGCATCCCAAAGTCTCGTCGCATCTCATGCATATCCTTACCGCCAAAAAGCTCCATGAACGCACGGAACGAGAACTGGTAAACCTGGCATCCCCAGTACTCGATCCAGCGCAGGTTCGCGTCAGCGGCACCCGAGTTCGTAATCGTGGCCTGGGAAATCAGCACGGGATCGTCGCCGAACGGCGCGAAAATGACCTGATCGATCACATATCCATGCCCGGAAACTTTCTTGCGGAAATATCCAATCCCAAACACCCGCTCGAAGCCGTCGGCATTCCCCGGATAGAACGTGCTCAACATCTTCGTCCCGTCGGTCAGGTATCCGATCCCGCCCCCAAAACAACCGCGAGCAGGCGCGCAATCGTTTAGAAACTTCGGCGCACCTTCATCCTGGCGCACACGCACGTGGCCGTAATTCGAGGCGATCGCCACAATGCGACCATTGCCCAATTGATGGATGTGCTCCGTGGCGGCGAGTATGCCCGGATTCACCTCGGTCGCCGCCTTGGGATCTTTGGTCTGATCGCAAGTGTAGCGAAATGCCGGTGACCCGAACTCATCCTCAATCCATTCGCCAAAGTAGCCCGACCCGTAAGCCTTTTTCTGATTGGAAGCCGCAGCTCCGACGGCAGCATTCTGAAATGAAGATCCCCATCCCCGCGACACGACTTTGGCGGCCGCCAGGGTCAAAGCCGCATTCTCCAGAAAACGACGCCGGTCAATGGCCATGCTGCGCCCTCCTGACACCCGTCAAGGCCAGCTTGTTCGAAACGATCTCGACGATCTTTTGGTGCGTCTGGCCGGGCGTCCCGCGAGCATCGACCCTGACGACCCGCCCCGCTTCCCGCTTCGCAATCGCCAGGTAACCGTCGTGCACGCGCCCAAAGAACGCCCGCGTCTCCTGCTCAAACCGGTTCTCGTCGTGGTGTCCGCGGCTCGCGGACTTCGAGTTGCGCTTGTTCCGCCGCCGCGCCCGGCTTACGCTGGCCGCCGGATCCGAGTCCATCAGAATCGTCAGGTCCGGCTGCAGATTCCCGCAGAGCACTCGATGCAGTTCCCGCACCGCCGCGCTTCCCAGCCGCCGCCCGCTACCCTGATACGCCTCGGTCGAGTCCGTAAACCGGTCGCACAGCACGATCCCTCCCGCCGCCAGAGCCGGCTCAATCACCTCGGCAATGTGTTGCGCCCGCGCAGCGAACATGAGCGCCATCTCCGCCAGTGGCGACAATCCCGACGTTCCCGAATCCAGCAGCACCTTGCGGATCTTCTCCGCCGTCGGCGTCCCCCCGGGCTCGCGCGTCTCGACCACCTTATGCCCCGCCTCGCGGAGCACCGCCGCCAGCTTCCGCATCTGCGTGCTTTTGCCCGTTCCGTCGAGCCCTTCAAACGTGATGAATTTCCCGCGCCGCGACATCTGCGGAATCATAGCAGCGCCCGCGCCTCTCTGTACCGTGGCACGCACGGACTGCTATAGTCTTAACTTCCGCCGCGCGTGGGAATCAGTTCATCCGAAAACGAGGGCTCTAGAACAATGAAACTCTCAAGAGTCTTGGGAGTAGTTTGCGCCGCAGTCATCGCAGTTTCCGCATTTGCTGCCACCTCCCCAACCGTCACCATTGCCGTCGACGCAACCACGGCGCCCCGCAAGATTTTCCATGCTTCGCTCAAGATTCCCGCCAGCGCCGGCGACCTGACGCTTTACTACCCCAAGTGGATCCCCGGCGAGCACGCTCCCGACGGCCCAGTCACCGATCTCGCCGGCCTGAAGTTCAGCTCCGGGGGCAAGACGCTCAAATGGCGCCGCGACCTGCTCGACGGCTTCACCCTGCACGTAGACGTCCCACCCGGCGTGACCGAAGTCAGCGCCGAGCTCGATTTCCTCTCTCCCGCGACTCTCGAAGGCGGCTTCTCCGCGGGCTCCTCGGCCACCGATAAGCTGGCCGTCATTAGCTGGAACCAGGTCCTGCTCTATCCCAGCGGCTACAAGTCCGACGACATCAATTACTCCGCCAGCCTGAAGCTTCCCGAAGGCTGGAAGTTCGGCACGCCGCTTCCGGTGACCAGCCAGAGCGGCAACGAGATCAAGTTCGCCACCGTTTCCCTCACCACGCTGGTCGACTCTCCGGTCATCGCTGGAGAATTCCTGAAAGTCGTTCCGCTCGCCTCCGACCCTCCCACGGAAATGGACATCGCTGCCGACAGCGCCGCCGCACTCGACGCCCCTCCGGAACTCTGGAATCGCTACAAAAGCCTGGTCGAGCAAGCCCAGAAGCTCTTCGGCGCTCATCACTATCGCGATTACCACTTCCTGTACACCCTGAGCGATCACGTCGCGCACTTCGGCCTGGAGCATCACGAATCCGACGACAGCCGCGTCGACGAGCGCGCCCTGGTCGACGACACCTCACGCAAACTTTCGGCCTCGCTTCTACCCCACGAATATGTCCACTCTTGGAACGGCAAATTCCGCCGTCCCGCCGACCTGGCTACGCCCGACTACGAGCAGCCCATGCAGGACGACCTGCTCTGGGTCTACGAAGGCCTGACCAACTACCTGGGATTCGTGCTCACCGCCCGCAGCGGCCTGCTCACCACCGAACAAGACCGTGACGACTTGGCCATGACCGCAGCGGCCCTCGATCACCTTCCCGGACGCGAATGGCGCAACCTGCAAGACACGGCCGACGCCGCTCCGCAGCTCTATTTCTCCTCCGAATCCTGGCACTCCTGGCGCCGCGGCACCGACTTCTACAACGAAGACACGCTGAACTGGCTCTGGGCCGACGTCATCATCCGCCAGCAGACCAAAGGCGCGAAGACGCTGGACGATTTCTGCCATCTCTTTCACGGCGCTCCCAGCACCGGGCCGATGGTCAAGCCCTACACCTTCGACGACGTGGTCAACACGCTGAACCAGGTCGCAGCCTACGACTGGCGCGGATTCTGGAACGAACGCCTCACCAATCACGGCCCCGGCGCGCCTCTGGGCGGTATCGTGGGCAGCGGATGGAAAGTCGTCTACGACGAAACTCCTTCGGAAATGCTGAACAATTCCGCGGGCGCCTACCACTTTGTGCCCGCCGCCGTCGCCATCGGCCTCGAAGTGCGCGAAGATGGCGCCATCAACGACACCATCGAAGGCATGCCCGCCGCGAAAGCGGGCATCGGTCCAGGCATGAAGGTGATCGCCGTGAATGGTCGTCATTTTTCTGGGGAAGTACTACGCGACGCCATCAAGGCCGCGAAGACCGGTACCGTCCCAATCGATTTGCTTGTCGAAAACACCGACTACTACAAAACGTACAAGATCGACTACCACGGCGGCGAAAGCTACCCGCACTTGGTCCGCGACGACTCCAAGCCAGACTTGCTCAGCGACATCTTGAAAGCAAAATAACTCCGCGGCTTCAAGTGACGTTTTGAGAGCAGAATAGCTCCGCACCGTCAATCGACGTCATCCTGAGGAGGGCGCCAGCCCTCCGAGGGACCCTACGAAGCGCGTAAAGCAGCATTGCGGTGGACGGGGTCGTCTATGCTGCAAGCGTTGCAGGCATTCCCATCCGCGACATCGTAGCCCTCCTCCGTCGTACGATCCCTCACGCCCGCTTCCCCGCCGTTCAGGATGACAAGTCTCTGGAACAGCGCAACTCCTGTTAGCATATTCGCGGCCTCACGCCCAGACCATCCATGATCCGCAAACTCGCCGCATCCCTCTCGCTCGCCGCTCTGTCGCTCTGCGACACCGCCCCCGCTCAGTCCATCCTCGGCTTCACGCCCTCTTCTTCCGCTCACGAAACCGAGATCGAAACCAAATTCAAATCCATCCCCACTCCCGACGAAGAACGCCGCCAGCACCGCATCTTGACCGCCGAACCCCACATCGCCGGTTCGAAACGCAACAACGAACTCGCCGAGTACATTCGCGACGAATGGAAGAAGCAGGGACTCGAAGACGTCATCATCCGCCGCTACGACGTCTACGGCACCAATCCCAAGAGCGCCTCACTGGAGATGATCGCACCCACGCATTATCGGGCGCTTCTGCGCGAAACCCCGCTCCCCGGCGACGATGACTCGAAGAATCCCGCCATCAGCGGCGCTTGGCTAGGCATGTCGATCTCCGGCGATGTTACCGCTCCCGTCGTCTACGCCCACAGCGGCAATCCCGAAGACTACGATCTGCTGCGCAAGCACGGCATCACCGTCAAAGGCAAAATTGTTCTCGTGCGTTATTCGAATCCCTATAGCTATCGCGGATTCAAAGCGCTCACCGCGCAGCGCGAAGGCGCGGCCGCAATTCTCATCTACAGTGATCCGCAAGAAGACGGATACAAGAAAGGTAAAGTCGATCCCGACGGCCCCTGGGGCCCCGAGTATCACATCCAGCGCGGCGCCATCACCTACGACTTCATGGTCCCAGGCGACCCGCTGACGCCCGGTTGGGCATCCGTGCCGGGCGCAAAGCGCATTCCCATCGAAGACGCAACTTCCGCCCCGAAGATCATGGCGCTCCCTCTCTCCTGGCACGATGCCAAACCGCTGCTCGAAAACATGGACGGCCCGCTCGCGCCGGAAGCCTGGAGAGGCGCGCTGCCCATCAAGTATCACCTGGGCGGCGAGCGCGTGAAGGTTCATCTGAAAATCGAGATGGACAACGGCACGCAACCTTATTACGTCGTCGAAGGCCGCATCCGGGGCGCCGAACTTCCAGACGAATGGGTCGTGCTCGGCAATCACCGCGACGCCTGGGTCTTCGGCGGCGTCGATCCCTCCAGCGGCACCGCGTCGATGATGGAACTGACTCGCGCGCTGGGGAAGCTGGCGAAAGAGGGAATGCGCCCACGCCGCACGCTCGTCATCTGCAGTTGGGATGGCGAAGAAGTCGGCCTCACCGGTTCCACCGAATGGGGAGAACAATTCGCCGACGAGCTCCGCAGCAAGGCCGTCGCTTATATCAACGTCGACGAGGCAACTTCCGGCCCCAACTTCCACGGCCAGGCCGTCGCGTCACTCGTCCCCATGCTCGAAGAAGCCACGCATACGCTGCAGGATCCTTCCGGCAAAAGTCTCTATGACGCATGGAAAGAAACCGCAGCGCGAGAGAAAGAAGAAGGCAAGCAGTCCGGCCAGATGAACGACTCCGGCGTCAGCGACCGCACTCTAGCCGACACCCGCATCGGCAGCGGCTCCGACCATACCGTCTTCCTCAACTTCGTCGGCATGCCCGTCATCGGCCTCCAGTTCGACGGAGACTACGGCGTCTACCATTCCGCCTACGACGACTTCTACTGGATGAACCACTTCGGCGATCCCGGCTACAAATACCACACGCTCATGAGCCAACTCTGGGGCGTAACCGCGCTCCGCCTCGCGAACGCCGACCTGCTCCCCTTCGACTTCGCCAGCTACGCCAACAACGTCCGTCAATTCGTGAACGAACTCGCCACGAAAAACCCTGTCCTCCTGAGCGGAGTGACGGGTTCGCGAAGCGGAGCCGTCACGGTGTCGAAGGACCCCACGCAAGCGAGCACCACCGGTGGCCCGACCGGGAGTTTCTATAACGGATTTGTCTCAAACTTCTTAGGCCCGGGAGGCGATACAACCAAGACTCAGTTTGACCTGACCAGCGTCCGAAAAGAGATCGACAACTTCGAAGCTTCCGGCAAGCTCCTCAACCAATCGATCACTCGCAAACTCTCGGCCGGCCCCATCGACGCCAAGCTCGCCGCAACCTTAAACCACGGTATGATGCAGGTCGAACGCAACTGGCTCAACCCCGATGGCATCCCCGGCCGCCCCTGGTTCAAGCACATCCTCTATGGCGCGAGATTCACCTACGCCCACCTGGAACTCCCAGGCCTGACTGAAGCCGTCGAAGCGCGAGATTGGCCCAGGGCCAAACAGCAAGCAGAGATCCTGCAGCGCGCGCTGGAGAAGAACACAAAGCTACTGGATGACCTCAACGCCAACCTGAGATGATTGCCCCCTCAAACTTGTCATCCTGAACGTCGGCGAAGCCGCCGTGAGGGGACGCGAAGATCGGGCCGAAGAAACGAAGAACCGCATCACCACCTCACGCCAATCCACGAATCAGATTCGAAATGTTCTACTCAAGAAATGCCTCGTCTCGTGACTCGAGGGGGGTGCCGATCCTTGTCGCGTCTTTTTGCGACAGGGTAGGGACTTTGACTTACGCAATGACAACCCGGGCGCAGCTCTCAGTACCCGCCACTAGATTGACGACACACTTAGCGATCTTGGCGCCGCCGACGGACGATGGCTCGATGGGATTCGCATAATCCTCCACCACAGAGCAAACTAGGCGGAGGTCGATGATGTTCAGACCGAATTCGATCCCGACTCTCAGGATCACATCGTTGAAGGCCATAAGGGCGGTCGAAATCAATCGCTGGTACTCCGGGTCGGGAAAACAGCCATTGTAAATGGTGCAAATTGTCAGCGGTAAGCCCGTCCGCCTACAAGCTTCGACAGATCGACGGTAGTCTCTTTCAAACTCTTGCGCGACATCATATAAGGCCGTCAAGGCCTGAGCCGTCGACTGGGCAGGCATGCGCAGGATATCCGCGTTTATGATCGCGTCATTTCCCCCAATGCTTAGCACCAGATGCGACGCATCGCTTGGCAGCCTCTCCACCTGGTCAGAAATGTCTTCCGTCGTCGAGCCATCGATGGCAAGGAGTGACGCTTGCCAGCCCGCAGGTAGAAACTTGCGGACCTGCGCAACTACATCCGGCCCACCCGCGGTGTAACGCGCGTTGTCGAATATTGAGTCACCAATTAGAACGACGTGTGCCATGGCGCCCGACTTCACCCTTCAGCCTTCATCTCCCGCTCCATCACCCTGCGCAGCGCGGCGTTGATCCGCGTTTGGTACCGGCGGCCCTCCCGCTTAAACCATGCCAACACGTCAGCATCCAGTCGCAGCGTGACCGGCTTCTTGATCGGCTTGTAGAACTCCAGAACCTCTTCCATCGCAGCCGAACGCCGCTTCGATGACTCAACCGACGCGCGCAGCGTCAACCCCTTTCGCCTCCGCGCTTTCTTCCGCGATGCACTCGCCCGCCGGCCTTTTACAGCCTTCTTAACTCGTTGTCGATGTTTCATATAGGCCACCTTACTTATAATCTTGTACGTACACAACCGTAATAAAAGTGTTCCTGCAGGAACACTGTGGAAAACTCGCGAAGGCCCCCCGTATCCGCCTCATCCTGCTGCACTTTCTTCCATCGGGACATCATCTTCCTGCATAAACGCGAAGGCCTCCTGCGGCACAGGGTTCTGCCACACCGGCGCAAACGACTGCCGGTGCAGTGGAGTCGGCCCGAACTCGCGCAGCGCAGCCAGATGCTTCGGCGTGCTGTAGCCCTTATGCGAGGCCAGCCCATAGGCAGGAAACACCGCGTCCCACTCGCGCATCATGCGATCGCGTTCCACCTTCGCCAGGATAGAAGCCGCGGCGATCGATCCCGACAGCGCGTCGCCATGAATGATCGCCACCTGTGTCTGCTCGCAGTCCAGCCGCACCGCGTCCACCAGCAAATGATCTGGCGAAGGCGCCAGCCGCAGCACCGCGTCCCGCATGGCCACGCGCGACGCCTGGTAGATGTTGATCTGATCAATGCGCGCCGCATCGACCGCAGCAATCGCCCACGCGACGACATGCTCACGGATGCGCTCAGCCAGCACCTCACGCCTCTCCGGTGGCAGCAGCTTCGAATCGCGCAAACCGCGCACGCGGTACGCCGGATCCAGAATCACCGCCGCTGCCACGACCGGCCCAAACAACGATCCGCGACCAACTTCGTCGACGCCGGCCACCAGGCTCGCGCCTGACGCCCACGCCTTCTTTTCATACCGCAGCGTGCAGCGCAGCCTCTTCAGCAGGCGCAGCTTGGCTGCGGACGCGGAGAGTGCAGGCGGCTTGATCACAGAAGACATTCGCAAAAGACAAAGAGATTTGCCAATCATCTTCGTCGAGACCACGAAATCGCGCAAGCCAAGATTCATGGTCGACATAGAAATCGACTCTTCGCCTTTCGTTCGGAGCGAAAATCTCATCGAAGGACTCGCCGGGCTCTTTGGCCGCCGCTCCCACCTTCGTAAAGGCCGCTTGGTAACCATTACTGCGATTACGGACGTACATTGCCCGGTCGGACATGTACTGGTAACTTTTTCTCATTAGGCAGGCGAGACGGTCTTGGATAGCAAAACCAATACGTCGTCAGAGAACGGCCTACTGACGGGCAAACTCGTACACCTGGCCATTCCCGTGCGCTGGAACCTCGTTGGGCAAGAAGGGCGCGGGCCCGCGGAGATCGCATGCACCTATGACATCCACCCGCATGGCGCGCGCCTGCTGAGCGCGCGGCCCGTCAACATCGGCGATCTGGTGATGGTAGAACGCGGGCGCAATAAAGCCGTGTGCCAGGTGGTTTGGACGGCAGATCCCGAGTCGCCTTTGCGCGGCCAATTCACCGTTCAGTGTGTCGAGGGTAGAACACCCTGGGATGACGAACTGCGCCAGATGGAAGAACAATACCAGCCGATGGATCTTGATCGGCCACGCAACGGGAAGCGCGGGCCACGCGGATTCAGCCGGCCGGACACGAACCGGCGGCGGCGGCCGCGGTTCTATGTCGAAGGTCAGGCGGAGGTGCTCGACGGCGTGCAGCGCGTGGAATGCGAACTGCAACAGATTTCCGAATATGGCGCTCGCATCGCCGCCACGGAAATCCTGCGGCCTGGAACCGATTTCCGCTTGATGCTGAATGTATTCGACGTCAGCGTTGCCCTCAGGGCGCAAGTGAAGTATCTGGTGGACAATCTTGGCATGGGCGTGGAGTTTCAGGAGATCCGCCGCGGGGACCGCCCGCTACTCAGTTACGTCTTGAGCAAGCTGCGTACGCGCCGGGTCGAGGAGTTCGCGCAGGTAGAGGTGGTCACTGAGCCGCTGGTGGCGGTTGCTGGCTAAGCGCAAAGACACACTACAGCGCGCACGACGGGCCCCGGGCAGCGTAATCCCACAAGCACGTACCACTCGAAGAGCCCTGCGCCTGTAATTCTCCTGAACGTCTCCTCGACGGACCGAAACATTCCTCGCCACGCTTCGTTTACAATCGACCGGGGTTCGCCGGGTTCGAGAATGTCCTCCAATGGAAAGGCCAATGCGGCGCTTGCTGCCGCGCTTATCTTTCTTTTCCTGAGCAGCGCCTCGGCATATCTCGCGTTTTCCCGCTTATACACAACCGAGGGTTGGGTCCGCCACACTCGCGATGTGCAGAGCGCCCTCGCACAATTTGCCATGACCACCGCCCGCGCCGGCCGGCTGCGGGCCGAGTACGTGGATTCCGGCGACCCTGCGCTCCTCGACCGTCAAGCCGAAGTCATCAACCAGGTCAGGTTAACGTTAACATCCCTCCAGCGCCTCACCGGTGACAACGAGCAACAGGAAGCCAACTGCAAGAGCCTCGCCGACCTGACCGAACAGAGGATCATGTTGATCAACCAGGCCATCGAGCTGAAGAGGAGTGGCAAGTCCACGCTTACCGCCCAGGCGGCGATGACCCGGCAGATCGTGGACAACGCTGCAGACACGGACGACCTCATGCAACGCATGTACACGGCGGAGGAGCAACTGCTCTCCCAGCGCGAATCACGGCTCAGCCGTTCGTCGACCGCGATTGCCGTGATTCTGACGGTCAGTCTGTTCCTTGCCCTGATCCTGTTCGTGGTGCATCACCGGCTGCTGGTGGATCAGGTGGCAGCGCGAGCACGGGCCGAAACCGCACAGCGAGCGCTTAGCGCCAGACTGTTGAATGTGCAGGATGTCGAACGCCGCAAGTTCGCCCGGGAACTGCACGACTCCGTGGGGCAACATCTGGCGGCGCTGAAGATGGCCATCTCGATTCTGCAGAAAAAATTGCCACTCGATCCGATTCTGCAGGATTGTCTCAA
>Ga0335079_10008759_pt1 | contig 11528 bp, 7 predicted proteins | sample Lox_Sample_33_FD_206719 | JGI IMG/M metagenome (GOLD analysis project Ga0335079, IMG submission 206719) | Soil microbial communities from Loxahatchee National Wildlife Refuge, Florida, United States - Lox_Sample_3.3 | ecosystem: Environmental > Terrestrial > Soil > Wetlands | place: USA: Florida... | reverse complement strand
CCGTCCGCCGAATCAGAACCCTGACGGGGTAGGTCAGGGCGCGGTCCGAGGTCACATCGAAAACATATTCGGCCGCATCCGGCTCCGATGAGGGATGTTTGCCGGCGAAATAATACTGATACACGTAGCCCTGGGAACTCGCGTACGTTTTCAGCCGCCGGACCGTCATAGGACGATTTGATCCTGCCGCTTCAGATCTTCGCCTCGCGCAAACGCTTGACAGCCGTCTCCGACGTCACCGGCGAATAATAAGTTTCCTTGAAGGTGTAGGAGCGGCCTTTCGCCTCGAGAATGGGCAGAATTTCGATGTGCCAATGATAGTCGTCGTCGAGGGTTTCCCAGTATCCGAGCGTCCCGGAAGGATGCTGGCTGTTCGGCGAAGTATGCAGGACGAGATGAAAGGCATCGGTCAGCGTGAGAATGCGTTGCAAGGTGTGTCGCAACAGAAACGCAAGATCCGCCATGTTACCCACCCGCGAACTCGCGGAGCGCTCGTAGGCGGCTTCGTGGGTACGGGGCAGGATCCAGGTCTCATACGGAACGCGCGGCGCATACGGGCAAAGCGCAATGTAGTCGCCGCGCACTTCGAGGACACGCGCGTTCTGGCGTTCCTCCTGCGACATGATGTCGCAGAATACGCAGCGCTCTTTGCTCTCGAAATAGTCCCGCCCGGCGCGCAGTTCATAGAGTACCCGCCGCGGCACAAAGGTGGTGGCGGTGAGCTGCGAGACCGGATGCGCGAACTCCGCGCCCGCGCGCTCGCCGTGATTCTTGAAAATGCTTACGTACTTGAACCGGCTGTCGCGCTTGAGATCCTGAATGCGAAGCGCCGCCAATCGCAAGAACTGCTCGACTTCGGTGTCAGCAACGTTCCAGATATGCCCCTCGTGATTCGGATTCTCGACCAGCACCTCGTGCGCTCCCACGGCCCGCATCCGGTCGTACAATCCGTCGCCCCGGCGTCCTGCTTCGCCTTCAATGTGATAAAGCGCTTGCGGATGAACGACCGACCGCGCCGCCCAGTTGCCATTGAGGCCCGGCACGGTCGCTACGATCTGACCCGCATCGGCAGCCGGACCACAAAACGGACAGTGGCCGGAGGGTGGAGTGCCGGATGGCATGGCCGGCTCAACGACATCGTCGCCGATGATCACCCAGGAGCGGGTGATCGGATCTTTGCGGAGTTCCATAGTGTAAAGAAGAACAAAACGCAGGGAGCGCGTCAATGACATTCGGGAACGGGTTCCGAAGGTGACGCCTTTCGATGCCGGGCTGACGGTTTGCAAATTCCGCAATTACAAATTACAAAGTTAGCAATTCGTTTATGCCGGACCTCTCCACGCCGCTCATGCGGCAATACGCCGCGATCAAGAAGGAACATCCCAACGCGTTGCTGTTTTTCCGCCTGGGCGATTTCTACGAATTGTTCTTCGATGATGCGATATTGGCGGCGCGCGAGTTGCAAATCACTCTGACCTCGCGCAACAAGGAAAAGGGCATCGACATTCCCATGTGCGGCGTGCCCTACCACGCCGCTGAGGGCTACATTGCGAAACTGATTCGCCGCGGATTCAAGGTTGCCGTTTGCGAGCAAACCGAGGACCCGCGTTTTGCCAAGAAACTGGTGCGGCGCGAGGTAACGCGCGTCGTTACGCCCGGCACATCGGCCGACTCCTCTCTGAATGCGGAGGACAACAACTTTCTGGCGGCGGTGGCAACGGTCGCCGATCGTTTCGGATTTGCCGCGCTCGATCTTTCGACCGGGGAATTCCGGGCCACCGAATTCACCGGAGAATCGGCCGCCAGACGAATTCAAGAAGAACTTGAACAACTCCGCCCAAAGGAGCTGTTATATGGATCTTCTGCGCCCCTGCTCGACCGTTCGAGCGGGGTTGGGCCGGGCGGGTTCGCGGAAACTCCGCTCGAAGACTGGATTTTCTCGCCCGATCACTCCCTGCCATTACTTGAAAACCACTTCGGCGTATTGTCGCTCGAGGGCTTCGGCCTGGCGGGCAAGACGGCGGCGGCATCGGCGGCCGGCGCGATCCTTTATTACATTCGATCCACGCAGCGTGGCACGCTCACGCACGTGGACCGCGTCGGCTTCTACGAGCGGCAGAATTGCCTGGTGCTCGACGCAACCACAGTTCGCAATCTGGAGCTGATTGAGCCGCTCTTCGCCGGTACCGATGCCGGAGTCACACTGTTCCGGTGCCTGGATGCAACCGTCACGCCCATGGGCAAGCGCCTGCTCCGCGCCTGGATGCTGCGGCCATCGCTCGAAACGGCCGAGATTCAGGAGCGCCTGGATGCGGTGGAATCTGAGGTAAAAGCTACAGTCGGCCGCGAGGAATTGCGCCGAACCCTGGACGGCATTTTGGATCTTGAGCGGCTGCTCAGCCGCGTAACCCTTGAGACGGCGAATCCGCGCGATATTCTGGCGCTGGCGGCTTCGCTCGGGCGAATTCCCGGAGTAAAAAAAGCGCTCGCTGGATTTTCGGCCAAAAGGCTGGCTGACCTGCAAGACAGGCTCGATGAACTGGCCGATCTGCGGCAGAAAATCGAGCGGACGATTGTTCCCGAGCCCCCATTGACTCTGGCAGATGGCGGCGTCGTCGCTGCCGGAGTCGACCGGGACCTCGACCAACTCCGCGACTTGAGTCGCAATTCAAAGCAATACCTCGCCCAGGTGGAACAGCGAGAACGCGAACGAACCGGGATTGCCTCGCTGAAGGTGAAGTTTAATTCGATATTCGGCTACTACATCGAGATTTCGAAGGCCAATCTGCACCACGCTCCCACGGACTACGAGCGCAAGCAAACGCTGGTGAATGCAGAGCGCTTTACCACTCCCGAGTTAAAGGAATACGAATCGAAGATTCTGGATGCGCAGGAGAAGATCGTCGAGATCGAGCGGCGATTGTTTTCGGAGCTGCGATCGGCGATTGCCGCCCAGGCGAAGCGTATCCGGCAAACTGCGCTGGCTCTCGCCGAGGTGGACGTGCTCCTTTGTTTCGCGCATATTGCCGCGCTGCGTAACTACTGCAGACCGAAATTTGAGGAGGAACCGGGAGCGAACGACGCTGTTTCCAGCGGGAAGAACGAACATGGCTGCGACCTCGAAATCGTCGACGGCCGCCATCCGGTAATCGAGCAGCAGGAATTTGCCGCCGGCGCGATCGGAACCAACGACCGCTTCGTCCCCAACGATCTTTTTCTGAACTCGACAACGCACAACATCGTCGTGCTGACCGGGCCGAACATGGGCGGCAAGAGCACCTACCTGCGCCAGGCAGCGCTCATCGTCATCATGGCACAGATGGGCTCGTTCGTTCCGGCGCGGGCGGCGCGGCTTGGAATTGTTGACCGCGTCTTTACCCGCATTGGCGCGAGCGACAACCTGGCGCGCGGGCGGTCGACCTTCATGGTCGAAATGACGGAGACGGCGGCGATTCTGCATACGGCGACGGCGCGGTCGCTGATCTTGCTGGACGAAGTCGGCCGCGGCACCGCCACGTATGACGGGCTGGCCATTGCCTGGGCGGCGATCGAGTATTTGCATGCGCGCGTGCGGGCGAAGACGCTGTTTGCTACGCACTATTTTGAGTTGACGGAGTTGGCGGAGCAGTTGAGCGGCGTGAAGAATTATCACGTGTCGGTGAAGGAGGCGGGCGGGAGCGTGGTCTTCCTGCGCAAAGTGGAACCGGGCGCCGCCGACCGCAGCTACGGAATTGAAGTGGCCAAACTGGCGGGGCTGCCCAACGAAGTTGTAGTGCGGGCGCGGGAGGTGCTGGCCGAGCACGAATCTGCCGAGCGCCGCATGACCGAGCATTTAACCCCCGGCTCGACGCCGGACGGAGGACCCGAAGACGGAGGGCCAGAACACAGAAGGGCTCGCCCCACGCAGCTAACGATCTTCACCCCGCTCTCCCAGCCGGTGCTGGAAAAGCTACGCGAAGTAGATTTGAACCGCCTCACCCCGCTAGAGGCGCTAAACTTGCTGGCAGAGCTGAAGAGGGAGATTTAACCTAGCGTTCCGGAAACCACAATGTTTCAGCGATTCTCGGATGAGGCAAAGCGGGCGATTTACTTCAGTGCTCAGCGAGCCATGTATGAGGGGTGTCGGACTACTGCTCAAATATTTCGCTCGAACAAGAACTACGTTCTGACAATGAAGTGGCCACCCCAAATATGAACGCCAGCCTTGGCCAACTCCTAATCATCGGCTTCGACGCCACCGAGATGTCCCCGCATCTCGCTTCCCTGCTCTCGACCATCGAGCCCGCCGGCGTCATCTTGTTCGCCCGCAACATCACCAGCCCCGAACAAACGCACCGCCTGCTGCGCGAATGCCAGAAGTGCGTCGCCACGCCGCTGTTCACCTGCGTAGATCTCGAGGGCGGCGAGGTGGATCGCTTCCGCAATGTGCTGGGGCGCGCGCCTTCGCCGGCCGATGTGTTTGCGACTGGCAGTCGCAAGCTGTTTCGTAAGCATGGACGCATCATCGGGGAGAACTGCCGGGCACTGGGCTTTAACGTGGATTTCGCGCCGGCGCTCGACCTGGCGTTTGATGCCTCGAAGTCGGTGATGAGTTCGCGGGCAGTGTCGGTTGACCCCGGGCAGGTAGTTGCGTATGCGCGCGAGTTTTTGCGCGGGCTGGGAGATGCGGGGGTTATCGGCTGCGGCAAACATTTTCCCGGCCTCGGCGAGGGCAATCTTGACAGCCATCATGATTTGCCGGTGATCGAAAAGTCTCTGAAGAAAATGTGGGAGGAGGATATTGCTCCGTATCGTCTGCTGCGGCGCGAACTGCCGATGGTGATGGTCTCGCATGCGGCGTTCCCCGCGATCACGAAAACGAAAACGCCCGCCTCCCTCAGCAAAAAGTGGATCACCGACATCCTCCGCAAGAAAATCGGCTATCGCGGCCTCGTCTGCTCGGACGATCTGGAAATGGGTGGGGTGCTGGCTGCTGCGCCGATCGAGCAGGCGGCAATCGGGCACATTCGCGCTGGTGGCGATCTGGCGCTCATCTGCCATCAGGAAGAGTTCATCCTGCGCGCACACGACGCCCTGATCGGCGAAGCCGAGCGTGACCGGCATTTTGCAAAACGCGTCAAGGAATCTTCCCGGCGCGTGCTCGCCTTCAAGAAAAAACATCTGAAACGCCCGCGTACCGGGAATCCCACCAAGGCGCAAATAGAAAAGCTGACGCGCAACCTCTGGGCGTTCGCCGAAGAAGTGCGCCTCGACTCGCTCAGGCCGGATGGGCCAACGCCCCTATGAACGGCACGGAGCGCCTCCCATGATCGTCGCCGGCGTGATGAGCGGCACCTCCGCGGATGGCATCAACGTCGCCCTGGTGCGCTTCGAGTCCGGCCCTGCTCGTGTGGCGCGGACACTCGCGCAGCCGTCAGCACACACTCGTGCGGCGCAGTTGCCCGCGTCGCCCTCAGCTCAATTCCACTTGCTCGCCCATGAAGAATTTTCCTTCCCCGCCCGCGTCCGCAGCGCCATTCTCGATGCCATGAACGCCGATGATGCCCGCGTCGCCGATCTGGCCCGTCTGAATTTTCTGCTGGGCGAACTTTATGCAGAAGCGGTGGCGAAAACATTGCGCAAACACCGCGTCAAACTCGATCTCGTCGGCTGCCACGGCCAGACTATCTACCATCAGGGAGCGCCCGAATCGTATCTCGGACGCAAACTTTCCGTCACATGGCAAACCGGCGAAGGATCCATCATCGCCGCACGTCTGGGCGTGCCGGTCGTTTCCGATTTTCGTCCCGCCGACATGGCCGCCGGCGGCAAGGGCGCACCCCTGGTTCCCCTCCTCGATTACTATCTTTATCGCGATTCGAGGATCGGCCGCATCGCCCAGAACATTGGCGGGATTGCAAATCTTACCGCCATCCCTGCCGCAACCGCTCCGCGCCAGATCATGGCCTTCGATACCGGCCCCGGCAACATGGTGATTGATGCGCTGATGCATAAGCTGTTCGGAAAACGCTACGACCACGACGGCAAAATCGCGGCCAGCGGCACGGCCGGCAACGACGTAGTCGCGAAACTTCTGCGCGCCCGGTTTTTCCGCGAGCGTCCGCCGCGCACTGCCGGACGCGAAGAATTTGGCCGCGAGTATGTGACGCAATTTCTGAGTCTCTGCCGCGGGATGAGAAAGCGGGACGTGGTCGCAACGGCAACCACTTTAACTGCACGATCGATCGCGGATGCCGTTCAACGCTTCGTCCTCCCCAGGCAGAAGAGCTATCGTGAACTCATCGTCTCCGGCGGCGGCGCAAACAATCCCACGCTGCTCGGCATGTTGCGCAACGAACTCGCTCCCCTTGGAATCGAGCTTCGCCGCTCTGACGAGTTCGGCATTCCTGCTCAAGCCAAAGAGGCCGTTGCCTTCGCCGTGCTGGCGCACGAAACCTGGCATCATCGGCCCTCCAATATCCCCGCCGCCACCGGCGCAAAGCGTCCAGCCATTCTCGGCAAGATTTCCCATGCGTAGAAACCTCCTTGCCCGCTGCGCAATAACTTGTTGTGCAATGGCGTCGCTTTTCGGCCTTCTCACCTGCTCGGGGCCGCCTGCGCAGGACACGCTGGTGATGATCATCGAGAGCAGTCCCACCAATCTTGATCCGCGCGTCGGCATCGACGCTTATTCCGAGCGCATCGACCAGCTTATGTTCGATGCGCTGCTCAACCGCGACGAGCATCTTAACGTCACACCCGCCCTGGCCGAGCGTTGGGAAATTCCCGATCCACTCACCTACATCTTCCACCTTCGCCAGGGTGTGAAGTTTCATGATGGCCGCGCGTTGACCTCGCGCGATGTGAAGTGGACCTTCGATTCCCTCCTCGAAGGCAGGATCCGCACCACGCGAGCCGCCGCTTACCGCTACGTCGATCGCGTGGAAGCCCCCGACGACTACACCGTCATCTTTCGGCTAAAGGAGCCGTTCTCTACTCTGCTCTGGAACCTGTCGGCTGGGGCCATGGGGATTGTCCCTTACGGATCTCTGACCGAAATAACTGAGCATCCGGTTGGCTCGGGCCCGTTTCGCTTTGTCAGCGCCGAACCCGACAAGGAAGTCATCGTCGAACGCAATGACAACTATTGGGGCGGCAAACCGCGCCTGTCTCGCGTGCGTTTTGCCGTGGTGCCCGACCCCACCACGCGCGCGCTCGAACTTCGCAAAGGTAGCGCCGATATTGTGAGCAATTCGCTTGCTTCCGATATGGTTCTTGCCCTCAGGAAGGAATCTAATCTGGAAGTCCAGCAACAAGCTGGAACCGTAGTCGCGTATCTGGCCTTCAACCTGCGCGATCCGATTCTTCGCGACGTTCGCGTGCGCCGTGCGCTCGCCTATGCCATCGACCGCCGGCCGATGATTCAGTATTTGTGGCGCGACTTCGCGCATCCGGCAGCCAGCATTCTCCCGCCCCAGAGCTGGGCCTATGACGCAAGTGTGCCCGAATACAACTACGACCCCGAAAAAGCGCGCCAGATCCTCAGTTCGGCCGGTTATCCGGAGGTGAATGGTGTGCGCTTTCACCTCACCATGAAGACCTCGACCAGCGAGGAATCGACGCGCCTGATGGTCGCCGTAATGCAGCAGCAATTGCGCGATGTCGGCATCGCGCTCGATATCCGCACCTTCGAGTTCGCCACCTTCTTTGCCGACGTCACCAGCGGCGCTTACCAGATGTACTCATTACGCTGGATCGGGGCCAATGAAGACCCCGACATTTTCGAGTACGCCTTCGACTCCAGCAAGTTCCCTCCGCACGGCGCGAACCGAAGCTTCTATGTGAACCCGCGAATCGACCAGCTCGTCGCTGTGGGCCGGTCCGAGACCGGCCAGACGCGGCGGAAAGCCGCTTATGACGAGATCCAGCAGATCCTGGCCACCGATCTGCCTTACATCACCCTCTGGTATCTCGACAACGTTGTGGTGCACACCCGGCGAGTGCACCGGCTGACCTTGACCCCCTCAGGCAATTACGATTTCTTAAGAACCGCCGAAATCGGCGGCCCGTAGACTCCCGCGGCCCGAAATTTTGGGAACGATCTCGCGTGATACCATCGAAATTCGTTACCGAACCAATGTGATCGATGAATATTCTCTTCATTGGCGACATCTTTGGCCGTCCCGGGCGCACCATCGTGAAAGAGCGTCTTCCCCAGCTCATCCGCCAGTACTCTGCCGATCTTGTCATCGCCAACTGCGAAAATGCCGCTGCCGGATTTGGAATTACGCCCTCGCTCGCCGAAGAACTGTTCGATCTCGGTATCGATGTGATGACCACCGGCAATCACGTCTGGGACAAGCGCGAGATCATCGAATACTTTCAGATGGCCGATGGCAACCCGCACAGCCCGGCCCGCCGCTTGCTGCGTCCGGCGAATCTTCCCGCCAACCTGCCCGGTTGGGGCGTCTATGAGGGCAAGAAGAACGGCGTGGCCTATGCCGTCGTGAATCTGCAGGGCCGCGTGTTTATGGGCTCAAGCGACGATCCCTACCGTCATGCCGATTCCCTGCTTGAGACCATCAAGGCCAAGATCGTTTTCGTCGACTTCCACGCCGAAGCCACGTCGGAGAAAATAGCTTTCGGCTGGTACCTCGACGGCCGCGCGACCGCCGTGGTCGGTACGCATACGCACGTTCCTACGGCAGACGAGACCATCCTGACTAAAGGAACCGCCTACATCACCGACGTGGGCATGACCGGCCCTTATGACAGCGTGATTGGGGTAAAAAAGGAGTTGGTGATCGACCGGTTTCTGAGCGGTATGCCGGCGCGTTTCGAACCCGCTTCCGGCGATGTTCGCCTGTGCGCGGTGGTGGTGCAATGCGACCAGGAAACCGGCCGCGCCCTGAGAATCGAACGCGTCATGCTGCGGTCGTCTTAGCAACACCCCTGGGCAAGCCCTCGACAAGACGAGGTTCCCGTTACGGCCGGAGCCCCTGTGCTTGCTTTTCCGCTTGCAAGATGCGGCGAATAAGGCATTCTATAGTAGTCCTATGCATTGGTTGCGAGCGGGAATTCCCTTGTTTTTTGCCGGCCTGTCTCTGGCCGCCGATACGCCCACGCAACCCGTGCAAGCTTCATGCCCCGATCCTGCCTCGACATCGGCGTGTGGAGTTGCGGTCGTTTCCGCCGCTCCCTGGTCACCTTCCGCCAGGGATCTCAAGTCTGCCCGGCGCGCATTCGAGCGCGGGCTGAAGCTGGAAAAATCGGAGGCTCTCAGCCAGGCTTTCGACGATTTTCAGGAGGCGGCCCGCCTGGCGCCTGCGAACACGGAGTATCTTCTGGCACGCGAGATGACGCGCGAGCATTTGGCTGGGCTGCATCTTGAGCGCGGGGATGCCGATTTACGCGCCGGCCGGAAAACCGATGCGGTCGAGGAATTCAAGTCAGCCTTGACGCTCGATCCGCAGAACGAGTTTGCGCAACAACGCCTTCAGGATGTTCTCGGGCCGCCGCCTCAGAACCATACCGGGCCCGCACAGGTCGTCGCCAGGTCCGACAAGCTTTCACCTTCTCCCGCGCTCGGACTGGCCGGCTTGCACGACATCCACTACCACGGCGATTCCCGCGGCCTGATTGAGGCCGTCGCCACCAGCTATGGCTTGACCGTCGTATTCGACGACACCTTTGTAAGCCGCCGCGTTCGCCTCGATCTCGACCAGGCTGACTTTGCAACCGCCATGCGGGCGGCTTCCCAGATCACCAAGAGCTTTACGGTCGCGATCGAGCCCACGGTGTTGTTCTCAGCTCTCGACAATGCTGAGAATCACCGGCTTTTCGATCGCATGGGAATGCGGTCGTTCTATATTCCGGGCGCCGCGTCGGCCGCCGATTTGAATGAGGTGGTGAATTCGCTGCGCTCGCTGTTCGAATTCAAGTTCGTCAGCCTGAATACGGCCGCCAGCACAGTCACGGTTCGCGGGCCGATCGCCTCTCTCGAAGCCGCTACCCGCTTTATGGAGCAACTCGGCACTTCGCCTCCCCAGGTTCTGCTCGACGTGCAGGTGCTCGAAGTCAGCCATTCCTACGCAAGCAATATCGGACTGCACGTCCCCAATCAGTTCAAGTTGTTCAATATACCGGCGGCCGCGCTGGCATCTCTCGGAGGTCAAAACGTCAGCGATCTGATCAACCAGTTGATCTCCTCGGGCGGCATCAACCAGGCCGGCAATTCCACCATCGCGGCGCTTCTCGCGCAACTGCAAGGCCAGGGGAATTCCATCTTCAGCCAGCCTCTCGCCACCTTTGGCGGCGGGCTGACGCTTATGGGACTCAGCCTCGACCAGCTCTCCGCCGTGCTCTCGCTCGACGAAAGCTCGGTAACGAGCCTGCAACACGTCACGTTGCGCGCCTCCCAGGGCAAAGACGCGACTTTCAAAGTAGGGTCGCGGTTTCCGGTTCTGAACGCGAGCTTTGCGCCAATTTCAAACAGCAGCGCGATTGCCGGAGTCCTGGGCAACCAGAGCTACACGCCGCCATTTCCCTCGGTCAACTACGAGGATCTCGGGCTCACCATCAAGGCAAAACCAACCGTTCATCACAACTCCGATGTCGCCCTCGAGATCAGCATACAATTCCGGGCGCTGGGAACCGGCACCGTCAATAGCGTGCCGATCATCAATAATCGAGAGTTTACCGGGGGCGTCATTCTGAAGGACGGCGAACCCGCCGCCATCGCCGGCCTGGTCACAGAATCCGATCAGCGCAGCCTGGGCGGCCTGCCGACGTTCGCGCAAATCCCCGGTTTCGGCGTGCTCGCCTCGCAGCACTCGCACATGACCGCGAACGATGAACTCCTGATTCTGATGACTCCTCACGTGCTGCTTGAGTCCGGACAACCCGACCCGCCGCCCATATGGCTCAGATGAGCCGCCTGAAGGCCTGCTGGTAAGGAAATGGAAAGGGGCAAATGTACTCAACGCGGTTCGGACCCGGCGTGGTTTCGCTTTCTACTTGTCGCCCTTCCCGGCGGCTTCGCCTTTTTCCTGGCTGAATTCAAAATCGACGATTTTTTTCAATATCTCGGTAGGCGCGCCGCCGCTGACCTCGCGGCCATTGATGAAGAGCATTGGGGTGCCATTCACCCCGAGAGACTTACCCAGCGCAATCGAACTCTCAATCCGTGACTTCGTCTCCGGCTTAGCCGCGCAGGCGGCGACCTCTTGTTCATTCGCGCCGGAGGCGGTCGCGATGGCCTTCAGCTTTTCATCCACATTCGAGGCGGTGATATTGGACTGGTCCTCGAATGCCCTTTGAATAAACTTCCACACCGCATCGTTCGACGCACGTCCCACGCAGTCGACATAGGCGGCAGCCTTCTCGGCCCAGTCGTGCAAGGGCAAAGGGAAATTCTGGAAAACGAAATGCACTTCCGGTTCTTGCGCGACCAGTTGTTCGATTGCAGGCGCAGCCTTCTGGCAGTGGGGACACTGCATATCGCTGAACTCGACAATCAACACAGGCGATTTTGCCGGTCCCCGGGAAAT
>Ga0335079_10008756_pt1 | contig 11529 bp, 8 predicted proteins | sample Lox_Sample_33_FD_206719 | JGI IMG/M metagenome (GOLD analysis project Ga0335079, IMG submission 206719) | Soil microbial communities from Loxahatchee National Wildlife Refuge, Florida, United States - Lox_Sample_3.3 | ecosystem: Environmental > Terrestrial > Soil > Wetlands | place: USA: Florida... | reverse complement strand
TGCCGATCGCTCCCACCTCGGCAACAAACGAATGTGGAACGTACACGTATCAAGTTCCGGTCAACTTCAATGAGAATCAGGGAGTCGCGCGAATCGACTACCACTGGAGCGACAAGAACACCCTCTTCGGCCGCTATTTCATCTCCAACTGGGAGCAGAATCCCGGCGCGCCGAATCTGCCGGCCGCCGATGGCGGACTCTTCATCGCCGGGATCGATGGCGCGTCGAACCGCGTCCAGAATCTGACGATCGGCGACACGTATCTTTTCAGTTCGAACACGGTCAACGATCTGCGCCTCACCGGCAACCGCAGCCGAAACCTCACGGTGCAGAACTCCACCACTGACCTCAACGATCTCTTCACAGAGGCTGGAATTCCTGCCGACCAGATTGGAAGCATCTATCAATTGGGTCCACAGGTCAGCAAGTTCTTCCCGCATTACATGGCGGGCTTCAACGTCGCCGGCGGTTTCTTCGGTCTTTTCGCGTCAACGCCATCACTGCAACCGTATGACACTCTCGAAGTCTCCGACTCGGTCGCACTGACTCGCGGCGCTCATCAGATATCCTTCGGCACCGACTTCATCAACCTTCGCGCGTTCGCGCACAACTATTTGCTGAATCAGGGGCAGTTCACCTTTGACGGCAATCGGACGAACGCGACGCCGCTGCCGCTCGCGAGCGCCGGCTTGGCAGACTATCTGCTCGGCTGGACGTCCGCCGGCACCGGATGGAGCCAGGACGCCCCGATTCCGTCCTTGCAGCGCCAAAACGTCTTCGGGTTGTACGCGCAGGATGCTTGGAAAGCCAGTCGCCGTCTTACTGTTACCGTCGGATTGCGGTGGGATCCATTCTTCGGTCACACCGACCCGAAGGGCCATGTCGTCAGCATCTCCCTGCCGGACATCATCAACGACGTCCACAGCACCAAGTTCCCAACGGCGCCAGCAGGCTATCTGTTCAATGGTGATCCCGGCGGCCCCAGCAACAACAAACTATCGAAGAACGCCATGAACGAGTGGAGCCCGCGAATCGGCCTTGCGTGGGATCCGACGGGCAGCGGTCGCATGTCCGTCCGGGCCGGGTTCGGCTTCTTCTACGACTTCCCGAATTTCTCCTACGACCAGTTCGGATTCGAAGAGCCGTACGGCGGCGCTGTGAACAATCCGGCCGTCGGCACGGACGGCCCGTGTACCACCACCTGCTTGACCGATCCCTGGGGAACTCTCGAGGGATCTCCGAACCCGTTCACGTTCACAGATCAGCAGGGCGTCACCCATGTCGGTCAGGATCCGTTTGGGTCTGCGCCCGGCACTCAGGACTACGTGGGGACGGGACCGCAGAACGCAGCATACCTGCCGGGAGCTTTGGTGTTCAGCTATCCGCAAACGATCAAGCCGACCTACATCATGCAGTACAACCTGACGGTCGAAAAACAGCTGGGCTCAAACTGGGTCGTCTCGGTCGGCTATCTGGGCAGCCAGCAGCGCCATCTCTGGGGCAACAACGAGGCAAACCCCGGCATGCAGGGACCGTGCCCTCCGGGATATCCATTTCCAAGCGGTGTCGCGTGCGTGGCTGATGGTGGGAATGTTCCCAACGGGCCGTGCCCGACCACGTTCTTCGGGTCGCCCCTGCCTCCATTCGTCTGCCCGGCGATCTTCGGGTCGGGGGCTTCGCTCGAAAACAACCGCATGCTTCAGAACTACGGCACTCTCTGTTCGCCCACCACGTCCTGCTACGGCGAAACGCTCCTTCTCGAAGAGGACCTGACCGGCAACTACAATGCTTTGGTGCTCTCCGCCCGGCATCCCTTCGCCAGGCACTTCACTTCAACCACGAACTTCACGTGGTCGCACTGCATCTCGGACAACTACACGACCACGCTCGGTTTCTTCCTCGCCGCACAGGCCATGCCCTTCAACCGGCACTACGACCGGGGCAACTGCCCGAATGCGGATACCCACGTGATCTTCAACGAATCGCTGGTCGCGGAAACGCCTCATTTCTCCGATCGCACCACGCAGATACTGTTGGGCAACTGGCGCTTCTCGACTTCGATCATCGCGCAGTCCGGCACGGACATTTCGCCGATCATGATTCTCGACTTCTCCGGCAGCGGCAATGGCCTCACGCAGCGCCCGGACCTGATTCCGGGAGCCGATCCCTACTGCCAGCCCAAGGGACGCAACTGCTGGCTGAATCCTGCGTCGTTCGCCGACCCGGCCCCGTACGTGTTCGGCAACTTGAAGAACAATAGCTTGTTCGGTCCCGGCTCAATCCTCGTGAACACGGCGCTGTCGAGGCTTTTCCCGATCGGCGAGAGCCAAAGCGTCGAATTCCGTTGGGAGGTCTTCAACATGCCCAACCACGCGAACTTGTACGCGCCGCAGACGGCGTTTGTCGCGCCGTCGTTTGGGCAACCAACTCCCGGAAGCACGGCTGGTCTGGGCGCGCTGAACCAGACGACCAACGACGCGCGCACGATGCAGTTCGCGCTCAAGTACGCGTTCTGACGCTGAGATGTGAGAAAATAGCATTCACTGCGGGCATGACCCGTGGCATGATGCCCCGGGTCATATGACGGGCGCGGGCGGGTTTGACCGCGTCCGGCAGCGGACGTGGGTGGCGACACATCTACAGGATGACCGCAAGCTGGTGAAAGCTGGCGTCGTGGAGATACACCCGATCTTGTCGGCGTTCGCCGGCACAACCGCGCGTGCGGGCGTCCCCGTGGGAAGCTGCATCGCCGAATCGCGGCCCATGATCGCAGCGGCATCGGTGGCTCTGCGCTCGTCGTCGGCGTCCATTGCGCGCAGATAGGTTCTTGGAGGCAGGCGGTATGGCACTTTTGAAGCGGATTGCAATGGCAGCAGCGTTGGCCGTGATCGTCGCATCGTGCGCCGTGGCGCAACAGCCGGCTCAGAATCCGGCCACAGAGCCCACGCCCGAAGCAGGTCGCCCTCGCGTGGGCGGATTTCCTCTCGGTCCTCCGGGCAAGATCCTCGAATTCAGAGCCGATCCCGAAACGATTCAGCCGGGCCAGTCCACTACGCTCTATTGGCACGCCGTGAACGCGGATGACACGTATCTCGACCAGTGCCTCGGCATCGTAGCCACGCTCGGCAAGACCACCATCACGCCGAAGGCGACGACGACCTACACCTTCACCGCCAAGGGCCGCGCTGGCAGCGATACGAAGACGATTACCGTTACGGTCGCGGGCACCACTCCGGTGCCGCCTGCCACCGGTCCCGGCTGCGTGAATCCGCACGATCAGCCGATTCCGCAAGCTTCGGACGGTCATCCCGATCTCTCGGGCGTCTACATCGCGGGTTTCAGCCTGCGCCCTGTGAGCAACATCGCGCTGAAGCCCGGCGCCGAAAAATTCAAGGTCACCGCAAAAGAAGACGAGATCGGCATCGGCGTCACCTGCACGCCGCCCGGCGTTCCCGCCGCGACGATGCAGCCCTATCCGCTGCAAATCGTCCAGAAGCCGGGCCTTGTCGTGATCCTCTACGAGGCGTATCACATCTTCCGTGTGATTCCGACCGACGGCCGTCCTCATCCCGACGATCTCGATCCCACCTACATGGGCAATTCCGTGGGGCATTGGGAAGGCGACACGCTCGTCGTCGACGTTACCGGCTTCAACGACAAAACCATCGTTGGCGCGTACCATCACACCGAGGCCTACCACGTTGTCGAGCGCTATCACCGCGTCTCCTACGATATCCTCGAGTACGAGGCCACCATCGACGACCCGAACGTCTTCGCGGCGCCTTGGAAACAGTCGTCTCGCATGAAGCTGCATCCCGAATGGCAGATTCAGGAATACGTCTGTGAGCAGAACAACAAGGATTATCAGGATCTTCTGATCAAAAAATAGGCGGCGCCGCTCATTTTCACTGGCGCGCGAATCGACCGAATCGTAGTTGGAGGCAATCGAATGGCACGAAAGTCGGCAACCCATCTTCCCGCCCTGCTCATCGCCGCGTTCCTGGCGATGACCGTGGCGCCGCTCGCGTTCGCGCATCACTCCGTGTCGATGTACGACATGGACCATCCCTTGACTCTCAAGGGCACTGTCGCACGGCTCGAATGGACCAATCCGCACGGCTACATCTATCTCGACGTGAAAGACGACAAGGGCCAGACCGTCGAATGGGCGGTCGAGATCAACAGCCCCAACTTCCTGAAACACAACGGCTGGACCAGCACCACCGTGAAGTCCGGCGATGTCATCACCGTGACCGGTGGCGCGGCCAAGAGCGGCGCGAAGACCATGCGTTGCACCACCGTCGTTCTGGCAAACGGATTGGAGCTCCGCTCCTAGCGAGGCGCCCGACATGCTTCACTTCTGCGAGTGGCTCGAAAAGAATCCTTGGATCGTCGCAATCGATAGCTCGGTTGTGGTGTCGCTGATCCTCGAGATCCTGCACTACTCCGGGTTCTTCGTGCTGGTTGGCGCCACCGCCATCGTGGACTTGCGCGTGATGGGCCTCGCCGCCCGCCGCCGCAGCTCCGGCGAAGTCGCCAGCCAGCTGCGCCCCTGGATGTGGACGGGCCTGTGCATGGCGGTATTCTCCGGGTTTCTCATGTTCGCCGGCGATGCCGTTGATTTCTACGGGGCCATCACCTTCCGCATCAAGATTCTGGTCGTTCTGGTGGCCTTCATCGTGGGTCTCGTTGTCTTTCGTCTCGTGCCGCGGTGGAACGAGCTGCCTTCGGCGCCTGTCGCCGGGAAATTCATCGCCTTTCTTTCGCTCGTGCTCTGGATCGGTGCGATTCTCATTTCGGTGGAAGTCCCGGCCATTTCGGGCGTCGGCTAGCCCTCGCGCGCAGATGTATTGCGGCCGAAAGGTCTCTGCGAATGTTCAACTTTTTCATGGCGGTCGCCAAATGGCTTCAGACCACGTGGTGGGCGCTCGATATCAGCGGCTCCACGTGGGCGTACCCGTTTGTTCAGGCGACGCATTTCGCCGGGCTGTCCCTGTGGATCGGCACCAACCTGTCGCTCGATCTGCGCCTGCTCGGCATCGGCTCCAGGCGTCAGACTCCCAGCCAGCTTTCCCAGGCACTCTTCGCTTGGAATTGGCTCGGCCTTTGCGTCGCGGTCGCCGGTGGCTTCATGCTGTTCTCCAGCGCCGCCACGAAATACATTCCGAATCCCGCGTTTGAAATCAAGCTCGGCATTCTGGTCCCGTTCGGAATTCTCTGGCATATCTTCGTGCAGCGTTACGCGAAGGTGCGTGAACAGGCTGACGCGGTCACCACTCTTGGAAAGATCGCCGGCCTGATCGAACTGCTGATCTGGTTCTCAGTCATCACCGCCGCCGTCTCCATTCCCAATTTCGATACGCACTAGGTCGATGAGACTCCGGTCCTCGCGTTGGCTGTTTGCCGTGGTGGCCGCGGGCCTCTTCATCGGCTGCGGAAAGAGTCAAAGCAGCGAATCGGTGGGCCCGACGCGCACTGTCGATCCCGCAACCGCCGGTTCCATCGTTGGCACCGTCACCTACAACGGTCCTGTTCCTATACTTCCGCCGATCGATATGAGCGCATCGCCCGCTTGCGTGCAGGCCAATCCCTCGCCCGTTCGGCCGCCCGGCATTCTTGTGGGCGATGGTGGAACTCTCGCGAATGTCGCCGTGTTCGTGAAGGAGGGCATCGGCAACTACACGTTCGACGCGCCCACGACACCGGCGATCCTCTCGCAAAAAAACTGCATGTACGAACCGCACGTAATGGCTCTGATGACGAATCAACCGTTCGAGATCGAAAACGACGATCCGACCATGCACAACGTTCATCCCATGCCGAAGCACAACCGGCAGTGGAGCAACTCGCAGCCCGCCGGGTCGGCCGCGCTCAAGTCCGTATTCTCGCGCCCTGAATTCGCGATGCCGGTGCTTTGCAACATCCACCCGTGGATGCGCGCCTTCGTCTTCGTTTTCGATCATCCCTATTACGCAATCACTCCGAAGTCCGGAGTCTTCACGCTCAGCAATCTTCCACCCGGTACCTACACGATCGAAGCCTGGCACGAAAGCCTCGGCACGCTCGATCAGGTCGTCACCATCGGTCCTCGCGAATCCAAAGTGGTCGCCTTCACTTTCAAATCAAACGCGGCTTCCGGAAACTAGCGCGCTCGCAGGCGCGTCCCGAAAGGGACCCGCGTTCCACTTTGGCTCAACCGTCGGACGATCTGACTTCCCGCGTACTCGAATCTCGAAAAGTCGTGGCCGCTCGTAACCTTCAGCAAATAGGCCGCTTAGAAAAGGCCCGGCCCCGCTTGTCACCGCAGAGTGTTCTCCAGGCAACTCTTCGAAACCGCTAATGAAGACTGGCCGGGAGATCGCATACGTAGGCGTGGGAGTCCGTCCGGCCGGGGCTTGCTGGTTCTCCGGCAGCCATTGCGATCGGACGCTCCGCGGAGCGAGCAACATTGAGCGACAAATGCAGAGTCATCGCCGTTCTCGGCACGCGGCCCGAAGCGATCAAGCTCGCCCTCGTCATACACGAGTTGCGCCGCCGGTCGGCTGAATTCGAAACGGCCGTCGTGCACACCGGCCAGCATCGGACCATGCTCGACCAGGTCCTGCAGCACTTCAAGATCAAACCCGATTTCGATCTCGATGTGATGCGCCCCAACCAAACGCTCAGCTCGCTCACCGGCCGCGTCGTCGACACGGTCGAAAACGCATGCCATCGCTTTAACCCCAACATGGTTCTGGTTCAAGGCGACACTACGACGGCGTTCGGCGCTGCGCTCGCCGCCTACTATTGCAAGATTCCGGTCGGCCACATCGAAGCCGGTCTGCGCAGCTACGACATCTACAATCCGTTTCCGGAAGAAGCCAACCGGCGCCTCGTCTCCGTCGTTACGGAGATTCACTTTGCGCCCACCGCTCTCTCGCGGGACGCATTGCTCGCGGAGCGCGTTCCCGCCGAAAAGATCGTGGTCACGGGAAATACCGTCGTCGACGCGCTGCGCGGGCTTAGCGCGCTGAACGAGTCGTGGGAAGACACTCCGCTCGCCGGCATTCCCACGGATGGTTCGCGCCTCGTGCTTGTCACTTCTCACCGTCGCGAATCTTGGGGCGCCGATCAGCAGAACATGTGCCTCGCGCTGAAAGATCTGGTGGAGGCGAATCCCGACATCCGCGTGATCTATCCCGTGCACATGAATCCCAACGTGCGCGGCACGGTCCATGCGCTGCTCGGCGCTGTCGATCGTATTCATCTCACTGAACCGCTCGACTACATTACTTTCGTCAGCCTTCTGCGCCGCTGCTTCCTCGTGCTCACCGATTCCGGCGGCATTCAGGAGGAGGCGCCGACGTTTCACAAGCCGGTCCTCGTATTGCGCAAGGTCACGGAGCGGCCCGAGGCGTCGCAGTTCGGAATGTCCAAGATTATCGGCATGTCGCGCAAAGGAATTCTTCGGGAGGCGCAGCACCTGTTGTCGGACAGAGAAGCCTACAAGGACATGTCCGAGGGCGAGAATCCGTATGGCGACGGCCGCGCGTCAGAAAGAATCGTCGAGGCGGTCTCCCGCTGGCATCGGGGCAAAACGCCGCTGCTTGAGCCCGAAAAGGAGTTCAAGCTGCCTCCGCGGCCGCACCCGCGCCGCCGAAAAACCGATCTGGTTTCCCAGCCGAGCGAAGAACTTCCTGAGAAGGTGCATTCGTAGCCGCGGTGGAGCGCCATGGTCTATTGCCTCTTCGCGATTGTCATCGTCATCTCGATCTATACGGCGCGCCACTACTGGTTCACGCTGAATCGTCTCTTCGGCTTTCAGCGCCATCCCTACATTGATACCGACACGGCCGATTGGCCGCAGGTGACGATCCTCGTCGCGGCTCATAACGAGGAAAAAGTCGTCTCTCACATCCTGGCCGCTCTCATGGGCGTCAACTATCCGGCCGAGCGGATGCTGGTGGTTCCCGTCAACGACCGCTCCACGGACCGCACCAGGGAAATCATCGATCGCTTCTCCGAAGAGCATCCCGGCCGCATTCGTCCTTTCCATCGCACCGGCGGCAAGGGCGGCAAAGCCGCCGCTCTGAAAGATGCGATGGAGCTGGTCGATACCGAAGTGATCCTCATTTTCGACGCCGATTACATCCCCGGCACCGGCCTCATCAAACAGCTGGTCGCGCCATTCTTTGATCCCGAAGTCGGCGGCGTCATGGGACGCGTCGTTCCGCTCAACGTCGGCACCAATCTCTTGACTCGCTTGCTCGACCTGGAGCGCTCGGGCGGCTACCAGGTCGATCAACAGGCGCGCATGAATCTGCGCCTCGTTCCGCAGCACGGCGGCACCGTCGCTGGCGTGCGTCTCAGCGCTCTGAAGGAAATCGGCGGCTGGAACGACAATTCGCTCACCGAAGACACCGACCTCACTTATCGCTTGCTCCTCGCGGGCTGGAAGACGGTCTATCAGAATCGCTCCGAGTGTTACGAAGAAGTCCCCGAAACCTGGCACGTCCGGATCAAGCAGATCATGCGCTGGGCCAAGGGGCACAACCAGGCTCTTGCGAATTACAGCCTGCACCTTCTCTTCGGCAAGCACCGCGCCACTCTTCGCGAGCGCATCGACGGCTTCCTGCTTCTCGGGGTCTACATCATGGCCCCGCTTACTCTGTTCGGCTGGCTGCTCGCCCTCGGAGTGTTCTACGAGGGAATCGCGCCGCTGCACGGCGTCATCGCTCTGCTTTCGATCACCGCGTATTCGGCCATCGGGAATTTCGCTGCGTTCTTTGAAATCGCGGCGGCGGCCCGGCTGGACTACACGCGTCAGCGCATCTGCCTTCTGCCGTTCCTGATTCTCGGCTTCGGCGTCAGCATCTTTTCTGTTTCTCGGGCTTTCGTCTCCCAATTGATGGCTCCGCTCACCGGCGCGCAGTTTCATTGGGATAAAACCGAGAGGTTCAGGACCACGCCGTGAGCCACGCCGTCGCCACCGCGGGGTTGTTCGCGCTCGCCGGCGCGCTATTTCTGCTGCCGCTGGTTCCGGCGATCGCCGAGCTGCGCCTGAAACGGGATGCCCAGGCGCTCAACGTGATTCAGCAGTACGCCGGAGATATCCGTCACTTTTCGTTTGGCTTCCGCAGCTACGCCGCCGATTTGCTCGGACCGCTGCAGCAGTGCGTCGCTTCCGGAGGCACGGTCACCGGCACCCTGCCGCACGGCGATCTCTACATCCTTCTGGGACGCGCGGATACGGCGCCGCTCGTGCGCCCCGGCGCGAACGCGAACACGTGTGATCTGCTCGTCGCTTGCGGCACCGATCTGACGCTGTCCGATGGAATGACCTTTGCGAAAGAAATCTACGCGCTGCGGCGATTGACTGGCGGCAGCGGTTGCAGCTACCGAGCGATCCTCGGCGATGCGAGCGTCGATCTGGCCCGCGGGAGTGCTGTGACGCGCTGGGCGCACGCCGCCGGAATTCTGCGCGCCGATCACGACTGCGATCTCTACGGACGCATCTCCTCCGAGCGCGAAATCGAGCTGAAGTCCGGCTGCCTCTTCCAACGCCTTCACGCGCCGCGCATCCGCTTCGGACCGGCTGTGGCCCTCGCTCGCGGGGGTGCGGCGCGTCCACTATCGCCCGGCTCCGTGCCTCTGGCCGTTGCCGAAGGCAGGCGCCTGGTGGATGGAGACCTGGAGATCGCCCCGGGCGAGACGGTGCAGGGAAGTGTCGTTGCGCGCGGCAAGCTCTGGATCGGCGCCGGCGCGCGCATTCTCGGCAGCGTCAAGAGCAACAAGCACATGAAAGTCGAAGCTGGAGTCTCGGTCGCGGGAAGTCTGATCAGCGCAAGCACGATGCACATCGGGCCGGATTGCCGGATCGCGGGACCTGTGATCGCGGAGCAGGAAATGGTCCTCGAGACCGGCGTCCGCTGCGGATTCCCGTCCCGGCCGACGACCGTCAGCGCCCCCGCGATCGAAGTTGAGGAAGGCGTCGTTGTCTGCGGCACGATTTGGGCCCGCAATGAAGGCCACGTGACACCCAAGCCATGAAGCGAAACACGGCGATTGTCGGCGCAGCCCTTCTCGTTCTTTCGGCGTTCGCCGTCTGGCTGGGCGGGTGCCGTCGCGACCGCTGGGAGCCGGATGCGGATCGCCTCATTTTGCTGGTCTCCGACGACGTTGATTTCTCCGATCCGCGAGTCACGGTATGGCTCGATGCCGCCGGCGAAGAAGGGCTTCACATCGTCCCCATGCACGATTCGACCTACCTGCGGCCTCTCGTGGATCGCCGCCGGTGCGCGGGCATCATCCTGGCCGATTCCACGCACGTCCAAGCGAGTGACATCGTCGTTTCTACGGTCCGCGCCTACGTCGCAAGCGGCGGTCATCTGATGCTCGTCTACGACGCCGGCACGAAATCGATGCAGGGTTTCTACTCCGGAGATCGCTCCCGCCTCTCGGATCTCGCGGGAGTCGACTATGCGTTCTACAAAACTCTCGGAGCCGGCATGATCGAGTCCGGCGAAGTGAGCGGGCCGATTCGTGCGATGGATCAGCTCGGCGTGCCGCCTGGAAAATATTTCCCGTTCACCGCGTCGAATCCGCAGGCAAGCGATGTGCCCGCGCGGCTCACGCGATATCAGTTTGGGAATCTGGAATACCCGAGCTTCGTGACGTCGTCCGACTACGCCGGCGAGGTCTTGCTGCATTCGCGCGCGGGCGTGGCCGCCGGGCGGCGCTCATCCGGAAAAGGCTCCGTTTTGTACGTCAATCTGCCGTTGACGCTGCTCGCGCAGAATACCGACGGGCTGCCTCTCCACGCGTTTCTCAAATACTTCGCGGACCGCGTACTTTCGCTGCCGTACCTTCTGCCCGTGCCGGATGGCGTCGGCGGCATCACGCTCGATTGGCATGTCGATTCGAACGCCGCCGTCCCGTCGCTCCAGGAAATAGGCACGTGGTCACTCATGCGGCAGGGTCCCTACTCGATCGACATTACCGCGGGCCCCGACGCTTACCGAATCGGCGACCACGAGGGCTTTGACGTTCTCCACAATCCCGTTAGTCAGGGTTTGGTGCGCCACCTGGTGGCGCTGGGCAACGAGATCGGAAGTCATGGCGGTTGGATTCACGATTACTTTGCGAACCATATCGACGTTGATCCTCCCGCGCAAATGGAGAAGTTTCTCGATCTCAACAAATCGGCTCTCGAGCAGGTCACGGGGAAGCCGGTCGTCGAGTATTCCGCGCCCAACGGGAATCAACCGGAGTGGGTCACCCACTGGCTCGAAGCGCACGGTTTCCTCGCCTACTACTTCACCGGCGACACGGGAATGGGGCCGACCGAAGGCTACCGCGCCGGCCACCGCGCCGGCCGCGACATCTGGGCCTTCCCCATCCTTCACATGGATCGCGCCGCTTCGTTCGAGGAAATGGAGGCGCAGTCGATTCCGCTGCCGGCGATTCAGAAATGGCTCGATTCAGTCACCGATTTCGTCGTGAGCCATCGGCAGGTGCGTCTGGCCTATTTTCATCCGCCCGGAATTCTTC